>Ga0209066_10001256_pt1 | contig 34290 bp, 46 predicted proteins | sample All_14_2_FD_187198 | JGI IMG/M metagenome (GOLD analysis project Ga0209066, IMG submission 187198) | Freshwater microbial communities in response to fracking from Pennsylvania, USA - Allegheny Zone_MetaG_DW_15 (SPAdes) (version 2) ... | reverse complement strand
CGACGGCCGGATGCTCGACCCGACCATCGCGTGGATCACGACGGCGACCCCGCCGGCGACACCGTTCGGTCAGGTCTTCCGCGTGCTCGACCGCTTCCCGCTCGACGTGAAGACGCTCAGACGCGAACTCGCGGCACGCGAGATCGGAACCCTCGAGATCAAGAAGCGCGGCGTCGACCTCGACCCCGCCACCTTCCGCACGCGACTGGCGCTCCGCGGGGAAGCGAGCGCGACGCTCGTGCTGACCAGGATCGCCGGCGCGCGCGCCGCGATCCTGGTCGAACGCGCGTCGGCTTAGAAGGTGTTGTACATGCCGGTCGCCCCGAACGAGGCGAACAGCACGACGTAGAAGATGATGATGCCGATGAAGATCAGCAGGCCGAGGCCCGTGATGATCCACCCGGCGATGATCGCGGTGAGCGCGAACTGACGGCCGCCCTCGCCGCTGCGCTTGATCTGGCTCAGCGCGACGTGGCCGAGGATGGCGCCGACGATCGCGGTGATGCCGGTCAGGATGCCGGCGAGGCTCAGCACCATCGCGACGATCGCGAGGGTGTTGTTCGGCGGGCCGTAGGCGCCGGGCGCGGGCGGCTGCCCGTACGCCGGGTACGCGGCGGGCTGGGCCGGCGGGGCCGGAGGCGGCGGCGCGGCACCGTCGGCCGGCGGAACGGGCGGAACCGGGTTCTGAGGGTCGGTCATGGCTCAAGTCTGCACGATCGTGACCGGCAGGGTCGAGTCCGCGCCGAATTCGCCCGATGGGGGGTGGCCTTCGGCGACGAGTCGCGCCCCCAGGGCGGCGATCATCGCGCCGTTGTCGGTGCACAGGCTGAGCGGCGGAATGCGCAGCGCGACGCCCGCCTCGGCGGCGCGCGTCGTCGCGAGTTCGCGCACGCGCGCGTTCGCGACGACCCCGCCGCCGAGCAGCAGGCGCGGCACCCCGAGGTCGCGGCACGCCGCGATGGCCTTCGCGGTGAGCACGTCGGCGACCGACTCGCGGAACGCGGCCGCGACATCCGCGACATCGACGTCGCCGTCCGCCTGCTCGACGTAGCGGGCGACCGCGGTCTTGAGTCCCGAGAACGAGAAGTCGTAGCGGTGGCTCTCGAGATCCTTGGCATGGGTCAGCCCGCGCGGGAACCGGATCGCCTCGGGGTCGCCCTCGGCCGCGGCCGCGTCGATGCGCGGACCCCCCGGGTAGGGCAGTCCGAGCAGCCGCGCGACCTTGTCGAACGCCTCGCCCGCCGCGTCGTCGACCGTCTCGCCGAGCAGCTCGACGTCGGTCGTCAGGTCGCGCACGAGCAGCAGCGAGGTGTGCCCGCCCGAGACGAGGAGGGCGACCGTCGGCAGCTCGAGTTCGCCGCCGCCGCCGTCGGCGGCGGGACGCAGCAGGTCGGCGCCGACGTGGCCCACGAGATGGTTGACGCCGTAGAGGGGCACCCCGAGAGCGATCGCGAGCGCCTTCGCGGCGCCGATCCCGACCATGAGCGCTCCCGCGAGACCGGGACCGGCGGTGACGGCGATCGCGTCGAGGTCGCGGAGCCCGACACCCGCCTCCCGCAGCGCGGCGTCGAGGGTCGGCCGGAGCGCTTCGAGATGGGCGCGCGCCGCGACCTCGGGCACGACTCCCCCGAATCGCGCGTGCTCGTCCATGCTCGACGAGATGACGTTCGCGAGCAGCTCGGTGCCGCGCACGATCCCGACGCCGGTCTCATCGCACGAGGTCTCGATGCCGAGCACGAGCGGGCCGGTCACGCGCGGCTCCGCGCGAGCTCGAGCCGCATGATGTGGGCGTCGACTCCCGCCGGCTGGTAGTAGTGAGGCCGCACCGCGATCCGCTCGAAGCCGTGCGCCTCGTAGAGCGCGGAAGCTCCCGGGTTGTCGGCGCGCACCTCGAGGAACACCTCCGACGCACCGCGCCGCCGCGCCTCGGCGAGCAGCTCCTCCAGGAGTGAGCGCCCGAGACCTCGACGTCGCGCCCGCTCGACGACCGCGAGGGTCTGGATGTCCGCCTGCTCGCCCCCCTCGGGAGCAAGGAGCCCCGCGTACCCGTCGACGCCACCGTCGGCGGCGAGCGCCACGACATAGTGCCCGTGCCGGTTCGCGACCTCGGCGTGCATCGTCGCGCGCGACCACGCGTCGTCCGGGAAGGTCGCGATCTCGATCGCCATGATCGCGTCGACGTCATCCGCGGTCGCGCGGCGCAGGGTCCAGGTCATCGGGCCACTCCGGGCAGCGTGACGTCGGGAGCCCGCAGGTAGAGCGGCTCGTCCGGGCCGAGCGCACGGCCGGTCGCGAGCAGCGCCTCGGCGACGAGGGCGAGGGATGCCGCGCTCACCGTCGGCGGATCGAGCACCGCGATGCCCGGGTGCCGCGCGACGACCGCGTCCCACCCGTCACCCCGGGCGGCGAGCTCGGGCCCCTCGAGACGCACGACTCCGGGATCGTAGAGCGACCACGCGACCTCGCGTCGCCGGGCGTCGGTGACGACGAGCACGCGATCCTCGCGCGCGAAGGCGATCGCGTCGTGCGACACGACGGGCAGCACCGGGACATCGATGCCGAACGCGAAGGCGCGCGCGGCGGCGATCCCGACCCGGAGGCCCGTGAACGGCCCCGGCCCCATCCCGGCGACGACACCCGTCACCTCGCCGGGCACTGCGCCGGCGTCGGCGAACACCGCGCGCAGGAGCGAGCCGATCGCCTCGGCGTGCCGGCGGGTCCCGGCCTCGTCCGCCTCCGCGAGCACGCGACCGGCGTTCACGAGCGCGACGCTCGTTCCGGCGGAGGTGTCGATCGCGAGCAGCACCTGTCGAGCCTAAGCCGCGAGCACCGCGTCGAGCTGGGCCCAGCGGGGGCCGTGGCCCGTGATGACTACCTCGCGCGTCTCGTCGGCGGCCGACCGAGCGATCGCGATGTCGATCCACGACTCGGCCACGCCATCCAGCTTCCCGGCACCCCACTCGACGACGACGATCGTGCCGTCGTAGTCGAGGTCGAGGTCGTCGAGTTCGCGTGCCGTCGCGAGCCGGTAGGCGTCGACGTGCACGAGCGGCACCCCCGCGGCCGTGGGATGTTCGCGCGCGAGCACGAAGGTCGGGCTCGTCACGGCCCCCCGCGCGCCGAGCGCCGCCCCCAGGCCGCGGGTGAACGTCGTCTTGCCCGCGCCGAGCGGGCCGTCGAGCACCACGAGGTCGCCCGCCGCGAGCAGGGTCGCGAACCGCGACCCGAGAGCTTCCATCGCCTCGGCGTCGGCGACGCGGAGCGTCGTCGTCATCCCACGTACCGCCGCGGCACCCGCCGCCCGAGTCGCGTGACGATCTCGTAGCCGATCGTGCCCGCCCAGTCGCCCCAGTCGTCGGCGCTGGGTTCTCCGACGGCGGGGTCGCCCCAGAGGACGACCCGGTCACCCGGCGCGACGGCGGCGTTCCCGACGTCGACGACGAACTGATCCATCGCGATGCGCCCGATCGACGGGAACCGCGCGCCGCCGATCTGCACGTGCGCACGGCCCGTCGCCGAGCGCGGCACGCCGTCGGCGTAGCCGAGCGGCACGAGGGCGAGCGTCGTCTCGGCGGACGTCGGGGTGAGGAACCCGTACGACACCCCGGTCCCGGCGGGAACGCGACGGGTCGCCGCGACCTCGCCGGTGAGGCGCATCGCGGGGCGCACTCCGAGCTCCGCGGTGCTCATCGCCGCCGCATCCGGCGACAGCCCGTACATCGCGATGCCGATGCGCACGAGGTCGTAGCGCGTCGCGGGCCGCGTGAGAGCGGCCTGGCTCGACGCGAGGTGCCGCAGCTCCGGGTCGAGCCCCGCGGCGGCCACGACGTCGAGGGCGCGCTCGAACGCGGCGACCTGCGCCTCGTCGTGCGGGGCCCCGGCGTTGGCGAGGTGGGAGAACACGCCGCGCACCCGGGTGCGACCCTGCCGCTCGAGTTCGGCGGCGCGCGCGGCGACCGCCTCCAGCTCCGCGAGCGCGATGCCGTTGCGGCTGAGCCCGGTGTCGACCTTGAGCTGCACGAGGGCGCCCGCCTCCGCGGCGCGCTCGAGCTGACCGAGGGAACTCACACCGACATCGATGCCCGCGTGCGCCGCGGCGGCGAAGTCGGCCTTCGCGTCGTGCAACCAGCTCAGCACGGGGGCGTCGATGCCCGCGTTCCGGAGTTCGAGGGCCTCGGCGAGGTCGGTCACCCCGAGCCAGGCGGCGCCCGACTCGATCGCCGCCCGCGCCACGGGCACGGCGCCGTGGCCGTACCCGTCGGCCTTGACCACCGCGAGCAGCGGCGTGCCGTCGACCCGCGCCGCGACGGCGGCGAGGTTGTCGCGGATCGCCCCGAGGTCGACGACCGCCTCGCGGAGGGTCATCCCCGCTCCACCACGACCTGAGCGATCGCGACGCCCGCGTCGTGCGACATCGACAGGTGGATGTCGGTGACGCCCCTCCGCTCGGCGATCGTCGCGGCCGCTCCGGTGAGTCGCATCGACGGGTTGCCCTCCGCATCCGACACGACCTCCATGTCGTGCCAGGTGACGCCCGTCGCGTCGCCGAGGGCCTTCATGAGGGCCTCCTTCGCCGCGAAGCGACCCGCGAGCGACCGGAGCGGGAGCGCACGTTCGCTTGGGGCGAACAAGCGCTCCCGGAGTCGCGGGGTGCGCGACACGGCACGCTCGAACCGCGCGAGGTCGACGATGTCGACGCCGATCCCCGCGATCGCCATCGCTACTCGACCGTGACCGACTTGGCGAGGTTGCGCGGCTGATCGACGTCGAGGCCCTTCGCCGTCGCCAACTCCATCGCGAAGACGTGCAGGGGAACGACGGCGAGCAGCGGCTCGAACAGCGGCCCCGCGAACGGGATGCGGATGACCTCGTCGGCGAAGGGCAGCACCTCGACGTCGCCGATCTCGGCGATCGCGATGACGCGGGCGCCGCGCGCGCGGATCTCCTGGATGTTGGAGATGACCTTCGGGTGCAGCGAGTTCGGGTCGCGCGGCGATGGCACGACGACGATCACGAGCTGCCCGGGCTCGATGAGGGCGATCGGACCGTGCTTGAGCTCCCCCGCGGCGAAGCCCTCCGCGTGGATGTAGGCGAGCTCCTTGAGCTTGAGCGCTCCCTCGAGCGCGATCGGGTAGCCGGCGTGACGACCGAGGAAGAGCACCGACTGCACGTCGCCCATCCAGCGGGCGAACTCGGCGATGCGCTCGCCCGACGACTCGACCACCTGGTCGAGCTTCGCGGGGAGGTTCTGCAGTTCCTCGGTGAGCCCGGCGACCTCGGCCGGACCGAGCTTGCCGCGCACCGTCGCGAGGTGCAGCCCGAGCAGGTAGAGCGCCGTGATCTGCGCGACGAAGGCCTTCGTCGAGGCGACCGCGACCTCGGGTCCCGCGTGCGTGTACAGCACCGCGTCGGACTCGCGCGGGATCGTCGCCCCCTGGGTGTTGCAGATCGACAGCGTACGGGCGCCGCGGCTCTTGGCGTACTGCACCGCCATGAGGGTGTCCATCGTCTCGCCCGACTGGCTCACCGAGACGACGAGCGTGCGGTCGTCGATCACCGGGTCGCGGTAGCGGAACTCGTGCGAGAGCTCGACGTCGACCGGGATGCGCGCCCAGGCCTCGATCGCGTACTTGCCGACCATGCTCGCGTACGCGGCCGTTCCGCAGGCGATCACGACGATCCGGTCGATCCCGAGCAGGATGTCGGTGACCGCCTCCAGCTCGGGAAGCCGAACGACCCCGCCGTCGATGCGACCGAGGAGCGTCTTTCCGACGGCTTCGGGCTCTTCGCTGATCTCCTTCTTCATGAAGGTCGGCCAGCCGCCCTTCTCGGCGGCGGAGGCATCCCAGGCGATCTCGAACTCCCGCGCGGTCACCGGGTTGCCGGCGAAATCGGTGACCTCGACCGACCCGGGCCGGATCGTGACGATCTGGTCCTGACCGATCTCCATCGCCCGGCGGGTGTGTTCGACGAACGCGGCGACGTCGGAGCCGAGGAAGTTCTCACCCTCGCCGAGCCCGATCACGAGCGGCGAGTTCCGGCGGGCGCCGACGACGACGCCGGGCGAATCCTGGTGCACGACGAGGAGTGTGAAGGCCCCTTCGAGGCGCGCGACGGCGCGGCGGAGCGCGACCGTGAGGTCGCCGGTCTCGCGGTACAGGCGCCCGACGAGGAGCGCGGCGACCTCCGTGTCGGTCTCGCTCGTGAACTCGGCGCCCGAGTCGAGCAGTTCGCGCTTGAGCTCGGCGAAGTTCTCGATGATGCCGTTGTGGATGAGCGCGAGCTTCCCGTCGTCACCGAGGTGGGGATGCGCGTTGCCGTCCGTCGGGCCGCCGTGCGTCGCCCAGCGCGTGTGGCCGATGCCCGTGTGCCCGTCGGCGATCGGGGCCCCGTCGAGTTCCTCGGCGAGCATTCCGAGCTTGCCGGCCTTCTTGCGGGTTCCGAGCTGGCCGGCGTCGTCGAGCACGGCCACGCCCGCGGAGTCGTAGCCCCGGTACTCGAGCCGCTTGAGGCCGCCCATGAGCACCCGGAGGCTGCTGCCGGGCCCGACGTACCCGACGATGCCACACATGCACCCGATTGTATGTTTTCCTGGGTCCGATGTCCGACGCAGGCTCCGCGAACGGCGGCACCACCCCTTTTCTCGAGATCGATCGGGCCGAATGGGCGGCGCTCGCTCCGTCGACCCCGCTTCCGCTCGGCGCCGGCGAGGTGGAGCGGCTCCGCGGACTCGGTGACACCCTCGACCTCGCCGAGGTCGCCGAGGTGTACGTGCCGCTCAGTCGGCTGCTGAACCTCTACGTCGCCGGTGCGCTGTCGACCGGGGCGGCGGTGCGCGAGTTCCTCGGCGAGCCCGTGCGTCCGACCCCTTTCGTGATCGGCATCGCCGGGTCGGTCGCCGTCGGCAAGTCGACGACCGCGCGGTTGCTGCGCGAACTGCTCTCGCGCTGGCCCGACACGCCGTCGGTCGAGCTCGTCACGACCGACGGGTTCCTGTTGCCGAACGCCGAGTTGGAACGCCGCGGCCTCTTACAGCGCAAGGGGTTCCCGGAGAGCTACGACCGGCGCGCGCTGCTGCGCTTCGTCTCCGAGGTCAAGAGCGGTGCCGCCGACGTCCGCGCTCCGGTCTACTCCCACCTCGTCTACGACGTCGTCCCCGACGAGTGGGTGACCGTTCGCCGCCCCGACGTGCTCATCGTCGAGGGGCTCAACGTGCTGCAACCGCCGACGAGCGGCCGACTCGCGGTGAGCGACCTGTTCGACTTCACGATCTACGTGGATGCGCGCTCGAGCGACATCGAGCGCTGGTACGTCGAGCGGTTCCTGCGCCTTCAGCGCGGGGCGTTCGCCGACCCCTCGTCGTACTTCCACCGCTTCGCCTCGCTCAGCGAGGAGGAGGCGACCGCTCGCGCCCGGGGGATCTGGAACGACATCAACGGGCCCAACCTCGAACAGAACGTGCTGCCGACGCGCGCGCGGGCCTCCCTCGTGCTGCGCAAGGGCGCCGACCACACCGTGTCGTCGGTGCTTCTGCGGAAGGTGTGACCTAGACCCGTTCGAGAACGAACACCGGGATGATCCGGTCGGTGTTCGCCTGGTAGTCGGCGTACGGCGGGTAGGCCGCCACGGAGCGTTCCCACCACTGCTCGCGCTCGGCACCGTGCACCTCGCGGGCGCGATAGTCGTGCTTCTCGGTCGCGTCCTGCAGTTCGACGAGCGGATGGGCGACGAGATTCCAGTACCACTGCGGATGCTGCGGCGATCCGCCGCGGGAGGCCACGACGGCGTAGACGCCCTCGTGCTCGACCCGCATGAGCGCGGTCTTGCGCAGCTTCCCCGACTTCGCGCCGACGGTCGTGAGCACGATCACCGGCAGCCCGGTGTCACGCAGCGTGAGTCCGTCGGTTCCCCCCGACGCCTCGATCAGTTCGACCTGTTCGCGCGCCCAGGCACTCGTGCTCGGCGCGTACTCTCCCTGCAGTGGCATGTGCCCTGTCCTCTCAGTTGCCCAATCGCGTCCGGACGACGGCGGCGAGTTCCGCGGCGAATCTCTCCGCGGCCGCCGTGTCGGCGGCTTCGACCATGACCCGCACGAGCGGTTCGGTCCCCGAAGGACGCAGCAGCACGCGCCCCGCGTCGCCCAGCTGCGCCTCGATGCGGGCCACGGCGGCAGCGACCTCGACGTCCGACGCGAGTCGCGCGAGGTCGACCTCCCGAACGTTCACGAGCACTTGCGGGTACACCGTCATGACGCTCGCCAGCTCGGCGAGCGTGCGCCCGGTGCGGGCGACCTCGGCCGCGAGCTGGAGCCCGGTGAGCACCCCGTCGCCCGTCGTGGAGTATCGGCGGAACACGATGTGCCCCGACTGCTCGCCCCCGAGCGTGAGCTCGTGCTCGGCGAGCGCCTCGAGCACGTAGCGATCCCCGACCGCCGTCTCGAGCAGACGGATGCCGAGATCGGCCATCGCGAGCCGCAGCCCGAGATTGCTCATGACGGTGGCGACGAGCGTGTCGTGCGCGAGCATCCCGCGATCGCGGAGCGAGACCGCGAGGATCGCGAGGATGCGGTCGCCGTCGACGACGTCGCCGTTCGCGTCGACGGCGAGACACCGATCGGCGTCGCCGTCGTGGGCGATGCCGAGGTCGGCGCCGACCTCAAGCACCTTGGCCCGGAGAGGGTCGAGGTAGGTCGACCCGACCCCGTCGTTGATGTTGAGTCCGTCGGGGTCGTCGCCGATGACGGTCACCCGGGCGCCGGCGTCGACGAAGACCCGAGGCGAGATTCCGGCCGCAGCTCCGTTGGCGCAATCGATCACGACGTGCAGGCCGTCGAGCCGCTGCCCCTCGAGGGTGCCGAGGAGGTGCACGACGTAGCGGTCCTCGGCGTCGGCGAAGCGACGGATGCGGCCCACGTCCGCCCCGGTCGGCAGCAGTTCGGGCGCGGCGAGCGCCGCCTCGATCCGGTCCTCGACCTCGTCGGGGAGCTTCGTGCCGCCGTAGGCGAAGAACTTGATGCCGTTGTCGGGCGCCGGATTGTGCGACGCCGAGACCACGACCCCGAAGTCCGCCTCGATGTCCTCGACGAGGAACGCCGCCGCGGGGGTCGGGATGACTCCCGCGTCGAGCACGTCGATGCCGGAGCTCGCCAGGCCCGCCGCGACCGCCGCCGAGATGAACTCCCCCGAGATGCGCGGGTCCCGCGCGATCACGGCACGCGGGCGCCGCCCCTCGTCGCGTCGGCGCTGGGCGTGCCGTCCCTGGGTGAGCACCGTCGCGGCAGCCTGAGCGAGTCCGAGGGCGAAGTCGCCGGTGATCACCTCACCGTTGGCAAGTCCCCGGACTCCGTCGGTACCGAAGAGACGGGCCATGGCGCTACGCGCGCAGCGTCAACGCTTCGAGAACTGCGACGCCTTGCGAGCCTTCTTGAGACCGGCCTTCTTGCGCTCGATGACGCGCGCGTCACGAGTGAGGAAGCCCGCCTTCTTGAGGGCCGGACGGTTGTTCTCCCGGTCGATCTCGTTGAGCGAACGCGCGATCGCGAGACGCAGCGCGCCGGCCTGGCCCGAGGGGCCGCCACCGGTGATCTTGGCGATCACGTCGTAGCTGCCGAGGAGGTCGAGCACCTTGAACGGGTCGGTGATCAGCTGCTGGTGCAGCTTGTTCGGGAAGTACTCCTCGAGCGTGCGGCCGTTCACCGTGAAGGTGCCGGTGCCCGGGTTGAGGCGGGCACGCGCGATGGCCTCCTTGCGACGGCCCACGGCGGCGCCGGGGACGTTGAGGATGCGCGGCGTGCGGGGCTCCGCCGCCTGCTCGCTCGGGGTCTCGGTGCTGAACGAGGTCAGCACCTCGTCGGAAACGATGTCTTCGATCTTGGCCATGGTCCTTGAAGTCCTTACTGGGCGACCTGAGTCAGGGTGTAGGCCTTCGGCTGCTGCGCCGCGTGCGGGTGCTCGGCGCCCGCGTAGACCTTGAGCTTCTTGATCTGGGCCCGGCCCAGCGAGTTCTTCGGCAGCATGCCGCGGATGGCCTTCTCGACCGCGCGCGTCGGGTGCTTCTCGAGCATCTCGACGTACGTCTGCGACGACAGTCCGCCCGGGTAGCCCGAGTGGCGGTAGGCCAGCTTCTTCTCGAGCTTCTGGCCGGTGAGGGCGACCTTCTCCGCGTTGACGACGATGACGAAGTCACCCATGTCCATGTGCGGGGCGAAGGTGGGCTTGTGCTTGCCGCGCAGGAGGGCGGCGGCGTGGCTGGCGAGGCGGCCGAGCACGACGTCGGTCGCGTCGATGACGACCCAGTCGCGCTGGATGTCCGCCGGCTTGGGGCTGAACGTACGCGTCACAGTAGGAACTGCTTTCTTCGAGGAGATCGTGAATCCCGCTCCGGTGTGCGTTCCTGCTGGATCAGCTGGAACCCGACGGTGGAGGGCTCGGATCGTCGCCGCCGGCTGGAGGCAACCTCGTAAGACTAGTCCAGGGGCCCGTCGGGGTCAACCGAGCGCTTGGCCCGGGTCTGTTCGGCACGCGCGCCGAGCTCGGCGTCGTCGGGGTAGCCGACCTCGGCGAGGGTCAGCCCTCGGGCCGGCGAGACCGCGAACTCGCTCGTGCGCGCGGCGGCATCCCGCAGCTCCGCCGGGCGCTGCGGCGCCAACCGTCCTGCCCCGGCGGCGACGCACGCGCCGACGAGGGCCCGCACCATCGAGTGGCAGAACGCGTCGGCGCGGACGCGGGCGACGAGCACGCCGTCGACGTCCCGCGCCCAGGTGAACTCCTGCAGCGTGCGGATCGTCGTCGCCCCCTCCCGCGGTCGGCAGAACGACGCGAAGTCGTGGAGCCCGAGGAGGCTGCGGGCGGCCCCGTCCATGGCGCTCTCGTCGAGGGAGGTCGGATGCCACACCTCGAAGCCTCGGCGCCGCGGATCCCGGAGCGCCCGGGCGTCCGCGATGCGGTACTCGTAGCGCCGCCATACGGCCGAGAAGCGCGCGTCGAACCCGTCGGGCGCGACCGTCGCGCGGTGCACCTGCACGTCGCCATCGGCCCCCGCGATGCCGTTGAGTCGTCGCACGAGCGCCTCGAGGCCGCGCGGCGCGGGCCCCCCGCGGCGCGGCCGGTCGAGGTCGGCGAGCTGGGCGGCGTCGAGATCGAGATGGGCGACCTGTCCGGTGGCGTGCACGCCGACGTCGGTGCGCCCCGCAACGGTGAGCCCCGACGGCGGGCCGATCCGCCGGAAGATCGTCGCGAGAGCCGCCTCGAGTTCGCCCTGGACCGTGCGCTGCCCCGGCTGGCGCGCCCACCCGGCGAAGCCGCCGCCGTCATAGGCGAGATCGAGGCGGATGCGCGTCACCCCACGAGTCTGCCGCACGCGATTACCCTGGGGGGCGGAGTCCCCACCCCTCATGACACCGCCAGATCCGACCTCGACGACGAGACCCGCCCGATTCCGCGTCCCGGGCCTCGACGGCCTGCGCGCGCTCGCGGTGACGACGGTCGTCGTCTTCCACCTGTTCCCCGGAACCCTCGTCGGGGGTTACCTCGGCGTCGACGTCTTCTTCGTCGTGAGCGGGTTCCTCATCACGACGCTGCTGCTGCGCGAACGCGCCGCGACCGGGCGCATCTCGCTCCGCGGGTTCTGGGTGCGCCGGGCCCGACGCCTGCTTCCCGCTCTGGCCCTCGTGCTCCTCGCCGGGTGCGCCACCGCGTTCGTCCTCGGCGGCGACGTGCTCGTCGGACTCGGCACCCAGGTCGTCGGTGCCGTCACGTTCTCGAGCAACTGGCTCTTCATCGCAGCCGGATCGTCGTACTTCGACGAGACCGTTCCGGAACTGTTCCGCAACCTCTGGTCGCTCGCCGTCGAGGAGCAGTTCTACCTCCTCTGGCCGCTGCTCGTGGTGCTCGTCGTCGTGCGCATCCCCCGGATCGCCCGCCTCCTCGGACTCGGAGCCGTCGCGGCGGCGTCGGCCGGGTGGATGGCCCTCGCTTACTCCCCGGTCGACCCGACTCGGGTCTACTACGGCACCGACACCCACGCCTTCGGACTCGCCCTCGGCGCCTTCCTCGCGGTGCTCCTGCTCGATCGGGGGATCCTCGGCTCGGGGATGGCGACGCGGCGCGCGCGGTGGGGGCTCGCCCTCGCGGGCGGGTTCGCGATCGCGGCACTCGTCGCTCTCGCCGTCGTCCTGCAGGGCGACCTCGAGGTGACGTACCGCGGCGGGCTCGTCCTCGTCGCCGGGCTCACGGCGGTCGTCATCGCCGCGCTGCTCGTCCCCGGATCGCCCGTCGCACGCGCCCTCGACCTCGCACCGATCCGGTGGGTGGGCGCGCGCAGCTACGGCATCTACCTCTGGCACTGGCCGGTCTTCGTTCTGCTCGGCAGCGCCCTCCCGACCTGGCCGCGCGAGGGACCGGCGGCGTGGCTCCTCGGCGCCATCGCGGTCGCCATCACGATGGTCGCGGCGACGGCGTCCTACCGCTTCGTGGAGCAGCCGCTGCGGCGTCACGGCTTCCGCGCCACGGTCCGGGCGATGATCGACGCCGCGCCGTGGAGTCGACGAGCGCTTGGCGCAGCGCTCGGAATGGCACTCGTCGCCGTCCTGGGCGGGATGAGCGTGCTCGCTCTCGCGGCCGACCCCGGGCGCGGGGAGGCCCAGGCGTACATCGAGGCCGGCCAGGACGCGATCGACGCGGCCGCGCCGCCGCCCGAGGCGACGACCGCCGTCGAAGACGACGTCACGACGGGAGAGGAGATCCTCGCCATCGGCGACTCGGTCGTGCTCGCGGCCGCCCCCGCTCTCCAGTCGGCCTACCCGGGCATCCTCATCGACGCCGAGGTGTCCCGGTCGATGCGGGTGGCCCCGGCCCTCGTGCAGGCGCATGCCGACGCGGGGACGCTGCGCCCCGTCGTCGTGCTCGCCCTCGGCACGAACGGGCCGATCGAGCCCGCGGCCCTCGAGGAGGTCCGGCGGATTCTCGGACCTTCCCGCGAGCTCGTGGTGGTCAACGCGCAAGCCCCGCGGGGATGGATCCCCGGCGTCAACGCGGAGCTGTCGCGATTCGCCCTCGTCTACCGCAACGTCGAGCTCGCGAACTGGCACGACGCGATCCAGCCGTTCCTGCATGAGATGGCCCGCGACCAGGTGCACTTCGGCCCCATCGGTGCGGGCATCTTCGCCTCGGCCGTGAGCGAAGCCGTCGTGCGGCTCGAAGCCCTCCCGCCGCTGCGGGATGCCTCCACGAGCCTCTCCGTGCCGACACCGTTCTGACGACGGCGTCCGACGTTCGCGGAGCCGCTCAGAACTCCTCGACGAAGGCGACGCTCCGGTGCCCGGCGACGAAGCCCATCCCGGTGTAGAGACCGAGCGCCCCCGACGGGTTCTCGGTGTCGACGTCGAGCGCGACGCGTTCGAATCCCGCGGCGCGATGCCGACGCAGCGTCTCCGCGATGAGCGCGGGCGCGAGGCCACGACCGCGGTGCTCCCGGATGACGCCGATGAGCGGCAGGTACCCGCCGCGATAACCCTGGCTCTCGAAGTCGTCGGGATACACCTGGGTCAGCACGAACCCGGCGACGCGATCCCCGTCGAGCGCGACCACGGAGAGCTCGGGAGCGAAGGTCTCCTGCCCGAGGAACGAGTCCCAGCCCTCCGCGGTCGACGGCTGACTGCCCCAGTGATCGCGAAAGGCGTCGTTGCGGGCGACGCGCAGACGCTCGTGGTCGGCCGGTCCGGGCGTCGCGAGGGTGAGCCCCGCGGGCAGCTGGAGCTCCGGGATGTCGGCGAGCAGGTCACGGTCCATCTTCGTGAACCAGCGCACGAGCGACAGCCCCGCGCGCGCGGCGAGCCGCATCCCGCTCGGGTTGCGCTCCTCGACATAGAGCAGGTGCCATCCGGGGAGCGCGAGGTCGGAGTCGGCGAGGTGCTGGCGCGCTCGGGATCGATGCCAGGCGAGCAGTTCCCGCCCGATCCCCCGGCCGCGGTGGGAGGGGCGCACGCCGCCGAACGCGATCGATCGCACGATCGTCTCGGGGTCCGGGGGCCTGACCTGCAGCCCGTAGGCGACGACCCGCCCGTCGACCTCGGCGACCGCGCTGTCGGCCGCGAGATCCATCCAGGAGTGCGTCAGCTCGTCCTCGGTCTCCTCGCGGGTCTCCGTCCACTCCGGGTGGTCGGCGGCCGCGAGGGCGGCGTTGAGCTCGGTGAGCGCGTCGAGGTCCTCGAGCGTCGCCCGCCGCCAGGAAACGCCGGACGGGCCCGCCGGGAGCCGGAGTTCCGCCGGGGCGGAGACTCGAGCACTCAACGGGCCCGTCACGGGTGTTACTTCGCGTCGTCCTCGGCGGGAGCCTCATCCGCGGCGGGGGCGGTCTCGGCGGGGGCGTCGACCTCGGCCGGCTCCGCCTCGACGGCGGCCTCCTCGACGGGAGCCTCCTCGACGGTCGCGTCCTCGGCGGGAGCGTCCTTCGCGGGCTTGGCGGCCGGCTTCTCGGCGGCCTTCGCCGCGGCGGCCTTCTTCGCCGACGGCTTCTTCACGACGGGCTCGAGCACGAGCTCGATGACCGCCATCGGCGCGTTGTCGCCCTTGCGGTAGCCGGTCTTCGTGATGCGGGTGTAGCCACCCTCGCGGTCTTCGACCTGCGGCGCGATCTCGGTGAACAGCTTGTGCACGACGCCCTTGTCGGTGATGACCGCGAGCACCCGGCGACGGGCGTGCAGATCACCGCGCTTGGCGAAAGTGATGAGCCGCTCGGCGAGCGGACGCAGGCGCTTGGCCTTCGTCTCGGTCGTCTGGATGCTCTCGTGCGTGAACAAGGCGGCGGCGAGGTTCGCGAGCAGCAGACGCTCGTGAGCCGGGCCTCCTCCGAGGCGGGGACCCTTGGTGGGCTTAGGCATGGTGGTTCTCTCTCAGTTCCGTCAGAGCGTGGGCCGGGAGGCTCAGCTCTGCTCCTCGTCGTCGTAGCCGCCGTAGAAGTGGGCGCCGTCGAAGCCGGGGATGCTGTCCTTGAGCGACAGCCCCATCTCGGTGAGCTTGTCGCGCACCTCGTCGACCGACTTCTGTCCGAAGTTGCGGATGTTCATCAGCTGCGTCTCCGACAGGGCGACGAGCTCGGCGACCGTGTTGATGCCTTCGCGCTTGAGGCAGTTGTAGCTGCGCACGCTCAGGTCGAGATCCTCGATCGGCATGCTCAGCTCGCTGCTGAGCACCGCGTCGACCGGGGCCGGCCCGATCTCGATGCCTTCGGCCGCGGTGTTGAGCTCGCGGGCGAGACCGAAGAGCTCGGTCAGCGTGCGGCCGGCCGAGGCGATCGCGTCGCGCGGGGTGATCGCGGGCTTGGTCTCGACATCCACCACCAGGCGGTCGAAGTCGGTGCGCTCACCGGCACGCGTCGCCTCGACACGGTAGGTGACCTTGAGCACGGGCGAGTAGATCGAGTCGATCGGAACCTGACCGGCCTCGCTGAACTCGCTGCGGTTCTGCGTCGCCGAGACGTAGCCGCGGCCGCGCTCGATCGTGAGCTCGAGCTCGAACTTCGCCTTGTCGTTGAGGGTCGCGATGACGAGGTCGGGGTTGTGGATCTCGACCCCGGTCGGCGCCGAGATGTCGGCGGCGGTCACCTGTCCCGCACCCTGCTTGCGCAGGTACGCGGTGATCGGCTCGTCGTGCTCGCTCGAGACGACGAGCTGCTTGATGTTGAGGACGATCTCGACGACGTCCTCCTTGACACCCGGGATCGTGGAGAACTCGTGCTGGATGCCGTCGATGCGGATGCTGGTCACCGCCGCGCCCGGGATGGACGACAGCAGGGTGCGACGCAGCGAGTTGCCGAGGGTGTACCCGAAGCCGGGCTCCAGCGGCTCGATCACGAACCGCGAGCGGAACTCGGAGAGGCTCTCCTCGGACAGGGTGGGACGCTGTGCAATGAGCACGTGTATTCCTTTCAGCGAGGGCGTCCGCCATATGACGCCCACGGAAGAACGGCGGGTGGCTAGACCGCCGGGTTGTTCAGTTGAGAGTTGTCCGAGTTACACGCGGCGGCGCTTCGGCGGGCGAACGCCGTTGTGCGCCTGAGGGGTGACGTCGTTGATCGTGCCGACCTCGAGTCCCGCCGCGGTGAGCGAGCGGATCGCGGTCTCACGGCCCGAACCGGGGCCCTTGACGAAGACATCCACCTTCTTCATGCCGTTCTCCTGCGCCTTGCGCGCGGCGGCCTCGGCCGCCATGCCCGCCGCGTAGGGGGTCGACTTGCGCGAGCCCTTGAAGCCGACGTCGCCGCCGGAGGCCCAGGCGATGACCGCACCCGAGGGGTCGGTGATCGAGACGATGGTGTTGTTGAACGTCGACTTGATGTGGGCCTGACCCACGGCGATGTTCTTCTTCTCCTTGCGGCGCGGCTTGCGGCCCGCGGCAGCCTTGGGAGCGGCCATTACTTCTTGCCTGCCTTCTTCTTGCCGGCGACGGTGCGCTTCGGGCCCTTGCGGGTACGGGCGTTGGTCTTGGTGCGCTGACCGCGCACGGGGAGGCCGCGACGGTGGCGCAGGCCCTCGTAGGAACCGATCTCGACCTTGCGGCGGATGTCGGCCTGCACCTCACGACGGAGGTCGCCCTCCACCTTGTAGGTGCCTTCGATGTGGTCGCGGAGCGCGATCAGCTGGTCGTCGGTCAGATCCTTGACCCGGATGTCACCGGAGATCCCGGTCTCCGCGAGGGTCTGAAGCGCGCGCGTGCGGCCGACCCCGTAGATGTAGGTGAGCGCCACTTCCACGCGCTTGTCGCGCGGGATGTCGACGCCGGCAAGACGTGCCATTGCGTTACTCCTGAGAGTTGTCGGGAGGTCTGTACGTCACCGGTGCCCGGGCCTCCCGACCCGAGGTGTCCCCGCTCTCGCGGTTCTTGGTGACGCTTGAGGTGTATTGAGTTGTGAAGCTGCTGCTTAGCCCTGGCGCTGCTTGTGGCGCGGGTTGCTCTTGCAGATGACCATGACGCGGCCGTTGCGGCGGATCACCTTGCAGTGGTCGCAGATCGGCTTGACGCTGGGGTTGACCTTCATGTGCTTCTTCTCTCGCTGTCATCGTCCCCGTGACCTGCGTCGCGGGGCGTTACTTCTCAGCAGGCGTTACTTGTAGCGGTAGACGATGCGTCCGCGGGTGAGGTCGTACGGGCTGAGCTCGACGACGACACGGTCCTCAGGAAGGATGCGGATGTAGTTCTGGCGCATCTTGCCGGAGATGTGAGCGAGCACCTTGTGCCCGTTCGTGAGCTCCACGCGGAACATCGCGTTCGGCAGAGCCTCCAGCACCGAGCCCTCGAGCTCGATGACGCCGTCTTTTTTCGCCATACCTCTACTAGTGCTTTGCTGATCTGCGGGGTGGATGGTTGCACAGGCGTGCGGAAACCGCGCCAGGCACCAAGGGTCAACACTACGTCATTCGGGCGTGTCGCGCCAGCCGAGTTCGCTCAGGATGTCGTATGAACCGGCCCAGACCCTCGGTTTGCTCCGCACTTTGCGACTTGCTCCGCGCGAACACGGAGGAGCAAGTCGCAGAACGCGGAGCAAACCGGATGTCGTCGCGGGCTACAACGACGCCCGCACCGAGGCGACAGCTGCGACGGCGCCCTCGTAGAGGTCGTCGTCGGGCGTGAGGCCCATGACGTCGGCGACGATGTCGGTGCCGTCGCGCAGCATCGCCTGCAGCTTCACGGCCTCCTCGTCGCCGGGGGCGTCGAAGCGCAGCGCCGCGGCCATCGCGCCCAGCAGTGCCGTCGCAGATCCCCCGGCCGCGGCGATCTCGGCGGCGGGACCGACGAAGCGTTCGTGCCGCGAGAGCTTGCGGATCGGCTGCCGGCCGACGCGCTCGACGGAGTCGTCGATCGCGGGGTTGGAGAACCGCTCGAGTGTCTTCTGCAGGTAGGCCTGCTGCTCGGCGGCGGGGAAGTCGTGCTTGGCGACGAGGAACTCGGCGGTCTCGCCGAGCACGTCCTCGACCTTCGCCCGCACCGCGGCATCGCCGAGGGCGGCGGCGATCGTTGCGTGACCGGCGAGGCGTCCGTGGTACGCGGTCGTCGCATGGCCGGTGTTGACGGTGAAGAGCTTCCGCTCGATGTATGGCGCGAGGTCGGGCACGAAGTGCGCGCCCGGGATGTCGGGCACCGCCGACCCGAACGGCGTCGACTCCACCGCCCATTCGCAGTACGGCTCGACCGTCACATCGAGCGAGTCGGTGGACTGTTCGGGCACGATCCGGTCGACCGCCGTGTTGGCGAACACCGCCCGCACGCCGACCTCCTCGGCGGGCGCGTGCTTCAGCACCTCGTCGCGCAGTAGCGCGGTCGCGCCGAGCGCGTTCTCGCACGCCATGACGGCGAGCGGTCCGGCCGACACCGGACGGGCGAGGATACCGGCGGTGATCGCCGGGGCGACGAATCTCAGCACGTTCGGGCCGACCGCGGTGGTGACGACATCCGCCGAGGCGATTGCCGCGACCAAAGCGTCGGGATCGGCCGACGAGTCGATCCCCCGGTAGCCCGTCACGGTCTTCTCGGTCCCGCCGGCACCGGCTTCGATCACGCGGTAGGACGGCGTCGAGTTGAGCATCCCGATGAGGGTGGCGTTCACATCGGAGAAGATCACGTCGTAGCCGGCCTCGCGCAGCAGCAGGCCGATGAACCCGCGGCCGATGTTGCCGGCGCCGAAGTGCACCGCGGTGGGCATCGGCCTACGCGTCCAGGTCGATGAGGTCGGCGATCTCCTGGGCGGTCGCCGCCGCCTGCAGCTTCTCGACGACGGCCTCGTCGCTGAACGCGATCGCGATGCCGGAGAGGATGCCGAGGTGGTCGTCGCCCTTGCCCGCGATGCCGATGACGAAGCGCACGGGGTTGCCGTCCCAGTCGATCGGTTCGTCGTAGCGGATGATCGCGAGGGCCGAGTGCAGGATGCCGTCCTTCGCTTCGTTGGTGCCGTGGGGGATCGCGAGCAGGTTCCCCATGTAGGTCGAGACCGAGGCCTCGCGGTCGAACATCGCGTCGGCGTAGGCCTGCGTGACGTTCCCCGAGTTCACGAGCAGGGCGCCGACCTCGCGGATCGCGTCGTCTCGGGTGGTGGCAGCGCCCGACAGCTTGATGCGGTCGAGTTCGAGAACGTTGGTCATGACGGGTCCTTCCCCCTGGTGGGCGGGATGAGGGTGCGGAGCGGGAGAGGTATCACCGCTCCGCACCCATCCTGCTACGCGGTTGCTACTTCTTCGCCTTCTGGCTCTCGGCGACGGTCGTGACGACCTCGTCGTAGGCCGGGCTGGCCATGAAGTTGTCCACGGAGACGTGGATCGCGTTGGGCTCCTGCTTCTTCGCGCGATCGGTCAGCTGCTGCTGGGTGATCACGAGATCCGCCTTGCCGTCGAGGTTGGCGATCGCCTTGTTGGTGACCGTCACCCCGGTGACGCCGGCATCCTTCAGCTTCTTGCGCAGCACGGTCGCACCCATCGCGCTCGAGCCCATGCCCGCGTCGCACGCGAACACGATGTTCGAGATGCCGCCGCCGGCCGCGGCCGCCGCGAGCCCGGAGAGCGCAGCGCTCTCCTTGCCCTTGTTGGCCTGGGTCTGGGCGACCGCGGAGGTGAAGGCCTCGTCGGCAGCCGCGAGGTCGCGCTTGCGGCTCGCCCGCAGGATGACCGCGGCGACCAGGAAGGTGACCGCCGCCGACAGCACGACCGAGAGGATCACTCCCACGAAGCTGTCGGATGCCGTCTGGAAGAGGATCGCGAAGATCGACCCCGGCGACGCCGGAGCCCGAAGGCCGGATCCGAAGATGACGTTCGTCAGCACACCGGTGGCGCCACCCGCGATCATCGCGAGGATGAGCGCCGGCTTGGCGAGCACGAACGGGAAGTAGATCTCGTGGATGCCGCCGAAGAAGTGGATGATGAACGCCGCGGGAGCGGTGGCCCGCGCCGCGCCGACCCCGAACACGATGATCGCGAGGAGCAGACCGGCACCGGGGCCGGGGTTGGCCTCGATGAGGAAGAAGATGCTCTTGCCGGTCTCGGCGGCCTGCTCGGCCCCGAGGGGCGTGAACACCCCGTGGTTGATCGCGTTGTTGAGGAACAGCACCTTCGCCGGCTCGACGATGATGCTCGCGAGCGGGAGGAGGCCGTTGTCGACGAGGAAGCCGACCGCGCCGCCGAACACGTCGCTGATCCAGACCACGACCTTGCTCAGGCCGAAGAAGGCGGCGAGCGCCGCACCGAACGCGAAGATGCCGGCCGAGAAGTTGTCGATGAGCATCTCGAATCCGGCGCGGACCTTGCCCGCCCACAGCCGCTCGATCTGCTTGAAGATCCAGGCGGACAGCGGACCGGCGATCATCGCGCCGAGGATCATGACGCGATCCGGCTCGGCGACGATGACCCCCATGGCGGTCACGGCACCGATGACGCCACCGCGCCATTCGTAGACCATGCGGCCGCCCGTGAAGGCGATGAGCACCGGGATGAGGGTCAGCAGGATCGGACCGACGAGGCTCGCGAGGGTCTCGTTCGGCGTCCACCCGGTGGGGATGAAGAACGCCGTGATGATGCCCCAGGCGATGAACGCCGCGATGTTGGGCAGGATCATGTTCGAGAGGAACGAACCGAACCTCTGGACTCGAACCCTGGTCTGCCCGAGCGCCGAAGGCGTCGAGGGTGACGTCGTTGTCATGGTGGTGTTTCTCCTTTGTGTTGAGGGTGGTGCGTCGACTACGTGGGGGTGGATCAGGCGGGGGTCATGCCCTCGACGGCGGCGCGGGCGCCGGCGGCGTCCTCCGCGTCGAGAGCGGACCGTGCCGCGTCGCGCGCGCCGGAGATCGTCCAGCGCGCGAGTTCGTCACGCACATCGGCGATCGCCGGGGCGGACATCGAGAGGGTCGTGACGCCGAGTCCGACGAGCACGACCGCGAGTTTCGGGTCGGCGGCGGCCTCGCCGCACACGCCGACGGGCTTGTCGAGCGAGGCCCCCGCGGCCCCGATCTCGCCGACGAGCTTGAGCACGGCCGGATGCCACGGGTCCTGGAAGGCGGCGACCGAGCCGAGCATGCGGTCGGCCGCCATCGTGTATTGCGTGAGGTCGTTCGTGCCGATGCTCGCGAAGTCGCACGCCGCGAGGATGCGGTCGGCGAGCAGCGCGGCGGCCGGCACCTCGATCATGACTCCGGCGGTCTTCAGCCCGAGCTCCTTCGCGAGGCCGGTGAAGTAGCGGGTCTCGTCGACCGTCGCCACCATCGGCGCCATGACCCAGACCTCCGCCTCGTTCTCGGCCTCGGCCTGCGCGAGCGCGGTCAGCTGGTCGCGCAGGATCTGCTCGCTCGCGCGGAGCGACCGGATGCCGCGCAACCCGAGCGCGGGGTTCTCCTCGGGCGCGTCGTTGAGGAACGACAGGGGCTTGTCGGCTCCCGCGTCGAGGGCCCGAACGACGACCTTCTTGCCGGGGAAACCCGCGAGCACGGCGGAGTACGCGGCCTTCTGCGCGTCGACCGTCGGCGCCGACGAGGAGTCGAGGAAGAGGAACTCGGTGCGGAAGAGCCCGACGCCCTCGGCGCCGGCGGCGACGGCCGACTCGACGCCGTCGGAGGAGCCGAGGTTCGCCAGCAGCGGGACGGCGGTGCCGTCGGCGAGGGCACCGGCGCCGGTCGTGTGCACGCGCGCCGCACGATCGGCGACCTTCTGCTCGGCGGCCGCGAGGGCATCCGCCGACGGGTCGGACTCGACCAGCCCCGCTCCGGCATCCACGATCACGGTCGTCCCCTCGGCGAGGTCGAGCGCCCCCTCGACGCCGACGACGGCGGGCAGCCCCTTCTCGCCCGCGAGGATCGCGGTGTGGGAGGTCTTGCCCCCTTCGCTCGTGACGATCGCGAGCACGAGGGCGGGGTCGAGCAGCGCCGTGTCGGCGGGAGCGAGGTCGCGCGCCACAAGCACGAAGGGGGTGTCGCTCACGGGAACGCCCGGGGCGGGAACGCCCTGGATGCGGGCGATCGCCCGGCGGGAGACGTCGTCGAGATCGGCCGCGCGTTCCCCGAGGTAGCCGCCGACGGCCGCGAGCATGTCGCGGAAGACCCCGAAGGCCTCGTGCACGGCGCGCTCCGCCGTCGCCCCCGTGTCGATGCGGTTGTCGACCTCGGTGCGCAGCATCGGGTCCTCCATCATGAGGGCCTGGGCGTCGAGCACCTCCCCGGCCTTGCCGCCGGCCTTGACCGCGCGTTCGCGGATGTCCTCAGCGGTCGCGGCGAGCGCGTGCGTGACCCGCTCCTTCTCGGCGTCGGGACCGAGCGTGCTCGGGGTGGTCGGCGGTTCGGGGATCGGGTCGGGCATGCGCAGAACCGTGCCGACCGCGAGCCCGCGGCCGACACCGATCCCTCGCAGCGTCGTCACGCGTCGTGATCCTCGAGCAACATCGCCTCGAGCGCGTCGAGCGCCTCCTCGGCGCCCTCGCCCTCGGCTGAGAGCACGACCTCGTCGCCGTGATCGATCCCGAGCGAGATGACGCCGAGGATGCTCGACGCGTCGACCGAGCGCTCGCCCTTGGCGAGCTTGACCGTGGCGCCGGACTTGGCGGCGGTCTGGGTGAACAGCGCGGCGGGACGGGCGTGCAGCCCGTGGCTCGAGGCGACGACGACGGTGCGCTCAGGCATCGGTACTCCTTAGATCGAGAGGTCCGGTGAGGGACTGGAGGATCGCGTCGACGGCGTCGACGGCGAGGATGCTGCCCGCCGGCGACATGGCGTCGGCGGAGAGGAGCGCAAGGGGGCGCGGGGCGACGCGGGCGCGAATGCGGTCTTCCGCCGCCGCGAGCTGCGGAGCGAGCAGCACGCCGTCCGCCTCGACGAGCACCGCGTCGAGGGCCTGCTCAGTCGTCACGACGAAGGACACATCGGGCAACGACGGGGCGATTCGACGAGCGAGGAAGGTGCCGGACACACCGGCCGCGCAGACGAGCAGAATCGTCGCCATGTCGCCTCCTCGCGATGTCCGGGGTCGTTCTCGGTTCAGTCTGGTCAGCCGGTCGAAACCCGACAACCAGATTCGCTTCCGCACCCCCGGAAGACGCCACCCCGTCGCGCCCGCGCACCGTTCCGTGGTTGAGTGGCACGCGAAATGGCCGACAAGTCCCCGATGCTGCTCGCGTACCTCGCGCGAGCGGATGGCTGGACGCCGGCGAGCGAGATCGCCGACCACCTCGGGGTGTCGACGCGCACCGTGCGCAGTTACGTCACGGCCGCGAAGGTGGCGGCGGCGCCGCTCGACCTGATCCTCTCCTCCCCCGACGGATACCGGCTCAATCGGGATGCGCACGCCGCGTACGCGAACCGCGACCGGTCGGCGGAACGCGCGGGAACTCCGCGCGAGCGCATCACGTTCCTCGTCACGCGACTCACCCACGCGAATGCCGAGCTCGGCGTCCACGATCTCGCCGACGCCCTCTTCGTGAGCGAGTCGACGGTCGAAGCCGATCTGCGTCAGGTGCGGGTGCTCGCCCGCGAAGCCGGTCTCGAGCTCGTGCGCGAGGGCGACCAGGTGCGGCTCGTCGGGCCGGACTCCGGCCACCGCCGCATCGTCAGCCGGCTCTTCTCGGAGGAGCAGGCGCACGGGCTCGTCGATCTGCGTCGCGTGCAGGAGTCGTTCGGCCTCGACGATCTCTCCGGCTTCAAGACCGACATGATCGCGGCGCTCCACGACCACGGCTACACGATCAACGAGTTCGGCCTCGACCGGGTGCTCGTGCACACCGCCATCGCCGTCGAGCGCTCCCGCGGCAGCGTGGTCGCCGCCGACGCCGACACCCTCGACGACCCCGTCGCGGCGGCGCTCGACGGCCTCGTCGAGGAGCGGTTCGGCACGCGGCTCCCCGCCGGGGAGCTCACCGCGCTCACCACGCTCCTCACGACCCGCGCCGGCACGCGGGTGATTCCGCGCGGCGATCTCGGCGAGCACTTCGAGATCCTGCGCCACATCGTCGACCGCGCCCAAGAGGAGTTCCTCGTCGACCTCGACGACGAGGCCTTCCTCACCCGGCTCGGGTCGCACGTCGGCAACCTCATCATCCGCGCCCGGGACGGCGTGGAGAATCCGAACCCGCTCGCGCGCACGATCAAGTCGTCCTACCCGCTCACCTACGAACTCGCGGTCTACATCGCGTCGGAGATCCAGCGCGAGTTCTCGATCGTCATCGGCGACGACGAGATCGCCTACATCGCCCTGCACATCGGATCCCACCTCGAGCGCCGCGCCTCCCACGGCGCCCGCCTGAGTTGCGTCCTCGTGACCCCCGGCTACCACGACATCGCCGACCTGCTCGAGCGGCGGGTTCTGCCCGCGCTCGGCGACGACGTCGTCATCGACCGCGTGCTCACCCGCACCGACGTCGACATCGACGCCCTGCACGCCGACCTCGTCATCTCGACGGTGCCCTGGGAGGCCCGGCCCGCGCACGTCGTCATCGTGCAGCCGATCCCGACCGACGCCGACCTCGACGCCGTCCGCGGCGCGGTGTCGCGCATCCGCCGGCAGCGTCGACGTCGCGCGATCGCCGACGAACTGCTGCTGTACTTCGACGACGCGCTCTTCTTCCGCGACCTCGACGCGCATGACGAGGAAGCCGTCATCCGGGTGCTCGGCGAGCGGATGCGCGAGCGCGGCATCATCGACGGCGACTACCTCGACGGCGTGCTCGACCGGGAACGCATCTCCTCGACCGCGTTCACGGAATGGCTCGCGGTGCCGCACTCGATGCGGATGACGGCGCGCCGCACGGCGATCGCGATCGCCCTGTTCGAGAGCCCCATCTCCTGGGGCGACGGCACGGTGCAGGTCGTCGCGCTCGTCGCCTTCAGCGCCGAGGGTCGCGCGTCGTTCCAGACCGTCTTCGAGCAGTTCGTCGAGGTCTTCTCCGAGCGCGCCGACGTTCAGCGCCTGCTGAAGGCGTCGGCCGACTTCCCGTCCTTCATCGACGAGCTAGTCCGCCTGATCGATGAATGAGCTCGCGGTGGGTCGGCCTGGCCCTCCGCGGTCTGCACCGGGCTGAAGGGCTTAGGCGACGGCGCCGAGCCCGCGAGCTTCGAGAGCGCCGAAGATCCGTTCCGTGATCTCGTCGATCGGGCCGAGGCCGTCGATCTCGATGAGCAGACCCTGCTCGCGGAACATGTCGATGAGCGGCGCGGTCTCGCGGATGTAGACGTCCTGGCGGTGCCGGATGGCCTCTTCGGAGTCGTCGACGCGACCCTGGTCGAGCGCGCGCTGACGCAAACGGCGCACGATCTCGTCCTGGTCGGCGACGAGGCGGATCACGGCGTCGAGCGAGTGCCCGTGCGACGCGAGCAGGTTCGCGAGATAGCCGACCTGGTCGGGCGTGCGAGGGTAGCCGTCGAGCAAGAAGCCGCCCGCGGCATCCGCTTCGTTCAGGCGGTCGGTGACGAGTGCGTTCGTGAGCGAGTCGGGAACGTAGTCGCCGGCATCCACGATCGCCTTGACCTGCTTGCCGAGGTCGGTCTCGTCCGCGATGTTCTTGCGGAAGATGTCGCCCGTCGAGATCGTCGGAATGCCGAAGCGCTCCGAGATCCGCGCCGCCTGCGTGCCCTTGCCGGCGCCCGGAGGGCCGACGATGAGCAGGCGCGTCACCGGAGGAGCCCTTCGTAGTGCCTCTGCTGCAGCTGCGAGTCGATCTGCTTCACCGTCTCGAGGCCGACCCCGACCATGATCAGGATGCTCGTGCCGCCGAACGGGAAGTTCTGGTTCGCCTGGATCGCCACGAGGGCGATGAGCGGGATGAGCGCGACGAGACCGAGGTAGAGCGACCCGGGCAGCGTGACGCGCGTGAGCACGTAGTCGAGGTGCTCCGCCGTCGGACGGCCCGCCCGGATGCCGGGGATGAAGCCGCCGTACTTCTTCATGTTGTCGGCGACCTCTTCGGGGTTGAAGGTGATCGCGACGTAGAAGTAGGTGAACCCGACGATGAGCAGGAAGTAGAGCGCCATGTAGAGCGGGTGATCACCCGTCGTGAGGTTGGCGTTGATCCAGTCGACCCAGGGGGCGTTGACGCCGTCGGCGCTCGTGTTGAACTGAGCGACGAGCGACGGGAGGTACAGCAGCGACGAGGCGAAGATGACCGGCACGACGCCCGCCATGTTGACCTTGATCGGGATGTAGGTGTTGTTGCCGCCGTAGGTTCGTCGACCCACCATGCGTTTCGCGTACTGCACCGGGATGCGGCGCTGCGACTGCTCGACGAAGATGACGGCCGCGATGATCGCGAGCCCGATCGCGATGACGACGAGCAGGATCTCGATGCCCTGCTGCTGCGCGATCTGCAGGAACGAACCCGGGAAGGTCGCCGCGATCGACGTGAAGATGAGGAGCGACATGCCGTTGCCGACGCCGCGCTCCGTGATGAGCTCGCCCATCCACATGATGAGGCCGGTTCCCGCCGTCATCGTGATGACGATGAGCAGCATGCCCCAGACGGTCTCGCCGTCGGAGGTGATGAGCGGGAACTCGCACGGGATCAGCTGGCCGCTGCGGGCGACCGTGATGAGCGTCGTTGACTGCAGGACACCGAGCGCGATCGTGAGGTAGCGGGTGTACTGCGTCAGGCGCGCCTGCCCCGACTGACCCTCCTTGTAGAGGGTCTCGAAGTGGGGGATGACGACGCGCAGCAGCTGCACGATGATCGACGCCGTGATGTACGGCATGATGCCGAGCGCGAAGATCGAGAGCTGCAGCAGCGCGCCGCCGCTGAAGAGGTTGATGAGGGCGTAGAGACCGGCCGCCCCGTCACCCGATCCGCTCGAGATGGGAGCGAGACACGCCTGCACGACCTGGAAGTCGACGAACGGCGCCGGGATGAACGAGCCGAGGCGGAAGATCGCGACGATCGCGAGCGTGAAACCGATCTTCTTCCGCAGGTCGGGCGTGCGGAATATCCGTGCGACGGCACTGAACACGACGCCTCCTGGGATTGCGTAACGGAAGGTTTGAGCCTAACCGCCCCGGCGGGCGACCGCTGTCGCGGTCGCCCGCACCGGGCGGTCGAAGACGGGCTACTTGACGGAGCCGCCCGCCGCGACGATCTTCTGCTCGGCCGAGCTCGAGACCTTGTCGACGGCGACGTTCAGCTTAACCGCAATGTCACCGGAGCCGAGAACCTTGACCTTCTCGTTCTTGCGCACGGCGCCCTTGGCGACGAGGTCGCCGATCGTGACGTCGCCACCCTTCGGGTAGAGCTCGGCGAGACGCTCGAGGTTGACGACCTGGTACTCGACCCGGAACGGGTTCTTGAACCCGCGCAGCTTCGGGGCGCGCATGATCGAGTTCAGGTTGCCGCCCTCGAGGCCGACGCGCACCTGGTACCGGGCCTTCGTGCCCTTGGTGCCGCGCCCAGCGGTCTTGCCCTTCGAGCCCTCACCGCGACCCACGCGGGTGCGATCCTTCTTCGCGCCGGCAGCCGGGCGGAGGTGGTGGGCCTTGAGCACCTGCGGGCGCGCGGGAGCGGCATCCTTCTTCGGCGCGGCCTTCGCGGCGGCCGACTTCGCGGCCGGCTTGGCGGCAGCGGTGTCGTCCTTCGCAGCGGCGGCAGCCTTCGGGGCAGCAGCCTTCGGGGCAGCAGCCTTCGGCGCGGCAGCCTTGTCGGCAGCCGGCTTCTTCTCGGCAGCGGCCTTCGGCGCGTCGGCCTTGGCGGCAGCCTTCGGGGCAGCGGCCTTCTCGGCGGCCGGCTTCTTCTCGGCAGCAGCCTTCGGGGCAGCGGCCTTGGGGGCAGCGGCCTTGGCGGGCGCCTTCTTGTCAGTCTCTTCGGCCATTAGTCAATCTCCTCGACCTTCACGAGGTGCGCGACCGTGTTCACGTAGCCGCGGTTCTGCTTGTCGTCCGGGCGGACGACGACGTCGCCGATCCGCTTGAGTCCGAGGCTGCGCAGCGTGTCCCGCTGGTTCTGCTTCTCGGAGATCTTGGACTTGATCTGGGTCACCTTGAGCCGAGCGGCCATCAGGCACCTGCCTTCGCGGTCGCGAGGTCGTCGGCCTCGGCGCGCACGAGGCGCTCCGGAGCGACATCCTCGAATGCCAGCCCACGACGGGCGGCGACGGCGCGCGGCTCTTCGAGCTGCTTGAGCGCCGCGACGGTCGCGTGCACGATGTTGATGGTGTTCGACGACCCGAGCGACTTGCTCAGCACGTCGTGGATGCCCGCGCACTCGAGCACGGCGCGCACCGGACCACCGGCGATGACCCCGGTACCGGCGGCGGCGGGACGCAGCAGCACGACGCCGGCCGCGGCCTCACCCTGCACGGGGTGCGGGATCGTCTTCTGCGAACGCGGGACGCGGAAGAAGTTCTTCTTCGCCTCCTCGACGCCCTTGCTGATCGCGAGCGGCACCTCACGGGCCTTGCCGTAGCCGACGCCGACGGTGCCGTTCCCGTCGCCCACGACGACGAGCGCCGTGAAGCTGAAGCGGCGACCGCCCTTGACGACCTTCGACACGCGGTTGATCGTGACGACGCGCTCGAGGAACTGGCTGTCGCCACGATCCCGCGAGTTGCGGTCGTTGCGCGGGCTGCGCTCGCGCGACCCGCGACGGGCCTCGCGCTCGTTGGTGCTCGGCGCGGTGCCGGCGGCGGTCTCGACGACCTGACCCTCGGGAACCTCCTCGACGGCCGGCGCGGCCGCGGGGGCCTCGACGGTCTCGACCTCGGTCGCGTCCTGGTTGGTGGTCTCGACGCCCTCAGGCGCGTTCGAGTTCTCAGTGCTCACAGGTTGAGCCCTCCTTCACGGGCACCCTCGGCGATCGCGGCAACACGACCGGCGAAGCGGTTTCCGCCGCGGTCGAACACGACGGCGTCCACCCCGGCCTTCTTGGCGCGCTCGGCGAGCAGCTCGCCGACCTTCTTGGCCTTCGCGGTCTTGTCACCGTCGAAGGAGCGCAGGTCTGCTTCGAGCGTCGACGCGAAGGCCAGCGTGTGGCCCTTGCTGTCGTCGACGATCTGCACGAACACGTGGCGGGCCGACCGGTTCACGACGAGACGCGGACGCTCGGACGAACCGACGATGCGCTTGCGCAGACGCGTGTGACGGCGCGAACGCTGCGCGGACTTGCTCACGGTAGCCATTACTTCCCACTCTTTCCGGCCTTGCGGCGAACGACCTCGCCGGCATACCGCACGCCCTTGCCCTTGTAGGGCTCGGGCTTGCGCAGCTTGCGGATGTTCGCGGCGACCTCGCCCACGGCCTGCTTGTCGATGCCGCGGACGGTCAGCTTGGTGTTGCCCTCGACCTCGAACGAGATGCCGGCGGGCGGGTCGACGGTGATCGAGTGCGAGTAGCCGAGGGCGAACTCGAGCGAGCTGCCCTTGGCCTGCACCCGGTAACCGGTGCCGACGACCTCGAGGCCCTTGGAGTAGCCCTCGGTGACGCCGATGATCTGGTTGGAGATGAGCGTGCGCGTCAGGCCGTGCAGCGAGCGCGAGGCGCGCTCATCGTCCGGACGGGTCACGACGACCTGGCCGTCTTCGAGGGCGACCTCGATCGGCGCGGCGACGTTGAGGCTCAGTTCGCCCTTGGGGCCCTTGACCTGGACGGCGCGGCCGTCGATGGTCACGGTGACCCCCGCGGGAACGGGGATGGGGAGGCGTCCGATTCGCGACATGTCAGGTCACCACACGTAGGCGAGGACTTCCCCACCCACGCCCTTCTTGGTCGCCTCGCGGTCGGTGAGCAGACCCGAGGAGGTGGACAGGATGACGACGCCGAGTCCGCCGAGCACGTTGGGGATCTCGGTCGACTTCGCGTAGACGCGCAGGCCGGGCTTCGAGACGCGCTTGATGCCGGCGATCGAACGCTCGCGGTTCGGCCCGTACTTCAGGTCGATCGTGAGGGTCGAGCCGACGCGCGCGCTCTCCACCTTCCAGCCGGAGATGTAGCCCTCCTTCTGGAGGATCTCGGCGATGTGGGTCTTGAGCTTGCTGCTCGGCAGCGAGACCGTGTCGTGGTACGCGCGGTTGGCGTTGCGCAGACGGGTCAGCATGTCGGCCACAGGGTCCGTCATGGTCATGAGGTGAGGTTCCTTATCTCAATCGGTTTCGCATCCGGGTCCACCCGGTGCGACCTTCTTTGATCGGTGGCTTACGCCTGGGCGTCGGCGGACTTGAACGGGAACCCGAGCTGGCGCAGGAACGCCCGCCCTTCGTCGTCGTTCTTGGCCGTCGTCACCACGGTGATGTCGAATCCGCGGACGCGGTCGATCTGGTCCTGGTTGATCTCGTGGAAGATGCTCTGCTCCGAGACGCCGAAGGTGTAGTTGCCGTTGCCGTCGAACTGCTTGTCCGAGAGGCCGCGGAAGTCGCGGATGCGGGGCAGCGCGAGCGTCACCAGGCGGTCGACGAACTCCCACGCGCGGTCGCCCCGGAGGGTGACGTGCGCGCCGATCGGCATGCCCTCACGCAGCTTGAACTGCGCGATCGACTTGCGGGCCTTCGTGACCTGCGGCTTCTGACCGGTGATCAGCGTGAGGTCCTTGATGGCGCCGTCGATGACCTTCGAGTCGCGCGCCGCCTCACCGACACCGGTGTTGACGACGACCTTGACCAGTCGGGGCACCTGGTGCGGGTTGGTGAACCCGAACTCCTCGGTGAGCGCCTTCGTGATCTCGGCACGGTAGCGCTGCTTCAGGCGCGGCTGGGCTTTGTCAGCCGGCGCAGCAGTTGCGGTAGCCATGATTAGAGCTTCTCTCCGGACTTCTTCGCGTAGCGGACGCGAACCTTCTTCTTGACGCCGTCCTTCTCGACGACCTCCTCGCGGAAGCCCACGCGGGTGGGCTTCTTCGTCTTGGGGTCGACGACCTGGACGTTCGAGATGTGGATGGGTGCCTCGTGGGTCTCGATGCCACCGGTCTTCGTGCCGCGCTGGGTCTGACCGACCTTCACGTGCTTCGTCACGAAGTTGATGCCTTCGACGATGACCTTGTTCTTCTCGACGAGGACCTCGATGACCTTGCCCTGCTTGCCGCGGTCTCCGCCGCGGGCCTGGCTCGGCCCCGAGATGACCTGCACGAGGTCACCCTTCTTGATGTTCGCCATGGGTTACAGCACCTCCGGCGCCAGCGAGATGATCTTCATGAACTTCTTGTCACGCAGTTCGCGGCCGACTGGCCCGAAGATGCGCGTGCCACGAGGGTCACCGTCGTTCTTGAGGATGACGGCGGCGTTCTCGTCGAACTTGATGTACGAGCCGTCGGGGCGACGGGTCTGCTTGATGGTCCGGACGATGACCGCCTTGACGACGTCGCCCTTCTTCACGTTGCCGCCCGGGATCGCGTCCTTGACGGTCGCGACGACCTGGTCGCCGAGTCCGGCGTACCGACGGCCGGAGCCGCCGAGCACCCGGATGACGAGAAGCTCCTTGGCGCCCGTGTTGTCCGCGACCTTGACGCGGGATTCCTGCTGAAGCATGGGTTACTTCGCCTTCTCTGCGATCTCGACGAGACGCCAGCGCTTCGACGCCGACAGCGGGCGCGTCTCGGCGATGACGACGAGGTCGCCGATACCGGCGGTGTTCTGCTCGTCGTGGGCCTTCACCTTCGAGGTGCGACGGATGACCTTGCCGTAGAGCGGGTGCTTCACCCGGTCTTCGACCTCGACGACGATCGTCTTGTCCATCTTGTCGCTCGTCACGTAGCCGCGGCGCACCTTGCGGTAGCCACGGGCGTTCTCGTCGCGCACGTCGTGCGCGGAGGACTCGTGTCCGGTCACCTGAGCGGCCGGCTTCTTCGCCGCGGGCTTCGCGGCGGCCTTCGCTTCGGCCATTACTTGCTCTCCTCAGTGGTCTCGGACTCGACGGCCTCGACCGTGTCGTCCGACTTCTTGGCGGCCGCCTTCACTTCGGCAGGCTCAGTACGGCGCTTGGCGCCCTTGACGGGCACCTCGATCGGGGCGGGCGTGGCACGGATGCCGAGCTCGCGCTCCCGGATGACGGTGTAGATGCGGGCGATGTCGCGCTTGACGGCGCGCAGGCGCCCGTGGCTCTCGAGCTGCCCGGTGGCCGACTGGAAGCGCAGGTTGAACAGCTCCTCCTTGGCCTTCTTGAGCTCGTCGATGAGACGCTCGTTCTCGAACGTGTCGAGCTCGGTGGGGGCGAGCTCCTTGGATCCGACGGCCATCAGGCGTCCCCTTCCTCGCGCTTGATGATGCGGGCCTTGAGCGGCAGCTTGTGGATCGCGCGCATGAGCGCCTCCCGAGCGAGCTGCTCGGGGACGCCGGCGACCTCGAAGAGCACCCGGCCCGGCTTGATGTTGGCGATCCACCACTCCGGCGAACCCTTACCCGAACCCATGCGGGTTTCGGCGGGCTTCTTGGTGAGCGGACGGTCGGGGTAGACGTTGATCCACACCTTGCCGCCACGCTTGATGTGACGGGTCATCGCGATACGCGCCGACTCGATCTGGCGGTTGGTCACGTACGCGGGCGTCGTGGCCTGGATGCCGAACTCGCCGAAGCTGACCTTCGTGCCACCGGTGGCAGCGCCCGAACGACCGGGGTGGTGCTGCTTGCGGTGCTTGACCTTACGGGGAATCAGCATGATCAGCCCTCAGCTCCTACGGCCGCCGGCGCGTCGGCCCGGGGGCCACGGCCGCGCGGGCCACCGTCACGACGCTCGGGGCGCGACGACTTCTGGGACGCCTGCTCGCGAGCGAGTTCCTTGTTGGTGATGTCGCCCTTGTAGATCCACACCTTCACGCCGATGCGGCCGAACGTCGTGCGGGCCTCGTAAAAGCCGTAGTCGATGTTCGCGCGGAGCGTGTGCAGGGGCACGCGGCCCTCGCGGTAGAACTCGGAGCGGGACATCTCCGCGCCGCCGAGGCGGCCGGAGACCTGGATGCGGACGCCCTTGGCGCCGGCGCGCTGCGCGCCCTGCAGGCCCTTGCGCATGGCGCGACGGAACGCGACGCGGGCGGAGAGCTGCTCGGCGATGCCCTGCGCGACGAGCTGGGCCTCGGCCTCGGGGTTCTTCACCTCGAGGATGTTGAGCTGGATCTGCTTCTTGGTGAGCTTCTCCAGGTCGGCGCGGATGCGCTCGGCCTCGGCGCCGCGGCGGCCGATGACGATGCCCGGGCGCGCCGTGTGGATGTCCACGCGGACCCGGTCACGGGTGCGCTCGATCTCGATCTTCGCCACACCGGCGCGGTCGAGGCTCGTCTTGAGCAGGTTGCGGATCTTCACGTCTTCGGCCACGTAGTCGGCGTAACGCTGACCCGGCTTGGTCGAGTCGGCGAACCACCGCGACACGTGGTCGGTGGTGATGCCCAGGCGGAAGCCGTAGGGGTTGACCTTCTGGCCCATTACTTCGCCCCTTCCTTCTTCGCGGGCTTCGCGGCGACCTCGAACTCGTCGGGGGTCGCCACCTCGATGGTGATGTGGCTCGTGCGCTTCAGGATCTTGAACGCGCGGCCCTGGGCCCGCGGCTGGAAGCGCTTGAGCGTGGTGCCCTCGTCGACGTACGCGCGGTGGACCACGAGGTCCTGCTCGTCGAGGAAGGAGTTGCTCGCATCCGCCTTCACCCGGGCGTTGGCCATGGCCGACGCGACGAGTTTGTAGACGGGCTCGCTCGCGGCCTGCGGGGCGAACTTGAGGATCGCGAGGGCTTCGGCCGCCTGCTTTCCGCGGATGATGTCCACGATGCGGCGGGCCTTCTGGGGCGTGACGCGGATGTGCTTCACGCGGGCGATAGCGGTAACCATCAGCGACGCCGTCCCTTCTTGTCGTCCTTCTCGTGTCCACGGAACGTGCGCGTGGGCGCGAACTCGCCGAGCTTGTGCCCGACCATGGTCTCCGTCACGAAGACGGGGATGTGCTTGCGACCGTCGTGCACCGCGATGGTGTGTCCCAGCATCGCGGGGATGATCATCGAACGGCGCGACCAGGTCTTGATCACGTTCTTGCTGTTGGCCTCGTTCTGCGTGACGACCTTGCGGAGCAGGTGGTCGTCGACGAAGGGGCCCTTCTTGAGGCTGCGCGGCATCCTGGTTTATCCCTTGCGCTTCTTGCCGACGGTACGACGGCGGACGATGAGCTTGTCGCTGGGGAGGTCGCGCTTACGCGTGCGGCCTTCCTTCTGGCCCCAGGGGCTGACGGGGTGACGTCCACCGGACGTCTTGCCCTCGCCACCGCCGTGCGGGTGGTCGATCGGGTTCATGGCGACACCGCGGACGGTCGGGCGAACGCCCTTCCAGCGCATGCGGCCCGCCTTGCCCCAGTTGATGTTCGACTGCTCGGCGTTGCCGACCTCGCCGATCGTCGCGC
>Ga0209066_10001255_pt1 | contig 34319 bp, 27 predicted proteins | sample All_14_2_FD_187198 | JGI IMG/M metagenome (GOLD analysis project Ga0209066, IMG submission 187198) | Freshwater microbial communities in response to fracking from Pennsylvania, USA - Allegheny Zone_MetaG_DW_15 (SPAdes) (version 2) ... | reverse complement strand
CTGAAGGCGCCGGGCGCCATGGCGGTGCTGCTGAAAGAAGCGCTGCTGCCCAATCTGGTGCAGACCCTGGAACATACGCCGGCCTTTGTGCATGGCGGACCCTTCGCCAATATCGCCCATGGCTGCAATTCAGTGATCGCCACGCGCGCCGCGCTGGCGCTGGCCGATTATGTGGTGACGGAAGCCGGGTTCGGCGCCGATCTGGGGGCGGAGAAATTCTACGACATCAAATGTCGCAAGGCGGGGCTGCAACCCTCCGCCGCAGTGGTGGTGGCGACCGTGCGCGCGTTGAAATCCCATGGCGGGGTGGACAGGGCCGATCTGACCAAGCCGGACCTTGCGGCGGTTCGACGCGGCCTGGCCAATCTGGGTCGGCATCTGGAAAACATGGCGCTGTTCGGGGTGCCGGTCGCAGTCGCGGTCAATCGGTTCAGCGGTGACAGCGAGGCGGAATTGCAGGCCGTGATCGACTATGCCCGAAGCTGCGGCGTGGAAGCCTTTCTGTGCACCCATTGGGCCGATGGCGGCGCGGGGGCGGAGGCGCTGGCCCGCCATGTCGTCACGCTCGCCGAATCTGGCATGGCCGATTTCCGGCCGCTCTACCCGGATGACCTGCCGCTTCTGTCCAAGATCGAGACCGTGGCGACGCGTATCTACCGCGCGGACGGGGTGGAACCGCTGGGCCGCGTGCGCGAGCAATTGAGGGAGTGGCAGGAGCAGGGCCACGGACATCTGCCGGTCTGTATGGCCAAGACGCAATACAGCTTTTCCGCCGATCCCGCGCTGAAGGCCGCGCCGGAAGGGTTCACCGTGCCGATCCGCGAGGTGCGCCTGTCCGCCGGGGCGGGGTTCGTCGTGGCGGTCTGTGGGGAGATCATGACCATGCCCGGCCTGCCGCGCGTCCCCGCCGCCGAGGCGATCCGGTTGGACGATCAGGGCCGGATCGAAGGCCTGTTCTGAGGGGGGGGGGCGCACTGTCGCTCGCGCCTGTGATGCTCTAAGGTGCCGGCCAAAATAACGGGAGGAGGGATAAGAACATGGACCGTCCGCGTATCGTGGTGGGGATTTCCGGCGCTTCGGGCGCGATTTATGGCGTGCGCGCGCTGGAAATGCTGCGCGAACTGGGGGTCGAAACCCATCTGGTCGTGTCCAAGACCGGCGCGCTGACGCTGGAACATGAAACCGGTATGACCCTGTCGGATATCAAGGCGCTGGCCGATGTCAGCTATCCGGCGGGCGATATGGGGGCGGCGTGCTCCAGCGGCTCTTTCCGAACGCTGGGCATGCTGATTGCGCCCTGTTCGGTGCGCAGCCTGGGCGAAATCGCCAGCGGGGTGACGACCTCGCTCCTGACCCGTTCCGCCGATGTCGCGCTGAAGGAACGCAGGCGGCTGGTGGTGATGGTGCGCGAAACGCCCTTGACCCTGGTGCATATCCGCAACATGGCGACCGTCACCGAGATGGGCGGCATCATGGCCCCGCCCTTGCCCGCCTTCTATACAAAGCCGGACAGCATCGACGATCTGGTCAACCATTCGGTCGGGCGCGTGCTCGATCTGTTTGGGCTGGATACGGGCCGCGTCAAGCGCTGGCAGGGCATGCATTAAGATTCGCGCGCGAATTGAAGCGCATAATCGGTGCGGCAGCGCAACATGGCGGTAGAGCTTCCGTCATAAATATGGAATGCTCCTCATCCTTTCCGACGATGATGGGCGATAAGGGTATCCATGGCTATCAAGGCCGCACTGCATCACATGACGCATTACCGGTATGACCGCCCGGTAACCCTGGGGCCACAGGTCATACGGCTTCGTCCTGCCTCGCATTCGAAGACCAAAGTTATCAGCCACTCGCTGAAGGTCGGGCCAGAGCCGCATTTCGTGAACTGGCAGCAGGACCCCTATGGCAACTGGCTGGCGCGCTTCGTCTTTCCCGAGCCGGTGACGGAATTCCGGGTCGAGGTCGATCTGGTCGCCGACATGACGGTCTACAATCCCTTCGATTTTTTCATCGAGGAGGATGCGACCGAGTGGCCCTTCGACTATCCGTTGGATATTGTGGAAGACCTGTCGATCTACCGTAAGCCGGAGGAGACAGGGCCGCTGCTGGACGCCTTCATGGCGAGCGTTCCGCGTGACAAGACCCGGACGATAGATTTCGTGGTGGGGCTGAATGCCCGCCTGCAGAGCGAGATCAAATATCTGATCCGCATGGAACCTGGCGTGCAGTCGCCGGAAGAAACGCTGGGCAACAAATCCGGCTCCTGCCGCGATACGGGCTGGCTGCTGGTGCAGATCCTGCGGCATCTGGGCTTCGCCGCGCGCTTCGTCTCTGGCTATCTGATCCAACTCAAGCCCGACATCAAGGCGCTGGATGGTCCGGCGGGCGCGGAGACGGATTTCACCGATCTGCATGCCTGGTGCGAGGTTTATCTTCCCGGCGCGGGCTGGGTCGGGCTGGACCCGACTTCGGGCCTGTTGACCGGCGAGAGCCATATTCCGCTGGCGGCGACGCCGCATTATCGCAATGCCGCGCCCGTTTCCGGGCTGATGAGCTACGCCGAGACGACCTTCGATTTCGAAATGACGGTGACCAGGGTTGCGGAACATCCGCGCATCACCAAGCCCTTCTCCGACGAGGCCTGGGAGGCGCTGGATGCCCTGGGTCACCGGGTCGACGCGATCCTGAACGCCCAGGATGTGCGCCTGACCATGGGAGGCGAGCCCACCTTCGTGTCGATTGACGATTTCCAATCGGCGGAATGGAACACGGCGGCGGTAGGACCTACCAAGCGGGAGAAGGCCGACATCCTGATCCGCAAGCTGGCGCAGCGTTTCGCCCCCGGCGGCTTCCTGCATTACGGGCAGGGCAAATGGTATCCGGGCGAATCGTTGCCGCGCTGGACCTTCTCGCTGTATTGGCGGCGCGATGGCAAGCCGGTGTGGCGCAATCGCGAATTGATCGCCGCGGAAGGGGCCAGGCATGCTGTCGGGCCGGAGCAGTCCGACGCCCTGTTGCGCACGGTCGCGGCCGCTCTGGGTGTCAGCGCATCCGCCGTTCTGCCGGCCTATGAAGACCCCGCGCATTGGATCATCAAGGAAGCCAGCCTGCCGGAGAATGTCGACCCGTCCAACTCCAAGCTGAAGGATGCGGAGGAACGCGCGCGCATCGCCCGGGTGTTCGAACGTGGTCTGACCGAGCCCACCGGCCATGTCCTGCCGGTGCAGGCCTGGGCAGCCCAGGCCGATGGGCGGCGCTGGCGCACCGAACGCTGGTCGACACGGCGTGGCAAGCTGTTCCTGCTTCCGGGCGATTCGCCGGTCGGCTATCGCCTGCCGCTGGAAAGCCTGCCGCATATTCCCGCGGCGCGCTATCCCTTCATCGTGCCGACCGACCCGTCGGTCCCGCGCGAGGATTTGCCCGATCCGGACGAACTGGCAGCACGGGCGCGGGCACGCGGACGGCTGCCGCAGACCAGCGACCGGCCTTTGGGCGCGATGGCGGAGGCGCATTTCACCGCTGCGGTCGAGCGCCAGGATCAGGTTGAACAGCAACTCGACACGGTGGGGGAGACGGTCCGCACCGCCCTGTCGGTGGAGCCGCGCGACGGTCGTCTCTGCGTCTTCATGCCACCGACGGAGACGTTGGAGGATTATCTGGAATTGCTGACGGCGGTGGAGGAGGCGGCTGCCGTGCTGGGCCTGCCCGTCCATATCGAAGGCTATGCCCCACCCCAGGATGCGCGGCTGAATGTGATCCGCGTCGCACCCGATCCCGGCGTGATCGAGGTCAATATCCACCCGGCCGCGAACTGGAGTGAATGCGTCCAGACCACGCTGGGCGTCTATGACGATGCCCGGCATACAAGGTTGGGGGCGGAGAAGTTCCTGATCGACGGGCGCAATGCCGGCACCGGCGGCGGCAACCATGTTGTGGTCGGCGGGGCGACGCCAGCCAACAGCCCCTTCCTGCGCAGGCCAGATCTGTTGAAGAGCCTGGTGCTGCAATGGCAGCGCCACCCGTCGCTGTCCTATCTGTTTTCCGGCCTGTTCATCGGCCCGACCAGCCAGGCCCCGCGCATCGACGAGGCGCGCCATGACGGGCTGTATGAGCTGGAAATCGCCCTGTCGCAGGTCCCGGCGCCCGGCAAGGGGCTGGTGCCGCCGCCCTGGCTGGTGGATCGGCTGTTCCGCAATCTGCTGGTGGATGTTTCGGGCAATACGCACCGGTCGGAAATCTGCATCGACAAGCTGTTCTCGCCCGATGGGCCGACCGGCCGGCTTGGCCTGATCGAATTCCGCGGCTTCGAAATGCCGCCGCATGCCCGGATGAGCCTGGCCCAGCAACTGCTGATCCGCGCTCTGATCGCCCGGCTGTGGCAGGACCCGCTGGACGGGCGTTTCACGCGCTGGGGGACCGCGCTGCATGATCGCTTCATGTTGCCCTGGTTCGTCTGGCAGGATTTTTTGGATGTGCTGGGTGATCTGAAACGCCACGGCTTCGACGTCGATCCGGTCTGGTACGAGGCGCAGCTGGAATTCCGTTTCCCCTTCATGGGCGAGACGGAGGCGGAGGGCGTGAAGCTGGAAATCCGGCAAGCGCTGGAACCCTGGCATGTCACGGGCGAGGAAGGGGCGGTTGGCGGCACGGTGCGCTTCGTCGATTCTTCCGTCGAACGCCTGCAGGTTCGTGCCGATGGGCTGAATCCGGAACGTCATGCGGTGTTGTGCAATGGCCGCATGGTGCCGATGACGGCGACGGACCAGTCGGGAACCTTCGTCGCGGGTGTGCGCTACAAGGCGTGGCAGCCTTCATCGGGCTTCCATCCCGTGCTGCCGGTCAATACACCTTTGACCTTTGATATCTATGACCGTTGGACAGGGCGTGCGATAGGCGGCTGCGTCTATCATGTGGCGCATCCGGGCGGGCGCAGTCACGAGACCTTCCCGGTCAACTCCTATGAGGCGGAGGCGCGCCGTCTGGCTCGTTTCTTCGCCCATGGGCACAGTCCGGGGGTTCAGATGCCGATGGAAGAGCCGCGTTCGCGTGACTTCCCGCTGACGCTTGATCTGCGCCGCCCGGCCTGGATCTGAGGATGGACACGCGTCCCACCATTGCAGATGCGGCCGGGAAAACGCTGCCGCCGCGTCACCCGCTGGTGACGGGCTATCAGCCTTTGCCCGGCGTACCCGATGAGATGATTGATGCATCCGGTCAGGTGCGCCCGGTCTGGAACAAGCTGCTTGCCGCTTTTGAACGGTTGGGGCCGGAGGCGCTGGGCCAACGCTTCAGCCGCGCCGACCAGTATCTGCGCGATGCTGGCGTTTATTACCGGGTTTATGGCGACCAGTCGGGCCGCGAGCGGGAATGGCCGCTATCGCATGTGCCTCTGCTGATCGACGAGCAGGAATGGGCCGGAATCTCGGCCGGTCTTGTCCAGCGGGCGGAACTGCTGGAGGCGATCTGCGCCGATATCCATGGTCCGAACGCGTTGGTGAAGCAGGGGCTGCTGCCGCCGGCCCTGGTGGCAGGCAATCCGGAATTCCTGCGCCCCATGGCCGGGGTACAGCCAGCGGGCGGGCATTATCTGCATTTCTGCGCCTTCGAACTGGGCCGTGGCCCGGACGGGCAATGGTGGGTGCTGGGTGATCGCACGCAGGCGCCGTCCGGCGCCGGCTTTGCGCTGGAAAACCGCGTCGCCACCATGCGCGCCTTGAGCGAGGCCTATGGCGAGTTGCACATCCATCGCCTCGCCGGCTTCTTCAAGCGGTTCCGCGATCATCTGATCGGATTGGCGGATGGCGTCGCGGGCAATGTCGCGATCCTGTCGCCCGGTCAGATGAACGAAACCTATTTCGAGCATGCCTATATCGCCCGCTATCTGGGTTTCATGCTGCTGGAAGGCGACGATGTCGCGGTGCGCGACGGCAAGGCCATGGTGCGCACCGTATCGGGCCTGCAGCCGCTCGGCGTGCTGTGGCGGCGCATGGATGCCGCCTTCGTCGATCCGTTGGAACTGAACCATGCCTCCCAGATCGGAACGCCGGGGCTGGTCGAAGCGCTGCGGCGGCAGAATACGGTCATGGTCAACGCGCTCGGGTCCGGCATGCTGGAAACCCGCGCCATGCTGGCCTTCATGCCGCGCCTGTGCGAGGCCCTGCGGGGGGAGACGCTGGTGCTGCCATCCATCGCGACCTGGTGGTGCGGTGGGGAGCGCCAGCGAAACCATGTGATCGGCGCCATCGATCAGATGATGGTCGGGCCGGCGATGTCGACCTCGCTGCCCTATGATGACGATTCGCGCACCGTGCTGGGTGCGCGCCTTCCATTGGCCCAGAAGGACGCGTTGATCCGCGATCTGCGCGAGCGCGGTCGCGATTTCGCCGGGCAGGAGGCGGTGACCCTGTCCACCACCCCGGTCTGGACGAATGGCAGGTTGGAGCCCCGGCCCGTTGTCCTGCGCGTCTTCGCCGCGAGGACGGAGGAGGGCTGGACCGTACTGCCCGGCGGCTTCGCGCGGGTCGGCACCTCGCTCGACATCCGGGCCATCGCCATGCAGCGCGGCGGCCAGGCCGGCGATGTCTGGATCGTTTCCAACAAGCCAGTGGAAAAAGTCACGCTCCTGCCGCAGGACAATGACCGTTTTTCTCGCAACCGTCCGGCGGCCTTGCCGGCGCGCGCGGCGGATAATCTGTTCTGGCTCGGTCGCTATATCGAACGGGCGGAAGATACGGTGCGCATCCTGCGCGCTTATCACGCCCGGCTTGCCGAAATCGACGAGCCGGACCATCCGCTGATCGACGATATCGGCAATTATCTGGACCTGCTGGATATCGATGCCAAGGAAACGATCCCGAACGGTCTGATTTTCTCGGTCAATGCCGCGCTTGGCAGTGCCGCCCAGATTCGCGACCGGTTTTCGCCGGATGGCTGGCTGGCGCTGCGTGACCTTGCCAAGACCCTGAGGGAGTTCCGGGAGAAGGTGCAGCCCGGTGATGACGCGACCCGGGCTATGACCGTCATCCTGCGCAAGCTGGCGGGCTTTTCCGGCTTGGTGCATGAGAACATGTACCGCTCCATGGGCTGGCGCTTCCTGGAGATCGGCCGCAGACTGGAACGGGCGATCCATCTGGCCCGGTTCCTGGGCCATGCCGTGCGGGAAGAGGCGCCGGACGGGTCGCTGGATCTGGCGCTGGAAGTGGGCGACAGCGTGATGACGCATCGACGGCAATACAGTGTGACGTCCGGTCCGGTGACCATTATCGATCTTCTGGGGCTGGACGGGCTCAATCCCCGTTCGATCCTGTTCCAGTTGAACGCGCTGAAGACCGAGCTGGAATTGCTGCCAGGCGGATCGGAGCATGGTCGGCCATCCGATATCGGGCGGCTGGTGCTGAGCCTGCATACCAAGCTGGCAGTCGCCGACCCTTCCGCCTTGCAGGCGTCGCAGCTGACCAGCCTCTCCTACGAGATTGCCGGGCTGAGCGAAGCGCTCAGCCGGGTCTATCTGAACTGAGATGGCCATGCTGTACGATATCCGCCTGAAACTCGACTACGAATATCCCTCGCCGGTGGCGGGTGGGCGCCATTTGATCCGTGTCATGCCGCTGGACCAGCCGGGTACGCAGCGCGTGATTGCAGCCCGGGTCGCACTTGACCCGGTGCCGGAAGAGCGGCGCGACTGGGTCGATTTCTTCGGCAATCGGGTAACGACAGCCCTGTTTCGCGAGGCCCATGATCACCTGTTCATCAGCCTGAGCGCGCGGGTGCTGGTGACGAAGGCGGCCCGCGTGCTGGATATGTCGCCGGATATCGCCACTCTGCAGCAGGAAATCGAGGCGTCGCTCGAACTCGATGCATTATCGCCGCAGCATTATCTGTCGGCTTCGCCGCGCATCGCGCTTGATCCGGACATCACCGAATATGCGGCCGCCAGCCTCAAATCCGGCATCACCGTCTGGGCGCTGGCCGACGCTCTGTGCAGGCGCATTCATGACGATTTCGAATACGATCCGGAAGCGACGGATGTCGGTACCTCTCCGCGCGAGGCATTCACGCTCAAACGCGGCGTCTGTCAGGATTTCAGCCATGTGATGATTGCCGGGCTGCGCGGCATCGGGGTCCCGGCGGGCTATGTATCGGGCTTTCTGCGCACCATTCCGCCGCCGGGCACGGAACGGCTGGAAGGGGCGGATGCCATGCATGCCTGGGTGCGCGTCTGGTGCGGGCGCGATATTGGCTGGTGCGAATTCGATCCCACCAATGCCTGCACCGCCGGTGATGATCACATCACGGTCGGCTATGGCCGGGACTATTCGGATATTTCGCCCATCGTCGGTGTGCTGAAAGGCTTTGGCAGTCATGGCTCCAGCCATTCTGTGGATGTGATTCCGATCGAGGAAAAGGTGCGCGCCTGATGCAGCCCGCAACCGCTCCCAGTGCCCTCAGGGTGCAGGCCCTGCTTGGTCCGGATTTCGAGGTGGTGGAATTCGAGGAGAGCACACGCACCTCCGCCGAGGCGGCTGCAGCCATCGGCTGTGACGTGGCGCAGATTGCGAAATCCCTGATCTTTCGTGCAAAAGAAAGCGGTCGGTCGGTTCTGGTCGTGGCCTGCGGCAGCAACCGGGTCGACGAGAAAGCGGTGGCGCGTCTGCTGGGCGAGAAGATCGAGCGTGCGGATGCCGATTTCGTGCGTCGGGCAACCGGCTTCGCCATTGGCGGGGTGTGTCCCATTGGCCATGCGGAACAGCCTGCTATCTTTCTGGATGCCGATCTGCAATCCCTGGACACGATCTGGGCGGCTGCGGGCACGCCCAATGCGGTGTTCCGCCTGACCCCTGCCCGGCTTGCCGCGTTGACCGGGGCGGTTTTTCACGACATCGCCAAGCGGTAGTATTCCGCCTGTATTCTCCTTGCCTTGAGGCGAACTGCGCTATAGAGAGGATACCTCCTTTTGGCGAATACAGCCTCGGGGAGCATGACCCTGGGGCGAGACAGCGTATTGCGCTTAATCCTCGGCCGGGTCGATTTGAACCTCTTGGATTGTGACCGAAGGACCCTTGAACACCCCACAAGACATTGCACGCAGCACAGCGATCCGCACGCTGACAGCGATACGTCTGGCTGCGCCCATCGTGGCGAACCGCGCCGGTTTTCTGCTGATGGTGGTGGTCGATCTGGCCATGCTGGGGCGCACCTATCCGGCCGAGGTGGCGCATTTCGCCATGGGCGTCAGCCCGTCCATCGTCCTGATGCTGATCGGGGTGGGGCTGCTGTTCGGTGGGGTTGTCGTCATCAGCCAGGCCAGGGGAGAAGGCCGGCTTGCCGATTGCGGGCTGGCCTGGCGCAGGTCGGTGCCCTATGCGCTGATCCTGGGTTTCGTGGCGATGGCGATTCTGACCCAGGCCGAACCACTATTGCTGCTCTTGGGGCAGACTCCGGAACTGTCGGCGCAGGCGGCCCCGGTCGCACGGATTTTCGGCATCGGCATGCCTTTTACTTTCCTGTATTTCGTCTGCGGATTTTTCCTGGAATCCCTGAAACGCCCGGGGCCAGTGCTGCTGGCGGTGGCCGGCGCCAATCTGCTGAATTTCGTTCTTACGGCACTTCTCCTCCGCGCCATGCCCGAGCAGGGGGCCGAGGCCACGGCGATTGCGACGAATATCGCGCGCGGGGCGGCCGGGCTATTTCTGCTGCTGCACATCATGCGGCTGAAGGATCGCGATCTTCTGGGCGTGAACGGGTCGTTCCTGGCTGCGGGCTGGTGGTCCGGGGCGAAGCAGCAGCGACGTTATGGCTATGCGGCGGGCCTGTCGCAGGGGGCGGAGACCATCGCATTCAACGCCATGATGGTCTTCGCCGGCTGGCTGGGGGACGCGGCGCTAGCCGCCTATGCCTCCGCCATCAATCTGATGGCGATGATGTTCATGGTAGCCGTCGGGCTGGCCGCAGCAACGGCCGTACAGGTGGGCCATGCCCATGGCGCGCGTGACTGGGCGGAACGATCTGCCGCGGGCTGGACCGGGGCCGGGCTGATCGGCTCCGTCATGGGTGTTTTCGCGCTGATCCTGTTTCTGACACCCGACAACGTGGCGGCGATCTATACCGCCGATCCGGCGGCGGTGGAACGGTTGCGCCCGCTGCTGCTGATCACGGCGGCGGCATTGATCGCCGATGGCCTGCAGGTGGTGCTCGGCCAGTCCTGCCGGGCGGCGGGTGATAGCTGGATTCCCACCTGGCTGGCGCTGATGTCCTATATCGTCATCATGGTTCCCGCCGGCTGGGTTTATGCCTTTCCGCTCGGCTTCGGGGAACGCGGCCTGTTCCTGGGCATTCTGACCGCCAGCGTCATTTCGGCGGCGGCCATCACCCTGCGCTGGTCGATCACGGCGCGGCGGTCAGCCTTGTGAGCAGCAGGGGCAGTGCGGATCGGCCTTGACCCGGATGGTCCGGGTCGTGGCGTCCAGCGCGCTGTACAGCAAAAGCCGCCCGGCCAGCGATTGACCGATCCCGAGCAGTTCCTTGATGACCTCCACGGCCTGCATCGCCCCCATCACGCCGGCGACGGGTCCCAGCACGCCCACCGTATCGCAGCGTGGCACGAGATTGGGGTCGGGCGGGGCAGGATAGATGCAGCGATAGCAGGGCAGTACGCCCGGATCAGCCCAGGGCTTGAAGGTGGCAAGCTGGCCTTCGAACCGGACCAGGGCTGCGGAGACCAGCGGTTTTTTCAGCTTCAGGCAGGTATCGTTCAACAGATAGCGCGTGGTGAAATTGTCCGAGCCATCCAGGATCAGATCATAGGGGGCCAGAACCCGCTCGGCATTGTCCGGCCCCAGGCGCAGGCGATGCGCTTCGATATGGATTGTCGGGTTGAGCGCCTCAAGCCGGTCGCGCGCGCTGGCGACCTTGGCCACCCCGATCTCTTCCGTAGAATGCAGAATCTGGCGCTGTAAATTGGTCACGTCCACTGCATCCGCATCCACTACCCCGATGCGGCCGATGCCGGCGGCGGCCAGGTAGAGCAGGGCGGGGGAGCCCAGCCCGCCCGCGCCTACCACGAGGACGGAGGAGGCGAGCAACCTGGCCTGTCCCTCTTCCCCGATCTCCTCCATGATCACATGGCGGGCATAGCGTTCCAGTTCAGCGTCGCTCAGATCCCGCATCATCCTGGTCTCTCCATTCACGCGTCCGGACCCTTATGTATGGGCCCGGAGGAAAAAAATCGACGCCTGTGATGGGCGTCACAGCGCGGGATCGTTCCGGAGCGTATTACTTCGCCATCGAACAACGGAATTCCCCGCGAGGTGGCGACCGAAATTCCTGCCCCTCCCATCCGGCGACACTTCGCGGGGGGTCTCGACAAGGCGGCGGTTCTCAGGCACGAGGACCGCCGCTTTTCTTTGTCGAGCTGGGCCAAGCGTCAGACAACCTTGCGGCCCCGGACGCCCCAGGCCACGAAGGGCGGGTTCAGGAAATCCCGGCGCTTGGCATAGGCCAGCCGCCGGTCGGTATCGGCCTGCACGACCGAACCGCCTGCGGCTTCCAGAATGGCCTGGCCCGCGCAGGTATCCCATTCGCTGGTCGGCCCGAAGCGGGGATAGACATCGGCCCGCCCCTCCGCGATCCGGCAGAATTTCAGCGAAGACCCGCTGATCACCTGCTCGTTGAGCAGCTTGCCGGAAAGCAGGCTGGTCACCTTCTCGTCATCCCCATGCCGGCGGCTGACGATCACGCTCAACCCCTCGCGCGGGGCACGCCGGGCGGAAATGTTGACGCGCGGCCCGGCCCCGATCTGGCGCCAGGCGCCATAGCCCAGCGCCCCGACATAAAGCTCTCCCGTCACCGGGGCAAAGATGATGCCGAATATGGCCCGGCCCTTCACCACCAGCCCGATATTCAGCGTCCATTCCCCGGTACGCCCGACGAATTCCTTGGTGCCGTCCACCGGATCGACCAGCCAGAAGGCCGGCACGCGCGACACATCGGGGATTTCGCCGGCGCTGATTGCCTCCTCCGCGACGATGGGCAGGCGGGGCCTGACTTCTTTCAACGCGGCGGACAGAATGGCTTCGGCCTTGCGGTCGGCCTCCGTCACGGGGGAGGAATCTGTCTTCCGCTCCACCGCGAAATCGCTTTGATAGATCGCTAAGGCCGCCGCTCCCGCCTCGGACACCGCTGGCAGCAATGCCTCCTCCAGCCCTTTCGGGGTGAAGGGACCGAACAACGCGGCTGGATTCATTCAGCCGCACTCGCCATGCGCGCGGCGCGGATCGCCTGCCAGATGGCCAGCGGCGTTGCCGGCATGTCGATATGGTCTATGCCGAATTCCGACAGGGCATTGACGATGGCGTTGATGGCGGCGGGCGGTGCGCCGATGGCTCCGGCTTCGCCGGCGCCTTTCAACCCCATCGGGTTGGTGACGCAGGGTGAATCCTCGAAATAATGAAAGTGGAAGGACGGCACCCGGTCGGCGCGCGGCATAGCGTAGTCCATGAAGGAACCGGACAGCAACTGGCCCGATTGCGGATCATAGACCGTATGTTCCATCAGGGCCTGACCCAGCCCCTGGACGATGCCGCCATGCACCTGACCCGCCAGCATATTGGGGTTCAGCACCGTGCCGAAATCGTCGCAGACCGTGTAGGTGAGGATTTCCACCGTACCGGTATCCGGATCGATTTCCAGCTCGCAGACATGCGCGCCGTTGGGGAAGGTCGCTTCGGGTGATTTGTAGCTCGCCTCGGCCGCCAGCCCCGGCGCTTCCCCGTCATCCAGATGGGTCGGGTCCTGGGCCGCCCTGGCGATCTCGGCCAGGGACAGGCTGCGGTCGGTGCCGACCACACGGGCCGCGCCATCGACGAACTCCACATCCCCCCTGTCGGCTTCCAGGACGGAGGCTGCGATGCGCACGGCCTTTTCCTTCAGAAGCTCCGTCGCGTTATACAGGCCCGGCCCACCTTCGGGGATGGAGCGGGAACCGCCCGTGCCATTGCCCGTCAGCACCAGATCGGTATCGCCCTGCACGACGCGGATCTGGTCGGGCTCGATCCCCATCCGGTCGGCGATGATCTGGGTATAGGCGGTTTCATGGCCCTGGCCGTTCGACTGGGTGCCGATGAACAGCGTCACCACCCCATCTGCATCGACCTTCATGCGCGAGGTCTCGCCGCCACCAGCCCCGCACATTTCGATGTAATAGGCCATGCCCCAGCCGCGCAGCCTGCCGCGCTTCGCCGATTCCGCCTTGCGGACGGGGAAGCCGTCGCGGTCGGTCAGGGCCAGGATACGCTCGGTCATGCGCGCGAAATTGCCGGAATCATAAACCTTGTCCGTCGGCGTGGTGTAGGGCAGGGCACTTTCCGGAATATAGTTGCGCAGGCGCAGATCGACCGGGTCCAGGCCCAGATCATGGGCAGCCTTGTCCACCAGCCGTTCCAGCAGATAGCTCGCCTCCGGCCTTCCCGCGCCGCGATAGGCATCGACCGGCACGGTATTGGTGAACACCCCCTCCACCTCGGCATAGAGCGTGGGGGTGGCATAGACGCCGGGCAGCATCGGCGCGCAGCATCCCGTCGGGATGAAAGCTCCGAAATTGGAGATATAGGCGCCCAGATTGGCGATGGTGTGCACGCGCAGGGCCGTGAACTTGTAATCGGCATCCAGCGCCAGCTCGGCCTTGGTCACATGGTCGCGCCCGTGGATATCGGACAGGAAACCGTCGGTGGACCGTTCCGCCGTCCATTTCACCGGCCGGCCAAGGGCTTTGGCGGCGAACAGCACCATGGGCTGTTCGGGGTAAAGGAATATCTTCATGCCGAAACCGCCGCCGACATCGCCGGTCACGACGCGGATTTCTTCCTTCGGCACCTTGAAGATGTTCTTCGCCAATTGCTGGCGAATCGAATGCGGCCCCTGGCTGGGGGTATGGAGCACATAGCGCCCATCCTCGAACGCGCCCAGCGCCGCGCGCGGCTCCATCGGGTTGACCACGATGCGGTTGTTGACGAATTCCAGCGTCACCCGGTGCGCGGCCGCGTCGAAGGCTGCCGCCGTCTTATCCTCGTCGCCCATGCCCCAGAGGAAGGAGCGGTTGCGCGGCGCATCGGCCCAGATCTGCGGCGTATCGGCATCCAGCGCGCGGGCAAGCTCGGTATTGGCGGGCAGTTCGTCATAGTCCACCGCGATCAGCTCGGCCGCGTCGCGGGCCTGGGCCCAGCTTTCGGCCACGACCATGGCGACGGGGTCGCCCACATGGCGCACCACGCCATCGGCCAGAACCGGGCGTGGCGGTTCATAGAGCGGGCTGCCATCCTTCTGCTTCAGCGGATAGAGCGATGGGATATTGCCCAGCCCCGCGCGCTTCACATCCTCGCCCGTGAAGACGCCCAGCACACCGGGCGCGGCCTTTGCCTCGGCCACGTCGAGCGAGACAATACGCGCATGGGCATAGGACGAGCGCAGGAAGACCGCATAGGCCTGGTCGGGCAGGCTGACATCGTCGGTATAGCGCCCCGCCCCGGTAAGCAGGCGCTGGTCTTCCACGCGCGGTACAGCCTGACCGACACCGAAGCGACCCATGATGAACTCCTTGTCCTGACGGAAGGCAGGTTATGTTGGCCCCTGCTTGGGATCATAAAGCGCGAACCGGTCGGGTCAATGACCGACCGGTCCATACTTCGTATAGATGGGGGCCTATTGCGCGGAGGCAACCGCCGGAACGGAATCGACCGGCGCCTTGTCGCCCTGATCCTCATAGCCCAAAGGCGGGGTCTTCTGCACGGTGAAAACCTGGGCAGTGAACCCGTCCGACCAATGGTCGGGCTTCATGCCGGCCTTCATCTTTAGCCGGGTCAGGAAGGTGCGCGGCTCGGGAATATCGTCCCAGACCTGGGGCAGGAACACGGCCCGCCCGCCACCGGGGCCGGCATCGGAGATGATCAGCCCGGTCCTGCCCGGCTCCAGCTTCGACAGAAGCTCCGCCTCATTCGACACCGGCAGCGTTTCCGGCGCGCTCAGCAGCGCGATGGACACGCCCAGATTCTTCGCTTCCTTCGGGTCCAGCGGCTGGAAGCGCGGATCGCGGAAGGCCGCAGAATAGGCATTATAGGCGACGTCCAGCACCAGCGGGCGCTGCGGCGACAAGGACCCGATGCAGCCCCGGAGCTTGCCATCCTTGGTCAGGGTGACAAAGGTGGCGCGGGGAACCTGCAGCACCTCCGGCACCGACTTCATCAGGATCTTGGGCGGATTGCCCGTGCGCAGGCCAGCAATGACCGCGCTGACCGCAACCCGGATCAGCTTGCGGCCATGCGCCTGCATCAGCGCGCGATCCGCATCCTGCAACGCCGCAGCGCCCGCCTTGTCCTTAACCGAAGGCCCAGCCGCCATACCCCACCACCCTGTCTTTGGTTCCGGCGGTATCGCCGGAATTGATCAAACCCAGGCGTTCCACGCCCAGGCCATGCCGCTTAGCCGCTAGCATCAACCCGCCGAGCGGAATCCGCCCGCAGGCCTGCTCGCGGCCCAGCCCCCCCTCATCCAAACTCTCTACCGCTGCGGCGGTCGTGGCGTCGAGCCTGCGCGCCGCCTCATAAGGCAGGTAATGCGACAGGTCGCTGGAAATCACGATCCGTGTTTCCGGCCCGTCCCACAGCCGCTCCAGCACCGCCGCCACCTCGGCATGGCTGGCCTGACCGACCACGAAGGGCACAAGCGTCGCACCCGGTAAAGCCAGCTTCAGGAAGGGCAGATGCACTTCCAGCGCATGTTCCGGCCCATGGGCGGCGTCATGCACCGCGACGAAAGACAGGTCGGACAGGCCCCGCAGCGCGTCCTGGTCGATGGCGATGGGGCCAAGCGGCGTGGCCCAGAAATCGGCGGAGGTTGTGCCAAGCCCGCGCAGCGCCACCCGGTGGGCCGGACCCAGCAGCACCACGCGGCGGATCACCGCGCGATCCGTCAGGAAGCGGCGATGACAGGCCCCGGCCAGCGCGCCGGAATAGACATAGCCCGCATGCGGGGCGACAATGGCCTTGGGTGCGGGGGCGGCGGGCGGATGGGCCACGTCAAGCCAGCCGGCCACCATGGCCGACAGCTTTTCCGGTTCGGCGGGATAGAATTGTCCCGCAACCGCAGTTGGACGCAGCAGCGCCATTCCGCTCCCTTTCCGACATGATCCATGCCTCACGGATCATGCACAGCGAATCAAGGCCGACGATAGCCGAGCTTCGCCAAGGTGGTAACCCTGCCCGTTCCCCCCGGAGCAGATGCTATAGTAAACGAATCGGGGGGTCATGACAGTAGGTGAACACAGCATGACCGAAGACCATATCGAAGGCCCCATCGGGCGGTACTGGCAACGCCTGGAAGACGGGCGGGTGCAATGCGATATCTGCCCGCGCGAATGCCGCCTGAACGAAGGCCAGCGCGGCCTGTGCTTCGTGCGGGCCCGGCGCGGCGATGCCATCGTGCTGACCACCTATGGCCGTTCATCGGGTTTCTGCATCGACCCCATCGAGAAAAAGCCGCTGAACCATTTCCTGCCGGGCACGCCGGTTCTGTCCTTCGGCACGGCGGGCTGCAATCTGACCTGCAAATTCTGCCAGAACCACGACATGTCCAAGGCCCGCGCGATGGATGCGCTGATGGATCGCGCGCCGCCGGAAGCGATCGCCGAAGCCGCGCTCAGGACCGGTTGCCGCTCGGTCGCTTATACCTATAACGACCCGGTGATCTTCTTCGAATATGCGCTCGACGTGGCGGAGGCCTGCCGGGCGCGCGGGGTGAAGAATGTCGCGGTCACGGCGGGCTGGATTAAGCCCGCGCCGCGCCGGGAATTCTTCGCGGCGATGGACGCCACCAATATCGACCTGAAAGCCTTTACCGAGGATTTCTATCGCAGGCTCTGCACCGCCCGCCTGTCGGAGGTGCTGGAGACCATCGAATATGTCCATGCCGAAACCGATTGCTGGCTGGAGCTGACCACCTTGCTGATTCCCGGCCATAACGATTCGGAAGCGGAGGTGACGCGGCTGTCGGAATGGGTGCTGGACCGGCTGGGGCCGGATGTGCCGCTGCATTTCAGCGCCTTCCATCCCGATTTCCGCATGCTGGATTTGCCGCGAACGCCGCCGGAAACCCTGATCCGGGCGGCCGGCATCGCCCGAAATCTGGGCATCCACCATGTCTATACCGGCAATATCCATCACCCGCCGACCGACACCACCTATTGCCCATGCTGCGGATCGCCGCTGATCGAGCGGGACTGGTATAGTCTGAAAGCCTGGGCGCTGGGGCAGGGCGGGCATTGCCGCCAGTGCGGCACCGCCATCGCCGGGATATTCGACGACAGGCCCGGCAATTGGGGCGCCAAGCGCCGTCCGGTGAAGCTCGCTGCCTTTGCCGATGCCATGGCGCGAAAGACGGAAGGGAGGCCTTCATGAGCGATGAGGAATTCGGCCGGCTGGCCTATGCGCCCGGGATCGAGATCGCCTATGGCAGACGTTCCGGCGCCGGGCCGGGCGTGGTCTTCCTGGGCGGGTTCAATTCCGACATGACGGGGCAGAAGGCGACGCATCTGTCGGGTTGGGCCGGGGCAGGGAGACGGGCCTTCCTGCGCCTGGATTATCGCGGCCATGGCGCATCCTCCGGCCGGTTCCAGGATGGCTGCATCGGCGATTGGCTGGGTGATGCGCTGGCGGCCTTCGATGCGCTGACGGCGGGGCGACAGGTTGTCGTCGGCTCCTCCATGGGGGGATGGTTCGCCATGCTGCTGGCGAAGCTGCGGCCCGACCGGGTGGCCGGGCTGATGCTGCTGGCCCCCGCCCCGGATTTCCCGAAGCGGCTGGTCGAACCCAATCTTCCGCCCGATGCGCGCGATGCCCTGGCGCGCGACGGCGTCTGGCAGCGCCCGTCCCGCTATGGCGATTCCGCCTGGCCGTTCACGCGGCATCTGCTGGAAGAAAGCGCTGCCCATCACGTGCTGGATGGGGACCCGATCCCCGTATCCGGCCCCGTGCATATCCTGCATGGCGACCGGGACGCGGATGTGCCCTGGCAGCACGGGCTGCAGGCCAAGGATGCCCTTGAGGCCGAGGAACTGGTCTTCCACCTGCTGAAAGGCGGCGGTCATCGCCTGTCCGACCCTGTGGCGCTGGACATCCAGACCCGCATCCTGGGCGGCATGCTGGGCAAACTCGGCGCCGATTGATCAGCCGGCCTGTCCCTGCTTCGCCGATTTCAGCGCGCGCGAGGCGCTGGCCAGACCCGTGATCGCGTCATACCAGAACGGCCCGCCCAGCCCGGCCAGGAAAGCCGTCAGGATGACGCCGCCAAGCCAGGAAAGGAGCAGGGCCAGATGGCGCCAGCCGCATGTCGCGGCCGCAAAGGCCCCGCAACGCGGATCGACCTTCCCGGCGGTTTCCGCGCAATAGGGAAAATAGTCCGGCCCGATGGGGAAGCCCCTGGTTTGCAGGGACTGCGAGGCGGTCACGATGTCCTTCCCCGCTTGCTGCAAATCCGCGAGATTTTCCGGCGGGGTTATCGGCTCCTGTGCCTTGGCTTGGGCTGCCTGATAGCCGGCCACCAGCCCATCCATCGTGGCAACCACCGTTGCCGTGGCGGTCTTGTCCTGGAAATAGACGCGCAGGATCTGGATCGCATCGATATTGACGACCAGGGCCAGAACCAGGGCGATCACCGTGCTCCAGGCCCGGGACCGGCTGCGGAAGCTTTCGCTGATCGCCTCCCCCAGGGCATCGAACTGCGCCCCGGCCTGGGTCCAGAACCGGTCGGCCTCCTCGCCCAGCTCGGCGGTCAAGGCCGCCACCGCCGGCATGGCTTTCAGCGTTTCCAGTAACTGGTCCCGCCCGATATTCTCGCGTTTGGCGACCTCCAACTGCTTCAGAAAGCCCGTCAGGCTGGCCAGATCGGCGCGCGTATCCGGTGGCAGGGGCAGTTTGCTGGCGCCGATCATCTCCAGCCCGGCGCGAAATCCTGGCAATCCGGCCATCAGGAGAGAGAGCTGCGCCTCGATCTCCGCCCGTTTGTCGGGGCCGAGCGCCTTCAGCAGGGCCGCTTCCAGCCTCGGCTTGAATTCCTGTTGCAGATAAGTATTGACCATCTGACGCAGCAATTTCGACCGGACGGAGGCCATCCGGCGCAGCGCGCCCAGAATGATGGAAACCGTGGTGGCAATGCCCAGCATGGTGAGTGCGAAAGCCAACGCAACGTCGAGCAGTGGCACGGACGTATCCTCTCAAATACGGATATGCCGGCAGGGTAGCATCAATCTGGGATAATTTATATATCTATGGTTGGACATGCGCCGCGCCGCGCTCTTCCGCCAGAATGGCGGCCAGGCCTTCGCGATAGGTCGGGCAGGCAAGCTGCACCCCCAACTCGCGCTTGATGCGGTCATTCCGCACCAGCCGGGATTCGGCATAGAAGCTGGCGGCCATGGGCGTCAGCGTTGCTTCCTCGAAGGGAATGGCGGGCGGGGCGGGCAGGTTCAGCAGGCGGGCGGCCTCCTCGGTCACCTTGCCGGATTCCGTCGGCTCGTCATCGCAGACATTATAGATCGCGCCGGGATCGGGCCGGTCCATGGATGCCAGCAGCACCCGGGCGATATCGGCGACATGAATGCGGCTGAACAGATGGCCGGGCTTGTCGATGCGCCGCGCATCACCTGCGCGCAGCCGGTCCAGGGCCGATCTGCCCGGGCCATAGATGCCGGCCAGCCGGAAGACATGCACCGGCAGGCCGCTTGCCTGCCAATCCTGCTCCGCCCGTAGGCGCTGGACACTGCGAACCTGTCCAGGTTTCGGTGTCGTCGTCTCGTCCACCCAGCCGCCTTGATGGTCGCCATAGACCCCGGTGGTGGACAGATAACCAACCCAGGCGAGGGCGGGCAGCGCGGTCAGATCGGCCAGATGATGGCGCAGCACCGGGCAGCCTTCGCCGTCGGGCGGGACGGAGATCAGAAGATGGGAGGTCCCGGCCAGCGCGGCGGGCGCGTCGGCCATGGGCTGGCGGCCGTCGAAGACATGGATGCCGGGCCTTGCCGTCCGGCTTGTCCCTGCGACCTGCCAGCCCTGGGCCGCAAGCGTGGCCGAAAGCGCGGTGGCGCTATAGCCCATGCCGAAACAGAACAGACGCGGTGTCATGGAGGCGGGGTGGGTCATGTCGGGCAGACCTTTATGCATTGCCAGGGCGACGTGTGGGCGCTAGCAGTTAGGGCATGAAAATACTTATCGCTCCTATCGCAATTCTTTGCGCGCTATTCGGTGCGGGCAGTGCATCCGCCCAGATACCGGAGGCGATGACGCAGGACCAGCGCGAATATCAGCATTGCATGCAGATGGTATCGGCTGATCCCGATCAGGCTTTTGAATATTCGCTGGCCTGGGTGGATCGTGGCGGGGCGTTTCCGGCCCGGCATTGCCAGGCCGCCGCGCTGTTCGCGCTTGGCGAATATGGGGAGGCCGCGGCGCGGCTGGAGAAGCTGGCCAGCGATATGGAAGGCCGGGCGCCGCCGGGCGCGCTGGCCGATCTTCTGGGCCATGCCGGGGTCGCCTGGCAGCAGGCGGGCGAGCTTGAGCGGGCCAATGCCGCGCAAAGTGCGGCGCTTAATCTCGCGCCGCACAAGACCGAAATCCGCATCGATCGTGCCATGACTTTGGCCCAGGTCCAGAACTGGTGGGAAGCCATCGACGATCTGAACCAGGCGCTGGAGGAGGAGCCGGACAATGTGATGGCCCGCGTCCTGCGCGGCTCCGCCTATCGGCAGGTCGATGCGCTGGATCTGGCGCTGGAAGATTTGAATCTCGCCCTGTCGCGCGCGCCTGACGATCCGGAAGGCCGGTTGGAGCGCGGCATCGTGCGCCGGTTGAAGGGCGATATGGAAGGCGCGCGTACCGATTGGTTGGATGTGCTGCGCCTGCATGAGGGCCGCCCGGCCGCCGACATGGCGCGGCGGAACCTGGAATTGCTGGATGTGAAGCCGGAGTAGGCTTCAAGAAGGAAAGAATTGGCTGGTTTGAACCGCGGTTCAGTTGAGTTTTCCATCTGCCGCAAAGAGGGTCTTCAGCATACCGTCGCGAGCGATCATGCCGGGCGAAGTTTCCGGACGGCTATTGAAGCGCACCAGACGGGCGAAGACTATTTGTCGTTCGGCGTTCTCCACCCAACCGACATACCAGCCAAAAGGCTGTCCTTTCAGCAGCGCACCGTTTTCGTCGAACGGGATTCCCGCGCCGGTCTTGCCGTAAACCCGCCAGCCGTCGGGCCTTTGCCCGGAATCCAGCAACGCTTTCGTTTGTTCAACGGCTGCGGCGGATACCGGTAACGCCCCCGCAATCATGCGCGACAGGAAACCAACCTGCTCAGAAGGGGAAATCTGTAAAGAGGAGCTGAGCCATGCGTTTGTCAGGCCGTTCCCTTTGCCCTTGTCGCCGGAAACATCTTCGTTGCCGTAGTCGAAAGCGTCGACATAGGTCGCAAATCGTTCTGCACCAAGCTGTTCCGTTGCACGTTGGGAGAACCACACAACCGAGTCGCGCATCCAGCTTCTCGGAGTCGTTGCCTGCTTCCATTTTGGATTCCAATCGGCATAGCCTTCTTGGAAAGGCCATTCCGGCGCATCTGGCGTGCTGAACAGCCCGGCATCAAATCCCATGAGGCTGATCGCTATTTTAAAGGTTGAGGCAGCCGAGATCTGGTTGTCGCAATTTCCCTCTCGAATCAGAGGGGTCGGCGACCCGATTTCCACGGCGAGGCTGCAGATCACCCGTTCCTCAGCGTTTGCTGGAAGAACCGACAGCAAGAGCCCCAGGGCCGCGACTAACAAAGTCTTGCTCATGGTATCTTCCATTTCATCTCGTGTTCGGACGCAGCCGGGGGCGGGGCATGTGTGGGTGCCGAACCATCGTAAACCCATCCCGGCGAATCACCTTGGTATCGAGGTAAAGCCGGGCGAGATTTGCGCCGTGGCGGAGCATGAGCAGCCCTGGCGGATATGCCGAAAATCCTGAAATTGCAGGATCAGCCGCGCCTCAGAAATCCAGATCGGCATAATGACGCGGCGGCGGGGCGCCGGGGATATGGTCGCCCAGCAGCGGGCGGAAGCTTGGCCGAGATTTCATCCGGGCATACCAATCCTTGGCGGCCTGATGTTTCGACCAGGGCACATCCCCCAGATAATCCACCGTGGACAACTGGGCCGCGGCCGTCAGGTCGGCCAGCGACAGGGCTTCGCCCCCCAGCCAGGACCGTCGCTCGGACAGCCAGCCGATATAATCCAGATGGGTGAGGATGTTCTGCGAGCCGGCCCGAATGGCGTGGGAGGATGGTTCCCCCAGCCCCAGGAAGCGCTTCATGATCTTCTCATCGACCAGATTCGCCGTGACCTCGGCCTGGAATTTGCGGTCGAACCAGTCGCAGAGGCGACGGATTTCCGCCCGTTCCCTGGCATCGACGCCAATCATGGGCGGGTCGGGATAAACCTCGTCGATATATTCGGTGATGGCGCGGGCGCCGCAGAGTTTTGTCCCATCCTCATCGACCAGCACGGGCACGCTTCCCGACGGGTTGATCGCCAGGAATTCGGGGCGCCTCTCCCAGGTCTTTTCGATCTGCATGCCGAAGGCGAGCTTCTTTTCCCCCAGCAGCAGGCGGATGGTGCGCGAGCCCGGATCGAGCCAGAGATGATAGAGCGTGCGCATGACCAAATTCCGAGAGATAGGAGCGCGGGCGCTGGCGAGTTAACCAACAGACCAGCTATACTGCCCGGGCTTGGGGGCTGGCAAGCCTCGGTCGCGAAACGAAAAAAGACCCCCGGGCCGCGAGGGCCGGGGGTCAAGTCGTTCCGACAAGGATCACCCCGACAGGGCGGTCGGGGTGGGATCGGAGAATTGCCCGGGACGAAGCGGCGGTCTCAAGCGAGAGGCCGGTTCACCCGGCGGGGCGAGGACCCCAAGGGCAAAACTCACGATGCAATTGATAATCGTTCGCAAACTTGGATGCAAGAGGAAAATGCGAGGCAATCGCAAAACAATCTCCACTACGGAATCCTTTGGGATTCTGCGCTTTGTCTGACGAGTGTTGCAGGCGCGCTATAGGTGCCGGCGTGAAATCCTGCGCATAGTCCGCCCGGAATGCTTTGCATGGCGAGTCTTCGATGCGCATCCCGTTACCCCTGTTTCTGCCTTTCCTGCTGCTGTTGCCGGGTCCCGCTTTCGCGGCTGGCTTCGACTGCGTCAGCGGTGAGGCGCCGGTCGAATTCCTGATCTGCAACGATCCTGTGCTGAACGCGCTGGACGACGAGATGACGCGTCTGTACCGGGCGGCGGCGCAGGGCGAATCGCAGCGGCGCACTCAGCGTGACTGGCTGGCCAGCCGGCTGACCCGTTGCGGTATTCCGACGCGTGGTCCGGAACCGTCGCTGGAAGAACGCTGGCGCATGGCGCCCTGCCTTGTGGGGCTATATCGTGACCGTGTCACGGCGCTGGGCGGGCAGGTGGAGCCGATGCCGAAGCCGTCGCAGGCTGTGCCACACCCGCTCTGCCTCTATGCGGCACTTTCCCCGTTTGGGGAGGGCGAAATTCCGCCCATCGACATGGCGGCCTGCGGCAAAGGCAACGCCCATATCCCGGTCGACCGGCAGCCGGATGGCTGGATCAGTGCCCGCGGGGCCGATCTGGGTACAGGCACCTGGACGGCCTATCGCATCATTGCCGAACTTGATGGCGGGAGCCGCGCCGCGATCGTGCAGTTCAACACGGGCGGAACCGGAGTGTTCTCTTCTCTGGTGACCTTTCGCAGTGGCACGACCCTGACGGTGGAACCCCTGATCGGTGGCGGCGACCGCTGCAATGGCGGGATTACCGACGCACGCTATGACAAGCCGGACTGGATCGTGCGATTCTCCGCCACACCGGCCGACATGGCCGTGGAACTGGATGTGCCGGAGGCTCACCTGGACGAACTGCCCTATTGCGCCATCTGCTGCGTGGGTGAGGTCGAAGTCCGGTTCGATCCGGAAGGGTCGGAGGAGGTGCAGGCCCTGGTCCGCGAAGATACGGGCCGTGGCATACCGCCGGAAACGCCGGCAGAGATCTGTCTGTTGCGCTCGCTGGGGGAAGCCCGGCGCATTCCTGCAGCGGAGTTCCCGGTTGTCCGGGACCGCTTCGAAGCCTGCATGGCCGGGCGGTAGCGGCCCTAATGCCGCTTGCGCTGGCCCCCGCGCCTGTGTGACGCTGCACCATGCTGGAACTGGGGCTGATCGCGTTCACCACGTATTTCGCCACCATTGGCCCACCTGACGTGGCCGTGCTGTTTGCCGCGTTGGCGGGCAAGCAGGATGGCGTCACGCGCCGTCGGCTGGCGATCAAGGCCACGATCATCGCCGCCGGAATACTTCTGTTCTTCGCGCTGTTTGGGCAGGCGGTGCTGGGGCATCTGGGTATCTCCCTGCCAGCCCTGCGCACGGCCGGCGGCATTCTGCTGCTGTTGATCTCCATCGACATGGTCTTCGCCAGGCCGTCGGGTGCCATTGGCACGTCAGGCGAGGAGACGGAGGAGGCGGCTCACCGCGAGGATATTTCCGTCTTCCCGCTGGCGACGCCGCTGATTGCCGGGCCGGGTGCCATTGGTGCGACCATCCTTCTGGTGGCCGAGGCGCATGGCGATACGCTGAAGATCGCGTCGGTTATCGCGGCGATGGCGGCAGTGCTGGCGATCACGCTGGCCATGATGCTGGTGGCGACCCAGGTCGAGAAAATCCTGGGCAAGACGGGCGTGCATGTGATCGCCCGCGTGGTCGGTGTGCTGCTGGCGGGCCTTGCCGTCCAGTTCATCTTCGACGGGGTGAAGGGTGCCGGGCTGGTCGGCTAACCCTGTGGCGCGCCGACCCCGCCGAAGCGGGGTCGTGCCGGTCCCATACCGACCATGCTCGGTCTTCGACCGACCAGGTGTGGGCTATGCTCAAGTGCCGCACGGGCTTAACCAAAGCGCGATGAGCTCTTCTCATCGCGCTTTGGTATCAGGCGGCCCGAACGCGTTCGAAGAAGCCTGCCATCTCTTCCCGCAGCCTCGCCGTCCGCCCGGCCAGATCCGAGGCCGCTGATTGTACCTCTCCTGCCGCGGTTCCTGTCGCGTCCGCCGCGCGGGTTACCTGCAGGATGGCGGAAGACACTTCCTGCGTGCCGTTCGCGGCTTCCGTCACATTGCGGGAGATTTCCCCCGTCGCGGCATTCTGCTCGTCAATGGCCGCTGCCACGCTGGTCGAAATCTCCGTCATCTTGCCCACGCTGCCGCCCACGCGGTCGATGCCAGATGCGACGCGCTGGGACACCTCCTGGATGGCCTGAACCTGCTGCGCGATTTCCTCCGTCGCCTTGGATGTCTGCTGCGCCAGGGCCTTCACCTCGTTGGCCACGACCGCGAAGCCCTTGCCGGACTCCCCGGCCCGCGCCGCCTCAATGGTGGCATTCAGCGCCAGGAGATTGGTCTGGTTGGCGATGCCGGTGATCAGTTCCACCACGCGGCCGATCTCCTCCGCACGTTCGACCATGTTCTGCACCACGCCCGAGGCTTCCTGGGCTTCCATGCGCGCAGTGCCGGCAATGTTCTGCGAATGGGCGACCTGCTGGGCGATCTCGCCGATGGACGCGGTCAACTCCTCCGTCGAGGTCGCTACGGATTGCACGTTGGCGGTCGCCTGTTCCGTCGCGGCCGCAACGGCGGATGCCTGCTGCGAGGTACGCTCTGCAGTCCGTGTCATGCCTTCTGCGGTGGCATCCAATTGACGCGAGGCAGCGGCAAGCCCGCTCAGGATCTCATTCACCTGGGCGTCAAATCCCGTGATCAGGGCCTCCAGGGCCTTGGCACGACGGTCGCGGATTTCCTGCTCTCTGCGCTGTTCGGCTTCCAGCGATTCGCGGGCGATGGCGTTGTCCTTGAAGACCTGCACGGCCTGGGCCATTTCACCGATTTCATCGGCGCGCTCGACGCCAGGGATATCGATCGCGGTGTCGCCATCGGCAAGGCCGCGCATGCACCGGGTCATCGCTGCGATGGGGCGGGAGACCGCCCTGCCCAGCAGCGTGGCCAGTGCCAGGCCGATCAGGAACAGCCCGGCGGCGACCCCCGACAGGATTTTCAGGGTTAGCTGGTTGCGCGTGGTGACCGTCAGGCCAAGCCCGGTCTGCCGCGCCTGTGCCTGCGTCCGCAACTCCGCCAGGCCGTCCAGCATTTCCCTGCTCATATCGTCCAGTTGCACCGCGACCAGATTGCGCCTGCGGTTGGCGGAAGAGACGATGGAATCGAAGGCAGTCAGATAGGCTTCTATCGCGACCAGGGCATCTTCGGCCCGTTCGCGCCGGATCGGATTGTTCATCTCACCGATCAAGGAGTTCAGGCGCTGTACCGCGTCCTTGCCATGCTCGCGCGCCTGGTTGGCGTCTTCCCGCGCTCCGCCCGCCAGATAGCGTTGGGCCGAAAGTTGGGTGCGCATCACGCCATCCTTGGCGAGGGAGGTGTAGAACAGCCCCGTCACATCCGCGCCAGCATAGCCGTATTCCGTCAACTCCGTCAGCGAATCCAGAACCTTGGTTCCCTGCGGCAGAAGCTCGTCCTGGATGATGGCGGTGCTTGTCTTATGCGCATCCGCCACGGCCTTGAAGGTGGTCTGATAGCGTGACAGCACTTCGCCCATGGTTTCCACCAGGGCGCGCAGATCGGGATCGTCGACATTGGATAGGAAACTGTCCTTCTGCCCTGCCGCGATGGCGATTTTCTGCTGCACCTGATCGGCGGCAAGGCTCGATTCATTGGCAATGTAGTCTTTGACCGACAGCATCACATTGGTAATGGACGACTGAAAGTCCTGGGCTGCCGTCGTTACATCCGTCAGTTCGTGATATTCCTCAAACAGGCGGCTGCTCAGCACGAGGTTGGCGATGGAGCCAGTTGCCAGCGCCCCGATCAGCAACAACATCACCAGGAAGCCCAGGAATATCTTCCGGGCCAAAGTTATGGATTTCAGGAAGGCGGGGCGCCCCGCCTCGCCGACTGAATTTGTGACCATGCGATCCCCCTGACATGGCGACTGCGAGTCTCTTTCGCAGCGCAGCATAAGCTTTGAGGAAGATGGCTGAAGGGAGGGTTAAAGAGTATCCCTTAATAGATAAAATGCCGGGTAATTGCGGTGCGTAGAATCCTGCCGCATTGCGGCATCACAGAATATCGTCGTCCTGATTGACCAGTGTGGACAGGGCCGAGAGGTTGCGGCGCAGTTTCTGGCGGGCGATCAGCTTGCGCTGGGCCTCCCGCGGAAGGTCCGTGAAATTCAGGATGTTGCGGGAAATCAGCACGTCGATCAGGTCTTCCGCGATACGCGCCATTTCCAGGTCGGACTGGTTCAGGCGCTGGCGCATATTGTCGGGCGTCAGCCCTTCCATATAGCGGATCACATCGGGGTGATTGGCGGGCAGGTTTTCCGTGGCACCTGGGCCGGGGCGGTCGGAAATGCCGATGATGCGGCCGGAAGCATCGCGCGAGACATAGGGCATGATGTGCGATCTTTTCCCCTGGCTGGATATTCGAAAGGTAACCCGACCGGCCCGACAAGGCCAGCCCGCAGCCATCGTCAATATCTTGCATTTTCAATGTTTTTTACGGGTCGGTCAGGCGTGCCCGGCCCCGGCGAATAGAAGATTGGGATCGAAGCCCAGCTTGGCGACCGCCCGTGTCCACTTGTCGTCCATGTCCGGGCCGAACAGGATCGTCTCGTCGGCGGGGACGTTCAGCCAGGCATTGTCCTGCAACTCCCCCTCCAGCTGTCCGGGACCCCAGCCGGCATAGCCGAGCGCCAGAAGACTGTGCGCAGGTCCGGTGCCGTCTGCGACCGCGCGCAGGATATCGATGGTGGCGGTCAGGGCCAGCCCGTTGCCCATCAGCACCGAATTGTCCTGCACGTAATCGGCGGAATGCAGCACGAAGCCGCGACCGCTTTCGACCGGCCCGCCGAAATGGACGGGCACGCAATCCGGCGCGTTCTGGGTATGGATGGCGAGTTGCTCCAGAAGCTCCGCAAAGGTGATCGATCCGACCAGACGGTTGACTATCAGCCCCATCGCGCCATCGGCATTGTGGACGCAGATATAAATTACGCTCCGCTCAAACCGCGGATCGGTCATCTGGGGCATGGCGACCAGCAATTGGCCGGTCAGGTAACCATCGGTATCCAGGGGCGCTTCCATGCTCATTCCCGAACGCTTTTAGGTCCTACTCTGCCATGATATGGCAGGCATACATCCTGTCTTCAGACGGCGCGGGCAACGGAACTCCCACCGACGCGCGCCCCGCGCCCGGCCGTCCGACCCCCCGTATGACGACACTGTGACGCGCCCGCGCGTCTGCTTTAGACTATATAAGCAGGGACCTGTTCCGCAAACGAAACCAGCAGCTCCGAGTACACATGTCGCGCCTGCCCGTTCATATTGCCTTGGCCAGCCTGGTTTTCCTGGCGATTCTCGCACCCTGCAGCCGGGCGCTGGCCCTTGCCGGCCCTTGGTGGGAAAGCGAACACGGGCGGGTACGTCTGGTCGTGGCAACCGATGGCGTGGGTGGCGTGCCGGAACTGCCCGCCGGGCTGGAATTCGAAATGGCGCCGGGATGGAAAATCTATTGGCGCAATCCCGGTGATGCCGGCTATCCGCCGCGCGCGGATTGGGCAGCATCAAGGAATGTCGCCGATGTCTCGCTCTCCTGGCCGGCTCCACAGCGCTTCGAGGTGCTTGGCTTCCAGACCCTGGGCTATCACGACCGGGTCATCCTGCCGCTTGACATCTTGCTGGGCCGACCGGATCAGCCGGTGCATCTGGCGGCCAGGATCGACTATCTGACCTGCGACGATATCTGCATCCCCTATACGGCCGAGATTGCGCTGGAAATTCCGACTTCGGGCGGTGCGCTGGATGAGGCAGCCCAGGATATCGACCGCTGGCGCGCCCGGGTGCCGGTTGAACCCGCCATTGCCGGCTTCCGCCTGGACGGCCTTGCCCTGGCGGGGGACATGCGGGCCAAGGATATGGTGCTGGCGGCGGTGATCTCCTCCGAAACGCCGATGCTGGCCCCTGATATCTTCGTGGAAGGGCCGGATGGGGCTTGGTTTGACAAGCCCAGGCTGGAACTCTCCGCCGACGCCCGCTCCGCCCGGTTCAGCATGGTGGGCGGCGGGGCCGATGCGGCCGCGATCCTGGCGCAGGGCCTTACCCTGACCGTGGTGGATGGCCCCCGTGCCGCCCAAACCCATGCGACCCCGGTGGCGGGCCGCCTGGAAGGGGGCGGCGGTTTCGGCCTGTCGGGATTGGTGGGGATGCTGGGTCTGGCCTTCCTGGGTGGGTTGATCCTGAATCTGATGCCCTGCGTGCTGCCGGTGCTGTCACTGAAGCTGATGTCCGTGCTGGGTCATGCCGGTCAGGCGCCCCGTGTGGTGCGGCGCGGCTTCCTCGCCTCCGCTGCGGGGATAGTGCTGTCTTTCCTGGTGCTGGCGGGCGGGCTGATCGCGCTGAAGCTGGCTGGGGCGGGCGTCGGCTGGGGCATCCAGTTCCAGCAGCCGGCCTTCCTGGCCTTCATGATGGGCGTTACCATGCTGTTCGCCTGCAATCTGCTGGGCCTGTTCGAATTCGCCCTGCCGGGGCGCCTGGGCGACGTGCTGGCCGGGTCCGGCCGGCGGGAGGAGGGGCTGGGTCAGCATGTTCTGACGGGTGCCTTCGCCACCCTGCTGGCCACCCCCTGTTCCGCGCCGTTTCTGGGGACCGCGGTAGGCTTCGCCCTGGCGCGCGGTGTGCCGGAGATTTTGGGCATCTTTGCCGCGCTGGGGATGGGGCTTGCCACGCCCTATCTGGCGGTCGCGGCTTTCCCGGGGTTGGCAAGGCATCTGCCAAGGCCCGGCCGCTGGTTCGTCTGGCTGCGCGGCATACTCGCCCTGGCGCTGATCGGCACGGCGATCTGGCTGGCCAGCGTGATCTGGGTCCAGGCCGGGACGGAAACGGCGGGGATCGCGCTTGTCTTTGCCGTGATGATTGCTGCGGTCATGGGCCTGCGCCGGCTGCCGGGATCGCGGCTTGGCCGCCGGGCGGTGCCGCTGGCCCTTGGCATTCTGGCCGTCATGACCCTGCATGCCGCCATGGCGGACCGCCGACAGACCGCGCCGGGGCAGGACGAAAGCGAGGCCGGAGTGATCGCCTGGGTAAGGTTCGAGGAAACGGCCATCGACCAGCTGGTGGGCGAGGGGCGAACCGTCTTCGTCGATGTTACGGCGGAATGGTGCATCACCTGCCAGTTCAACAAGGTCCGCGTGCTGCAGCGTGCGCCGGTATCGGATCTGCTGAACGGTCCGGACATCGTTGCGATGCAGGCGGACTGGACCCTGCCCGATCCAGCCATTGCCGCCTATCTGCAACGCTATGGCCGCTACGGTATCCCCTTCAACATCGTCTACGGCCCCGGGACCCCTTATGGCATTCCGTTACCGGAGCTGTTGAGCGCTGATGCCGTGCTGGACGCGGTGGCGCGGGCCGGCGGCGGGACAGCAAAAAACCTTCTGCAATAAGCGTTTCGGCCTGGAATTTCCCGGCGCAGGGCCTATCTTGCCAAAGGAGGGCGCGGGCGCCCCCGATACACATGCCCGTAAGGGTTGCCAATAAGGGAAGGACAAGGCTATGACAATCAAGGTTGGCGACAAGGTTCCGGATGTCGGCTTCAAGAAAATGGGTGAGAACGGGCCGGAGCCAGTTGCCCCGTCGGATTTGTGGCCCGGCAAGACCGTGGTCCTGTTCTCCGTTCCGGGCGCTTTCACGCCGACCTGCTCGGCCAAGCATCTGCCGGGTTTCGTGTCGCTGTCGGACCAGTTGAAGGCCAAGGGCATCGACACCATCGCCTGCACCGCCGTCAACGACGCTTTCGTGATGGGGGCCTGGGGCAAATCGCAGGAAGCCAATGACAAGGTGCTGATGCTGGCGGATGGCGCCGGCGATTTCATCAAGGCCTGCGGGCTGGAACTCGACCTGATGAAGGCTGGCCTTGGCGTGCGCGGCCAGCGTTTCGTCATGGTGGTGAAGGATGGCACGGTGACGCATCTGGCCATTGATCCGCCGGGCACTTTCCAGGATTCCTCGGCCGAGGCGGTTCTGGCCACGCTGTAAGTCAAACGGGTTGGGATGCGGGGCTCTTGCCTTCCGGCTCGGGTCCGCTTCCTGCTCCCGCCTATCGCCGTCCCGATGCCGCGCGCATCGCCCCATTGCCAGGATTGCCCCCCGAGCCATGGATGCCGCCTTCGATGTGATGCTGCTGGCGGGAGGATTGCTCGCGGGGAGCATTCTCGTAGGGGTGCTGTCGCAGCGCGTGGGTGCACCCTTGATGCTGGCCTTTCTTGGGCTGGGCATGCTGATGGGGGAGGAAGGGCCGGGAGGCGTCGTCTTTGACGATTTTCGTGGTGGTTTCCTGGCGGCCAGCATGGCACTGGCGGTTATTCTGTTCGATGGCGGATTGCGGACCCCGATCGACACCCTGCGCGCGGGCTATAAGCCCGCCGTGTTGCTAGCCACAATCGGCGTTCTGATCACGGCGGGGCTCACCGGAGCGGCCGCCGCCCTGGTGCTGGATTCGGGCTGGCTGCATGGGCTTCTGATCGGGGCCATCGTCGCCTCGACCGATGCGGCGGCGGTTTTCCTGTTGCTGCATCAGCGTGGTACCGAGCTTCGGCGGCGCGTGGGGGCGACCCTGGAGCTGGAATCCGGCCTGAACGATCCGATGGCTGTCTTCCTGACCGTCACGCTCGTCGCGTTCGTGCAGGAAGGCGGTATTTCGAGCGGGGCGGATTTCGACTTCTGGTCCGCCGGACTTCTGTTCCTGCAACAGATGGGGGTCGGACTGCTGGTCGGGGTCGGTGGCGGTTTCCTGCTGGCGCAGGTGGTCAATCGGCTGGAACTGGCGGCCGGGCTCTATCCCGTGTTCGTGACGGCTTCGGCCCTGATCCTGTTCGCCGTCGCGCAGAAACTGGATGGCTCGGGATTTCTTGCCGCCTATGTCGCGGGCATCGTGACCGGCAACCATCGCCTCAGGGCCGATCGTCTGATCCGGCGCTTTCATGACGGGCTCAGCTGGATCAGCCAGATCATGCTGCTGGTCATGTTGGGGCTGCTGGTGACGCCCAGCCGGTTGTTGCCCGACCTGGTTCCCGGCATCGCGGTGGCCTTGGTTCTGATCTTCATCGCGCGGCCGGTGGCGGTCTTTCTTTGCCTGGCGCCGTTCCGTTTCGACTGGGACGAGCGGGCCTTCATCGCCTGGGTGGGTTTGCGCGGCGCCGTGCCCATCGTGCTGGCCATGATCGCGGCCCTGTCGGGTGTTCCCGATGGCAGCCAGCTTTTCCATATCGCCTTCATCGTGGTGATCGCCTCGCTGCTGTTGCAGGGCTGGACCATTCCACGGCTTTCCCGCGCACTGGATATGGACATGGCTCCCGCGCCCGAGGCTGAAGGGCGGATGGATGTCGATCTGGCCTCCAATTTCGACCGCGATGTGGTGGCCTACACCATCCGGCCCGGCGCCAAGGTGATCGGCAAGGTGATCGCGACCATCGGTTGGCCCAAGCGTACCCGCCTTTTAACCATCATCCGCGATGGCGTGGTGCTGGCGAAGGACAAATGGGAAGCGCTGGAGCCGGGTGATTATGTGCTGCTGATCACGCCGCCGGAATTCGCCCATGAGGTGGACCGGCTGATGCTGGCGCAGGAGAACCGGCGTATTCGCCCGGTGGATTTCGAATTTGCCGGGGAAACGCCGTTCCGTGGCATAGCCGGTGCCTATTCCCTGCCCTGGGATACGGATGAGGCGCGCAGCGTCGGTGAAGTCCTGGCGGATGAACTGGCGGGCCGCCCGCAGGCGGGTGATGTGGCCCGGTTCGGAACGGCTGCCCTGGTGGTTCTGGAGGCCGATCGCGAGGGGAAAATCCTGCGTGTTGGCCTGAGGCTGGACGCGCCGACGCTGCGTCGGCGCTGGCGGCGCATCATGGAACGGGTCAGGAAGCGCTTCGGCCGGCTCTGATCTTAGAGCGGGTTTCGACTAATATGAATCGTTCCGACGGAGCGGATTTGGTTGGGTTTCGAGTTGTGAGGACGATGGACATGCCTGTGCATATTCGAGGACGAACAGCTCGAAAACCGGGCAAATCCGCCCGTCCTTTCAGGTTTCCGATTGGCGGATGTCCGGCGGCAAACCGGTCTTGCGCGATGGCCCACATCGCTCTGCGCCCGGTTCACGCTCCGGCCCAACTCGCCAATCGAGAAACGGAACCGGTTCATATTGGTCGAAACCCGCTCTAGCCTATGGCCAGGTTGCAACCGGTGGCAGGGACATCAGCACGGCTTCCGGATTGCCGCCGGTCATCAGGCCGAATCGCGTACCGCGGTCATAGACCAGATTGAATTCGGCATAGAGCCCGCGGCGCATCAACTGGTGGGCGCGGTCGTCTTCAGTCCAGCTTTCACCCAAATGGCGCCGGACCAGCTTCGGATAGATGTCCAGGAAGGTCTTCCCCACCTCGCGGGTGAAAGCGAAATCATCCTGCCAGTCGCCGGTATCGAGATAGTCATAGAATATCCCGCCGACGCCGCGTGCTTCGCCCCGGTGCTTGATGAAGAAGTATTCGTCGCACCATTCCTTGTATTTCGGGTATTTTTCCGCGCCATGGGCGTCGCAGGCGGCCTTGAAGGCGGCATGGAAATCGGCCGTATCGGCCTCGACCGGGCGCATCGGGTTCAGATCCGAACCACCGCCGAACCAGCTTTTCGAGGTGACGATCATGCGCGTGTTCATATGGATGGCCGGAACCTTGGGCGATTGCATATGGGCGACGAGCGAGATGCCGCTGGCCCAGAAGGCGCCATCCGATTCGACCGCGCCGGGGATTTCCTTGCGGAAGGCTTCCGAAAAATGGCCATGCACGGTGGAGATGTTGACACCGACCTTTTCGAATACACGACCCTTCATCAGGCCGATCACCCCTCCGCCACCTTCGGGGCGGTCCCAGGGATTGAAGGCGAACCGTCCGGCCGGTTGATCCGCATGGGGCATGGTGGGGGCAAGTTCATCCTCCAGCATCTCAAAGGCCGCGCAAATCTGATCGCGCAGCGATCGGAACCAGTCGCGGGCCTGTTCCTTGCGCTCCTCCAGCGGGGTCGTGTCCGTCATGCTTCGGTCATCCTTCTGCTTGTGGGAAGTCCGGAAAGGCCTGAGTTTGGCGCAGCGCCTCCGAC
>Ga0209066_10001254_pt1 | contig 34326 bp, 27 predicted proteins | sample All_14_2_FD_187198 | JGI IMG/M metagenome (GOLD analysis project Ga0209066, IMG submission 187198) | Freshwater microbial communities in response to fracking from Pennsylvania, USA - Allegheny Zone_MetaG_DW_15 (SPAdes) (version 2) ... | reverse complement strand
CTGAAAACAACTCTGATTTTTTTAAACTGATTTTATGTCACGTATAGGTAAAAGAGAAATCGTAATACCTGCAGGAGTTACTCTAAGTGTTACTCCGGCAAACGAAGTTGTAGTAAAAGGTCCTAAAGGAGAGCTGCGTCAGCTGCTGGATCGTGATATTACCATTAAGCAGGAAGGTAACGTAGTAAACATTGTTCGCCCTACAGATCAGATTCGTCATCGTGCACTTCATGGTCTTTATCGTTCACTGATATCAAACATGGTTATTGGTGTTACTGAAGGATTTAAAAAAGTACTGGAGCTTGAAGGTGTGGGTTATCGTGCTGCTGTAACTGGTCAGCAGATAGATATGGCACTTGGTTTTTCTCACAATATCATTTTTGATCTTCCTTCAGAAGTTAAAGCATCAGCTACTGCTGAAAAAGGTAAGCGTCCTACCATCACACTGGAGTCAACAGACAAACAGTTGCTGGGCCAGGTAGCAGCTAAAATACGTAGCCTGCGTAAGCCTGAGCCATACAAAGGAAAAGGTGTTCGTTACAGTGATGAAATTATCCGTCGTAAGGCTGGTAAATCTGCTGGTAAATAATTTCAGCAGTAAGGTAGAAATAATATTTTATACATCCGGAACGGGTAGGGCAGCCTGAAAACTGATCACCCGTTCTCTCAATAAATCTCCGGTAGCCACCCACAAACAGGGTGAGCCCGTAAAAACAAAGATAAAATGGCACAAGATCCTAAAGTTATCCGCCGTCAGAAGCTTCGTTGGCGCATTCGCTCAAAAGTGAGCGGTACTGCACAGAAGCCAAGGTTGTCTGTATTTCGCAGCAACAAGGATATATATGCTCAGTTGATAGATGATACTACCGGTACTACTATCGCTTCTGCTAATTCCCGTCAGAAAGATGTTGCTGCTGTAAAAGGCACAAAAACAGAGCAGTCGGTAAATGTAGGTAAGGCACTTGCTCAAAAAGCGATTGCACTTGGTGTTACTACCTGTGTTTTTGACCGTGGTGGTTATCTGTTTCATGGTCGTGTAAAAGGCGTGGCTGATGGTGCCCGCGAAGGTGGTCTCAATTTCTAAACAAAGGCGTCGGCCTTGCCGGCGATTCTGATAATAATTCAGTAATATCGCCGCAGGGCGTTGAAGAAAAAACAAATAGCGTGATGTAAGCGTAGCTGATCATCACCCAGATAATTGAAAAAATATGAAGACACAATTTAATCGTGTAAAAGCCGGCGACCTTGAACTTCATGAGAAAGTGGTTGCTATCAACCGCGTAGTGAAGACTACAAAAGGTGGTCGTGCATTCAGCTTCTCTGCACTTGTGGTAGTAGGCAATGGCAATGGCGTAGTAGGCCATGGTCTTGGTAAGGCGAAAGAAGTACAGGAAGCAATTACCAAAGGTATCGATGATGCCAAAAAGAATCTGATTAAGGTTCCGGTAATGCGCGGTACAATTCCTCACGAGCAGCTGGCACGTGATGGCGCTGCAAAAGTGCTTATCAAACCTGCCGCTCATGGTACTGGTGTTATAGCCGGAGGTAGCATGCGTGCTGTGCTTGAAGCTGCCGGTGTTACTGACGTTCTGTCAAAGTCACTGGGCTCGGCTAACCCACACAACGTGGTTAAAGCTACATTCAGTGCACTGGGTATGCTTCGTGAGCCTATACAGGTAGCTAAGCAGCGCAATGTAAGCCTGAAGAAGGTATTTAACGGATAATAACCGTTTATCGTCTGGTCGTCTTACGGCAGGCGGATTTTGAAAACAGAAATTAGAATTTTGATTCGTTATGTCAAAGATAAAGATTACTCAGGTGAAGAGCGGCATAGACCGCATGGAGCGTCAGAAACGCACCCTGAAAGCGCTGGGTCTGCGCCGTATGCATCACACAGTAGAGGTGGAAGCTACTCCTCAGATACTGGGTATGGTAAAAACGGTTCATCACCTGGTGAAAGTAGAAGAAATTAACTGATTTATCCGATAAGCGCTCTGAGAAGGGCGCTTGTCAGCTATTTGTTTAACCTTGATTTGCGAGCGGTTTTACATTCCGCGCAAGTTCAAAAATTGTAAAAAATGCAACTGCACAATCTTAAGCCAGCATCTGGCTCAGTAAAGAAAACAAAACGTATAGGTCGCGGTGAAGGTAGCGGTCATGGTGGTACAGCTACACGCGGTAACAAAGGTCAGCAGGCCGATACCGGATACCAAAGCAAGCGTGGTCATGAAGGTGGCCAGATGCCTATACAGCGTCGTATGCCTAAGCGTGGATTTAAGAATCCGTTCCGCGTTGAATACAAAGTATTTAACCTGGGTCAGATAGACTTCCTCGCTGAGAAATATGAGATAACAGAATTCTCTCCTGAAGTACTTTATATCAGTGGTCTTATCAACCGTACAGACAATGTGAAGATACTGGGAAGTGGTGAGCTGAAAACCGCACTTACATTTAAAGTTCATGCGGCGAGTGCCAAAGCAAAAGAAGCAATTGCAGCGGCAGGAGGCACAATAGAAGTTCTCTAAACACTCACAAGACGCATTTTTGGTAAAATGCGTCTTTTATTGTTTATTCGCATTTCATTTTTAGAAAGAATTACTGTGAAGAAATTTATTGACAAACTAAAAAATATCTGGAGCATAGAAGAGTTGCGGAAGCGTATTATATATACGTTGCTGCTTGTGCTGGCTTATCGTGTAGGTTGTAACATAACCCTCCCAGGTATTAACCCTTCAGGCCTGGACCAGAGCGGTCCAGGAGGCATCCTTGGCCTGTTCAACATGTTCTCGGGTGGCGCATTCAGCCGTGCATCTATTTTTGCACTGGGTGTAATGCCATATATCTCTGCTTCTATCTTTATGCAGCTGGCAGGTATTGTAATACCTCAGATAGCAAAAATGCAGAAAGAAGATAGCGGTCGTCGTAAGATTAACTCTTATACCCGTTACCTTACTGTTATTGTTACTGCCTTTCAGGCAAGTGCATACGTAGCTTATCTGCGTTCTCCACAGTACATCAGTTCTATAACACCTGATATCAGCACATTCATGTTCTGGTTATCTACTGTAGTAGTACTTACTGCCGGTACGCTCTTCGTTATGTGGATGGGTGAGAAGATTACGGATCGTGGTATTGGTAATGGTACTTCTCTTATCATCATGGTGGGCATCCTTGCCCGTCTGCCAGAATCACTGATGCAGGAATTTGAATCTAAAAATGTAGCAGGTGCCGGTGGTCTTCTGATATTACTTGTGGAGATGGCTGTGTTCATTGCTGTGATAGTAGGCCTTATTCTTCTTACACAGGGTGTACGTAAGATACCGCTCAACTATGCACGCCGCATTATAGGTAATGCCAGCTCTACCAACGAGCTTAGCGGATCCCGTGATTTCATCCCTTTGAAAGTGAACTCTGCAGGTGTTATGCCTATCATCTTTGCTCAGGCAATGATGTTCATACCTACTGTATTTACAGGGTTTACTACTAATGAAAAAGCTGCAGGTTTTGTTCAGGCACTGTCTGACAACCGCTCTTTCTGGTACAACCTTGTATATGCTATTATGGTTATTGCGTTTACGTACTTCTATACTGCCCTTATTTTCAATCCTACTGAGATGGCAGATAACCTGAAGCGTAACAATAGCTTTATACCAGGTGTGAAGCCAGGTGAAGATACCGCTAACTACATTGCTACTATCATGGACCGTATCACATTACCAGGTGCATTCTTCCTGGCTATAGCCGGTATACTGCCTGGTATAGCATCTGTGATGAACGTAAAGAGTGGTTTTGCTTCGTTCTTTGGCGGTACGTCAATGCTCATTGGTGTAGGTGTTATATTGGATACCCTGCAGCAGGTAGAAAGCTATTTGTTGATGAATCACTACGACGGATTGATGAAGACCGGTCGTATTACCGGTCGCTCGGCTGCTACCGGCAGTGCTACCCGTAGTAGTGTATCAGCATAATCAATTATATTTTTCAAAGCCAGAGACCCCCGTGTAAACTGTGGTTTCTGGCTTTTTTGTTTTTAACTCTTTTGTGGTAATGCCGGTAATGGCTGCTACTATACATTTTACCTGATAAGTCATGATATACATCAGAACCAAAGACGAGATAGAAATAATACGCAAGAGTGCCTTAATGGTATCTGCTACACTCACAGAGGTGGCAAAAATGCTACGTCCAGGTATACAGACAAGTGCATTGGATACGATGGCAGAAACTTTTATAAGAGATAATGGCGGTGTTCCCTCTTTTAAAGGTTATGGTGGGTTTCCCGCATCTTTGTGTATTTCTGTCAACGAGGTTGTAGTACATGGTTTTCCAGGAAAGTATGAATTGAAAGATGGTGATATCATTTCCGTTGACTGTGGTGTGTACATGAATGGTTATCATGGCGATTCTGCATACACATTCGCTATAGGTAATGTGAAACCGGAGGTACTGCAGTTGCTTAAGGTAACGAAAGAATCTCTCTACAGAGGTATAGAGCAGGCCCGTGACAATAACAGGGTAGGGGATATATCATATGCCGTGGAGAATTTCACTGCTCGTGAGCATGGCTATGGTGTGGTACGTGAGCTGGTAGGGCACGGCGTAGGCAGGCAGCTGCATGAAGATCCTCAGGTGCCTAACTATGGCCGCAGAGGTGAAGGAAAACGCCTGCGCGAAGGTATGGTGATTGCTATAGAGCCCATGATAAACCTTGGGAAGAAGGAAGTTTTTACAGGGGATGACGGATGGACTGTAGCTACAAAAGATGGTATGCAATCGGCTCATTTTGAGCATACAACAGCTGTAGGTAAACATAAAGGTGAGCCACTATCCTCTTTTGCACCTATTGAGGCTGCAGAGACTGCCAATGCCGAGCTTAACAGTAGCTATTATACGCTTTAGGCAAGCCTTACATAAAATTGATATTTCAGTATAGTGGTGATTTATATGATAATAAGGAGTGCTTTATTTTACCTTGTTATGTATGATACTGTCATGTTGTGGCATATACAGTCTGATTTATACACTTATACAAAAAAAGATGCAAAATAATAGTGAAAAATAAACAATTTCACTATTTTTCCGCTATGAAACGAATATACCTTTCATTACTCCTTGTTTGTCTTTCTTTATCAGGCTTTTCCAACAGTTTTTATTTTGCCTGGGATGGAATCGGCTTTGCCACCAGGTATAACTATGATTTGGGAATGAGCTATGGTGCTTATTACTACCGTGGTGTAGCCCGTGGGCTGGGACTTGGTACGTATGAATTTTATCAGACGTTCAATACGTATTACAGCAGAGAGGTGGGTGCATCAACCGGGCAGAGTATCAGGGCCAAGGTGCAATACCGCTTTTTTTCGCCTATGATAGTGGTGCAACTGGGGCCTCGTGGCCAGTCGCAGATGTATTTTACCGGTGGTATAGGTGAGTTGCAGAGTGGTGCAGAAGCAATACAAAACAAGTGGTCATCAACTACATGGAGTGGTGAACGGTATGATAGTACTATTGACTTCTCTGACAATCTGAGCAAGTATGTAGTACGTATGGGATTTGGTTTTACCCAGTTTATGCGTCTTGGGGGAAATTTCCATCTTTTTGTAAATGAAGATTTCGGTTTTCTGGCCAATCCTATAGCCGATGTTTCCACACGCCAGTTTGCTGGTGCAAAGACTAATGCCAATCAGTTCTTTATGCCAACATATTTTTCTATCAGGGCCGGTGTAGGTCTTATTACCTGGTCTAAAAAGAAAAAGCATCCGTGGCGTATATATCCCGGAAAGGAAGAGGATTAACCGCATTGTTTCACTTATGTATTATTACATGTGATCAGCATACTAATCAGGTTTTAAATTTTTAAAATTTGATAATAGTGCGTCTATCGCTTTGTTCCTTGTTATATCAGCGTTTTTTTCTGAATTCGTGAGGTATGGCATCTTACAGCTCCCATTATTTTTCGTACCTTTCGTGCGGTATGAGCAATCATACCATTTTTATTTTTACGCTTTGGTGTCGCGGTAATCATCCCCCGTGGCCTGAGAGTGAAAATGGACCTGTAGTCCACAAATAAACCAAGGATTTATGTTTGCTTTTCTCGAGGGCAGCCTGGCTCATAAATCGCCATCGCTGTTATATATGAATGTGCATGGAGTAGGCTATGAACTGAACATAACTCTTCAGACCTATGCTCGTATCCAGCATCTTGATAAATGTCTTTTATACACTCACCTTCAGATAAGGGAGGATGCGTGGGTATTATATGGTTTTGCCGATGAGCTGGAGCGTACCACGTTTCGTCAGCTGCTGGCTATCAGTGGTGTAGGAGCCGCTACGGCCCGCATTATTCTTTCCTCACTTACCACATCAGAGCTGGAGCAGGCAGTATCGTCGGGCGACAGTAAAGCATTGGAACGGGTAAAAGGAATAGGCGCAAAAACCGCCCAGCGTATTATACTGGAACTGAAAGGTAAACTGGAAAAGGGCCTTCCATCAGCATCGTCATCGGCCGTGTCACACAATAGTACGCAGGATGATGCGTTAATAGCCTTGATGAATCTGGGTATTGCAAAGCCTGTGGCAGAAACTGCCATCCGGAAGCTGGGAGATATTTCCGGCCTCCCGGTAGAAGATATTATCAAACAAGCATTGCGGGTACTGTAAAAGTCAAAAACGCAGGATTTACATTGAAGGTCAGGAGTAATTTGGGATTAAGGCTGTTGTTATTCATTGTGCTGGTAGTGGTTATTGCCAATGCCGCAGCACGTGGGTTTCATTTCCCTTTTTATGTACCTCCTCCTGCCGATGACAGTACTACATCTAAAAAAGATAGTGCTGTCCGTGCCATGGACAGCCTGCGGCGCATAGCACCTGATTCGGAACGGGTACTCCACTTCCCCATTTACGATAAAACAGGTAATCCGCTCATAGATCAGCAGAATCCCACAAGTATAGACCTTCAGGACCCTGCCAATGTGAGCAGGTCTTTTGAGTACGATCCTGACTCTAACAGATATCACTATACATCCCGTATTGGTAATGACTACCTGTCCAGTCCTACCTACCTCACTATGGACGAATACATGAAGTACCGTGCCAAGCAGGATGAGGAAGCATACTTTCAGCGCCGGCTGGATGGGCTTACTCAGTTCAATAAAACACCTGAGCTGCCACAGATGTACAAAGAGGGTCTGTTTGACAGGATATTTGGTAGCAGTACTATCTCTGTAAAGCCGCAGGGTAATGTGGATGTGACCTTTGGCGGTAACTGGCAGAATATTAAAAACCCTACACTCCCCATACGTGCACAGAAGTATGGCATTTTTGACTTTGACATGCAGATGAACATAAATCTGCTGGCAACTGTGGGTGATAAGCTGAAGCTGAATATCAGTAACAATACAAAGGCTACATTCGATTATCAGAACGTTCAGAAACTTGACTATAATGGCAAGGAAGATGAAATGCTGAAAAAGATAGAGGCAGGTAATGTGAGCTTCCCGCTGAAGAGTAGCCTGATAAGTGGTGTACAGTCTTTGTTTGGTATAAAAACGCAGCTACAGTTTGGTAAGTTGTGGGTGACAGGCGTAGTATCACAACAAAAATCGCAGCGTAAAAGCCTTACGATACAGGGTGGGGCACAATCGCAGCAGATAGCTATAAAGGCCAACAACTATGAGGAGAACCGCAACTTCCTGCTGAGCCAGTACTTTTTCAACAACTACAATAAAGCACTAAAGGATTATCCTATTATTAATTCCCTCGTCACTATCAATAAAGTAGAGGTGTGGGTAACAAACCGTACCGGTGCCGTATCGGGAGTGCGTGATGTTATAGGTTTTATGGACCTGGGTGAGTCTGACCCATATCTGGCACAAATGAATAATGGCGGGGGGGGGATTCCGTCAGGATTACCTGATAACCGGGCAAACAGATTGTACAATCAGTTACAGACAAATCCTAACGGAAGACAGCAGAAGTCGGCCACAAATGCAGCAGTACAGCTGGGACTGGAGCAGGGACAGGATTTTGAGCGTACTACTGCCCGCCAGCTATCTCCTACAGAGTTTACATTTCATCCGCAGCTAGGCTACATCATGCTGAATACGCAGATGAACCCCGATGATGTGCTGGCCGTAGCATACCGTTATACCTATCGTGGCAGGGTGTATCAGGTGGGTGAGTTTGCATCAGACCTGCCACCTGATACTACGAATCCTAAGGTGCTCTATCTGAAGCTGCTAAAGGGAACATCTCCCCGTACTACGTTACCAGTATGGAAGCTGATGATGAAAAACGTATATGCTCTGGGTGGTTTTGGTGTTTCGAAAGAGAACTTTACGCTCAATGTCATGTATCAGGACCCGGGTGGTGGGGAGAAGCGCTATCTGCCAGAAGGCAGCAAGGCGGGTGTGCCCTTCCTTACACTGCTGAATCTGGACCATCTTAATGCACAGAATGAGCCACAGCCTGATGGTATATTTGACTTCGTAGAAGGTATTACAATTAATACACAACAGGGTAAAATCATATTCCCTGTACTGGAGCCTTTTGGTGGCGATCTCCTGTCGGCCATAGACAGTAATCCGGTACTTACGCGCCGCTACATTTATAAAGTGTTGTATGACTCTACCAAGTGGGTAGCACAGCAGTATCAGCAGCTGGACCGCTACATTATGCGCGGTACTTATAAGTCGTCTTCGTCGTCAGATATCTTTCTGGGGGGATTCAATATACCACCGGGTTCTGTGTCGGTGAGTGCCGGCGGCACCAAACTGGTAGAAAATCAGGATTACTCAATAGAGTATGGATTGGGGCGTATAAAAATACTGAATACCGGTATCCTTAATTCCGGTGTACCAATCAACATCCAGTATGAGGATAATGCTACATTCGGTTTTCAGCAGCAGAACTTCACCGCTGCCCGTCTGGACTACTATCAGAACAAAGACCTGACAATTGGCGCCACTATCATGAGGCTGAAGGAGCGTCCTTTTACACAGAAAGTATCATTTGGTGAAGACCCCATTCAGAATACAGTGCTGGGGCTTGATGTAAACTATCAGAAGGAAGTAAAAGCAATTACCCGGCTGGTAGATAAGCTGCCTATATACTCTACTACTGCGCCATCGTTCCTGAATACTAATCTGGAAGTAGCAGCATTGCTACCGGGTCACCCTCAGCAGATAAATGCACTGGACCCAGAAGGCTCAGTGTACATAGATGACTTTGAAGGTACCAGCAGCAGTTATGATTTGAAGTTTCCTGCACAGGCATGGTCGCTGGCATCTACACCATATGGCGCAATAAACCGTAACGGACAAACGCTTTTCCCGGAATCATCTATCTCCAACAATCATCAATATGGTTTTAACAGAGCATTACTGGCATGGTATATGCTGGAGCCTACATTGGTGAACCCGGGCTCTTCAGTGCCTGCATACGTAAAGAATGATTCTAACCAGCACTATATAAGACTGGTGGCATCTAATCAGGTTTTTCCTAACCGCAGCACGGCAGTGCTGCAGGGCGCGCTTAATACTTTTGACCTCGCGTTTTATCCTAAGGATAGGGGACCATATAACTTTGATGTTACAAACATAGATCCTAATACGGGAGCGCTGCTGAACCCGGAAAGCCGCTGGGGTGGTATATCCCGTTCTATAGATAATACAAACTTTGAGGCTTCCAATGTTCAGTATATTCAGTTCTGGGTAATGGACCCGTTCATGACCAAGGCTAACCCGAATGGTGGTTCTCTGTACATAAACCTGGGTAATGTATCGGAAGATGTGCTGAAAGATTCCCGTCTTTTCTTTGAAAATGGTATATCTGCTCCATTCGACCAATCGAAAATGGATACAACAGCATGGGGATATGTGCCGCGCTTTGCACAGCAGATAACCCGTGCATTTGACAATGATAATGCTTCAAGAAGAATACAGGATGTGGGTTATGACGGCCTTGCAGATGTGAGCCTGCAGGGGCAGGAGAGTGAACATTCTGTATTTGACCGTTTTCTTGCAGCTTTAAGTGTAAAACTTAATGGTGGTGCTTCCAACCCTGCTTACCTTGCTGCCGATAGAGACCCCGCTAATGACAACTTCCGGTTTTACCGTGATACTGCTTTTGGTGGTACGAACGGTGATAATATCAGTGTGCTGACGCGTTATAAAAAATTCAACGGGCCGGATGGTAACTCTCCTGTTACGGACCCTAACTCCCCCTATGCTACATCGGGTACGGCTATACCGGAGTCAGAAGACATAAACAGGGACAATACGATGAATGAGTCGGAGTCGTACTTCCAGTATCGTATAGACTTTACGCCCAATATGCAGGTGGGTACCAATAACATCATCAGCGTGCAGGAAAATGCCAGTGTGAAGCTTCCTAACGGAACAACAGCGCCGGAGCGGTGGTATCAGTTTAAAATACCTGTTCAGAACTTTGATAGTAAGGTAGGTGGTATATCAGACTTCCGTTCTATCCGTTTCATACGTATGTTCATGACCGGCTGGCAGGATAGTGTGTTTATGCGCTTTGCCTCACTGGAGCTGGGCCGTAACCAATGGCGTACCTATAACTATTCTCTTACTACTCCCGGAGAGCAGATGCCGCAGCAGAACCAGGGTATTACTGATTTTACAGTTACCTCTGTGAGCCTGGAAGAGAATGCACGCCGCGAGCCGGTGCCGTATACACTGCCGCCTGGCGTAGTGCGCCAGCAGAGTGCAAACCCTACGGGTGGCGGTACACAGCAGTTAATGCTCAATGAGCAATCGCTGTCGCTACGTACCTGTGCATTGCAGGATGGTGATGCACGCGGTGTGTTTAAAGAAGTGAATGTAGATATGCGCCAGTTTACATATCTGCGTATGTTTCTCCATGCCGAAGCTATGGTAGGGCAGGCTCCGGTAAAGAATGCCGATGTGGAGGCATTTATACGTATAGGTGCCGACTTTACCAATAACTACTACGAGTACCGCACACCGCTTACTATAACCCCCGCAGGCTCTTCACTGGACTATCAGGTATGGCCGGCTACCAACAATGTAAATATAGTGCTGCAGGACCTGGTAAACGCGAAGAAAGAGCGCGATGCAGCGGGACATCCAAGGCATATTCCATACACTACCAAAGATTCTAAAGGCAATGAAATTGTTATCATCGGTAGTCCTAATATAGGTGGTGGTAAGAATATTATGCTGGGTGTGCGTAATCCGCCTAAGGATATAAAGTCTCCGGGCGACGATGGTTTGCCCAAGTGTGTGGAAGTATGGTTTGACGAAATGCGTATATCCGGTACCAATGACCAGGCGGGATATGCGGCAGCCGGTAAGATGTCGGTGCAGCTTGCCGATCTGGGTAATGTGAATCTCTCAGGTTCTATGCATACGCCGGGTTATGGCAACATAGACCAGAAGATACAGCAGCGCTTTCAGGATAATTATTATCAGTATAATGCTGCTACCAATCTGGCACTGGGTAAGATGTTCCCGCGTAGCTGGGGTGTACAGTTGCCACTCTATGTGGGATATACACAGAATGTAAGTACACCTAAGTATAATCCTTTCGATCAGGACGTATTACTGAGCCATGAGTTGAATACTGCAGCTAATGCACGTGCCCGGGATTCTATACGCAGGGCAGCGCAGGACTTTACCTCTATCACGAGCATGAACCTGTCTAATGTACGTATTCAGGGCAATCCTGCTGCGGGACCTAAGCGCATGCCATGGAGCATTAAGAATTTTGATTTCACATATGCATATAATAACCAGTTTAAGCATAACCCGCTGCTGGAAGTAGACAGGCTTACAACGCAGCGTTATGGTATGGGTTATACTTATGCTATCAAGTCCCGGTCGTTTGAACCTTTCCGCCGTACTATAAAATCTAAGTCGCGCTGGCTGGCACCAATAAAAGATATCAATATCAACCCGCTCCCTTCTACCTTCAACATGAGGAATGATGTGAACCGGGTAGTACAGGAGCTGCAGATAAGGAATATAGATGATGGAAGTGGTTACCGTATTCCTGCATCGTTTTATAAGAATTTTACATGGACGCGTACTTACTCTCTGAGATGGGAGCTGATGCGGTCATTGTCGCTCGATTATTCTGCTACAAATGTGTCGCGCGTGGAAGAGCCTTATGGCATGATAGATAGCAAAGAAAAGCGTGATTCATTACTTCGCAGTCTTGCTACTTTCGGAAAGAATAATACCTACAATCAGACATTCAACAGTACATATACCTTACCGTTTTCCAAGTTTCCGGTTACTGACTGGATGAATGCCCGTGTGGGATACTCTGCCAACTATAACTGGACCACAGCGCCGCCTATAGCTTATGCACTGGGCAATACCATTGGCAATACACAAACCAAAACCATCACCAGTGAATACAACATGACACAGTTGTATAACAAGTCGCGCTGGCTGCGGGCACTGAACAGTAAACCAAGAAAGAAAGGGGAGAGCCGCACACGGGATCCACTGCCCGGAAGGGATGGCCGCTCTATGCGTGGCGACAAACGGTCGGCACCGGTAAAAGACCTGCGGGGTAAACCAGGTGAGCCGGGTACTGATACCAAGGAAGGAGATAAAGACGATACCGGAGAAATGACGGAAGATGGAACTGAGCCGGATGGTAAGAAAAAAGGTAAGAAACGTGCAGCGGAAGAAGACTCTGCCAGTGCGCCACTATCAAAGCTGGACAAGGTAAAAGCAGCATTTCCACGTATCAATACCGCTAATCTGACTGATGCTCAACTGGACTCCCTGGTGGAGGTGCAGGAAGAGCTGGATAAGGCAAAACGTAAAGCTGAGAAGAAGAAAAAACGCAAGGAGAAGAAGGCTGCCCGTAAGGCCCGCAGAGCACGACCACTGGCACTGAGCCCCGTAGAGCATATAATAGGGCACACGCTTACTATGCTTAACAGGGTGACACTGAATGTTACTGAAACGCAGGGCACCATATTGCCGGGCTATATGGATAGTACCCGCTTTATGGGAGTGAATAACTATTCTATGGCTCCGGGCTTTGATTTTGTGTACGGTTATCAGCCCGATTATGCATGGCTTGCGTCACAGGCAGCAGCAGGACGTCTATCGCGTGATTCCCTGTTTAATGCACAGTTTCAGCAGACTTACTCGCGCAATATTAATGCGCAGGCTACGCTGCTGCCGCATAAGACATTCCGTATAGACCTTACGCTTACGCAGTCATTCAGTAAGTCGCATAGTGAGCTCTATGCCGATACCGGTAGTGGTACTTTTGCCCACCTTACTCCATATGAGACAGGCTCCTTCAGCATTACACACATAGCCATGAAGAGCATGTTCCGTAACTCAGGTGTAGGCTCAGAAGTTTATAATCAGTTCCTTGCCAACAGGCCTATTATTTCAAACAGGCTGGGACGCAGCAACCCATATACCAACGGCTTGCCGGACCCTTATAATCCCGGGTATGCCAAAGGGTATGGCCCATTCTCGCAGGATGTGCTCATTCCTTCATTCCTGGCGGCTTATGGAGGGCGTGATGCCTATAATGCGGCATTGATAGATTATACGCACGATAAAGTACGCAACAATCCTTTCAGATACTTCCTGCCGATGCCGAACTGGCGTGTGAATTACAATGGTCTCAGTAAGTTGCCGTTCTTCTCCAAAAGGATGAACAGTTTTATAATAGACCATGCATTTACCGGTACAATGGCTATGAACAGTATGAATTCATCACTACTGTTTGGCGACTTGTATGGGCTGGGCTTCCCTTCGTTCATAGATTCAAACTCTAAGAACTATGTACCTTATTTCCAGGTGCCGAATGTTACTATTACACAGGCATTTAATCCTTTAATAGGCTTTAATGCGGCATTCAAAAATAACCTGACGGCCAAATTTGAAGTGCGGAAGTCGAAAACGCAGAGTCTGAGTCTGATAGATTATCAGGTGGGTGAAAATGCCAGCACGGAGTATGTGATAGGAGGAGGTTTCCGTAAGAAGGGAATACGTCTTCCATTCCCTGTATTTGGTGTAAAGCGTCTGAAGAATGAACTGATATTCAAGTTGGATATTGGTATCCGTGACGATAAGACCAGCAACACATTCCTGGCTAATAATGTCAATGTTACCTCGCGTGGTCAGAAGACAATAAGGGTGAATCCTACAATCAACTATTCGGTAAATGATTTGCTTACACTGCTCATTTTCTTTGACCGTCAGCAGACTATCCCATATGTATCCAATGCATTCCCTGCTACTACTACACGTGCCGGTGTAACGCTCAGGTTCAACTTTGCGCAGTAACACCGGGCTAATTCATTACATTCGTTTTGCATTATGGTACCTATGCCTGTACATAAGACCTTGCTGCGCATATTACTGGCCGCAGGTATATTGCTGTCAGTACTCCAGTTCTGGCTTCCGGCATATTATCTTACGTGCGATGGTCCCTGTCATCTGTACAATGCCCGTATTGTCCATGATGTGTTGTCCGGTTCAGGAGGTACATCGTTGTTCGGGCGTTTTTATGAGGTGCGTATCAGCGCTATCCCCAATAACTTTACCACCTTTACGCTGGCACTGCTGCTTACCGTATTCAATGGCGCTATAGCTGCAAAGCTTCTGTATACGCTATATGTGCTCGTATTTATTTCAGGCTTTCTGGTGTTACTGCGCCGTTTAGGTGTAAGAGACAGCTACTGGCTGCTGGTGGTATTTCTCTTTCCGGTTTCCTATGCATTTGCAAAGGGTTTTTCCAACTTTTCCTTTGGCCTTGCATTCTGGTTCTGGATGGTGGCTGCATGGCTTCGTTATCTGGATGAGAAGCGGTTGTTACATCTTGTCCCGTTTATCATCGTTACGGCAATTACATACTTTACGCACCTGCTTCCGTTTGTGCTGGGAGTGGGTACGTGTGCAGCGCTTATACTGTCCTATTCCTGTTCTCCGGTTGCAGCACCGCATCGTGTACGGTACCTGTTCATTCGCATGGGGATATTGCTGGCAGGCACACTACCTTTTATTGTTCTGGCTGTTCTGTTTACCAGTGGAGAGGGCGGGCTGGGTTTGTCAGTGTCTCCACATCCGTACCGGCTTATAGAGCTGCTGCAGTTCAAGTATCTTAAAGGATTTACAGATAGTGAGGAGATGTGGGCACTTGTGGCCGGAGTATTGCTGACTGCAGCCGGACTGGTGGTTATTGTACGGCTCCTGAAGCGATACGCCATACATAGATATGATGGTTTTTTTCTGGTATTGCTGGCTTCGTTTTTTGCATACACATTTTTTCCGGAGGAGTTTATGGGGCGTATACTTATTATCAGTATACGCATGCAGTGGTTTATTATGATTATTGTGGCCTGTATTGCAGCTTTCAGGTTACAGGGAGTCAGGTACAGGGAGTTTGCAGGGGGTATATTGTTTCTTTGTTTCATAATAATCAGCATATCCCGTATGAGTGCCATGCAGGAGGCATCGGCTGCCCTGGAGCCACACATGCAGGCGGGTAATTACATACGGGCCGGTAGTACGGTACTGGCACTTGATTTTTCGCCCGGTGGCAGGCGTGCAGACGGGAGTGCCATAATGCCGCTCAATCCGGTTTTTCATCATGCATCCCAGTACTTAGGGTCCGATAAGCCTCTTATTTTTATGGACAACTATGAGGCCAATACCGGATACTTCCCTGTGGCATGGAAGTATGGGGTGAACCCTTATGTGTTTCTGGGAAGAGGTGGCAGTCATGAGGCACAGATGCCTGCTGCCGATATAGAAGGATATGAGCAGCATACAGGTATAGCAGTAGATTATGTGCTTATGTGGGGCTATACTGCTGCACTGGCAGAAAATGCTGCATTCAGGAAGTTGACAGCCCCTATCGATAGTGGCTGGCGGCTGGTTTACACATCTGCCGGTGACAATACGCGTCTTTATGCGCGTATTGGGCTATGAGATAGCCTTAAGTGCCGCAACTTGTATAACTTTACACCATAATAGAAGTGCTATGGAAGAAGGAAAAAGGCAGAAACAGGTGGGCAAAGTGCTGCTGGAAGAGCTTACTGATATTTTCAGAAGGGAGGGCGTAAACATGATAGATGGTGGTATGGTATCCATATCGAAAGTATCAGTGACACCAGACCTGCTGGAGGCCCGTGTATACCTGAGTTTTTTTCAGGTGCATGATGCCGATGCGCTGCTGAAAAGAATCAGGGAGCGTGGATGGGAGTTCCGTAAACTGCTGGGGCAGCGTATAAAGGACCAGCTGCGCAGAGTTCCTGAACTTACTTTCTTTTCTGATGATACACTGGACCATGTGTTTCACATGGAAGCCATCTTTAAAAAGATTAATGAGGAGCGAAACGCGAATGAGGAAAAGAGCGACTCCGGCTCCTGATAACAGATGAACCGTACACTGATAGTTCAGCTGGCATGGCGGTATCTCCGCGGCAGGCGCAGAGCTAATGCTGCGCCACTGCTGTCTCGTATCAGTATGGTGGCTATTGCTGTAAGCAGTGCGGCAATGATTATTGTTTTTTCTGTTTTTAACGGACTGGAGGGTTTTGTAAAGGATCTTTATCGTGGCTTTTATCCCGACATACGGGTTACAGCTGCCCGTGGCAAGTTCTTCCCGGCCGATACCAGCAGGCTCTCTGCCATTCGTACAATAGCTGGTGTAAGGGAGGTTACTTCTGTGATAGAGGATAACGTTATTGTGAATAATGTGACCAATGGAGAGCAGAAGATAGCATGGCTGAAGGGTATAGACAGGAACTACTTCAATGTAAACGACATACGGGAAAACATTGTTGGGGAAGACAGTGTCTCCACTGGTAATCCGCAGACGTGTATTGCCGGAGCACATATGCTTAATGAGCTGGGCAATGATGTGAATAATATTTTCAGCATGCTGGAGATATGGTATGGCAATGCTGAGAATACCAATTTTATTGCCGACCCACTATCAGCATATCGCCGCCTGCAGGTACATCCCGCTGGCTTTTTCCGTATTTCAGATGAGTTTGACGACAAGTATATATTGGCACCACTGTCGCTGGTGCAAACACTGTTTAATGAGGAAAGACACATATCTTCTCTGGAGCTGAGTATTGACCCTGGCAGGGAAGACGAAGTGAGGAAAGCATTGAGCAGTATACTGGGAACATCCTATAAAATAGAAAACCGTTACCAGCAGAATCAGACCATGTTCATGGTTATGCAGTCTGAAAAGTGGGCTATTTATGCCATACTGGTTATGGTGTTGCTGGTAGCATCATTCAATATGGTAGGCGCACTCTCTGTACTGGTGCTGGAAAAGCAGAAAGATATAGCCATACTGCGGGTAATGGGGGCAGGACGTGAAACGGTTCGTGCCATATTTATTGCAGAAGGGGTACTATGGTCGCTCATAGGTTGTATAGCAGGGTTTGTGGCAGGGGCGGGTTTCTGCCTTGCGCAAATGAAGTATGGCTTTATTTCGCTGGGCAGCTCCTTTCTTATGGATGCATATCCGGTAGAAATGCATCTGCTCGATTTTGTGCTGGTACTTATCACCGTGGTTATGGTAGGTATACTGGCTGCATGGTATCCTGCATCGCGGGCAGTACGCACAGATGCACCTACATTACGTGCTTCCTGAGGCGGCGTTTTACTTATTGTATAGCTCGTTGTATAGTTCCAGGTATTGCTCTGATATAATTCTGTGGTCATAGCGGGCGGCATTTATACGGCCTTTGGCTACGGTAGCTTCATAGAGTGCATTGTCTCCTGCCAGTGCATTTATGGCATTTCTTATCTGTTCCGGGCTATCAGGGTCTACCAGCAGCGTTGAGTCTTTACCTATTTCCAGCATGGCACCTTTATTACTGGTCACTACAGGCCGGCCCACAGCCTGTGCCTCTATTATAGGCATACCAAAACCTTCATAGTGCGATGCTATGAAGAGAATATCGCAGTTTGCATAGTGTTCCCATACCTGTTCGTCAGTAAGGCCGTTACTTATGGTATGGGGTATGTTATACTCTTTCAGTGTTGCTATCTCGTCAGGGGAGGGCCAGCCTACTATATCCAGGTGCATAGAGCCATCACTGGCTGCTTTAATAAGTCCGTCCAGATTTTTGTGCTTACCCGTTCCCAGCATCAGTACCACAGGGCGCTCCCGCAGTGGAGGGCGTGGTGCGGCTCTGAAAACAGGTTTTACCGGATCTGGTATTACACGGATACGTTCCTCCGGATAGTGGAAATAGCGCATCAGTTTTTCCTTTGTAAACACTGATACTACGGTTACAATATCTACATACATCAGTGGTATTCTGAACCAGAAAGTGTGGTAAAGCAAATGTTTCAGCCGGGAGTGTACCGGATTTTCATAATATCCCAGGTCGTGTACGGTAAGTATATTCTTATGTCCCCGAAGGCCTATGGCAAGAAAGTTAACATCTCCCGTAATATGATTAATATCTCCGGCGTATTTGCTTACCTTCTTTGTGTTGCCAATGCGTGAAAGTGAAGGGTCACAGTAAAAGTCAGTTACAGATACTTTCCCTTCCAGGTCTTTTCTTACTGTTTGAAAGATGCCTTCAATGGATACGCCGGTATTTCTCGGCTCCCGGTATATATGAGTTACTTTAAGTAGCGGATGATGCATTGCTTGAGGCAAGGAATGCTACAAATATACTCACCACTCCTGTTTTGCTGCTGCATACCGATACTTTAAATCATTGTTTTCCTTCCGGCAATATCCGGTTTAATCAATGAGTTTTTCAAAATCGGTAAAAAGTACCGTACAAATCATTATAAAGTCCTTATCCTAATCATGGATACAGGTAATTTTGCATAGTTGGCAAAAGAAAACAAAAATACCATTCCTGTTTATGATATTGGCACGCTGGCTGATACCAGGTATATGCGTGGCGATATCACTGCTGAGCGTTTTTCCCGGTATCTGAGCAGGCAGCAGGCGTTGAAGTTCCCTCACCGGCATTCATTTTATCATTTATTGTTCTTTACAGCGGGTGGAGGTACACATACCATTGATTTTGAGCGATTTCCTGTAGTGCCTGGGCAAATATACTTTATGATACCGGGTCAGGTACACAGCTGGTATTTTGAGGGAGATATAGATGGTTATGTGGTCAATTTTTCTGAGCAGTATATGTACTCTGTTGCAGGAGCGCTTCAGTATCAGGGACAGTTTCCTTTTCTGTTGGGAAATGCCACCGATAGTGTTGTAGATCTTGGATCTGCTGCCGGAGATGTGGAGGAACTGCTGAGTGCTATGGCAGCAGAGACTATGGCCGATAAACCATTGGCACAGGATATGGTAAGGGCTTTACTGATGCAGGTGTTTATAACTGTGGCCCGTCATGTAAATGTTTATGGTGCGGGTGTGCAGCAGAATGGGCTTCCTGTTCTCCGGTCATTTCGTGCACTCATTGAGCAGCATTATACCTCATTACATCTGCCACAGCAGTATGCACCACTGTTGCATATTACGCCCAATCATCTTAATGCTGTATGCACTCAGGTTACCGGAAAGTCGGCCGGTACACTTATCCGTGAGCGCGTGCTGCTGGAAGCCCGCCGGTTACTGGTGAGTCCGGGAATTACGGTAGCAGAGGTGGCCTGGCAGCTGGGTTTTGTAGATAATTCATATTTCTCCAGATTTTTTAGAAAATACACAGGTATCACACCTGCTCAGTTCAGACAGCAGTCCGATACCACTTGTAATACTTGTACTCATGTGTGCACAGAATAAAAAGGATGCTCCGGGATTGCTTTTGAGCGTATTTCGTGGTCGTTGTCCCAGGTGCCGTAGAGGCCGCCTGTTTACCGACCCCAATCCCTATCATTTAAAAAATACAGTAACAATGCCGCACGAGTGTGCTGTATGTGGTCAGAAGTTCGAGTTAGAGACAGGTTTCTATTTCGGCACTGGTTATGTAAGTTATGCATTCACCGTTCTCATTACAGGGTTGTCGTTTGTGCTTTGGAAACTTACTCTGGGCATTTCGCTGGATGACAACAGTATATTCTGGTGGCTGGGAGCCAATGCCGCATTGCTGGTGTTGCTTCAGCCGATATTACAACGGCTGTCCCGCTCTGCCTGGATAGCTTTTTTTGTGGGGTATAATCCTGATACTATTCAGCAGGAATAAATCACACTTATGTGTTTTATGGCAACAGTTACAAAAAACAGCTTGTCCGAAAGACGCATGTATTCATGTGTGGCGTTAGTTGTGTATCTTGGCTATACACTATGGAGTATACCCTTAAATATGTTCTTAGCCACCTGGTAAGGATTGTCTTACCTGTATTGTTATTATGTACCATACAAGCTCATGCTTATAGTAAGCCACTTACAGATACGGTAGCTATAAAGAACACTATAAAAGAAGCTGTGACCTGTATGGGGTCTGAGCCGTATCGTAGTAAGCAACTGGGGCTGTCTTGTCTGGAAGCGTCAGGGAAGCTCAGCTGGCAACCCGGCATTGCCCGGTCTTACCGAACTATAGCACTTGCTCATATGTATATGGGCAACTTAAAAGATGCCGTCAGTTATTGTGACAGTGCATTGGCTGTATGTATGCAATATCATTTGCGGGCAGATGAGTCGCGTGTACTATACGTGTTTTCAGCTATCTATACACAGTCAGGCGATTACGCAAAGGCTGCAGAGTACCTGGAGCGGGCTCTGATTATTTACAGGGAACGTGCAGACAGTGTAGCTCTTGGTGATGCTTATTCTTCTCTTGGTGTTATATACACACATGAGAAGATGTATGAAAAAGCCAACAGCTTTTATGAGAAAGCCATTACTCTGTTCAGAATACAGAAAGATACAGTTACGGAGGCACAGTTTACAGGTTATATAGCTACCAATTATATGTCGATGGGGCGTATAGATGAGGCTGCAAAGCTATTCAGAGCGTCAATGAATCTCGTACCCCTGCCGGGTATCATGATAAATCTGGGTAACCTCTATATTCTGAAAAACCGGGATGACTCTGCAATGTATTACTTCAGTAGCGCACTGCCGATGCTCCTTGCAGACAGTAATATGCTGGATGTGGCCAAAACCTGGCAGAGCATGGCTGAAGTAGAAATGCGTCGTGGACATATAGACAAAGCTGAAACGCTATTGCTGGATGGGCTATCTGTTGTTACCAGACTTGCCAATATTGAGAATATTGCAGAAAAAGAACAAGCCCTTTCCCGTCTCTACGCTATGAAGAAAGACTGGGAAAAAGCATACCGGCATCATGTGCAGGCAATGAAGTTTAATGACTCTATCCTGAATCAGGAAACGGCACAGAAGCTGGCACAGTATGCTGCCCGTTTTGAGCTTAAAGAAATAGCAGGATACAATAATGAGTTGCGCCGAACCAATGAATTGCAGCGGTTGCATCTGCAGCAAAAAAACATCATTATTTATGGAACGGTTGTAGTAGCACTTATTCTGCTGCTACTGGGTGTACTCATTTTCAGACAGCAGCGATTACGCACACAACAGGAAAAAACAGAACTGGAGCAACGCCAGTTACGTGCGCAGATGAATCCGCACTTTATATTCAATAGCCTTAATTCTATACAGCATTTCGTGGTGGAAGGTGATGTGCTGAATGCCAATCGTTATTTGTCAGGATTTGCCACACTTATGCGGCAGACACTGGAATACTCTGCGCGTGCGGCGATTACCCTCAGGCAGGAGATTGCATACCTGGAAAACTATATTGCGCTGGAGCAGATGCGGTATGAGCATAAATTCACTGCTGCAGTCACCTGTACCGAAGATGTGGACCAGGATACGGCAGAGATACCTCCTATGACCGTGCAACCATTTGTAGAGAATGCCATACGCCATGGCTTGTGCTATTTAAAAGATAAAAAAGGACATCTGGCGGTACGTTTTTACCGGGATGCGGATAGCCTTGTGTGTGAGGTGGAAGATAATGGCATTGGCCGTACCCGCTCAAAAGAAATACGGGCGGCAAAAGGAGTTGCCTATAAGTCGCATGGTATGGAACTTACACGTCGCCGGCTGGAGCTGGTGAGTCGTAGTACCGGCGGGCGTTATAGTATTCATGTTACTGACAAAACCCCTGATACCCACAGCGAAACCGGTACTATAATCACTATAAGATTTGCATTATCCCTATGATATCAGCTATTATTATTGACGACGAAGCTAAAAATATAGCCATGCTGCGCAAGCTGCTGGCTACTTATTGTATCCAGGTGCAGGTAGTAGGCGATGCTACGGATATCTGCATGGGAAAGAAGCTTATAGAGGAGGCGGAACCCCAACTGATCTTTCTGGATGTAGAGATGCCTTACGGTAATGGATTTGACCTGCTGAGGTCGTTACCAGGCCTGTCTGCATCTGTCATTTTTATCACGGCATTTGATCACTATGCTCTGGAAGCTTTCCGGTATGCAGCTGTAGATTACCTGTTGAAGCCGGTGGATATAGAACAACTGAAGGAGGCGGTAAACAAAGTAGCTCGTAATATAACTGCACACAGGCAGGCAGCAGACTATGAAACATTGCTCAGAAATATGGAGGAAAGCACTACTGTCCGGCGGGAGGTAGTGCTTACAGACAATAGGTTCCGGCATGTGGTTCGCCTGGAGGATATAAGGTATATCATTGCCGACGGAAGCTATACCCATGTGCATACAATAGAGCGCACCTTTGTTACTACCAAAAACCTGAAAGACTTTGAAGAAATACTGCCGTCAGAAACCTTTGCCCGCATTCATCATGGGCATATCATAAACATCGGGCACATGCTCAGGTTTCAACGAGGGAAAAATGGAGCCGTTGTTATGGATAATGACGTAGTACTGGAAGTATCGGTACGCAGAAGAGAGGCATTTATGAGGTTGCTGCAGAGTATGGCCTGAAACCGCTTGCAAAAAAAAACAGCCACGCTTGCGAACAAGGAAGGTCATGGTAGGATAATTCTATCAGCTCGTTTATTATTTTGTTCCGGATTACATTTTTCACCCAAACAATTACACTTTATGAAAGGAAGAATTCCCCGTATTGCGCTAAGCATGATTACTGTTGGTATGATTGCCGTTTCTGTGACAGGCTGTAAAAAAGAAGAAGAGGATCATGCAGCAAAGTTTAATGGTACATGGACAGGTACCGCCACATGTAATGGCGGTAGTAGTGGTACCGGAGAACTTGTATTTACAGCCGTTGACAAGAAAAAAGTAACAACTACCTATAGTGTAGGTGGGGCAGGATGTGTAAAAGCATTGATACTGGATGGTACAGCTAATGGTAATACGCTTACATTTCCTGCAACTACGGTATCAGATGCCTGTGGCCAATCGTACAGCATAAATGCCTCGGCCAATATTAACGGCAGCACACTTTCATTTACTATTAGTGTAAATGGCGCTGCTAATGGTCAATGTTCTTTTTCCGGTACAAAATAGCTGATAATTGAGGTAACCTTCTGGCTGGCTGAGCTGGCAGGAGAGTATAACCCGTAATAGGCGTACACTTGCAAAAAGTACTGCTACGAATACCAAACATATCTGATGGTTGTATCACGATAAGGTACTTTTGCAGTGGACTGTTGATTATGCTTGTCAGGTACATTGCAGAATTCTGATATTCTAATATGTATCTTATTCAGAAGTTAGCGGGTGCTGTACGTGGTATTAGCAGATTCGATATAACATTCGCGCTTTATGAAAAAATGGCCGTGACCCTTCCTGTTCAGGAGGGGTTTTTTGTAGTCGTTTGCACAAACTGGGGCAGGGGATGGCTTTCATGTGCCATGTATTCATGCCCGTAATATCCTGAAATACTGATGCATATGCATACATGGGTTTACTTCTGATAAATTGAGCTGGCAATGTTTTGTTTATTTCATCAGGTCTTTCATAAATTTGCAATATGAATACTGGTAGGTTTAATGCTGCTACCCGTTGGCAGACCGAATCGCAGGAAGAATTAGCTGTACTGGAAGAAGAGTTTCATAATCTCATAGTATGGAATGATGATGTGAATACGTTCGATTGGGTTATTCAGTCGCTTGTAGAGGTATGTAGTCACGAACCTATTCAGGCTGAGCAGTGCGCGCTTATCATTCATCACAAAGGTAAATGCAGTGTACGCAAGGGCTCGTTTGAAGTACTGCGGCCACAGGCTGAGGCGCTCATAGACCGTGGTATACAGGCCACAATCGATTATTGATTTCCCATTTTAACCCTTTATCTAACCCTTGTCATCTGGCAGGGTATAGTGCATTTATGGTGACGACACTGTATTTTTACTCAAAAGAGATACAGTATGAAATTGACCACATTATTGCTTGCGGCAGTAACATTGGCACCTCCGGTAGCCATGGCACAGCAGGGTCACAGGCAGATAACGCTTGAAGACATCTTCAAAAAAGGAACCTTCCGCATGAAGGGAGTGCCGGGTTTTAATGCCATGAAAGATGGCCGTCATTACACCGCTATGAAGTGGGAAGGCAAGAAGATGTGTATTTATCAGTATGACCTTGCAAGTGGCAATCAGGTACGTAAGTTGTTCGATAACAGTATTGATAAATTCAGTGGCACAGAGCTCAGTGTTGAGCACTATACACTCAGCAGTGATGAGCATCAGATGTTGCTGTTTACTGAAGGTGAGAGTATATACCGTCACTCACGTATGCAGCGCGTATATGTTTATGATATAGAGTCTGGCGCTGTAAAGCTGCTGGATTATGACAAGGTACTGCATGCCACATTCTCGCCCGATGGCAACAAGGTAGCATTTGTAAAGAATAATAATCTCTATTACAAAGACCTTGAGAAAGATATGGTGGTCTCTGTTACATCTGACGGTGTAAAGAACCGTATAATCAATGGAAATTGTGATTGGGTATATGAGGAGGAGTTTTCTTTTACCCGTGCTTTTGAATGGTCGGAAGACAGCCGTTATCTGGCATTCTACCGTTTTGATGAGACGCTGGTACCGGAGTACACCATGCCTAAGTACAATGGACTGTATCCTGAGCAGTACACCTATAAGTATCCCAAAGCCGGTGAGCGCAACTCTATAGTGCAGATAAAAATTCACGACCTGAAGAACAGCAGCACAGTAGTAGCTAATACCGGTAAGGAAACGGATATATACCTGCCCCGCATTAAATGGGCGGGAGATGATGATAAACTCTGCATATACAGGCTCAACCGTCATCAGAATAAGCTGGATATGCTTCTTGCCAATCCGGCTAACGGAAAGTGTTCATACATCTATCAGGAGACCAACAAGGCCTACATAGAAATAGATGATGATATCCGCTTCCTGAATGATGGGCACTCAATGATAGTGGGTAGCGAGCGTAATGGCTACAAGCACCTTTATCACTGGGACTGGAGCAGCAAGCAGCTTACTGATATCACTAAGGGCAACTATGATGTGGAAGGCCTTACTGCTGTAGATACAAAGCGTGGACTGGTTTATTATACTGCTGCATTGCGCTCGCCACTTCAGCGCCAGCTGTATGTTACTGACTTTTCTGGTAATGAAAGAAAATGTCTGACGCCTGAGTCCGGCACCCATTCCATTGCCCCATGTGAGGGGAACCGCTTTTTCCTGGATCGCTATTCGGCACTGAACAAAGTACCGGTATATTATCTGCGTAACAGCAGGGGCGAGATAGTGCGCACCCTGGAGGATAATCATGAACTGGCAGCAACAATGTCAGGGTTCGATCTGGGTGAGCTACGTACACTGAAGATAAAAGGTGTGGAGCAGGAGCTGAATGCGTGGATGATAACGCCACCTGACTTTGATAAGAGCAAGAAGTATCCGGTACTTATGTTCCAGTACAGTGGCCCGGGTTCACAGCAGGTAGCAGACCGTTTCCCGCTCAGCAACTATTTCTGGCATCAGATGCTGGCACAGAAGGGTTATATCATAGTTTGTACTGACGGTACCGGTACCGGTTTCCGTGGAGAGGCTTTCCGCAAAAAGACGTACAGGCAGCTGGGTCGCTATGAGAGTGATGACCAGATAGCAGTTGCAAAACGTATTGCAAAGCTGCCATATGTAGATGCAGGCAGGATAGGCATATGGGGATGGAGTTATGGCGGTTTTATGAGTGCTACCTGTATACTGAAAGGTAACGATGTTTTTAAAACGGCTATATCGGTAGCTCCGGTTACTAACTGGCGTTATTACGACAACATCTATACAGAGCGATATATGCGTACACCACAGGAAAATCCTGCGGGTTATGATAATAATGCACCTGAGAAAATGGCTGCTAACCTTAAGGGCAACTTTCTGCTGGTACATGGCACTGCCGATGATAATGTGCATTTCCAGAATTCGGCAATGCTTACTACTGCGCTGGTAAATGCCAACAAACCTTTTGAGAGCATGTATTATCCTGATAAGGCACATGGTATATCTGGAGGGAATACCAGCCTGCACCTTTATAGCAAAATGACAAAGTTCATTCTGGAGAATCTGTAAAGAATAGACACTGTCTTTAATCAGAAAGGGTGCCTCATATTCGGGCACCCTTTCTCGTTAAGTTAATAAGCATCAGGAAATCCTTGTTTCGCACCTGTTACATGCCTCTGCTGATGATACCACCGGCTATCACATCATCACCTTCGTAGAATACTGCCGACTGGCCCGGGGCTATGCTGTTTACTGCATGGTGGAAGCTCACATGTACGCTGTCGGGTCCTGTAGGCTCAAGGGTACTTTCTGTGCCGGGATCTCTGTAGCGTATTTTGGTGATGGCTTCCATACCTGGTTGTATACGGTCATACTTCACCATGTTCAGGCCGTGTACTTTCATTTCGGCGCGTTGCAGTTCATGTAGCTCGCCCAGTACCACTGTATTGGTTTCCGGTATGATGTTGGTGACAAACATGGGCCTGCCCAGCGCCACTTCCAGCCCCTTGCGCTGCCCTATAGTGTAAAAAGGATAGCCACTGTGCTTACCTACTACTTTCCCGTCGGCCAGTACGAAGTTGCCACCACTTACCCGGCCTTCCAGTCCGTCTACATTCCGTTTCAGAAAGCCACGGTAATCATTGTCCGGCACAAAGCATATTTCATAGCTCTCGGCCTTTTTTGATAATTCGGTATAACCCATGTCGTGGGCCAGCTGACGTACCTCGGTCTTCAGCATATCGCCCAGCGGGTATATGCTGCGAGACAGGCAGTCCTGTCCCAGTCCCCACAGCACATAACTCTGGTCTTTGGTCAGGTCGCGTGCTTTGGATAGTATATGGCGGCCGTTTTCCTCCCGCACCTTTACATAGTGGCCTGTAGCAATGTAGTCACAGTCCAGTGCATTGGCGCGCTTCAGAAGGGCTGCCCATTTTATATGTGTATTGCATAGCACACAGGGGTTAGGTGTGCGCCCAGCCATATATTCCTCTACAAAATTCTCTACTACATGGCTGCCAAATTCCTCTCTGATATCCAGTACATAATGTGGAAATCCGTGCTCTACAGCAGCAGCACGCGCATCATTAAAAGAATCCAGATTGCAGCATCCGGTCTCTTTTCTGCTGCCGCCGGCTGATGCATAGTCCCATGTTTTCATGGTTACGCCTACTACCTCATATCCCTGATTGTGTAGTATAAGTGCACTTACAGTGCTGTCTATACCACCGCTCATTGCCACCAGTACTTTACCTTTCTTACTCATCTGGCTGCAAAGGTACATATATCGGGTGCAACACGGGCGTGATGCCTTCTATCAGGCTATAGCCGCCGGTTATCAGCTATATAATCAGCTATCGTTAAAAAAATAATTAAAAAATCACCCAGGCTATCACCCCGTTTTTTCGTCTTATAGGGTACAAGCTTATACCGTATGAGAAAATATACCCTTTTTTTACCCTTACTGTTACTGATGAAAACCGCCATGGCCCAGCTCCCGTTTTTTGTGATGGACTCAATAGATGCCAATCGTATCAACGCCGCGGTACTGGTGCATGGCGATATGTGGTGGAACCCGGCTACAGGGCGTCCTGAATGTGAGTTTCCTGCGGCATCAGGAAAGCATATTGGTTTTGCCTCGGCCTTGTGGATGAGTGCCTATGATGATGCAGGACAGCTGCATGTGGCTGCGCAGACTTACCGGCAGAATGGGAGTGATTTCTGGCCCGGACCACTGGATGCATCCGGAGCACTGGATTATGCAACTTCCGGGAAATGGGCGAAGATATGGAAGGTGCGGCGCAGCGATGTAGCATTACATCTCAGCAACATTATGCACCATACAGGTAATACCCCTGAAGCCATACTCACATGGCCTGCAAAAGGGAATGCCTATGCCGCGGGAAAAGATGGTGTGCCGCTTACCATTACGGAGGATATGGCCCCGTTTGTGGATGTGAACGGAGATGGCACCTACCAGCCACTAAAGGGAGATTATCCTGACATAAAGGGAGAGCAGACACTGTTTTGGGTATTCAGTGATAATGGTGCCACGCACGGCCAAACAAAAGCTATCCCACTAAAGGTACAGGTACATGCACTGGCCTATGCATATAAGCGCAATACACTGATAGATTATGTCGTATATCATGATTATACGGTCATAAATAAGTCGGGTCGGGACTATGAAAATATGAGGGTAGGAATATGGGATGATGTGGATTTAGGTTATTATCTGGATGATTTTGTTGGTTTTGATTCTGCGCGTAGGATGGCTGTCTCTTACAATGGTACCAATAACGATGGTGGTGTAGCGGGGCATCCTATTAATTCATATAGCTCTACTCCGCCGGCAGTAGGTCTTACATGGGTAAGACTGCCGGGCGATGCTGCCGGTAGTTATGTTCCGGCAGGTAGTTTTACATGGTTCAATAATGACCCTTCTATTATTGGTAATCCTGTAGTAGATACAGAATACAATCATTATCTGCGTGGGCGCATGCGAAATGGAACAAAGATCATGTTGGGCGCATCAGTACTGGCGGAGTGTACTTCGGGTAATAATCCGGGAGACCGTAGGTTTGTACTCACATCATCAGATTTTAATCTTAGCGCAGGTAGCAGGGAGCGTCTGGTGGTAGCTATGGTTGTAGACAGTCTGGCGGGAGGCTGTCCTGCTATCACTGATATCAGTGGCTTGCAGGAGGTGGCGGATACGGCGTGGCAGCACTGGCAGCAGGCGGTATCGGTGCGTGATGTTTCCTCTCCGCTCAGGTGGCTTACGGTACATCCTGTACCGGCCACGCAGTCTGTAAGTATAGTAATGCCTGTAACTCCGGTGTCAGGTTCCGTACTCTCGGTTTATAACGCATTGGGGCAGCGTTTGGTGCAGCAACCGGCTGGCCGGACCGCAATAACACTGGATATAAATACATGGCCTGCCGGCTACTATACGGTAGTAGTTACCGGTGGGGAATACATATATCGTGGTCGTCTTATAAAACAGTAATTTCTATGAACAAACTTCTTTTTACACTATCAGCTTTTTGGTGCATGTCAGCTATCCATGCACAGACCCCATTTCCCGTGATGGATTCCGTTGATGCGAATCGCGTTAATACCGCCGTATTGGTGCATGGCGACATGTGGTGGAATCCGGTTGCACAGGTAGCACATTGCCAGTTCCCACCGGCCTCTCCGAAAAACATAGGCTTTGCCGGAGCTATCTGGATGAGTGCTTATGACAATGCCGGTCAGATGCATGTATCTGCGCAAACCTACAGGCTGAGTGGCAACGACTACTGGCCCGGCCCGCTTGATGCTTCCGGTGCATTGGATTATGTCACATCAGAGAAGTGGGCTAAAATATGGAAGGTGCGCCGTAGTGATGTAAATATACATCTGGGCAATGCCGGCCACACCATAGCCAATACGCCTGAAGCCATACTCACCTGGCCTGCAAAAGGAAACGCTAATGCTGCGGGTAAGGACGGAGCGCCACTTACCATTACAGAGGATATGGCACCCTTCATAGACCTGAATGGAGATGGTATTTACCAGCCACTGAATGGTGAGTATCCCGATATAAAAGGAGAGCAGACACTGTTCTGGGTATTCAGTGATAATGGCCCCGTACACAATCTTACCAACGGCCAGCCATTGAAGATGCAAGTACATGCCATGGCATATGCATATAAGCGCAATACACTGATTGACTATGTGGTGTACCATGATTACACGGTTATTAACAAGTCCGGTCAGAATTACCGGGACATGCGTGTAGGTGTGTGGGAGGATGTGGATCTGGGTTATTACCAGGACGATTTCATTGGCTTTGACTCAGCCCACAGAATGGTCGTGACCTACAACGGTACAAATGACGATGGTGGCAGCGCAGGACACCCTGTCAACTCATATGGTCTTAACCCTCCGGCTGTAGGTCTTACATGGATACGGCTGCCCGGCGATGCCGGTGGTAGTTATGTACCTGCTGGCGGCCTTACCGGATTCAATAATGATGCCTCTGTTATTGGTAATCCCGTTATTGATACAGAGTATAATCACTATTTGCGTGGCCGTATGCGCAATGGCGCACCAATACTGCATGGAGTTTCGGTGCTGGAGGAATGTACTGTGGGTAATAACCCGGGAGACCGCCGGTTTGTTGTTTCGTCGTCAGATTTTAATCTCAGTGCAGGCATGCGGGAACGGCTGGTGGTAGCTCTGGTGGTGGACAGCGCTGCAGGTGGCTGTCCTGCAATAACGGATATAGATGGCCTGGAAGAGCTGGCAGATACCGCATGGCAAAACTGGCAGCAGGCAGTAGCAGTAATGCCGGTGCCGGTTCATGATATGCAAATGCAGCTATATCCTGTGCCTGCGGGTACACAGTTACATATAAATCTGGGGACCGCATTTTCGGGCAGGGTAGTGCTGGGCATATATAACGGGTTGGGGCAGTGTGTGCAGGAGCATGTTACTACTACGGTACATACTGTGCTGGATGTACAGCAGTTGCCTCCGGGGACCTATACACTTAGGTGTGCATCTGCCACGGGTGTAACACACAGGGTATTTATACATCAATAGGTATGGGCTGATAGGGTAGATGCCGGAAGAGGGGGAGCGTTTGCTTATAGTGTCTTTTCGTGTAGTCTGTTTTTCACCAGCACATTTACGCGGTACAGCATAAATATGGCTACTGCAGACAGGGCACACATAATATACGCCAGGGTGTCATAATGCTCCAGTGGGCTGGTTTTGTCATGCTGTACTACTATTCTGCCGGCTACAGCTGCTGCAAATCCGCCCGCTATCTGCTGTAATGATGAGTTGATACTCATAAATGCGCCTCTGTCGGCCATATCGGGTATACCGCTTACCAGCGCTACAGATGGCACCATGCGTCCCATCATGCCAGCCATCATCAGTATGTACAGTGACACTACCAGCCACATAGGTGTAGCTCCCAGTGAGGTATAAATAACGGTCATTATCATCATCCATACAGATGCTACGGTGAACATGCGGAACTTATCTACCTTATCGGCCAGCTTCCCTGCCAGCGGCATGATAATCATAGTGCCTATACCGGCTAGCATAAACAGCAGCGGTAGCTGTTCATTTGTAAGCTTCAGGTTGTTAATGGCAAATGCACTGCCGAATGGCATCATCATAAACCCGCCCAGCGATAGCAGGCAGGTAGCCATAAAAGCCATCCTGTGATTACCTTTCGTAAGATTATGCCACAGATGGCTCAGGGCATCCCTCTCCTGTTTTACCTCCAGATGTTTGGTTACCGGCTTTAGTGAGGTAATGATGAGTATGGTTATTACAGCACCCAGCCCTGCTACCAGTATAAATGGTGACTGCCAGCCCCATATATTGGCTACATACAGGCTTACCGGTATGCCCAGTACCTGGCTTGCTGCAAACCCCATCTGCACCATACCCAGTACGCGCCCGCGATGATGAATGTCGAACAGGTCAGTAATGATAGCCATAGATATGGAGCCTATTACCCCGCCGAAAATGCCGGTGAATATACGGGCGGCTACCAGCATGGGGTATGTATTGACCATACCGCAGAGGGCTGTTCCCACAACAAAACCTATGTAGAAGAAGAGCAGCAGTTTTTTTCTGTCAAATTTATCGGCAAATCCCGCAGTGAGCAGCCCAGATACCCCGGCACTGATAGCATATGCCGATACGGCTATGCCAAATTGCCGGGTAGTAAGTCCCATAGATTTCATGAGCATATCACCCAGTGGCGACATAATCATGAAGTCCAGTATTACTGAAAACTGGGTAATGGCCAGAATGAATACTACAAATTGCTGGTAGGGAGTAAAGGAGGCGGAAGCGCTGTCTTTTTTCATCTTATCAAGCTTTCCCGTAGCAATAGGGTACGAAAAGCGGGGGGGCAAATTTACTGTAAATTTTTTTGAATATATTTATTCGTCCCCCAATTCGTTAAGTCATACCACAAACTGTGTTAAGCTTATGTTTCCTATGAAATATTAACCCTAAATTGCGCGACAATGAAAGTGGCACTCGTACAAGACTGGTTCAATGCTAATGGCGGCGCTGAAAAGGTGGTCGCTGAGATGCTTGAGGCCTTAAGTGAGGACGATGTCACATTATATGCTCTTTTTGATAAGTTTGGCCCTGATGCAAGGCAGTCAGTATTAAAAGGAAAACGCGTGCGGGTTTCTGCTTTGCAGTATGTACCCTTTATACGTAGTATATACCGCTACTTTCTGCCGGTTATGCCGTGGCTCATGGGGCGCTTTAATCTGCGTGGTTATGACCTTATCGTATCTACATCACATGCAGTGGCAAAGGGTTTCCGTGCCGACCCGTCTATACCTAATATCTGCTATTGCCATACACCCCTGAGACCTATATGGGATATGTATGACGATTATGCAGCCACACATACATTAGGTGGGTCTTTTCTCTACCGCAATTTTGTGCAGTGGCTTCGTCGCTGGGATGTAGCTACCGCAGGCAGGGTGCATCACTTCATTGCCAACTCTAAGCATATACAGCAGCGTATTCAGCGCAGCTATGGTCGTGATTCTGTAGTTATCTATCCGCCCGTGCGCACGGGTATGTTTGAGCTGTGCACCACTCCCCGGCAGGATTTTTACATGTGCCCTGGCAGGTTTGTGCCTTACAAGAAGATAGATATGGTTATCCGCGCTTTTCAGCGCATGCCCGATAAGCGACTTGTACTCATAGGTGAGGGCTGGGGAGCTGCCGGGTTTGACGAGATGCTGCGCGGTTATCCTAACATTGAGTGGCTGGGCTATCGTAATGATGCAGAAGTGATAAGTTATATGCAGCAGGCCCGTGCGTGCATTTTTGCTGCTAAAGAAGATTTCGGCATAATGTGTGTGGAAACTCAGGCTTGTGGTACTCCTGTACTTGCATTGGATTATGGAGGCTACAAAGAAACAGTTGTAGATGGTGTAACCGGTTACCTTTTCCCCGAGCAAACCGAGGATGCAGTGATAGCAGCAGTGAGAAAGATGGATGAGCAGCCCCTTACAGACCATTATGCTATTCGCAGGAATGCGCTTCGTTTTTCTGACGACCGCTTTCGGGAAGAGTTTACAACATTCATCAGTAAAGTGCTCAATGGTACCCCCGACGCACCTGTGCAACAACAGGAAACTTTATCTACATTTGACAATCACTGACTTTTTATAAACCATTACCCTCTATTATAGTCCTATGGCAATGTTTGGAAAACTGGCACGGTATCAGAACTTCGGTCTGCTCGTTATGCGCATAGGCCTGGGCGCTATGCTTATACTGCATGGCAAGGATAAGCTTTTCGGAGGCGTAGATACCTGGACCAGTCTGGGGCATGCCATGGGCAAGCTGCACATTCACTTTGCGCCTGCATTCTGGGGCTTTATGTGTGCCATTACTGAAACCATCGGCGGGCTGTTCTGTATGCTGGGATTATGGTTCAGGTTGGTATGTATATTGCTGGTTATAAATTTTATTGTGGCAGCTCTGTATCATTACACTACAATAGATAAAATAAGTGAATCAGCACACGCCATAGAGCTGGCATGTACTTTCTTTGGTCTTCTGTTTGTAGGTGCCGGGGCTTATTCGGTTGACAGGAGTTAAATGGAAATGTGACCAATAACATTCAAAGTGTAAGTTGTTGAGTAGTGTAGTGTAATATGTCTATATATTACATTTGTTTATTGCAAATCCTAACATGTATGCTATGAACTTAGAATATTCTTGTTTTATCAGCTATAGAAGAAATGATGATGAGATCAGGTTTATCCGGAATTTGAAAAAAATTGTGCAGGGTGAAGTTTTCAAGGTGACAAATAAACAACGGGCATTTCTGGATAATGATGAAATCAGATATGGAGA
>Ga0209066_10001252_pt1 | contig 34382 bp, 39 predicted proteins | sample All_14_2_FD_187198 | JGI IMG/M metagenome (GOLD analysis project Ga0209066, IMG submission 187198) | Freshwater microbial communities in response to fracking from Pennsylvania, USA - Allegheny Zone_MetaG_DW_15 (SPAdes) (version 2) ... | reverse complement strand
TTAAGACTCTCTTAATCCCCCGCGTGAGAAAGTTGGGCTATAGGCCTTGCCAGCCTCGGCGCGGCTTGGCAAAGTGGAGGCATAATGATTCATTCACCACTCCCGTTACCATCAGGACGCTTCTCATGAGCAAGACCACCGACAGCGACAGCAAAAATACCCTGTACTGTTCCTTCTGCGGCAAAAGCCAGCACGAAGTGCGAAAGCTCATCGCAGGCCCGAACGTATTCATCTGTAACGAATGCGTCGAGCTTTGCACCGACATCATCCGCGAGGAAGATAAAACCCAACTGGTGAAAACCGGCGGTGGCATCCCTACGCCGAAAGAAATCAAAACCGTGTTGGACGATTACGTCATCGGGCAGGAACGCGCCAAGCGCATCCTCTCGGTTGCCGTCCATAACCACTACAAACGCCTTGAGCACGGCCAAAAAGGTGCGGAAGTCGAAATCTCGAAATCCAACATCCTGCTGGTTGGGCCTACCGGTTCGGGTAAAACGCTTCTGGCGCAAACCCTCGCCCGTATCCTTGACGTGCCGTTCACGGTGTCTGATGCCACCACATTGACCGAAGCCGGTTATGTTGGCGAAGACGTCGAAAACATCGTGCTCAAACTGCTGCAGGCAGCCGACTACAACGTCGAACGTGCCCAACGCGGTATTGTGTATATCGACGAGATCGACAAAATCTCCCGCAAGTCAGACAACCCATCCATCACCCGCGATGTATCGGGCGAAGGTGTGCAGCAAGCCCTTCTGAAACTGATGGAAGGTACGGTTGCATCCGTACCGCCGCAAGGTGGTCGTAAACACCCGCAGCAGGAATTCCTGCAGGTCGATACAGCCAACATCCTGTTCATCTGCGGTGGTGCCTTTGCCGGTATCGAACGCATTATTGCTGAGCGCGGCCGCGGTACATCCATCGGCTTCGGTTCCAACCCGCAAGCTCCTGAAGAAAAAGGCGCTGGCGAGATGCTGAAGGTACTGGAGACGGAAGATTTGCTCCGTTTCGGCCTTATCCCTGAATTCATCGGTCGTCTGCCGGTTGTAGCAACACTCGAGGACCTCGACGTGCCTGCCCTCATCCAGATTCTGACGGAACCGAAAAACGCCCTCGTGAAGCAGTACCAAAAACTGTTCGAGATCGAGAACGTCAAGCTGACCTACACGCAAGACGCACTGGAAGCCATTTCCAAGAAAGCTATCAAGCGCAAGACGGGTGCCCGCGGCCTCCGTTCCATCATGGAAGGTTTGCTGCTGGATACGATGTACGAACTGCCCGGTATGGAAGGCATTGAGGAAATCGTCGTCAACGAAGATGTCGTTGAAGGCAATTCCCAGCCTGTCATGGTCCATGCGACACCTGACAAGAAAAAAGCGTCCAAAAAAGCCGCTGATGGCGACAAAGCCGAGCTGACAGCCGCCTCATCGTAATCCACTGATTTATATAGTTTTTCTAAAAACGGCGGGTTCTTCCCGCCGTTTTTGTTTGTGTATCGCAAAAGTTTTTCAAATTTTCCGGAACTCTGTGCCTGCTCTTTACCAATTGCTAACGGGTCCGAAGGCATACTGATTGAAAGAACGATACATAACAACGGATAGTGACATGGGCTTGGTTTCAAACGCTTTCAACATCCTGGGTCTGAATACGGAGAATATCTTGGGCATCCGTAAATTCGTCAAAGGTGGTTTTGGGCTTATGACCCGCGGAAAAGGTTCGCGCTATGTCGCGCATCCGTCAGGCAAGGTATTTTCCGCCCCTAACGTGAACATCTCACGCATCACAGAAGGCACAGCAAATTTCCTGGCAAGCATGCTTGGCGCAGCGCCGCAGCTTCAGCCTATCCCTATACGCGCAGCTCCATCCCACAAAACGGGTCTGGGCCGCTAAACAGTTAGTACCTCCCTGTCTCAACTCAAAGGCGCCGACCGCAAGGAAGGCGCCTCTTCTTTTGTGGAACTGTTTATAAAAAACAGCGTTTGTTAGATCGGCCGTTTATGTGCGGCTTTTTGCCCGCGAGCGAAACTTGACAGTGGTTGGTCTGGTCTGGTCTAGTGCGGCCACGTCACCACCATGTAATGCTGGAACCCCATGGAAATATTCAATATTTCACACGCAAAGACTCACTTGTCCGCCCTTATAGCGCGTGTTGAAGCGGGGGAAGAAATCATCATCGGCCGCGCCGACAAGCCACTGGCCAAGCTGGTGCCTTACAAGGACGAAGGCAAACAATCATTCCTTGGTGCGGCGCGTGGTCGGATCACCGTACCGCCGCTTGAAAGCGTCAACCAGTGGGAACCGGAAGTGGCCGAAGCCTTTACGATGGATATGTTCACCGAGGCCGCCCAATGAACTACCTGCTCGATACCCATATTTTGCTGACGGCACTTTATGACGACGAACATCTGTCGTCGGCCCTGCGCCTGATACTGGCCGACCGCGAACATAACTTCTTCGTATCGCACGCATCGCTTTGGGAAATCAGCCTGCAACAACAGCAAGGCACGCTTGATTACGATCCCGAACTTTACAACATCATCAACCAGACCAACCTGAACCAACTGCCTATTGATGTGAAGCACATCGCGGCACTGGCAGCCCTGCCCCCCATGCACAAAGACCCGTTCGACCGCATGCTGGTGGCGCAGGCATCGGCCGAGGGTATGGTGATCGTGACCAACGATGTGCGCATGTCGCTTTATGACGTGCCCACTTTGCGCGAATAATAGTCCAAAACGTGCATAAGCCTGTGGATTAAAAAAGGATGGTTTTCACCATCCAATCCATTGATTTTATTTATATTTCCATCACATTAGCATTATGACACAGCCTGTTATCTTCTGGTTCCGGCATGATTTGCGCGCGGGCGATAACCCCGCCTTGAGCGCAGCTATAGCGACAGGCCGCCCAGTCATTGCGCTTTATATCCATGACGATGCGCATATGGGGGGAGCATCGAAATGGTGGCTGCACCACAGCCTTGAAAAACTTGCCGCATCCCTGCCCCTAACCATACGCGCAGGCAATAGCGAACAAGTCCTGCAACAGATGATTGCCGATACAGGTGCATCGGCCGTTTACTGGAACCGCGATTACGACCCTGCGAGCGTTGCGCGCGACACACATTTCAAAGCGGCTTTGCAGACGCTGGGCATCGACGCCAAAAGCTTCAAAGGCAATGTGCTGTTTGAACCGTGGGAAGTTACAACACAGGGTGGCACGCCCTTCAGGGTGTTTACGCCGTTTTATAAAGCCTGCCTTGCGCGCCTCAACCTTATTGGCGAAAGCCTCGCGCCCATTGGCGCTTTCAAAACAGTTAAGGTTGATAGCCTGAAAGTGTCTGACTTACAGCTGTTACCGGCTATTCCGTGGGACCGCGGTTTTGCAGCCGTGTGGCAACCGGGCGAAGAAGGCGCATGGACACGGCTTCAAAATTTTATTGCAGGCGGTATGGGCGATTATAAAGTGCAACGTGATTTTCCGGCTATTGAAGCCACGTCGCGTTTGTCGCCACATCTGCATTTCGGTGAAATATCGCACCGCGACGTCTGGAACACCGCATACCCCCATGCCGAGAGTACCGCCTTTTTGCGCGAGCTTATCTGGCGTGAATTTTCGATCCATCTTCTTCACTACAACCAGCAACTGCCCACGGTGCCGCTGCAACCCAAATTCGCAAACTTCCCGTGGGAGCCTGATACCACACAGCTTGCCGCATGGACGCGCGGGCGCACGGGCTACCCTATTGTCGATGCCGGGATGCGGCAATTGTGGGAAACAGGCTGGATGCACAACCGCGTGCGTATGATTGTTGGCTCGTTTCTGGTCAAGCACCTGCTTCAGCCGTGGCAGGAGGGCGAGAAATGGTTCTGGGACACGCTGGTTGATGCTGATGTTGCCAATAATTCGGCCAGCTGGCAGTGGATTGCTGGATGCGGGGCTGACGCCGCGCCATATTTCCGCGTGTTCAACCCGATTTTGCAGGGCCAGAAATTTGACCCCAAAGGCACGTATATCCGCCGCTTTGTACCTGAATTGCGTGACGTACCGGATGATTATATTCACACGCCGTGGTTATGGATGGGCAAGACCGCCTACCCCGCCCCTATCATCGACCACGCCGAGGGCCGCAAGCGCGCCCTTGCCGCGTACCAAAAACTAAAGAACAATGAGGACGTATGAAAACCATCGCCATCATTGCACCATCCAGCCGCGGCGACATTGACCCCGCCAATACTAGCGTGCTTGAGGCGCGCGGTATCAGTGTTGTCATCCACCCGCAAAATGCGCTGGCCGACAACCAGTCGGCAGGCAGCGCGCACGCCCGTGCACAGGCATTGATGGATGTTTTCCACGACCCCGCGATTGACGCCGTCATGGCTGCGCGCGGTGGCAACCGTTCGATGCATATTCTGCCACATATCGATTTTGACGTGATTGCCGCCAATCGTAAGCCGTTCATTGGTTTTTCAGACAGCACGGCCTTGGTGAACGCCTTTTACGCGCAATGCGGCCTTACAGGCTTTCACGGCCCCACCCTGTCACGCCTGGCACGCGGCACCGAGGAACAGATAGACCAGATGCTGGCCTGTATGGCCGGCCAACCCACAGCCGTCGATATGCCTGAGAGTATTGTCATCCATGGCGGGCAGGCCACGGGGCCGATGGTGGGGGGCAACCTGTCGATGTTCACGGCATTGCTTGGTACGCCTTACATGCCGCCGGTTGATGGCGCGATTTTGTTTCTGGAAGATATTGGCGACCAGCTCAGCCGCTATGACCGCATGTTGGCCCAGTTAAGGTTGGCGGGCGTATTTGATCGTGTCGCGGGCATTGTGTTTGGCGTCATGCACGTGGAAGGTGATTCATCGGTCACGCCGTTCGGTTTTTCGACCATGGATATATTGAGCGAGCATACGAAGGGCCTGAGCATACCCGTGCTGGCCGATGCGCCGTTCGGCCATAAAGGCCCGTTATGGACCTTCCCCGTTGGCGGCCGCGCCACGCTGAACGCCGATACCCGCCAGCTAACGATTGAATAATTGCGCCCAGAAACCCCGTTTTACCATTGGTTCGGGCACCCTGTCCCAATGTTCGATGATGGATGTGATTTTTTCATCCGTACCGATCATCAACTCGGTTATGCCTGACAACACTTGTTTTCGGCCATCATTGCCTATGACCAACCTGTCCCACCGCAGATAAACCGTATGGCCATCCATACCGGCAGCCCTGTCACTGACGCGGATGACGACCGAGGCGGTATCGTCAAATAAACCTTTATAAATTGCGGCAATGGCGGCGGTGCCCGCAGCTTCAGAATCGGGGGTACGCATTCGCGCATCGCGGCTGACAAACTGGCTAACGCGGTGCGTCGCCAAGCCTGAAAGGCTATGCAGCCATTTTATAAAACCTTCGATCAAGGGTGTTTGCGTCAACATGAGTCTGATATTATCAGCCATACGATGCCCGTCTATCTTCCCATTGCCGAAATGACCGTCAATGCCTTCGGAATTATCTCCCTTGGCATGATTGTCGGCTTTTTCTCAGGGTTGTTCGGGGTTGGTGGCGGGTTTTTATCAATGCCGTTCCTGATGTTCGTGGGCATACCACCCATTGTGGCTGTCACAACGCAAAACTGCCAGATCGTGGCGTCATCTGCAGCAGGTGTCATCAGCCAGTGGAAACGCCGCCGTATTGATGTACCCATGGCCTTGCATATGCTAGCAGGCGGTGCCGGCGGCATTCTGGTCGGTATAGGCATATTTTCGTTGCTCAAGTTACTCGGGCAGATCGATTTCGCGATTGCCGCCATCTATACTTTACTGCTGGCGAGCATCGGTTTTTCAATGCTGTACGGCATTGCGCGTGGCTTTATTGCCCGTCGTCAGGGCAAGGTAAATGCTGGCGAGAACAAGATTTTTAATTGGCTGAAAACCCTGCCGCACCAAAACCATTACACGGCGGCCGATGTAACCATCAGCATTTTCGGGCCTATGGGTATTGGTTTTTTAAGTGGTCTCATGATTTCAATTCTTGGTGCTGGCGGCGGCTTTTTAATTGTACCTGCGATGATTTATTTTCTGGGGGTGCCTGCGCTGATGGTCACCGGCACATCGATGCTGCAATTGCTGTTTCTATCGGCCCTTTCATGCATCCTGCATAGCCTGACATCACAGAGCATGGACCTTGTACTGGCGATGCTACTGATTGCAGGCAGCGTGGTGGGCACCATTATTGGCTTACGTGCATCCAAATACATCAAAGGCCTGCCCGCGCATTTGTTGTTGGCGGCGCTAGTGCTGGCAGTGGCCGCCCGCATGGGCTACGACCTGCTGGTAGCCCCGCACGACCTGTTCTCACTGGTGGTGGAGGATTGATGCGCGCGCGCTTTTTTCTCATCCTCCCGTTCGTTCTTTTTATCAGCAGCCATGCACAGGCTATGGCGATTGATGTCTCAAGTGACATCATCAAGGTTACGACCGGCTTTAACGGCGCGGCCATTACCGTGTTTGGCAATCAGGAAAAAGAGGGCCAGCTGGTGATTGTGGTCGAGGGGCCGCCCACCAATGTCACCGTGCGTAAAAAGGGCCAAGTTATGGGGCTGTGGACCAACACAGGCAGCCGCCGCTTCGTAGGCATCCCCGCTTTTTATGAGATGGCTGCCAGCGGGCCCGTTGATCAGATTGCGCCTGAAGACACGCTGCGTACAAACCGCATCAGCCTTACAGGGTTTTTATCAAGCAGCAGCGGCGATAACGATGCCGATTACGCGCCCGCGCTTGTAAGGATTCAGAACAGCCACGCGCTTTATACATTGAAGCCTGTTGGTATTACCTATGTCAGCCCGCAATTGTTCAAAGCGACATTCGATTTGCCGCCGATTGTGAGGCCCGGCGCTTACATGGTATCGGCCTATTTATTCCAGAACGGTGCAATGGTTGATAAGGGGCAAGTGCCGTTTGAAGTGGTGCCTGAAGGTTTAAGTGCCGATTTAAGGCGCTTTGCCACCCATTCCAGTCTGTTGTATGGTGTGGCTGGTGTGCTGATGGCCCTTGTGGCCGGATGGCTGGCAAACGTGCTTTTGAAACGGGACTAGCATTGACACAGAAAAAAGAAAAACGGCGCGCGGGCGATGGCGGCACCTATATGGTGATCGCTAATGATGCGCCTGAATTTGACGTGGCTTTGAACTACGCCGTGCATATGGCGCATATCCATCAAGGGCATGTGGCGCTGGCGCGTATTATCGAACCGTCTGATTTTGTAGGCTGGGGCCAGATTGAACAGGCGGCTAAAAATGAAGCGCGCGCGAAAGCCGAACTTGAGCTGCAATCGATTGCGACCCGCGTTTCAAACGAAACGGGTGTTACGCCGTCACTTACATTGCGCGAAGGCAATTTGCATGACGAGATTATAAAAATTGCGAACAGCAACAAGTCGCTCAGCGGTATTGTGCTTGCCACCAGCGTTACACCAGGGCGCGGCGACCCTTTGATTGCCTATTTTACGGCCAAGGGCTTAGCGAAACTGTCGGTGCCGATCATCATCGTGCCGGGGCATCTTGATGCCGTTACTGTCAAAAAACTGCTGTAACGCTTAATCGCCTTTGCCGGGCTTATCCGAGAAGTCGGTTTCGATCTTGTTTTTCTTGCCCTTGAATTGCTCGGCTTCGGGCATCGCATCGATCTTGCGAGTGATGTTGGGCCATTTGTAGGAATAGTCGCGGTTCATTTCCACCCATTTGCCGGCAGCGGCATCGCTGTCGGGGAGGATCGCATCGATCGGGCATTCAGGCTGGCAGACGCCGCAGTCGATACATTCATCAGGGTTGATGACCAGCATGTTTTCACCTTCGTAAAAACAATCCACGGGGCAAACTTCAACGCAGTCCGTGTATTTGCATTTGATGCAGTCATCCGTGACGACGAATGTCATGGCTTCTTCTCCTCTAGGCCGGGCCATTCAGGCTCGAGTATCTCCGGCTCTTGTTTCTCCGGTTGAGGGTTATATGTCATCCCGCTCGCGGCTTGTCCAGTATCGGTTTGCGCTATGCCGACCTGTTCGGCATCCCTGATATCGGCCTCGGTCGGCGCGTCCTCCAGAATGGCATCCGCTACCAGCGGGCGTTTCACGATAATTTCTCGGTACAGGATGAACAGGCCGGACAGGATAACAATGCCCGCCCCCACGGCCACATGCATGGTGGGTACATTGCCCCAGATGGCCCAGCCGAAGAAGGTGGCATATAAAATGGAGGTATAATTGAAGGGAGATACATAAGCAGCTGGCGCCTCGGCATAAGCTTTGGTCAAAAACACCTGCGCGGCACCACCGGTCAGACCACCCATGACCAGATAGAGAAAACTTGTGAAAGACGGCGGGGTCCAGAACCAGGGCAGCACAGCACCCGTCAAAATCGCGCCACAGAGCGAAAAGTAAAAAACAATCGTCAGTGCATGTTCAGTTTTACCAAGCCGCCTTACAATCATCATCGTGAAAGACGATGCGACGGCGGCCATAAGGGCTATAAAGCTGCCAAACAGGTTGGTGTCACCCGTTGGCGCCGCGATAATCAGGATGCCGATAAACCCAACAATAACAGCGCCCCACCGCCACGGCCCCACCTTTTCGCCCAGAAACGGCACAGACAGGGCTGTGAGGATGATCGGCATTGCGAACTGGAGGGCTGTCGCATCGGCCAGTGGCAGCAATTTGAACGACAGGAAGAAGAACACCATGCTGACCGTGCCAACCGTACCGCGCAGCATATGGCCCATCGGGCGCTTTGTTTTAAAGAGGTTGGTTTTTTGAGGGTGAAGCAGGATGAGCATGACGACAGGCACGATGGCCAGCGCATTCCTGAAGAACATGATCTCGACCACCGAATGGGTTTCAGATGCGAGCTTCACAAACACGTTCATGATGGCAAACAGGGCGACCGATAATGTGGCAAGGCCGAAAACGCGCATGGGCTTTATAACGGGTGTCTCAACCATGGGCGGCCTTTCGTAGTGCGGCATTAGAATCTATGGCTGAAAGGTGCTGCGGAAAGATGACACCGATAAGGCAGTTTGCATTTTTTTATGCGGCGGTTAATCTTCACCCATGAATATTCTTCTGGCCGGATGCGGACGTATGGGTAGCGCCCTTGTGAAAGGGTGGCTTCAAAACCCTGCCATAGCTCGTATTGATATTATCGAGCCGCACCCCATGCCCCCGTTTGACGATGCGCGCATACGCATTTTTGCTGACTCGCATGGCTGGGCTGCTGCCACTACCCTGCCCGATATTGTGGTGCTGGCTGTGAAGCCACAGATGATCGCCGCAGTTAGTCACGCCTTATGCAAACTAATTCCCATGCCCGTGCCTGTGTTATCCATCGCGGCGGGAATCACCCTGACCAACCTGACCAGCTTCTGGGGTGGCGGGCGCCCTGCCATCAGGGCCATGCCCAATACCCCCGGCGCAATAGGCCAAGGCGTCACGGTTTACTGCAAAAACGAAAATATTATTTATAAACATGAAGATATAGCATTTTCTTTACTATCTTCATTAGGAACCGTCTATCAAGTTACTGAAGAAGCATTGATCGATGCTGTCACAGCCCTTTCGGGCAGCGGGCCCGCCTATCTGTTTCATTTTGTAGAAGCGCTTGAAAGCGCTGGAAAAAGCATCGGCTTGCCTGACGACCTTGCCAAATACCTCGCGCGGCAGACGGTTATCGGCTCGGCCGCCCTGCTGGCCCACGAATCCGCGTCCACGCCGGCCGATTTACGGCAGGCCGTTACCAGCCCGAATGGCACAACGGAAGCCGCATTAAAAGTACTTATGGGGAATCATGGCCTCACATCCCTCATGAAAGATACATTGGAAGCCGCCTGCCGACGGTCACAGGAACTAAAAATATCCTAGGCAGGCCGTGGCCTACAGGGTAGGCACGAAGGTTTTAATTGAAAAATCGTAAAAAATTTGTTAAAAACTATCCATTCGAGCTTATTTGGCTTGCTAACAGGTTGCAGATTTTGCAGCCCGAGAATTTTTTATGTTAATTTGTTCAGCTCCGGAAGACTAGGGTGAGGCGAAATATGACGGCTAAAACGAAGAAGACCATGAAAAAAGCAGCAAAAGTTGTAACAAAGGTAAAAGCGAAGGTTAAACCGACCGCTAAAACTTTGAAACCGGCCAAGCCAGCTCCCAAAGCGAAAGCTGTTAAAACCGTGAAGGCCGTCAAGGCTCCGGTTAAGGCAGCCCCGAAAGTTGTCGCAAAAACCAACACGAAAGCAAAAGCACCAGTGACGAAAACCGCCGCAGTGACCAAAGCCCCTACAGGCAAAAAAGCCATTGCCAAAGCCGCCGCTGAAAAAGCTGCCGCTAAAGTATATGTAAACAAAACCGTATCATCCTCGACCGTCGTCAAATCGACCGACAAAGTTATGCCTAAGGTTGCCGCCAAGGTATCGGTTGTGGCTGTACCGGCTATGGCCCAGCGTCCGATGATGCGTACAGGTTCACCGACATCGCGTCCGGCCACGTCCAACCAGCACATGCCACAGGCACGCCCTGCCATGGCATCCATGCACGGTCGCCCAGCCGTAGCTGCCCCTGCACGCCCTGCCAATGATACGCCTGTCGATTTCCGTTCCGGTGACTATGTTGTGTACCCCGCCCACGGCGTCGGCACCATCGAAGGCATCGAAACCCAGACCATCGCCGGCATGACCGTGACCCTTTACGCCATTACGTTTGAAAAAGACCGTATGCGCCTGAAGATCCCTGTTCAGAAAGCGCAAACCGCAGGCCTTCGCAAACTGTCATCGGGCGACCGCCTGAAAGACGCTTTGAAAACCCTGCAAGGCAAAGCCAAGATCAAACGCACGATGTGGTCACGCCGCGCGCAGGAATACGAAGCGAAGATCAATTCGGGCGACCCTGTACAAATCGCTGAAGTGCTGCGCGACCTGCGCCGCCCTAAGGACGACACGGAGCAATCGTACTCGGAACGCCAGATCTACCAATCAGCCCTTGAACGTCTGGCCCGCGAAGTTGCCGCCGTCCAGCGCATTGCCGAGACCAAAGCCGTTGAACATCTCGAGACGGTTTTGTCCCAAGCTGCTTGATCTGTTATTTCTTTTGAAAAAGCCGGCCCTTAATTGAGGCCGGCTTTTTCGTGTTCAGACGCCACGCAGGCTTCGCTCGTATAAACTCGCGGGGGCTCAATGCTCCCTCGAAAACGACGGATTTTTAAGGGTGCGGTTTTTTTATTCCAAAGAACGCTTGTCAGAATCGGCGCGACGCAGGCATAATTTACTTCAGTGATTCGTCCGAGTCACCCCGCCCCAAGTCTTTGATTCTCTCAGGTTTTCGCTTTGTCCCTCCCGGCTTTTCAGCGTTCCGTCGATTTTCGTTTTTCAGCCATTAAGGCTGCGCGCCGCGTCTGGACCATTCCATCCATTCATGCCGAGGCCGACAAGCTTCGCGCTCTGCACGACTCGCTGCTCCCACGCCTCAAAGCCGGTGACCGCATTGTATATTTAGGCAACTATGTCGGTCGCGGCCCTGATTCAGCGGCTGTGATTGACGAACTGCTGGCCTTCCGCCGCATGGCATTGGCCATTGCCGGTTTCCAGCCTGCCGATATTATTTTCCTGCGCGGCCAGCAGGAAGAGCTGTTACAGCGTATCTTTCAGCTTCAATTCGCATCAGCCCCCGGCAAAGTGTTTGAATGGATGCTGGACCAAGGCCTGGCACACACGCTTGAAGGCTACGGCATCGACATCCGCGAGGGGCTGAACGCCACCTTTGCCGATGTAGGCCGCCTTGCCCGCTGGACGGGCTTTGTACGCCATATGGTTGGCCGCCATGAAGGGCATGACATGTTCTTCAGCCAATTGAAGCGCGCGGCCTTCACCCACAAAGCCACATCGCGCGATGAAGCCAAGCCTCTGCTGTTTGTCAGCACCGGCCTCAAGACCGACCTTTGCCTTGAAGACCAGGGCGACCGTTTCTGGTGGGGTGGCGATGATTTCCAGACCATTACCGACGCCTACGACCCCTTTTCTCGAGTCGTACGCGGGTATGACCCCCAACGCCGGGGCATCTACATCAATTGCGTGACCGCCACGGTCGATAATGGCTGCGGATTTGGTGGCAGCCTTGCCTGCGCGTCATGGATGCGCGATGCCAGTGTCGGCGAAATATTTGAAGCATAAGGCTTTTTTACCGATTTGCCTGCTTCGGTTTCGTTCCCTGCCCTTAAATTAAATAAGTTTAATTTGAGTGTCCGTCATTAAGGGTTCATACCAGTATCTATCAGATACTAGTAAGGAGATCTCAAATGGCTCACTTAGACGACCCACAAACCCGCCGCGCAAACATGGATTACATCCGAGACTCGATGGATGCCCCCATGCTTGAAAAAGAGCATGAGCTTAACTTGGCCCGCGCATGGCGCGACAGCCGCGATGAGCGCGCCATGCAGGAGATCATCAGCAGCTATCGCCGCCTCGTGATCGCCATGGCATCAAAATTCCGCCATTACGGCCTGCCCTTGGGCGACCTTATACAGGAAGGCAATATTGGCCTCATGGAAGCCGTCAACCGCTTTGACCCCGAACGCGATATACGCTTTTCGACCTACGCGTCATGGTGGGTACGTTCCTGTATGCAGGACTATGTGCTGCGTAACTGGTCAATCGTGCGGACCGGTACAACATCGGCCCAGAAATCATTGTTCTTCAATTTGCGCCGCCTGAAAGCGCAGATTGCCCACGACACCGGCCATGCCCCGTTAAGCCCTGAGCAAACCGCCAAAATCGCGACCGACCTTGGTGTGAACATCAGCGAAGTCAATGATATGGACATGCGTCTGGCTGCGGGCGACCAATCGCTCAACCTCACCATCGGTGAAGATGGCGAGACCGAGTTGCAGTCATTGATGGCATCGGACGCCCCGAACCCCGAGGAAGTCGTGATCGGCATGAAGGACCGCGAAAGCCGTTCCAAATGGCTGAATCAGGCTTTGGGTGCCCTGAGCGACCGCGAACAGCGCATCATCAAGGAACGCCACTTAACGCTCGAGCCCGTTACGCTGGACCAGCTTGGCAAATCGCTTGGCGTCAGCAAAGAGCGTGTGCGCCAGCTTGAAGCCCGCGCCATGGACAAACTGCGCGAGACGATGGCCGTACACGTGACCAATCGGCAAGATTTGTTTATCGAAGGCTGATAGCCGCCTTCTACCCAATAAAAAGCCGCACGGATTGTGACCCTGTGCGGCTTTTTTATATGAATGAAAAAGGGAAAACGGCTATTTACCCTTTTTTGCGGTACCACGGCGGCGTTTGCCGAGGCCGATATTTTTGGCGAGGCTGCTGCGCTTGGCGGCATAGTTGGGCGCAACCATCGGATAATCGGATGGCAGGCCCCAGCGTTCACGGTACGCATCGGGCGTCAGATTATAAGCCGTTTTCAAATGGCGCTTGAGCATTTTTAGTTTTTTGCCGTCTTCAAGACAGACAATGAAATCAGGCGTGATGGATTTTTTGATGGGCACGGCCGGTTGCGGACGGTCAACCGTTGCGGCGGCGGGTGTGCCTACATTGGCGAGGGTTTTATAAATACGTTCGATCAATGCGGGAATTTCGGTCGCAGGCACATTGTTACCAGCCAGATAAGACGACACGATTTCAGATGTCAGTGTCAGTAATTCGGCTTGGTTATTATGGATTTCATGCGGCATGGACGGTCCTTTGAAGTAATCGTTAACACCAATACTGATGAGATACGGTGATTTGATTATATAATCTTGGCAAACTTACGGCGAGAGATACTTACATCAGCATCGCGCAGATAATGCGGTTCGGGCAGCGCGTGTGGGCCGTTTTGCAATGCCCTTTCAGCCAACACAATGATATGCGCGGCTTTTGGGGCCGCCAGCGATACGGCTTTGTTGGTGCAGCCTGTTTCAGCTTTGGCGCGGTCAACGGCATCGCCTGCCAAAATCCAATCCGGTTTAATAAGATCGCGCAAATCATCAGGCGCCATGCATACACCTTCATGTGATGCACCGCTTTCAAACAGGCGGGTATAGTAATCGGTGCGCTTGGTTTCAATGAGAATGCAAAGCGGGCGGGCATCGATACCGCAGGCCAAAGCTTCGAATGTATCGACACCAATAGCAGGTTTGCCAGACACCTGAGCTAATGCGCGGATGGTCGATAACCCCACGCGCAGACCCGTAAACGTGCCGGGGCCGGTTGTGACCGCATAGGCATCGACTTCAGGCAGGGTTACCCCTGCCTGCGCCAGCACATCCATCATCATGGGGATCAACCGTTCGGACTGGCCACGGTCCATGCGTTCATTCATTTCAAACATCTGGCCATCACGACTACGAACGCCCACACCGCAGGCATTCATTGATGTATCGATGGATAGCCAGATGGTCACGCTATTTTGCAGGCCTCATCGAAACTCAGGCGCGGTGAACGCGGATGTAATTTCGATTTATCGCCGTAACCCAAATTGCACAGGAAATTGGCGCGCCATTTGGTGCCGCCAAAAAATTCCTTTGAAACACCGTCAATATTGAAGCCGGACATAGGCCCGCAATCAAGCCCCAGCGAGCGTGCAGCCAGCATGAGGTAAGCACCGCCGAGCGAGCCGTTACGCAGCAGGTGTTCGGTATTGTCTTTGCCTTTGTACCAGTCAATGGCACCAGTCACGTGCGGGAATACGCGGGGCATGAATTCAAAGAAGTCGAGGTCATAGGCTACGATGGCAGTCACGGGTGCTGCCATCGTTTTATCAACGTTGCCGGCATCAAGATGCGGCTTCAATTTGGCTTTGGCTTCGGGCGATTTTACGAATGTTACGCGCATTGGCTGCGTATTGGCTGCCGTGGGGCCAAACTTGGCCAATTCGTACACAGCCTGCAAAAGCGCATCGCTGACCGGTTTTTCCTGCCAGCCGTTATAGGTGCGGGCTTCGCGGAATAACAGGTCTAATGGTTCATCACCCAGAATTTTTGAATCGGTCATGCGGCTCTCACTTCTTTTACCTCAGGCACAAAGTGCTTGAGCATGTTTTCAATACCCATTTTCAATGTCTGCGTCGATGACGGGCAGCCGGCACAGGCTCCGCGCATATGCAGGAATACGACACCATCTTCAAAACGGTCGAATATAATATCGCCGCCATCCTGCGCCACGGCAGGACGCACGCGTTCATCCAATATCGCGCAGATCTGCGTCACGATTTCGCTATCATGCGCGTTGAGCGTCTGCGCTTGAGCATCAGCCTCCACGGCAGGCAGCCCCGCCAAGTAATGGTCCATGATGCCGGCGAGAATACGGGGCTTAAGCACGGCCCAGTCATCCTCTTCAGCTTTGGTGATACTGACGAAATCTGCCCCTAACAGGACACCGTTTACGCCGCGGATTTTAAAGAGGCGTTGAGCCAACGGAGATTTGGCGGCCGATTCTGCGTTGCGGTAATCGAACGAGCCATGGGTAGATACCGGAGAGCCGGGGATGAATTTGATTGCGTCCGGGTTCGGTGTGGTTTCGGTTTGTATAAACATGGCAGTTACTTAGGCTGCTAACTGGGCTTTGGCAAGTACACTGACCCCCGGCAATTCTTTGCCTTCAAGCCATTCGAGGAAGGCGCCGCCTGCCGTCGAAACATAAGTAAAATCGGCCTCAACCCCCGCCTGCGCCAGTGCGGCCACGGTATCACCACCGCCTGCCACGCTGGTAACAGCGCCTTTTTTGGTTTGGGCTGCTACCCACTTGGCAATGGCATTGGTGCCCTTGGCAAAGTTGGGCATCTCGAACACGCCCAGCGGGCCATTCCAGAGGATGGTTTTGCAATCGGCCAGCGCTTCTTCAATCAGGGTTACGCTTTCAGGGCCTATATCGAGCACCTGCCAGCCAGCGGGCATGTCAGAACGCAGGTAAACGCCGTGTTTGGCATCGGGCGCGTAATCTTCGGCCACAATACCATCAACCGGCAGCACGATCATGCAGCCAGTTTCCTCGGCCTTTTCGGAAATGGCGCGCGCGGTATCAAGCATGTCGGCCTCATAGAGCGATGCTTCAGGCTTCCAGCCACGGGATGCCAGAAATGTATTGGCCATGCCGCCGCCGAGTACCAGCATATCCATTTTGGATACGAGGTTGGTCAGTAAATCGAGCTTGGTTGAAATTTTGGAGCCGCCCACAATAGCGGCAACAGGGCGTTTGGGGTTGGCCACGGCGGCTTCGAGCGCCTTTAGCTCAGCCTTCATCGTCAGGCCCGCCTGCGCCGGCAGTAATTTGGCAATGCCATGCACCGATGCGTGCGCGCGGTGCGAAACCGAAAACGCATCGTTGATGTAAAGCTGCCCCAGCCGTGCAAGTTGTGCGGCAAACGCCGGTTCGTCTTTTTCCTCACCGGCATGGAAACGTAAGTTTTCAAGCAGCAGCACATCGCCGTCATTCAGTTTTGCAATCGCGTCTTTGGCAACATCGCCGATGCAATCATCAGCAAACCCGACAGGCGTGCCCCAACGCTGTGCCAGCACAGGCGCCAGAAATGCTAGCGAATACTTGGCATCAGGCGCGGCCTTCGGGCGGCCGAAATGCGAAAGAATAGCGACTTTAGCGCCACGTGCACGCAGGGCATCAATGGTCGGTTTCACGCGGTCAATGCGCGTAAAGTCCGTCACCTTGCCGTCAGCCGTGGGAACGTTAAGGTCAAGACGCAGGAGGATAATTTTGCCTTTAATGTCTGTCGTATCGAACATGTCTGTCTGGTCTTTCATCTTATCATTAACGGATGGAACGGGCGTTATCGGTCGCGGCCACCAGCCGGTCACGGATCGCGGGGTCGAGGGCGGAATGGCCACCATCGGGCACGATCACGTAGTCGGCTTCAGGCCATAGTTTGTGCAGTTCGTGCGCGGTTTTCAAGGGGGTTATCATATCATAACGGCCATGGATAATAACGGCGGGCACGTGACGGAAAGTCTCGATTTTTCTCATCAGGCTTTCGGCCTCGGGCACGATATGGTTTTTGTAGTAATGGGTTTCGATGCGGGCCATAGCCACGGCCTGGCGGCGCTGGTCATCGGTAATCATGGTCTGGAATTGCGGGTAGAGCGTAGCACAGGCACTTTCGTAAGCCACCCATTGCAGAGCTGCCGCCGTGCGCGCGGCATCGTCATGCCCATGTAGGCGGTGCCAATAGGCTTCAAGCAGATCGCCACGCTCGACCTCCGGAATAAAGCGTGCGAAGCGTTCCCACACTTCTGGGAACACGGTGCGCGTGCCGTACACGAACCAGTCAATTTCAGGTTTCGTCATCAGGCAGATGCTACGCAATATCAGGCTTGCGCAGGCATCGGCGTGGTCTGCGGCATACAGCATGGCCAGCGTTGCGCCCCACGAGCCACCAAACACGTGCCACTTGCCGATACGTAAGTGCTGGCGCAATTTTTCAATATCGGCCACCAGATGCGCGGGCGTGTTATTGGCGATCTCACCCAGCGGTTCAGACCTGCCACTACCGCGTTGGTCAAACACGATGATGCGGTAGAAAGACGGGTCGAAGAAACGGCGATGGTCGGGCGTGGCCCCTGCCCCCGGGCCGCCATGGAGCATGAGGATGGGCACGCCGTCAGGGTTGCCTGACTGTTCCCAGTACACAGTGTGGATATCGTCAGCGGTCAGGAAGCCTGTCGAATACGGGCGCAGGGCCGGGTAGAGCTTGCGTAAGGCCATCAGTCGATAACCTCAATCTGCTGGGGATGCGTAATTTCAATGAGCGGGCCGTTATAATTACGCACCCAGCCACGCACGCGGATGGTCTTGCCGTTCAGCCCCATGAGGTTGATGCCCTGCCGTGAAAACGCTAGACGCTTTTCGCTGCTGATGGCGACTGTGAAATCGGTTTTCCAGTCACGGCTGAAATTGATGTAAAATGTGTTGTTCCGCATGGCGGTTGAAAAGACTTTGCCTTCAACAATGCGGTATTCGTTTACATACTGTTTGACTTGGGCGGGGTTGAGTACATCCCAGCGCGGATCGGCCCATAAGCCTGCCTTGCGTTTACGGGCATCTGCCTCAAGGGCGTACATGCGCTTGGCGCTTTCGGGGTTGTCGGCCGATGTCATGACGGTGGCAAGCCCCGCATATAAAAGCGCGCCCTGCAGCCACAGCCCGTCTTCCCGCTCCACCTGCGCCAGTTGCTGGCCCAGACGGTTGGTGCGGCCCGGTGCATTATCGCCCCTCATGCTGTCGCTTTTTACCTGATAGAGGCGCACCATTTGCCCTTGCGCCATTTTCTCAAGCAGTTTGGCAGCTTTTTTGACCGTGTCGCCCGGTTCGTTATCGGTTTCCCACGGAACCCAGATGCCGGTTAATCGTACTTTGGCCTTGTGGTTGATGACAATGGTCACGCCGTCGATAATATCGGTTACTTTTTCGCGCTGGCCAGTCACTTTCAGGTCGCGGAAATCGCCGCGGATCATGGGCAGCATCGGCCCTTGTTCTTTAGAAGCCGACGTATCATCAGCGGGGGCGGCGTCACCGGCTGCGGCCGCGCTTTGGTCTTGCGAAAACGCAGGATATGCGCCACAAAAAGCGAGCATGGCGACACAAAGCGCCAGAAGTGATAGTTTGCGTACCATTGGTTTAAGCATCTAGGGTCAAATCATGCAATTTCGCAAGTCTTTAGCCGTAACAGCCCTCTGCCTTCTTAGCGTACCGTTTATTGCCAGTTGTACGGCCAACGAGGCCACGGGCCGGTCGCAGTTCACGGGGCTGATGAACAGCGCGTCTGAGACGCAGATCGGCTCGGGTGAGCAGCAAAAAGCGCAAACGCAATTCGGCGTTGTCAGCGACCCCGCCATTCAGGCCTATGTCGATGGCATTTGCGCGCGCCTGCTGCCCGTGGTTGAACGCCACGACATCAATTACACCTGCACCGTGTTGGACAGTCCTGTCGTCAACGCCTTTGCCCTGCCGGGCGGATATGTGAACATCAACCGCGGCGTGCTGGCCTTTGCGAACAGCGAGGCTGAAGTGGCATCGGTACTGGCGCATGAAATGGGCCACGTGACCGCCCGCCACATATCGGAACGTTATACGCAATCAACCCTCGCGCAACTGGGCGCAACTGCGCTGTCAGTCGGTATCGGCAATGCGGCCGCCAACCAGCTGGTTGGTGTGGGTGCCAATATGTATCTGGCGTCGTATTCGCGCGCACAGGAATCGGAAGCGGACGAGCTGGGCATTCGTTACCTGAATAAAGCCGGTTACGACCCGATGGCGATGTCGAGCTTCCTCGCAGGCTTGCAACGCTCGGCCAAGTTACAGGCCGCCGAGGAAGGCGCTGACTACAAAGAAGGCTATAGCTTCATGGCCAGTCACCCGATGACGAGCGAGCGCGTGGCGCGCGCAGCATCGGTTGCCGCCGCCTACCCCGTACGCGGTACTGATGAAGGCGTTGACCGCCAGATGCAGGCCATTAGCGGTCTTGTGTATGGCGACAGCCCGAAAGATGGTTTCATGAAAGGCGACACCTTCATGCACCCTGGCCTTGGCTTTGCGTTTGTGACACCGCGCAGCTTCGTGGTTAAAAACCAGCCTGATAAAGTCGTGGGCGTCAGCCGTGGCAAAAGCGGTGCCGCTTTTGTTTTCGACGTTGCACAAAAACCGCATGGCATGGCCCCTGCCGATTACATCGCGCAAAGCTGGACCAAAGGCCAAACCCCGCTTGAAGGGATGCAGACAATGGATGTGAACGGGATGCGCGCAGCCACAGCCCAAGTACAGGGCCGCGTGAATAACGCGCCTGCACTTATGCGCCTTGTGGCCATCGAATGGTCACCGACCGAAGTGTTCCGCTTCCAGTTTGCGATGCCGCAGGCCACCACATCTGCTGAAATTGAAGATTTAAAGCGCATCAGTTACAGCCTGCGCCATCTGACCCCTGCAGAAATTGCCAACGCACAACCCAAGCGCATGGCCGTGGTCACGGCAGGCATGGGCGATACGGTGGCCAGCCTGACACGGCGCATGGCTTTTGATGACGGACTGAACGACCAGCGCTTCAGGGCAATAAACGGCTTAAACGAAGGCGACCCGGTTGTGCCGGGCCGCAAATATAAAATCGTGATCCAGTAAACGCTGTTTATGCGCGGGCGATGATGCTGTTGGCCATGATGCTTGTTGCCATATCTTCTGACAGCGCATCGTAATATTTGATGGCTTTACGCAGTTCAATCGCATCGACCGCGCGGTCGGAACGGGTGAGCGAGCGTGAGAGCAGGAAGATAGAAACAAACGTTTCTTTCGTGATCTTGCAGGCGCGGCAGGCAACAGCCATGCCCTGGCCACCCACCTGACGCATGATTTCAAGAATGGTGTCGTGGTTCAGACCCGTGCGTTCGGCCAACAGCGCCACAAAAAAGCGTACCTGCCCGCGACGCAATGTTTTGATGAGCATGGCATCGGTAATGCGGTCCAGATTGCCGTATTGCTTAGCAAGGTTGCCCATCAAAGCCGATGGCTTGGGCGATTCCATACCGCCCATTGATGTGGCCGCAGTATCGGTGAAATCTTCCAGCGCATCCGATAAAGCCGCTTCCAGCTTTTCTTTCGGGATATTGAAGTTTTTAACAACGTGCTGGCGCAGTTTTTCAGACACATGCCAGTACAGATCCATCGCGATGGATTCAGGCAGTTCCTTACGGCGCAGCAGCGGCTCGGCCAGCTTTTCAGAATATTTCGACAGCTCGGCAAAAGCCTGAAGCGCGCTCGTTTTCATTTCGATCGCTTCGTTCAGCAGTAAGTGCACAGCCGTTGTTTCATCCTGCCGTTCGACCAGCGCATCGATGACGGCTGAGTCCAGCAATTTGCGCTGGGCAATGGCCTGCCAGTATTCGAGACCCTTGGACTGGATGATGTACAGCAGATCCTGTTCGGTCAGAACGGGGGAATATTTCAAAACAGGTTTGGCTACGCTGATGGTGTCATGGGCCAGTTGAAGAACAATCTCCTCCGGGATATCTTCCATCATGCACAGGCGTTCGGCCAGGCTTTCGCGCAGGTCCAGTTCGGCCTGGCGCACAAGCGACATCAGGATATCAGCAATCATGTCGCGCTCGGCGCGGGTCAGGTTAATCTCAAGAATTTGAGCAACGGTCTGAACAACGCGCTGACGCAGCACATTATCGCGCTGGTTGCTACCTGCGTAGCGGCGCTGGGCATCGTGCAAATCGACCAGCATTTCGTCGAAAGACGATGCCGAAAAATCAATATCGATGTGCTTGTGCAATGTTTCTAAGGCCGTCATTGGCTTACTTCCCCAAGTTCCCTGTTACTTTTTATGCCCATATTTGAGAATCAGGCATCTTTTTATCGTTGTCATAAAAAAATACCGCAAACTTGTTACCGATTGGTTAATCGTCGCGAAAAAAAATCTAGCCCAAAGAATTAAAGAATTTGTTAATTAGATCGGACTACAATAATACTTGAGGCATACAAAAGGGGTTCAACTTATGGTTTCGGGCGTTTCAGGTTCAACAGGCGTTGCTGCCTACCTAAAAAGCACACAATCCAGCTCGGGTTCCAGCGCCCCCCCTGTGAAGGGTGATGCCGCTTTTGGCCGCGATACAACGGTCGAAGCCCCTAAAAAAGCACCGGAAGTCGTGCGTAGCACAGATTCCAGCCAAAGTTTCACCAAGGCCAGCACATCGGACCTTGAAACCCGCAATGAGCAACAAACCATTGATACCGAGCTTGCGCGCGGTTCCTTACTGGATATAGCCGTATAAAGTTTAAGGGGGCGCGAACGACGCCACTTGTCGGAGAAGGGTCGGATATTCCGGCCCTTTTTTATGGCCGATTCGTAAGAATATTGTCATCCGGCCCGCTTGGTGGTATCCATCCAGCCATGCGTGAAAAACTTTTTGATGATCTAACAGGTATGGTGGGTGGTGCAGCCGGGCTTCTGGCAGACATTCGCGATCAGGTTCGTGGCGATATGCGCGACCGCCTGCGTGGCGTAGCCGACCGTATCGACCTTGTCACCCGCGATGAAATCGTGGCCCTTGAAAGCCGCATTGCGGCCATTGAGGCACTTTTAACCATTCCGGCCACAGATTACGACGCCCCTGCCCCTAAAAAGGCCAAGGCAAAAAAAGCCGCCCCCAAAGCGCCACCAACCAAGAAAGCGCCGACTAAGAAAGCTGCGCCTAAAAAGGCCGCGCTTAAGAAAAAAGGCAAAAAATGAAAGATACCAACGACATCATCGAAAGCGGGCACAACCCGCTGGACGGTTATGAACGTTTTTTAAAAAGCCGGAAAACACGCTGCCAGCGTGTCGATGCCGATTCCCTCGCCGTTGATGTCGATGGCTATACGCTTGAGCTATACTGGAATGAAGACGACGAGGCCTTGCACTGCCATTGCGCCATTCCGCACCCTTTGAACGAGAAAATCCGCGACTTGGCCGCCCCCGTTGTCATGCATATCAACCGCCGCCAGTGGCTGGGCCATTTTGAAGTGACCGAAGAAGGCCTGCCCTGCTTCCGTTACACGATGCTTTTCCACGGTACGGTTTCGGCCGCCGACACGGAAGTGATTGAAGAAATGTCGGATATCGCCATCCGCGCGTGCGAACAATACGCCCCTGCCTTTTCCATTATGGCTGCAGCCATGGACGGCGAACATTTCCCCCGCATCATTGAACAAGACGGTTCATGCGCGCCGCTAGGCCTTGCGTTACTGGATACGGGCGGCCGCGGCTAAACCCGCCGTTTGAAACAAAGTTTCACATAAAGACATTGACGCCGAATGGCCAAATCTGGTTATCATCACCTCATATGAAACGCATCGCCACCATCATTATCAGCATTACCCGCGGCAGGGCCTAACCCCCTGCCATCACAGCGGATGCGGCGTTTCGTGCATTCCAAACAATCAAAAATCTAAAAAACCTCTCTTTGGAATGTGATGATCTATGGAACGCGTTTACCTTTTTGATACGACCCTTCGTGACGGCGCCCAAAGCCCCGGCGTCAAATTCCGCAGTGAAGATAAACTGCGCGTGGCCCGCGCCCTTGGCCATTTAGGCGTTGATTACATCGAGCTGGGCTGGCCCGGCGCCAACCCGACTGATAGCCGTGTATTCGAGCAATGGGCCGCCGAGGACCGCGGCCCTGCCCCCAAAAGCCGCACCGTGTCGTTCGGCATGTGCAAGGACCCGCGCAAATCCATCAGCAATGACGCAACCCTGAAGGCCGTGACTGATGTTAAAGCCGATACATACTGCCTGTTCGGTAAGACATGGGATTATCAGGCAAAGCTGCTGGGCGCGACAACAGACGAATATCTGACCACGATCGACCAAAGCGTGCGGCACGCGGCATCACGCGGCGAAGCCATATTCGATGCCGAGCATTTTTTCCAAGGGTACGATGCCAACCCGCAATATGCGCTGGCTGCCGTTAAAACAGCCTATGATGCCGGTGCACGCTGGGTTGTGCTGTGCGACACCAACGGAATCATGTCACCCGCCAAGGTACGGCGCATCGTGGCCGATGTGATGAACCATGTACCGGGCAGTCATTTAGGCATCCATACGCATAATGACCGTGGTCTGGCCGATGCAAATAGCCTGGCCGCCATTGAAACCGGTGTACGCCATGTGCAGGGCACTGTGAATGGCCTTGGCGAGCGTTGCGGCAATGCCAATTTACTCAACGTCATATCCAACCTTGTGCTGGATGGTGAATTTGATTGCGGCCTCACGCCAGACGACCTCATCAAACTCAAACCTTTATCCAAACTAGTCGAAGACGTGACGCACCGCGCCGTGCCCTCCAACACACCGTTCATTGGCGAGAATTCGGGCGAGCAAAAGGCTGGCAAGCATGTCGATATGTTTGTAAAAGACCCGAACACCTATCGTTCGCACGACCCAGCGCTGTTTGGCGTTGCTGAAAAAATCGGCTTATCCAACCAGGCGGGCATATCGAATTTCCTGCCGCATCTGAACCGCCTTGGCCTTGATACCGCACGCGGTAACCCTGCCCTAGGCACGCTTGTAAACGCGCTCAAGCAGGCGGAGGAAGACGGCTACGATTACGAACGCTGCATGGGCAGTTTTGAAGTGCTGGCCTACCGTGCCTATAACCTCATGCCCAATTATTTCGATTTGTCATCCTACCGCGCGGTAGTTGAACGCCTGCCCGCCAATGGCACGCAAAGCGCCAGTAAGAAATTCAAGCTGGCGGCGCAGGCCACAGTGGAATTTCTGGATGAAGCGGCCGCCATGGGCGAACCTGAAGTCAGCAACGGCAACGGCCCTGTCAACGCGCTGGACCGCGCGATGCGCCGATCCCTCGAGAAAACCTACCCTGAACTGCGCGCACTGCGCCTGACCGATTATTCGCAAAGCGTCATAAACACGCATTACGGCACGGATGCAATTATGCAGGTGCGTATCGTCAGTTTTTCGCCGCTGGGCGGTGAGATGACGACGGTTGGTGTATCAGGCAATTCGATAGACGCATCGGTCAACGCGATGATGGATTCATATGCCCTGCATTTAAAGCGCATGGGCGTAGCGCCGCGCCCCTTCGGGCATGCCGCCAACCGCCCGGCCCACGGCTAAGATGATGACACACAGCATCCCCCACGACTTACCTGCAGCATCTGCATTTTTACGGCAGCTTGATGTGCCAGATAACGATAAAAGCGCCGCGCATGTGCTGCACCGTTTCAATATGCTGGCCCGAGACGGGTATGACTTAAACGCGGCGCCGGCCGCCGCGACCTATTGGGCATTACATGCGTTTGATAAACTGGCCAAGACCTACACAATTGATAAATTTTCGACCACAACTCAAAGCCAGCCACCTGCCTATGCCGGAGGCAATTTACGCAGTTTCATCAATGTGACGCAGGGCGGGCATGTGCAGGGTGTTTCGTACCATGCCTCGAAGGAAGCCAAAGACGGCGCGTTCAGCACGCTTTACGATATCAATGCGCGTCTGCTGCGTGAATATTTCGGGGTCAATAAAGTACCTGTGGTTGCCAAACGCGCGTTTGATGTGGTGCGCGAAGGTTACCGCGTCACGCTGGCGCTTGATAACGGCATTGTCACGCAGCATGTGGCGGCAGATGCCGAGATGGCGGGGCTGATGGCGCTTAAAGTCGGGTTTGATATGCATTTGCGCGACCGTAAAGGTGGTTACGTGGCGACAGTTTAAAGGAACGCAACTTCGTTGAACGAGCGTAATTTGCGCGAATGCAGTTTGGCCGGCCCCACACCACGCAGAATGGCCATCGCAAGCAAGCCTATCTGCAAATGCTGGTTCACGCGGTTGCGGTAAAACGCATCGGCCATGCCCGGCAATTTCAACTGCCCGTGCAGCGGTTTGTCGGACACGCATAGCAATGTGCCGTAGGGCACGCGGAAACGGAAGCCGTTGGCGGCAATGGTGCCTGACTCCATATCGAGTGCGATTGCGCGTGACATGGATAAAGGTAAATTCTGCTCGATGCTCGGCTGCAATTCCCAGTTACGGTCGTCAATCGTTGCGACGGTACCTGTGCGCATGATTTTCTTGAGGTCGTAGCCCTTCATGCCGGTCACGTCACCCACGGCCTGTTCCAAGGCCTGCTGCACTTCAGCCAGCGCTGGAATGGGGATCGCGGGCGGCAAATCTTTATCGAGCACGTGGTCGAGGCGCAGGTAAGCATGTGCGAGCGCATAGTCACCCAGCGACTGGGATGACCGCAGGCCCGCGCAGTGCCCCAGCATCAGCCACGCATGGGGGCGCAATACGGCCACATGGTCAGTGATTGTTTTAGCATTCGATGGCCCTACGCCAATGTTGATCATCGTGATGCCGGAACCATCAGCGCGTTTGAGGTGATAGGCAGGCATCTGCGGTGCGCGCGGCGGTGGCGTGCCGTTTATAAGGGTTGCATCGGGGTTTACGCCTGCCGCATTGCGGTTGAGGGTTATAACATCGCCCGGTTCGACAAACGATGTGTATTGCCCTTGCTCTTTTGTTAAACGGGGGTCTTTCACCTCGTTCATGATGTCGCGGCAGATACGCACGAATTCATCAATATAGAACTGGTAGTTGGTGAAGATAACGTAGTTCTGGAAGTGTGTGGACGACGTGCCCGTATAATGGCGCAACCGCATGACAGACAAGTCAACGCGCGGGGCTGTAAACAGTGCCAGCGGCCATGCCTCTCCTTCCTTTGGCCTGTAGGTGCCATTGGCGATTGTGTCGTCAAGTTCGGTCAGATCAGGCTGGTCAAAGCACTGCGGCACCTGCGCTATCAGTTCAGGTGTCAGGTCTTTTTCGGGGTGGTAATTTTCACCCAGCGCGAAATGGATGGGAATGGGTGTATCGCTTACGCTGATCTCAACCGGGCCACCATGGTTTTTGAGCAGAAGGCGGATTTGTTCGAGGTAATAGTGATGAAAAATATCGGGCCGCGTCAGTGTAATGGCATAAGGGCCAGAGCGATTGACGAAGCCGTAAGCCAAACGCGAATCTTTGCGCGCTGAAATTTGCGCGACATTGATTTTCAATTGCGGATAATAAGCCGATATACGGCCCGCTGGTACCTGCCCGCTGACATAGGCCTTAAAGTTATCTCGCAGATAGGTGACGCTTGTGTCGTATATCTCGCGGATCGCGGCAAGCGCGTCCTGTTCGTTATCAAAATTACGGGGAGGAAATGCCTTAGGAACCTTAGCCATCACCGTATTATACACAAAAACAGGGGCTTACGCCAATGCTCTCTTGTGGCTAGCTATAGCCCGACGAGCGAGCGCGCAAAATCGCGCGCGGTGAATGGCTGCAAATCTTCAAGGCTTTCGCCCACACCAACGGCGTGGATCGGCAGGCCGAATTTATCAGCCAGCCCCACCACAACCCCGCCCTTGGCCGAACCATCGAGCTTGGTCACAACGAGGCCGGTAATTTTGGCGACATCCCTGAAACCTTCCACTTGTGCATAGGCGTTCTGCCCTGTTGTGGCATCGAGTACCAGCAGGGTTGCGTGCGGCGCAGTCGTATCGCCCTTGCCCAGCACGCGCACGATTTTGCCTAGTTCGTCCATCAGCCCACCTTTGTTATGCAGGCGGCCAGCTGTATCGACGACCAGTACGTCATAACCTTCGCGCTTCGCGCGTTCATAGGCTTCGAAGGCCACAGCAGCGGCATCGGCACCAATATCTTTCGAGACTACGGGCACATGAAGGCGTTGCCCCCAAATTTGTATTTGCTCGACGGCTGCGGCCCTAAATGTATCGGCCGCTGCCAGCATGACGCGGTGACCCTGATGCTGGATCTGGAAACCGAGCTTGCCGATAGTCGTGGTTTTGCCAACGCCGTTGACGCCTGTCACCAGAATAACGAACGGCCCGCCGCCTTCCGGCTTGGTAATTTTGAGCGGCATGGCCACCGGTGCCAGCGCTTTTTCAATTTCATCGGCCAGCGCGGCCTTGATGACTTCAGACGCTGCATTGTCATCAAATTTCAACTCACCGAACGCCGCTACAATTTTGGCGGCGGTTTTGGGGCCGAGGTCAGCCGTTATCAGCAGGTCTTCCAATTGCTGGAGTGCATCGGCATCGAGTTTCGATTTGGTAAAAATATCGACAATGCCTTGTGATACGCGCGCGGTGGAGCGCGAGAGGCCGTCACTCAGGCGGCTCAGCCAGCCACCTTCAGCGGAATGGTCTTTCAAATCTTCTGCCTCGCGCGCATCGTCAATCGGGTTGTGTTGCGGCACAGGGTCGGTATGCAGCGTCTCGATAATCTCGGTTTCGTTTTCTTCCAGTTCATGTTTCGTGGCCTGGTCAATATCGGCATCATATTCGACAGGTGGCTCCAGTGGCGGTTCACCGGAGTGGGGTTTTTTATCGTCTTTTTTGCGCCAGAAAAACATTTAGAAATCCCTTACCCAAGTACGGTGCCAACAAGGCGAGCACCATCCATACCGTTTGTTTTTATACGTAGTAAGCTACCTACCGCATGATCTTTATCAAGGGTCACTTCGGCGAAATGTTCGGTGCGGCCAATATTCCCTTTTTCTACAATCACCGTTCGCTCTGTGTTTACATGGGTTTGCAGGAACTTGAGCACCTGTTTATCACCCAGTGTGCGTAAAGCGGCAGCGCGGGCCTTGCGTACAGGCACGGGCACCTGATTGGGGATTTTGGCGGCCGGCGTGCCTTCGCGTTCAGAATACGGAAAGACATGCAGGAAAGTGATATCGCATTCCTCAACCACTTTCATGGTGTTTGCGAACATTTCGTCGGTCTCGGTCGGGAAGCCTGCAATGATGTCGGCGCCGAAAGCCATATCGGGGCGAAGTTTGCGAGCCTTCTCGCAGGTTGCTATCACGTCGGCGCGCAAATGGCGGCGCTTCATGCGCTTTAAAATCATATCGTCACCCGCCTGCAAACTTAGATGCAGATGCGGCATGAGGCGCGGTTCGTGTTCGATCAAATTCCACAGATCATCGTCAATTTCTGCGGGGTCGAGGGATGACAGGCGCAAGCGCGGCAGCGTGGGCACCAGCGCCAGAACGCGGCGGATCATCTGGCCGAGGCTGGGCTGGCCCGGCAGGTCGCGCCCGTATGACGTTACATCAACGCCCGTGAATACAAGTTCGTTATAGCCCGCATCAACCAGCGCCTTTACCTGTTCGGCGACAGCGCCAATGGGCACGCTGCGCGAATTGCCACGACCGTAAGGGATGATGCAAAACGTGCAGCGATGGTCGCAGCCATTCTGGATTTGTAAAAATGCACGTGTACGGTCGTCATAACCTGCGATCAAGTGATTGGCCGTTTCCTGCACGGACATGATGTCGTTCACGATCACGCGTTCTTCGGCAGGCAGGCCCCATGTTTCGGCCTTGAGCTTTATATCGTTGCCGATGACCTGCGAGACTTCGGGCATGTCGGCATATTTTTGTGGTGCAATTTGCGCGGCACAGCCGGTGACGATAATACGCGCGTCGGGGTTTTCGCGGCGCGCACGGCGAATGGCCTGTTTGGCCTGCCGCTCGGCTTCCTTGGTGACCGCGCATGTGTTGACGATGATCGCGCCTTCAAGCCCTGCGGCCTTGGCATGCGTTTTCATCACTTCCGACTCATAGGCATTGAGGCGGCAGCCGAAGGTCAAAACACGTGGTTCTGCATGCGATGTCATGTCGGCACATGATATGCCCCCTATGGACACGGATGTCCATTTTCAAAATTGGAAAGCAAATTACCCTGATTTTTGAAATGGATATGGCACCTGTAACAATTATCAGAAGTCTTTTTCTTACGCATTTGCAGCAATTAAATTATAAAGACTCGCCCCATTAGGTGCGTTTTGTTACGGTTGTCTATTCTCTATTCAACCCATTCGCACAAAGGGGGCGCCTATGCTGGTCAATCATCCGTATGTCCATGACACACGTATTGTTAACAACGCTCAACCTGACGGGTCGGAAGAGAGGGTGTTGGTAGTAAGCACGCGCATGTGGTGGGCATCCGAATACTCGGTGGCCAATGAAAACCGGTTGCTGCTGGACTTGTCCGAGCAGTTGCGCCGGCTGGAAAACATGGCGCGTACGGGCGGGGCTGATTTCGACCGTATTGATGTCGTGCCCGCTGATCTCGGCTAACCCTGAGATAATATTCCTTTAAAAACATAAGCGACCGGCCCTGCCATCAGGACGTGCCCGTCACTTTCGCGCCATTCAAGCGCAAGCGCGCCGCCATCCATATGGATTGTGGCCTTGCGGGGGGTTAAGCCTTTTTGGGCTGCAGCCACCATGCTGGCGCACGCCCCGGACCCGCAGGCAAGGGTTACGCCCGCGCCCCTTTCCCATACCCGCATCCGCAGGCTGCCATCAGGCATGGCCGATACGAATTCGACATTGGTGCGGTTGGGGAATAGCGCATTGTGCTCAACCAAGGGGCCGATGGCCGCCAGATCAACCGCTTCGGCATCATCGACACAGAAAACCGCATGGGGGTTGCCCATATCAACCGTTACGGCTGCAGGCAAATCAGGCCGAACATTTGTTTCAGCCACGCCTTTGGGCGCGCCCATATCAACCGTCACCAGCCCTGCCGCGTCGCGCCAGCATTCAAGCACCCTTGCGCCCACAGCCAGCGTTATGACGGGTTTACCGGTTTCGTTGAGAATAATATCGGCCACGCAGCGGGCGGCATTGCCGCACATACCGGCCACTGAACCATCGGCATTGCGGATCAGCATCTCGGCATCGGCCTTGTTCGTGGCTGCAATGGCTATAAACTGGTCACAGCCCACCCCAAAGTTACGGTGGCACAGGCGGGCAAGCGCTGTTTCATCGGCCAAAAGGGCCGTTATATCGGCCTTGCGGGCATCGATTACGATGAAGTCATTGCCGCAGCCATGCATTTTAAGAAATTCGATCATGGCCATATATTCAGCCAATTGTTGACTTTTGGCCAGATGGCTTATAAAAAGCCTGCACATTTATCCCTACCACTGAATTTTCAGTGCCTATGGGTACCCCGCAGTCGGCGCTTACGCTCACTGCGGCACATTTGTTTTGTTTGGTGTTTTGTTTGGAGTTTTTGATTGTTTGAAAGCCTGAGTGAGAAGTTAGGACAAGTCTTTGACAAGCTGCGCGGCCAGGCCACGCTGCGCGAAGAAGATGTTGATCTGGCGCTGCGCGAAATTCGCGTAGCATTGCTCGAGGCTGACGTGGCCCTGCCCGTCGCCAAAGACTTCATGGCCCGCGTGAAAGAACTCGCCGTCGGGCAGACGGTTATCAAATCGGTCTCGCCCGTGCAGCAGATTGTCAAAATCGTGCATGACGCGATTGAAGCGATGCTCGGCTCCGGTGATGAAAGCGCACTGAACCTTGAAGTGACACCGCCTGCGGTTATTCTGATGGTTGGTTTGCAAGGTTCGGGCAAAACCACGACCACCGGCAAAATCGCAAAGTACCTGACGACCAAGAACCGCAAAAAAGTGATGATGGCATCACTGGATACGCAGCGCCCCGCCGCGCAAGACCAATTGCGTATTTTAGGTGAGCAAACGGGCATTGCGACCTTACCGATTATCGCAGGCCAGACGCCGCTTGAAATTACCCAGCGCGCTTTGGCCGCCGCGAAACTTGAATCATACGACGTGCTGCTGCTCGATACCGCAGGGCGCCTTGCGATTGATGATGCGCTTATGGCTGAAGTTGCCGCCGTGCGCGATGCCGCGCAACCGACCGAAACCCTGCTTGTTGTCGATGCCATGACAGGGCAAGACGCCGTCAATATTGCCAATGAATTCACAACCCGCGTCGGCATTACCGGCACCGTCTTGACCCGTATTGACGGCGACACACGCGGTGGTGCCGCCATGTCGATGCGCGGCGTGACTGGCAAGCCCATCAAGTTTTTAGGCACGGGCGAAAAAGTCGATGCCATCGAACCCTTCCGCCCCGACCGTATTGCCGGCCGTATTCTGGGTATGGGCGATGTGGTGTCACTGGTTGAAAAGGCCGTTGAAACACTGGACCGCGACAAGGCAGAAGAAGCCGCACGCAAATTTCAGGAAGGCAAATTCGACCTTGATGATTTCCGCAATCAGTTGCAGCAGATGAAGCAAATGGGCGGTGCCGGTGCCATGATGAAAATGCTGCCCGGCCTCTCCCGTTTTTCGGGCCAGATTGACGATGCGAACCTCGATAATACGGTCCTGAAAAAACAGGAAGCGATCATGAATTCCATGACCAAGCGCGAACGCGCGAAGCCTGACCTGATTTTAAGCTCCGGTTCACGCCGCCGCCGCATTGCCGAAGGTTCGGGCACCACCGTGCAGGACCTGAACCGCCTGATGAAACAGTTCGACCAGATGCAGTCGATGATGAAGAAATTCCGCAAAATGGGTGTTGGCGGCCTTATGGGCATGGCCAAGAACCTCATGGGTGGCAATGCCTTTGACTCGCTGATCGCAGGGGCTGCCGACCAAGACCCCGAGGGCCTTGCCAAGCTACAACAGAGCATGGGCAACCCTACGACCCAAAACCCTTTCGGCCTTCTGCCCCCTATGGGCGGCGGAGCCACACCGGGCGGATTGCCCAAATCTTTTTTCACTAAAAACCGTAACAAGAAACGCTAACAACCAATCACTATCTGAACGATTAAAAAGGAGAGTAAAAAATGGCACTTAAACTTCGTATGTCCCGCGGTGGTCGTAAATCCCTTCCGTATTACCGCATTGTTGTCACGGATTCACGTTCACCACGCGACTCCAACTTCATCGAGCGTCTGGGCACCTACAACCCAATGCTGCCTTCTAATGATCCTAACCGCGTCACGCTGAATGCCGACCGTATCAAGCATTGGCTTGGTCAAGGCGCCCAGCCATCAGACCGCGTTGCGATTTTCCTCGGTAAAGCCGGTATCATTCCTGCCCCGGCATACACGGCCCGTCCGAAAAAATCGGCTCCTAAAGCCAAAGCGCAAGAACGTATCAAAGAACAAGAAAGCAAAGCCCAAGCCGCTATTGAAGCTGCCGAGCAAGCCAAAGCCGACGCTATTGCCGCTGCTGAAGCTGCAAAAGCCGAAGCCGCTGCTGCTGCCGCTGCACCTGCTGCAGAAGCAACCGCAGAAGCGCCTGTAGCTGAAGCTGCTGCTGACGAAACGCCAGCTGCTTAATTCTATCTATCCGCCCTCTCCCGCAATGCTGCGGGGGAGGGTTTTTTGTTTTTGAAGGGCACAGCCATGAAACGCATCCTTGTCGGTAAAATCGCGACAGCCCACGGCATTCGCGGCGACGTCAAAGTGCTGTGCTATGCAGACGACCCTGAATTGCTTTTCCGCGCGCAAGGCGTTTTCGCATCAGAGAAAACCGACAAGCGCCTGACCCTGACACCCAAAAGCGAGCCAAAGCCCGGCCTTTATATAGCGACCGTCAAAGGCATTGCCGACCGCAACGCCGCCGAACTTTTGCGTGCGACGATGCTGTATATCGACCGCGATGACCTGCCCGAGCTTGATGATGAAGACACGGTTTATCACATCGACATGGAAGGTATGCAGGCGGTAACACCCGAGGGCAAAGTGCTGGGTACCGTATTGCGCGTGCAGAATTTCGGCGCGAGCGACCTGCTTGATATTCAGGGCGATGCCGGTAATTTTTATATTCCCTTTTGTGCGCCATACCTTGTGAGTGTCGATCACGATGCCAAGCGCATCGTACTGCTCGAGCCCGAGATTTTATAAAATGCGCTTCAACCTTTTGACGCTATTCCCCGAAATGTTCCCAGGCCCCTTGGGCCTGTCGCTTTCGGGCCGCGCGCTGGAAGACGGTAAATGGGCCTACACGGCCTATAACATCCGCGATTTTGCGACCGACAAACACAAAACCGTTGATGACACGCCTTTTGGCGGCGGGGCCGGCATGGTCATGCGCCCTGATGTCATTGAAAATGCGGTCAAGGCCATACCGGATGCCGGGCGCCTGCTTTATATGTCGCCGCGCGGGCGCGTGCTTGACCAAGCCTTGGCCGAGGAACTGGCCGCCCTGCCCGCCGTGACGATTCTTTGCGGCCGCTACGAGGGCGTGGACCAGCGGGTGCTGGATGCCTGCGGATTCGAAGAGGTGAGCATTGGCGATTATGTGCTTTCAGGCGGCGAGCCTGCGGCCATGATTGTGATGGATAGCTGCATCCGCCTGCTTCAAGGGGTTATGGGCAACGCTGAAACCGTATCGGAAGAGAGTTTTTCCAACGGCCTGCTGGAATACCCCCATTACACCCGCCCTGCCGAATGGACGGACGCCCAAGGCCAGACGCACGGCGTGCCCGAGGTATTGCGCGGGGGCAACCATGCCGCCATCGCCAAGTGGCGGGCTGACCAGTCTTTGGCCATTACAGCGGCTCGCCGCCCTGATTTATTGAAAAAAGGGTGATTTTTGCTTGCAAAGCCGCCGATTAATGGGTAACTAGAGGCCACTAAAAAAGATAAGCGGCCTGCCGGCACCTCCTGTGAGGTGTTCGATTTCCGAGGCCGGATAACAAGTGAAGGAGTATCCACAATGGATGCAGTAGCAAAATTTGAAGCAAAACAGCTCAAAAAACTGATTACCCAAAAACAGATTCCAGCCTTTTCATCGGGCGACACCGTTAAAGTAAACGTCAAAATCAAAGAAGGCGAACGCAGCCGCGTTCAGGCCTACGAAGGCGTTTGCATTTCACGCACCGGCGAAGGCATCAACGAAGCATTCACTGTTCGTAAAATTTCGTACGGCGAAGGTGTTGAGCGCGTATTCCCGCTGCACAGCCCTGTCATAGAATCCATCGAACTCGTCC
>Ga0209066_10001249_pt1 | contig 34424 bp, 31 predicted proteins | sample All_14_2_FD_187198 | JGI IMG/M metagenome (GOLD analysis project Ga0209066, IMG submission 187198) | Freshwater microbial communities in response to fracking from Pennsylvania, USA - Allegheny Zone_MetaG_DW_15 (SPAdes) (version 2) ... | reverse complement strand
GCGTGCCCCTGCGGGTGCGGCGCCTTGACGCCTCCCCCGAGGCCGGCCAGAGCCCGGAAGACGCTGCCCGCGAACACCGGTACCGCGCCCTGGCGCAGATGGCGCGCGAGGCCGGTGCCGGCTGTGTGCTGCTGGGCCAGCACGCGGACGACCAGGTCGAGACACTCATGCTGGCCCTGGGCCGCGGTGCCGGCCTGCCGGGCCTGGCCGGCATGGCCGAGCGGTTCGAGCGCCACGGCGTGCTGTTCGGCCGGCCGCTGCTGGACCTGCCGGCACCCGCGCTGCGGGCCTGGCTGCGGGACCTGGGCCAGCCCTGGGCCGAAGACCCCAGCAACGCCGACCCACGCTTCACCCGCAACCGCATCCGCCAGACCTTGCTGCCGGCCTGGGAAGCGGCGTTTCCCGGCTTTCGTGCCACGGTGCCGCGCAGCATGCGCCACGTGGCGCAGGCGCAGCGCCTGCTGGCCGACCTGGCCGGCGTCGACCTGGCCACCACCGGCACGCCACCGGCCATCGCATCGCTGCAAGGCCTCTCGCGCGAGCGCCAGGCCAACGCCTTGCGGCACTGGCTGCGCGGGCAGGAAGGGGTGGCCCCGAGCGAGGCGCAGCTGGACGAGCTGCTGGACCAGGTGGCGGCCTGCCGCACGCGCGGGCACGCGATCCGCCTGAAGGTGGCCGACGGTTTCGTGCTGCGCGAGGGGCCGCGGCTGCGCTACGCCCGGCCGGTATAATCCCGAGGTTTTGCTCCGCGGGCGCCGCCTGGGCGCGCAGCCCGCCAGCAGGCCCGGTCTGGCCTGGCGCGGGTCCCCGCGCGACCCGGACACCGGTTACCCAAACCCTACTGTCCCATCCCGATGGCATTGATTGTTCACAAGTACGGCGGCACCTCCATGGGGTCGACCGAGCGCATCCGCAACGTGGCCCGGCGCGTGGCCAAATGGCACAAGGCCGGCCACCAGATGGTGGTGGTGCCCAGCGCCATGAGCGGTGAAACCAACCGCCTGCTGGCCCTGGCCAAGGAACTGCAACCGGCCCAGCAGGGCAAGGCCTATGGCCGCGAGCTGGACATGCTGGCCGCCACCGGCGAGCAGGCCTCGTCGGCGCTGCTGGCCATCGCGCTGCAGGCCGAAGGCATCGATGCCGTCAGCTACGCCGGCTGGCAGGTGCCCATCAAGACCAACGACGCCTACACCAAGGCCCGCATCGAGTCGATCGACGACGCCCGCGTGCGCGCCGACCTGGCTGCCGGCAAGGTGGTCATCGTCACCGGCTTCCAGGGTGTGGATCCCGATGGCAACATCACCACCCTGGGCCGCGGCGGCAGCGACACCTCGGCCGTGGCCGTGGCCGCCGCCATGAAGGCCGCCGAGTGCCTGATCTACACCGACGTCGACGGCGTCTACACCACCGACCCGCGCGTGGTGCCCGAAGCCCGGCGCCTGGAGCGCGTGAGTTTCGAAGAGATGCTGGAGATGGCCAGCATGGGCTCCAAGGTGCTGCAGATCCGCTCGGTGGAGTTCGCCGGCAAGTACAAGGTGCCCCTGCGCGTGCTCTCGAGCTTCACGCCCTGGGACATCGACCTGAACGAAGAAGCCAGCTCTGGCACCCTGATCACTTTCGAGGAAGACGAAGATATGGAACGAGCCGTTGTTTCCGGCATTGCCTTCAACCGTGACGAAGCCAAGGTCTCCGTGCTGGGCGTGCCCGACAAGCCGGGCATCGCCTACCAGATCCTGGGCGCGGTGGCCGAGGCCAACGTCGAGGTGGACGTGATCATCCAGAACCTGTCCAAGGACGGCAAGACGGATTTCAGCTTCACCGTGCACCGCAACGACTTCCAGAAGACGCTGGACCTGCTCAAGGGCAAGGTGCTGCCGGCGCTGGGCGCGGCCGACGTGGTGGGCGACAACCGCATCTGCAAGGTGAGCATCGTCGGCATCGGCATGCGCAGCCACGTGGGCGTGGCCAGCCGCATGTTCAAGTGCCTGAGCGACGAGGGCATCAACATCCAGATGATCTCCACCTCCGAGATCAAGACCTCGGTCGTGATCGACGAGAAGTACATGGAGCTGGCCGTGCGCGCACTGCACCGCGAGTTCGACCTGGACCAGGCCGCCGACCGCATCGCGGGCTGATCCCGCCGCGGGTCGCGCGGGCAGAAACCGGCGCGACTTGAGGCATAATACGAGGCTCTGGAGTGATGACCGAGTGGCCGAAGGTGCTCCCCTGCTAAGGGAGTATGGGGTGTAGAGCCTCATCGAGGGTTCGAATCCCTCTCACTCCGCCAGTAAGACAAGGCTCCCACGCAAGTGGGAGCCTTTTGTCGTTCTGGGGCCCGTGTTTTTGCGGGCTGGCGGCCGGTGGCGGTTTCTCTGCCGCTCTCCATTCCGCGGCTTTCGGGGCCCTGCGGCGGGGCCATTCTCAAATGGCGGTTTTTGGCGGTGGGGCTTTTGGCGGTGCTTTACCCAGAACATCGCTTCTGCCCCGTGAAATGACGGTCAATTTGCGGTGTCGCTCGCCTTGTACGACGGACTTACTTTAGGTGGGTGCAGAGGTCGGTTCAGGCACCTTGAATGGTTACTTCGCAGCGGTAGCTGCCCCTGGTTTCCGCCGGACGTAGTCACACTGTCCGTCGTCAGGCAGCCATTGGGCACGAACGCAAAGCGCCAACTTCACCGGCTGCTTTACGAGATGCTGCAGCCGTATCGCTCTCCGGCACGGGTCGGCATGCTGTCAACGACCATTTCCTCTCCGCCGCAACTGGAGGTGTCGAGCCTGAGCTACCTAGCCCCCCTAAGAGGGCCCCTCCATCCGGGGTCCCTGGGCTTGCTTACACTAACGCAACTGCACAGACAGTCGCGGGGCAAGTCATGACGTTCGATGAAGTAAAAACCGACACGCTGAACCTTCGGGTCGCACCGTCCTTCAAGTCTACTTTGAAAGCCGTGGCCGATGCCGAGCATCGCAGCATGGTGAACATGCTTGAAGTGTTGCTGGCCAATTACTGTTCGAACTCAAACAGGGCACATCGTCCTGCGGCCAAGGCCCATACACCTCATCGAGCAGCGCCCAAACACAAGCTCACCCCATGAGCCTTTGGGCATCTACAAGAATACCAATGCTCAGCCCGATTCCAGTGAAACTGAACGAATTTGACCTGTTGAAGCTCGCTTCAACAGCACACCACTTGAAAGCCAGCAAGTCTCAGGATGCCTCCGAGCTGCTGGCACACGACTACGCCCTGTGGCAAGGCAAGCTCGAAGGGCTGCTCAAGCTGCTTCCCAATGAGCCGCTCTTTGATCTGATCGTGTCTTCCCCCCCGTACAACATCGGGAAGGAGTACGAGACTCGGCAAGCACTCGACAGCTATTTGGAGTGGCAAGAGCAGATCATTGATGAGCTGGTCCCTCGGCTCAAACCGGGCGGCTCCTTGTGCTGGCAGGTGGGCACCTATGTCGATGACAACCAGATATGGCCACTGGACATCGAGTTCGCTCCGATCTTTAAGCGCCACGAATTGCAGCTACGCAATCGCGTGGTATGGCACTTTGGCCATGGCCTGCATGCTCAGAAGCGCTTCTCGGGCCGCTACGAGGTTGTGCTCTGGTACACCAAGACCAAGACCAACAAAGACAAGTACACCTTCAATCTGGACATCGTTAGGGTGCCTGCCAAATACCCCGGCAAAAAGCACTTCAAGGGCCCCAACCAGGGCGAGTTCTCAGGCAATCCGCTGGGCAAGAACCCCGAAGACGTTTGGAACATCCCCAACGTCAAGGGCAACCATGTTGAAAAGACAGATCACCCTTGCCAATTCCCCGTGGGCCTTATCGAACGGCTGGTGCTCTCACTCACCAACCCTGGGGACTTGGTGTTTGATCCGTTTGCAGGCGTTGCCTCTGCGGGCGTAGCAGCAGCTTTGCATGCCCGTCGTTTTTGGGGTTGCGAGCTCAACGCCAGTTACGCCAAGACAGGCTATAAACGATTGCAAGAAACCCTTGATGGCACGATCCGCTATCGCCCGCACAACAGGCCCGTGTTTGATCACACCAGAAGTAGCCTGTCGCGGGCTCCGGAGGGGTACAAAACTCGGGAGGAAGAGTGAAGTTCTACAAGTACAGCCACTGTGCTGGGGATAAGTCAGTCCCCAAGAGCCATCAAAAAGACATAGAGGCAGCCATTGCTGCCATCACGATCAAGCCGGCAGAGGGGGCCGCCACCAAGATTCGTGATGCCTTTTTGATCACGATGAAGTCCATGGGCTGGTCGGGTGAAGTGCAAGTCTCGAAAGACTCGGACATGACCATCACGTCCAGCAAAGACAACGTGGGGCTGTGTTTGCAAACGGGCAATGTGGCCCGGATCTATGCAGACATCATCAAGCTGCAAGTTCTGTACTTCGACAACGCGATCAGCAGCGCTGCCATCGTTGTGCCCTCCCAAGAAGTCGCGAAAGCCATTGGCAAGAACATCGCACAAGCCAAACGCCTTGAACGTGAGCTGGAAATTTTCAAGAAGGCTTACCACGTCCCGACCCTTGTCTACGCCTTGGAGTGAGCATGACCGATAACCAGAATTCCCAGATGGCAGCTAGCTCGCGCTTTGGCTGGCCCAAGCCCAAACGCACCGAAGAGTTCACCAAGTTGCTGGCCAACCCGCCTGGTGCAACGGAGCGTGTGGTGTTCCAAGGCAAGACCATCGACATTCCGATCATTCGCGTTCCCATTGATCTGCCTAAGTACCGTTTGGTGAACGGTCGAACGGCGTCTTTGCAGTCCGAGCACCTCGCCAAGAACCCCAAGGCACGTGGTGATCTTTTCAGCGGAGACCCAGAGCTCTGGGATGCCCAGGAAGCGCAGCACAACTTGCTACTGCAACTGGCAAAGCAAGCCGACCTGGCTGGCTTCTTTGACGACACGACCAATCAGCAGGTCAACCCGATCCTGCTCGATGAGAACGGCTTTGTTGTCAATGGCAATCGACGCCTGGCGACCTGGCGCGAGCTCTTGCACAAGGAGCCTGGCACCTACTCGCACTTCCAGCACATCGACATTGCAGTGCTTCCCCACTGCGAAGAGAAAGAGATTGATCGACTCGAAGCCAGGCTACAAATCACCAAGGACATTCGCGCGGATTACAGCTGGGATGCCCAGGCCAACATGATGCTGGCCAAGCAGAAGCGCGACAACTTTTCCAACAAGGAGTTGGCTGAGCTCTACGACATGAAAGAGTCCGAGGTCGACCTGCTCTTTGACATGCGCGCCTATGCCGAGGAGTTCTTGAAGTCCCGCGCCAAGCCCAATCACTGGTCGATGGTGTCTGACTCCGAATTTGCTTTCAAGAAGATCGTGGCTGCTCGGGGGAAAATTTCCAGCGTGGGAAAGCAGCAGGTTTTCAAGGAGGCCGCCTTCATCTTGATCGACAAGCCCGAGGAAGCCGGAAGCCGTCTTTACGAGGCAATTCCTGCTGTGCTCGATAGCATTGACGAAGTTCGTGCCAAGCTGCTTGAAGCCTTCAAAGTTGAAGCGGCCAAGCCCGCTGATGACGCGCTGACAGATCTCTTTGGCGGTGTCCCGCCGGCTGCCGGCGAAGACCCCAGGGACTTGCCGCTGGCACAGGAGATTCAAAAGCCCGAGAACGTCGATGCCGCGCGCAAGATCATTGTCGAGGTCATCGAGAGCCAACGGCAGCTTCAAAAGGACGCCAAGAGCGCGAACTATCTTCTTGATTGCTGCGCGAAGGCCCAGGCTGCTCTTGCCGCAGCCGTGAAGGAAGGTTTGCGTCCCGAGTCAAAGCTCAATGGTGTGATCAAGCAGCTCGATGCCATTCAAGCTCAGTCCGAAAAGATTCGAGCCTACGTGGAACAGCATGCTAAGCGTTGACTATCGAGACGTTGATCGACGAGCTGTGTTGAGTTGGGCCGCCCCCGACGAGTCGGCTCCATGGTTCGATGTCATTAGACGCCTGATCCTCGATTCGACCGAGGACGCAAAGCAAGAAGCCGCGCTCACAATATCGCTGCCGTGGTGGAACTTCATTTCCTTGCGCAACCGCTTTGGCGAGGTATGTGCCGGATACAGGCTGCTCCCAGGTAGCACTCTGGGCATAAGCCCCAAAGCCGCTGATCTACTGCGGCAATCGCGTCGCGCCACGGATGGCTATCAGCTTGCAATGCAAGCACAGGCAATCGCCGAGCAGCAACTACGCGCCAAGCTTCAAGAGCTGGGCTTTGCTCGCAACCTCACCGAGAAGCAAGCTCGCAACGTCAGCCGCATTGCAGCACTGCCAGCAGGTGCTACGTTCTCGGTTCCAGGCGCTGGTAAAACGACCGAGGCACTTGCAACCTTCTTCTATCGGGCCAATGACGACGAGCGGCTGCTGGTCATCGCGCCGAAGAACGCCTTTGCCGCTTGGGATGAGCAGATCAAAGACTGCATGCCTCATCTTCAAACTCAGTTCACTCGACTGCGGGGTGGCAAGGAAAGGATTGCCAAGCTGCTTGACGATGATCCGCGATGGCTGCTAATCACTTATCAGCAGCTCGCTCGTGTCTCTGATCTGGTTGCAGCCCACGTAGCGCAACGTAAGACGCACGTCTTCCTGGATGAAAGCCACCGCATCAAGAGCGGTGTCGGAAAGCAGACAGCGCGAGCCGCTCTGGGCCTTGCTCACTTGCCTGTTGGCAAATTGATCATGTCAGGAACGCCCATGCCCCAGGATGCTGAGGATTTGATCCCTCAGTTTGCATTCCTCTATCCGGAAATTCCAAGCAACAGGGACACGGTGATAGAGCTCATCAAGCCCGTGTACGTACGCACCAACAAGACTGAACTTGGCTTGCCACCTGTGGATCGGGTGATGGTGCCGCTTCCAATGGCCCCCCTGCAAAGTGAGCTCTACAAGCTCATGAAATTTGAGGTGTCTCGTGAAGCTGCTACGGCGCTCAACACGCGCAGCAAGCAAGCGTTTCGCAGCCTAGGGCGCTCTGTCGCACGCCTCTTGCAGTTTGTCTCTAACCCGGCACTCTTGTCGTCGGAAATCAGCTTCGCTCACCCCGATTTGTTGGCTGGTGTTTTGGCAGAAGGCGACGGCCCGAAGCTCAAATACGTCTTGAAGAGAGCTCGGCAACTTGCCCGTGAAGGGCACAAGGTGCTCATCTGGTCGTCGTTCGTTCGCAATGTCGAATTCATCGCACAGCGGCTTGCTGACCTCGGTGCTGTTTACATCCATGGTGGTGTGGATGCCGGCGATGAGGACGACGATGAAACGCGCGAAGGCAAGATCAAGCTCTTTCACGACGATCCCAATGTTCGGATCATGGTAGCCAATCCAGCCGCCGCCAGTGAAGGCGTGAGCCTGCACCGCGTGTGCCACCATGCGCTGTATCTGGATCGGACCTTTAACGCCGCGCATTACTTGCAATCGGAAGATCGCATCCATCGTTTTGGATTGCCGCCCGAACAGAAGACCCGCATCGAAATTGTGGAGTGCCTGGATTCGGTGGATGAGACCGTTCGCATGCGACTAGGCTTGAAGATCGGTGCGATGGCTGAGGCGTTGGACGACTCGTCCCTGCGCCCCGACCCTATTGCCCTGGACCCGACCGACATTGAGGACTACGAGGAGTACAGCACTGGTTTGTCCTCCGATGACATTGAGGCATTGCTCAAAGACTTCAACAGGGGGCAAGAGTGATCGCCTTCTCGCCAGGTCTTGCCCAGGGGTGTTTCGAGCTTCTCGCCATCACTACGAGGCAACAGCTCACCTTCACAGAGATCAAGAGCTCATTTGCCTATCTTGGCAGCTTGCCTGTTCAGAAAGTCGTAGAAACAGCGCAAGCACTCAACTGGCTTCAAGCAAGCGAACACGGGCATGCAGAACACACCCCATGGGGATCACGGTTGTTTGCAAGCCCGGGGTACGAAGCCAAACTGCGCCAAGCCCTGCTGGACTACATCGACATAGAGCACCCCAGTTGGGTGCAGAACGCCAGCTTTGGCCGCAGTCGCGTCATTAGCTTTGCTGGAAGTCAGATTGCTCAGGTGTTTGCAGAAGCAGGGCTAGCAGATGGAACCAGTGAATCAGTCGTTGCATTCTGGGACGCACTTGCCGCTCGTGCTCGTGGTCAACGGGACGATAGGCTCTCCCAGATCGGCCGTTTGGGCGAGCGCCTGACCATCGACTACGAAACCCAAAGAACTGGAAGACATCCAACATGGGTTGCCATCGAGAACAACGCCGATGGCTATGACGTGCTTTCGGTTGTTGGGCCGACAGATACTCATCAGTTGACCATCGAGGTAAAGACCTCGACGCAAGGCACTTCTGGATTTGCCATGCTCACCCGCAACGAGTGGGAAATGGCCATGGAATCAGAGCGCCACGCCTTTTATTTTTGGAATCTGCGAGACCCATTAAAACCCAAGCTTGCCATCGTCAGTAGCGAGACCATGCTCAATCACACGCCACAAGATCACGGCATGGGGCAGTGGGATTGCACCAAGGTTCCGTTTTCTGCGTTCACGGAACAGTTCGCCTCGCTTGACAGGAACAAGTCGCCTATTTGAACAGTAGAACCCTAGTGCCCGCGCGTGACGAAGATGCCGAGTATCGAGGCTGGCCACTGTCCCCTTTCGTCGGTATTGCGGGCGTACCGGCCCTGGCCCGTCGAACGGCCGGTGACGAACGCCGCCGCCGCTCAGGGTGTCAACATCGAGTGATTCAGTTCAGCCTCAAGCGGGTGCTCTCCAACCACAGGCAAGTTTGCAGCGGTAGCCGTCGTCGACCCTCGGGTTGCAAACTCACGTTCACTAGAGCCTTGCAGTCGTTGGGTTAATTGACTGCTGCAGTCCTGATTGACAGCACTGCGACGCATGGCGGCCATCCGACTTGCTAGGGCGGTAGACCTTGCGCCTGTGACTGCCCCACTATTCGCGAACTTGCGGTGCACACCGGAGGTCGTCTTTCAACTGCCAACAGATACCATTCTCAAACCGGCAAAAAGTCGACCCGGCGCGCATCGAAAGGGAGCGCATGCAAATCAGGCAGCTCAAGGTCTCGAACTTCCGAGGTATTTCCACTCTGGAATGGATACCAGGCTCTTCATTCTGTTGCTTGATTGGCGCGGGAGACTCAGGAAAGTCCACATTGCTCGACGCAGCAGAGGCCGCCCTTTCCTCGCGATGGTTCTCGTTCACCGAGCCGGACTTCCTGAACTGCGACACCGCTAACTCCATCGTCATCGAGGTGACGGTCGGAGAGCTGTCTCGGGCCCTCAAATCCGATGAGCGCCTCGGCCTCTACATCCGGGGGTGGACGACGGCTGGCGAACTGCGCGACGAGCCGGTGGATGACGACGAGCCAGTATTGACCGTACGACTCACCGTCGATGCCACCATGGAGCCAGCCTGGGAGCTGGTGTGCGACCGAGTCGAAGATCCACGCCCCCTGTCGAACCGCGACCGCGCCTTTTTCGGGCTAGTCCGGCTCGCTGGAGAAGACGCCCGCCACCTTGCTTGGGGGCAAGGCTCGGTGTTGGCGCGGCTGACCAGCGATAGCAAGGAAGCTGCGGCTCGCTTAGCGGAGGCCTACCGCGCGGCCCGAGCGAGCGCGAAACTGGGAGAGATCGAATCGCTGGCTGACACGGCCGCTTTGGCCGAGCGCTTCGCCAAGGGGCTTGGCGCCTACGTCGAAGGCGCATACGAACCAGGGTTGGAACTGGGGCGCTCGGGGCTCTCCTCCGGATCGATCGCTCTGCATGACAGCGGCGTGCCGCTTCGACTGGCCGGGCTGGGCACTCGGCGCCTGGCGACTCTTGCCATCCAGAAGTCCGCGATCGCGGAGGGCGCCATCGTGTTGATCGACGAGATCGAGCACGGACTCGAACCGCACCGGATCATCGGGGCGATTGCCTTGCTCAAGGCCGACCAGGCCAAGGCTCTCGAACAGCGCAAGCCCACCGGCCAGATTCTGATGACGACGCATTCGGATGTCGCTCTGGGCGAGGCCGGTGCGGAGAGCCTTCGGGTGGTTCAAACCGCTCGGCCGGGCCGCGCGACCTTGATCGGCCGCCCGAACTCACCCGATCCCCTCCGGCCGTTGATGCGCTTCATGCCCCGGGCGTTGTTCGCGCGACGCATCCTCGTGTGCGAAGGAAACACGGAGCTCGGCATGCTGCTGGGACTGCGCAAGGGCTGGCCAGCGTGTCATGGAGGTCGGCCCATCGAACAATTGGGAGCAGCGATCGCCGATGGCAATGGGGAGCAAGCCAGTTCGCTGGCCCTAGCGTTGGCAGGGCTGGGCTATCCGACGGCCATGTTCCGCGATTCCGACACCGTCTTAGCACAGTCAACGGTCGCCGCGCTGGCGGCGGCAGGCGTCCCCGTCTTCGAATATGGCTTCGGCTTGAACACCGAGCAAGCGATCTTCACCGCCGCAAGCGATGAACTCGTGCAGGCGCTGCTCGTCTATGCGCGGGAAGAGCGCGGCGACGCCGTCGTCGACGACAACCTGAACATTCGCATGCCGGATCTTGGCGTCGAGCTCATTCGCGGAGATTTTGGGAATTGGTCTCTCCTGTCTGAACTGAATGACACGCAGCTTCGCGAGGCTGTCGCCGAAGTCGCCGCCCGCAAGAAGTGGTTCAAGGATCAACGCATCGGACGAGGGCTTGCCCCACTTGTCGCTCGGGTCGCGGCGGCGAACGTAGCGTCTCCGCTGGCGACCACGCTGGCCCAAGTCGAAGCGTGGCTGTATGCCTAACGCGGCAGAGCTGTTTGGGCTGGGGAACGCGGCCGTCGTAGCTCCCGCGGGCCACGGGAAGACCGAAATAATCGCTAACGTGGCAGCGATGGGCCGCCGCGCCTTGATCCTGACGCACACGCACGCAGGCGTCCACGCGATCCGCTCAAGGCTGAAGCGCCTCGGCATCCTCCATGCCCAGGTGGCTGTGGACACCATCGCCGGCTGGTGCATGCGCTACGCCCATGCCTTCCCTGGTGTGGCTCAGCCGCCCGATGGCATGCCGCAGACCGGCGCGCAATGGAATCAGCTCTATCGCGGCGCGACGTGGGCTTTGCGCGTCCAGGCGATCCGCGAGGTCGTCGCGTCCTCCTACGACCGCATCCTGATCGACGAGTATCAGGACTGCCATGGCTTGCAGCACGAACTCGCGATCGCGCTTTCCAGCATCGTCCCCACGCTGATCTTCGGCGACCCGATGCAAGGGATCTTTGAGTTCGCCGGAGCGACGTTGAGTTGGGACGGCGAAATCCACCCAAGCTTCCCGCTCGCGGGAACGCTCGAAACACCTCACCGCTGGGCCGGCAAGAATCCCGAGCTCGGGCAATGGATCGCGGAGACGCGCGAGAAGCTGATGCGCGGCGAGGCCATCGACCTGGCCGACCCTCGTGTCACCTACCGCGAGTCCGATGACGCCTTCGACATGGGCGCGTTGTTTGAAGGCACCGATGTAAAGGAAGGCAGTTTCGCTGCCATCCATTGCAACAAGACCATCTGCTATCGGCTCGCAAAGGCAGCTAATGGTGGATACCAAGCCATCGAAGAAGTGGCGGCCAACCGCCTGCGCGAGTTCGCGTCCGCTTGGGATCGCGCTGCCGACGGCCGGTCTCGAGTGCAAGCCTTCCTTGCTCTCAGCGAGGACTGCTTTCACAAGAAGACGCCCGCTGGCGGCGAAGCCCCTGATCCGGAAGACTCTGTGGTTCAGCAAGCGATGAGGGACTTGATCCCGGATATCGACGAAGGCAACGGAGCAGAAGCCGTCTCACAGTTGTTTTCCCTGGCTCGCAAGCGCCCGCAATGGAGGCTCTACCGCAACGAGCTCTGGCGCGACGCCGAAAGGGCGACCAATGAGGTCGCCGCAGGCCGCGCTGAAACGATGACGGCGGCCACGCTCAGAGTCCGCTACCGCATGAGCAACTCGGGCCGAAAGATGCCCAAGCGCACAGTCTCAACGCCGCTCCTCTTGAAAGGACTGGAGTTCGACCATGTCGTCATCCCAGATGCGACCCACTTCGGCAATGAGCGGCAAGCCCAAGCGAAGCTCTTCTACGTTGCGATCTCCAGGGCCACGCGAACGCTGACGATCGCATCGTCACAGCGGTTCGTCCAGTTCACCGCGCCAGATTTGTGATCGGCCAACTTTGAGCCAATCGACAGGGTTGACGGACTTCACTAACTTAAGCTCGGTACGGCTGGCGGGGGGGGCAGGTCATGGTTGCCCGGCGTCAGCGCCTGAGCCAGCTTCTGGCCGGCCGCGATGGCCGCTTCAGCCACCTGTGTCGTCTTGACGGGCCGTTCATTAGCGGCAATGTTGCCCTGACGGGCAGCTCGCGCTGCACACTTGCTGCTGACCGGGCTTCGACGGCTTGAGGCTGAAAGGAGACTATGTCGTCAGCTCAGGAACCGGCTGCTTGCGACTCTGTTGCGAACATCCGATTGAGTGAGAAGACCAGCGTCAAACAACGCTGAGCGAGGCTTTAGAGCCGCTCAAACGACTGATACTTGTACATCCGGGTCCTGTGGTGCTTCAAGCTTGTGCGTGTTTCCGATCGACAAGCGTTGGATCTCCTTCAGCGAGTTGGCCCACCTCGAGCCATTCGATGTTGTCTAGCTTGAGCCGGGTTACTTGTTTGAAGGCATCCACTAGGTTAGCTTCCACGTTGGCTGGTGTCCCTTTTGGCTTGAGTTCTGCACGCAATGTCATGGTCTCTCTGTGGCCCAGGGTCTCTACGACAAGCTGCGCACGATTGATCTCCGGCACTCGACTCAGCAAGTCTTCGATGTTGCGTGGATAGACAAAAACCTCGCGCACTTTTATACCCTGGCCGACGCGGCCTTGCAGAAGACCAATGCGATCAACGAGGCCGTCTTCTGTCTGGCTCAACGCCTGAGCGACGTCGCCTGTGCCGAATCGAACCAATGGCCACCCGCTTTCCAGTGTCGTGACCACGATCTCACCTGTGCTGCCGACTGGCAAAGGCTCGCCCGATACCGGGTCGCACACCTGAACCAGGCGTTCAGGGTGAATGCGATAGCCCTCAAGTCCATCTTCTTCGTACCCGATGAGTCCAAAGTCACCGGTCGCATAGGCGGAGAACGTGTTGATGGCATAGCGCTGCTCAAGATCGCGTCGCTTATCCATCCAGTTGCCCATCTCTCCACCGAGCATGGCGTTTTTGACGCGCCAGTCACGAGGCAACTGGTACCCCATGCGTTCCAAGGTCTCGATCAAGGTGATGAAGAAGCTAGTGGACGCGCAAATACACGTGATGTCCAACTCCAGAATCAGTTGGGCTTGCTGTTCAGCGCCGCCCGGACCACATGGGATGATCGTGGCCCCGGTAGATGCGATGCCTTGGTCAAGCAAAAGACCTGCGGGCACAAGGTGGTAAGACCAAGTATTCAGCACGCGATCGCCGGGGCCGACGCCTGCTTGGTTAAAAACCTGTGCGAAACCACGCCCGGTGACATCGCTTGAAAGCTCTGGTTCATAGATCGGCCCTGGAGACACAAAGATGCGTCGAATGTCGTGTGTGTCCGCGGCCAGGAACCCACCAAAAGGGGGATGTGCTCTTTGGAGGGCGAGTAGTTGGTCTTTGGTCGTGACGGGCAGACGGGCAAGATCACTGGCGCCGCATAAGTCGGCCGGCGCCATGTTCGCCCGCTCATAGATGTCTCGTATTGCTGGGGCCTTCCGGTAAGCGTGTGTCTGAATGCGCTGAAGTGCTATGAATCGGTTGGAGCATGGGGGCGTGGTCATGGTTCGGACTTTGGTTCACTTGCCGGTGAAACGCGGCGCACGTTTTCCCTGAAAGGCCTCCAGCCCCTCTTGAAGGTCGGCGCTGAAAGCATGAACTTCTGACGCCAGCAGCTCCAAGCGAAGTGCCGTGTCCTCTGATTGATCGAGCCCGTCGTCAACCAGAGCCTTCATGCGCTGAAGGCCCAAAGGGCTCTTGGTGGCAATGGTGTCGGCCACCTTCTGGGTCGCTGCGTCGAGCTGCGAGTCGTCCACGACCTGATTCACCAACCCGGCTTCTCGCATCTCCTCGGCTGAAACGAATTCCCCGGTGTAGAGAAGGTACTTGGCGCGCGTCGGGCCAATCACACGGGGGAGACGGACCGAGCCACCACCTCCAGGAAGCAGACCGTAATTGGCGTGTGCATCGCCAATCTTTGCGCTTTTGGCAGCGATGACCAGATCGCAGCACAGCACCAACTCCAGCCCTCCCGCGAGGGTAATGCCGTTCAGCGAGGCAATGACCGGCTTGGGGAAGCGGTCCAGGCGGTTCATCGTGTGCAAGACACCCGCGAGGAAGGCACTCGTGCCGTTGTCGCCCAGTTGACCTCGCACGTACTTCAGGTCGGCCCCAGCGCAGAAGGCGCGGCCGGTACCGGTAAGAACAACGGTCATGACGTCGGTGCACTCCAGCGCCTGGTCCAGCCCCCTTTCGATGGCTTGGAGCACTTCTGGGGTGAGCGAGTTCATTGCATCCGGGCGATTCAGGCGGATCCAAAGAGATCGATTCCGGACTTCGGTAACCACCACTGACTCTGACATGTCTTCTCCATTCTCGGCGTGCATAGGGACCTCACATTCTTTCATTTGACTATCGAGTAAGTAACTTGGTGGTTTCCCTTACTCATAGTAAAGGCGATTTACTATAGAGTAAAAAAATGAGGAGTACCCATGAAGTCATCTAGTCAAAGCAGTCAGCTACCGTTGACAGGCGTCAAGGTAGTAGAGTTCGAAGGAATCGGCCCCGGCCCGTTGGCGGGCTTTCATCTGGTACAGCTCGGCGCGAGCGTGACCCTGGTCGCACGCCCAGGTCGAGGTGCTCTGCCAGCAGAAATGTCCCCGCCTACCGATAGCTTGATCAACCGCGGTAAACATCGTGTCACTCTGAACTTGAAGACGCCACACGACAAAGCGGCTGCAATCGACTTGATTGCCCAAAGCGATGCCTTGATTGAGGGGAATCGTCCAGGGGTGATGGAGCGGCTGGGTCTGGGGCCTCAAGACTGCGCCAAGGTGAACCCCCGCCTCGTCTACGGTCGTATGACGGGATGGGGGCAGGATGGTCCGCTGGCCCAAGCCGCAGGCCATGACATGAACTACGTGGCCCTAACCGGACTGATGTCGCTGACCGAAACGCCGGGGCATCCTCCAATATTGCCACCCACGGTCTTGGGAGACGCGGCGGGGGCCTTGGGCCTGACGATGGGAATCGTCGCCGGGTTGTTCGCCTCGAGAAGTGGCGAAGGAAAGGGTTGCGTAGTCGATGGAGCGATCGTGGATGTGCTGGCCCTTCTGGCGCCCTTGGTTCAGCTTCTCCGCAAGGGTGGTGTTCTAGAGGGGACAGTGACCAGCGTCTTTCACGACTCACCGTTCTATGACCGCTATCGGTGTGCAGACGGTCGCTACATCACGGTTGGCGCTATTGAGCCGCAGTTCTATGCGCTTCTTCTTGAAAAGATGGGGCTGTCGGACGTGGATCCCTCTCAGCAGATGAACAGGGCATCGTGGCCAGCACTGAAAGCCCGAATGACGGAGGCATTTGCGTCGAGGTCAAGCAGCCATTGGACTAGAGAGCTGGAAGGCACAGATGCCTGTTTCGCACCAGTCCTCACCTTGGGAGAGGCGGCGAAGCATCCCCACAACGCCAGTCGCGGTCTGTATCGCGTGACCGACGAGGGTGATGTAGAGACGGCGCGGGGCTTGCGCTTCCTGCCTCTGGTCGATCCAGACGTTTTCAAGTCGCCCCAATGAGGGTTTACCCCTCTCTCTTTTTTTGACTTTTACCGTAAAGTAAAACTATTGCACGGCGGGTAAGTATGAGCTATTCCGCCAGCATTCAATAGCCATAAGGAATCTGAGCATGAATGACATCTACGTGATTGGGGTTGGCATGACGCCGTTTGGCCGACACCTCGACCTTGACATGAAAGCCCTTACCAGGCAGGCGGTGGAGGCAGCCCTTGCTGATGCCGCCATGCAGAAGGAGCAGTTGGAAGCGGCCTTCTTTGGCAACACTTCTCAAGGACACATGGAAGGGCAGCACATGATTCGCGGGCAGATTGCCTTGCGCGCCATGGGCATTGGCCGGATTCCAGTGGTGAACATCGAGAACGCCTGCGCGAGTGGCTCATCTGCGTTTGCGCTGGCGTGCAGTCACTTGAAGTCCGGAGCGGGCGACGTCGCTCTCGCGGTGGGAACCGAGAAGATGTTCTCTACCGACAAGGCGCGGATGTTCTCCGTGTTTGACAGTGCTTGGGATATCTCCCGTGCACAAGAGATTCGAGATTCCCTGATGAAGCTGGGCAGGGAGGTGACCGTACCCGAAGGATCGACCTCGCCCAAGCCCTACAGCGTCTTCATGGACGTATATGCCGCCTTCGCGCGTTCGCATATGCGGACATTCGGCACGACCCAGCGGCAGCTCGCGGCTGTGGCGGCCAAGAACCACAACCATTCGGTTCATAACCCGCTCTCCCAGTACCGAGTGGCATACACCATCGACGAGATCCTGGCGGCGCCACCCATCACCTATCCGCTGACTTTGCCAATGTGTTCACCAATCTCAGATGGTGCCGCGGCCGCAATCTTGTGCACCGGCAAGGCCCTTAAACGCCTCAACTTGGACGCACGCCGAGCGATCCGTGTACTCGCTTCGGTGGTGCAAAGCGGATCGGATCGCGATGAGTCCGACTACCGCTCCCACTGCACAGCGTTGGCGGCCACCAAGGCCTACGAATTGGCCGGTGTGGGAGCCGCAGACATATCGGTGGCCGAAGTCCATGACGCTACCGCCATGGGCGAAATCATCCAGTCCGAGAACCTTGGCTTCTGCGAGTTCGGCATGGGCGGTGTCATCGCGGAGCGCGGTGAGACAAGCATCGGAGGGCGGATTCCTATCAACCCATCTGGTGGTCTGGAGTCCAAGGGCCACCCTGTAGGTGCGACCGGGCTTGCACAGATCCACGAGCTGGTCACTCAACTGCGAGGGGAGGCAGGGAAGCGCCAGGTGGACAGTGCCCGGCTTGCGCTCGCCGAGAACGGCGGGGGACTGGAAGGGATTGAAGAAGCCGTGGCCTGCATAACGATTCTTGGCCGCTGAATCACAGAACTAAGTACGAACAAGGAGACAACATGAACATTCAAAACGTAGTGGCACTCGTCACTGGAGCAGGATCGGGCCTGGGCCTGGCCACCTGCCAGGCGCTGGTAGCGGCGGGCGCGAAGGTGATGGCAGTGGACGTTGATGAAGAGCGCTTGGTCAACAACGTACTGCCCCTAGGGTCAAGCGTTCGCATTCAACGGGTCGACGTGTCCAACGATGCTGAGGTGAAAGCTGCCGTCGACTTTGCGGTGCAGGCCTTTGGCTCTTTGCAGGTGGCCGTGAACTGTGCTGGCATTCTTGGGCCGTGCAAAACCTTGAGCAAAGGCGAACTGTTTCCCCTTTCGCTCTGGAACCAGGTTATTGCCGTCAACCTCACGGGCACGTTTAACGTCATCCGCCACGCGAGCCTTGCGATGTCGCGAAACACCGCCAGCGAGGACGGCGAGCGAGGTGTGATCGTGAACACCTCTTCTGGAGCCGCTTGGCAGGGACAGATGGGTCAGGCAGCCTACAGCGCAACGAAGGCTGGGGTGATGGGAATGACTCTCCCAGTATCCCGTGACCTGGCACAGCACGGGATTCGTGTCGTCGCTATTGCGCCCGGCCTGTTCGAGACGGGCATGTCCGCCGGCATGCCGCCCAAGGTCTCTCAGGGGCTGATCGATAACTCGATCCTCTTCCCCCACCGGATGGGGCGACCGCAGGAGTTTGCCTCACTGGTTCAACACATCGTCGAAAACGCCTACTTCAACGCCACCACCATCAGCCTGGACGCGGGGACCCGCTGACGGTCAGCATCTCACAAGAAAGAGCTGAACCTATTCTGGGACTGAATGAAAAGAGGTTTCCATGCAAGTAAGACGACTGATGGATCGCGGAGGAAAGAATGAGTGATCTGCCAAAGGGTAAGCACGCTCAGATCGTGCTTTCCGCAAGCCATCTGCTTTTGAAGTTTGGGGGAATCGTGGCCCTGAACGATGTCTCCATTGATGTACGCGACGACGAGTTGTTGGCCGTGATCGGTCCTAACGGAGCAGGGAAGTCGTCGCTGATGAATTGCCTAAGTGGCTTCTATCGTCCCAAGGCAGGCGAAATCCGTCTTGGCGAGCACTCGATCAGAGGCATGGGCACACACGAAGTGGCCGCCCGCGGATTGGCCCGCACGTTTCAAGGTACCCACATCTTCTCGGGCATGACGGTCATTGAGAACCTGATGGTGGGGCGCCACTTGCATATGCGCACCAACCTGATCCAGTCCTTTTGCCATTTCGGACCCGCTGTACGCGAAGAGGTGGCTCACAGGGAAGCGGTGGAGGAAATCATCGAGTTCCTGGAAATCGAGTCGATCCGGCACTCCCCAGTGGGCAGCCTGGGTTATGGACTTCGCAAGCGCGTCGACCTCGGGCGCGCTCTCGCTCAAGATCCCAAGATCCTTCTCATGGACGAGCCAATGGCCGGAATGAATACCGAGGAGAAGGAAGATCTGGCTAGGTTCATTCTGGATGTGAGAGAAGCCAAACGCATCCCGATCGTGCTGGTCGAGCACGATATGGGGGTTGTCATGGACCTTGCGGATCGCGTGGCTGTGCTGGACTTTGGCCGAAAGATTGCCGAGGGAACACCCAAGGAAATCCAGGCCGATCCTGCCGTATTGAAAGCATATCTGGGTGAGGGGGTGGCATGAACATTCGCATGGCAACACTGCCGCAACTGCTACGTGACCACGCCAGACGCTCACCGCAGCGACTTTCGCAGCGGCACAAGACGCGTGGTATCTGGCGCGAGTACGACTTCTCACAGGTCCAGCGCAATGTCATGGACTTGGCCTTGGGTCTTCACCAACTGGGTATTCAACGCGGAGAGACGGTCGCAATCATTGGTGAGAACGAGCCTCAGCATTACTGGGCCGAATACGCGGCACAAGCAGTCGGGTGCAAGGTGATCTCACTGTATCCGGACCTCACGGCAGACGAAGTGCAGTACCTGCTGGATGACAGTGAGGCCGTCTGCCTCTTTGCTCAGGATCAGGAACAGGTGGACAAAGGGTTGGCGGTGAAGACGGCCACTCCCAACCTGCGGCACATCGTGTACTGGGACGACACGGGCATGTGGTCGTACCGAGACCCCATCTTGCGCAAGTTTCATCAGTTGCAGAGCGAGGGGCGGTCCCTTGGCGAAAAGGATGAGCTGATGTACGACCGTCTCGTTGATCAGGGCCGTCCTGACGACATCGCGGTGCTTTCGTACACATCAGGCACCACGGGCAAACCCAAGGGGGTGATCCTTTCGCATCGTAGCTTGGTTGACAACGCCCAACGTCTGATCAATGCCACGAAGGCCAGGCCAGGCACCCAGTACCTGAGCTACATCGCCCCAGCATGGGCCACGGAGCAATTCATGGGTCTGGCCTTGGGAATCGGCCTGCCCATGGTGGTCAACTTTCCTGAGGGCCCTGAGCAGGTTCTTGAAAACATTCGAGAGCTGGCGGTCGAGGCCATGACGTTTGCCCCGCGCCAATGGGAAAGCATGGCGTCTTCCGTGCAGGCACACATGCTCGACGCGGGCGCTGTGCGGCGAGCCATTTACGAGTGGGGTTTGAAGGTTGGACATGCTGTGCACGTCGCGCGTATGGACGGCAAGCACGTGTCGTGGTGGAGTCGGGCCTTGCTGCCCCTCGCCAATGCGCTGGTCCTTAGGCCGTTGAGAGACCAACTTGGCCTTACACGATTGCAGGTGGCCATCTGCGGAGGAGCCACCATGGCACCAGATGTGTTCCGCATGTTCCATGCGATGGGCGTTCCCTTGAGAAACATCTATGGCTCGACCGAGGTCGGGCTGTTGACGAGCCACCAGGGAGACCGTTTTGACCTGGAAACCGTTGGTCACTGGATGCAGACGCACCCCGAGGCAGGAACTCCACTGGAGTGGATGCTGACAGCAGATGGGGAGTTGTGCGTCAGGGGAGGGAGCTCGTTTCTGGGCTACTACCGACGCGAAGGCTCTGTCGAAGCCAAGGTCAAAGACGGGTGGTACCAAACCGGAGATGCGGTTACCAAGACGGATCGAGGCGAACTTGTGTTTTTGGAGCGTGTGTCCGATCTGAAGCGTCTTGCCGATGGCCAGACGTTCCCGCCGCAGTTTGTTGAAACCCGCCTTCGCTTCAGCCCGTTCATCAAAGACATCATGACTGTCGGAGATGAAAGGCGCGACTTTGTTGCAGCACTCATCAACATCGACATGGGTGTGCTGTCTCGCTGGGCAGAAGACAAGCGCATTGGCTTCTCGACCTTCACGGATCTCTCGCAGCGCCCAGAGGTAGCCGACCTCCTTAGCCGGGAAATCTCCCGGGTAAACCAGTTCCTGCCGGCCCACGCGCGAGTCCGACGTTTCGCCAACTTTCCAAAGGAGCTAGACCCGGATGAGGGCGAGTTGACCCGATCGAGAAAGCTGCGTCGAGAGTTTCTGGAAGATAGGTATTCGGCGCTGATTCAAGGTCTTTACAACGGGGCGTCTGAAGTGACTGTGGACATACCGGTGACCTATCAGGATGGACGTCGCAGCCAGTTCACCGCGCAGGTATTCATTCGCGACGTAACGGCTGCCGACCAGACGACCAAGGCCGGCATTTCAAATGGGAGAAGGTGATGATTGATTTCCTGAATTACCTCATCAATGGCGCGTTGACGGGCCTCTTGTATGCACTGATTGCCATGGGTTTTGTGGTGATCTATCGGGCATCAAAGGTGTTCAACTTCGCGCAGGGGGAACTGGTCGTCTTCGGCGGGTACATGGTCTGGTGGACAGTGATTCAAATGGGAATGCCGTTGTGGATCGGCCTGCCAGTGGCATTCGTGAGCGCAGCCATCTTCGGCTTGATGATCGAGCGGATTTTCTTTGCGCGACTTGTCGGTGAATCCGTTTTTTCCATGGTGATGGTGACCATCGGGCTTCTGATCCTAATTCGTGGCGTGGTCTTGGTCCTGTTTGGTCCACAGGTCCGCGCCTTTCCGATGGTTTTTCCAATTGATCCGCTGATCTTTGGTGACATCCTGATCTCTCGCTCGATGTTCTATGGCGGGTTGCTCACGATTGCCATTGGCTTTGGACTTTCGTGGTTTTTCAACAAAACGCGTACGGGTTTGACGATGACCGCCGTGGCCGAAGACCATCAGGTGGCGATGTCAATGGGTATCTCCGTGCAGCGATCCATTGCCTTTGCCTGGATCCTCGGCTCTGTGCTTTCCACTCTGGGTGCGATGGTTCACCTGAGTGGCCGCTCCATCAACATGCTGAGCTCCGACATCGGATTGGCAGCGCTTCCTGTGGCATTGCTCGCTGGCTTGGAATCTCTCGCAGGTTTGTTGCTCGCCGGTGTGCTGGTGGGCGTGATTCAAGGTTTGGCATCGGCCTATCTTGATCCTCTGGTTGGCGGTGCAATTGGCTCTGTATTTCCATTCATCATCATGTTGCTGATGCTCTTGATTCGTCCAACCGGTATGTTTGGTTGGAAAACCATTGAAAGGGTTTGATCATGGATCCCGCTGGTATTTTTGCAACCTCCTATCGTCAGGATCAATCGCTTATCCGTACGCGAAATCAAGCAATTGCGCTGTTGTTATTTGTTGTGGCTCTGTTTGCCCTGCCGATGGTCGCCGAGGTTCGATCGGTGGCAGTGATGACATCGATGCTGATCACGGCAGTGGTGGTTCTTGGTCTGCAAATCAATACTGGTTTGGCTGGGCAGGTCAATATAGGCCAGGCCGCCTTCATGGGGGTCGGTGCGTATTCGACGGCTGTGCTTGCCAGCAAATTGCACCTTCCATTCTGGCTGGCCCTGCCCGCGGGTGGGGTGTTCGCCGCACTTTTTGGGCTCATTTTCGGTCTTGCTGCTGTCCGGATAAAAGGGTTCTACCTCGCACTCACCACGATTGCTGCACAAATCCTGTTCCACTTTTTTGTGCTCAATCTTCCGCAAAAATGGCTGGGGGGTTCAAATGGCATTACCTTGGAGCCTGCTGAGCTGTTTGGGTTTAAGTTTGAGTCGGATATCGGTGTGTATTACCTGTGTCTCGTGGTCGCTATGGTCATGATCGCGGGAGCATACGGTATTGCACGGAGCCGACATGGGCGCATTTTCGCCGCCGTTCGTGACGATGATGTGGCTTCAGGGATGATGGGCATCAACGTGGTGAGGACAAAAGCCCTGGCATTTTTGGTGGGCGCCTTCTATGCAGGTATTGGCGGAGGGTTGTGGGCATACTACGTTCGCTTTGTCGCGATTGACCAGTTCACGCTGATTCATTCAATCTGGTTTATTGCCATGATCATCGTGGGCGGCATGGGCTCGATTACTGGTGCATTGATTGGTGTTTTCGTCATTCGCATGGCTCAGGAATCTATCACCAGCATGGGGCCTGCACTGATCGAGCGCATTCCATTTCTAGGCGGAGACCTGGTGTTCGCGGCCATGAATATTTTTCTCGGCGGCATTATCGCGGGCTTCCTGATTTTCGAGCCTCGTGGCCTGATGCATCGTTGGAATATTGCCAAGCGGTCGTACCGAATGTGGCCCTACCCCTACTGAGCATGAACAGAATCCCGACCCCCTTTTCACGCTGGTGGGTGGTTGACTTTGGCTAAACAGCGTAATCACCAAGGAGACAAGCAAATGGTTAAGCAAAAGATAAGTGTTTCGGTAAGAGTCCGCCATGTTTTGGGCTCGGCGGCTTTATTGGCCATACTGGGTGGAGGAAGCACCGCTTACGCTCAGACGACATACAACATTGCTGGAATCGCTGATTTCACTGGGCCATTCGCTGACGTAATGAAGGACATCACGGGCTGCCGTCGCGGGGTACTCGACTGGTGGAATGATGAGGTGGGCAAATCCCTTGGCGTTACCCTAAAAGTCAAAGAGCATGACGCACGCTACGACGTGGCCCAAGTCGCTTCCCTCTGGCCAGGCATCAAGGCGGAGCTCAACCCGATTGCCGTCTGGGGCCTCGGCGGGCCAGACAGCAATGCGCTGCAGCAGCGATTGCCCAACGACAAGGTGCCCCTGCTGCTCGGCACGGCTGGCTATGGCTTCGCTTGGAAGGATGGCAGCTGGGTATTCAATGCACGGGCGACTTACCCGCATGAAGCGGCCGGCTTTTACGCTTGGTATCAGAAGAAGATGGGGGGTGGTCCGCTGAAGGTCGGGGTGATCTCTTCGGAAGTTTCTCCCGCTTACGTGGACATTCACAAGGGTGTGGAGCGATTTGCCAAGGACAACCCCCAGATCCTGGAGGTGGTGGAGACGATCTACACCGAGGCACAGCCGACGGACCTTACGCAGCAAGTGAATCGACTGCTTCGCAAAGGGGCGACGGTGATTCAGGTCTTCAACAACACAGCATCGGTGGTGGCAACTCGTCGTGCCTTGCAAAGCCTTGGAAAGGGCAACATCCCTATTGTGGTCAGCGCGCACAACGGATTGCTCTCGTCGGGCAAGGCCTTGGGCGACCTCAACCAGATGGAGGGCAGTTTTGAAGTCTATGGCATGGCCATTGCGACGGAAGACCCGACCACTGCGCGAGCCTTTTTCGAGAAACTTCGCAACCAGTACAAGACGCAGGCCAACTTCACCTCGCCTTGCATGATGGGACTGGCCATGTCCCTGCTCACTGTACGTGCGGTGGAGCAGGTGGTGAAGGTCAAGGGCCCTGCCGGAGTGACGGGCGCGGATATCCGCACTGCGTTGCAAACTAATCCTATCCCAAGCGAGCGGACATTTGGTGTACTGCCCAACATCAAGTTCAGCAACGAGGCTCCGTTCCCAACTTCTGGGTTGGCGGTGAACATCGGAACGATTGAAAAAGGGAAATACAAGCTGGTCGAACAAAACGCTCCCGTTCCGAACGTGAACAAGTGGTAATTGACCGCATATCCAGGCCTGCGGCTGTGGGCCTGGATTGACAAACATTGGAGTTGCCTGTGCTTGAGCTAAATAACGTTGAGGTTCTTTACAGCGAAGTGATTCTGGCTGTGAAGGGCATTACAGCGCATGTACCAAAGGGCAAGTGCGTTACCCTGCTCGGTGCCAACGGAGCGGGTAAGAGCACGACGCTCAAAGCCATTTCAAACCTCATTCGCACCGAAGATGGTCGAGTCACCGCAGGCTCGATCACGTTCGACGGTACCAACATCACAGGGAGGAACCCGGTAGATGTGGTGAGGCAGGGCCTTGTGCACGTGATGGAGGGGCGCAAGGTCCTGCGCCACATGACGGTCGAGCAGAACTTGGTGGTCGGTGGGCACATGGGTAACGGGCGAGAGGCCAAGGATAGGCTAGACGAGGTCTATTCCCGCATCAAGCGCTTGGCCGCCCTGCGCGACCGAACCGCAGGTTATTTGTCGGGAGGAGAGCAGCAACTGCTGGTGATTGGTCGCGCATTGATGTCCCAACCCAAGCTGGTGATGATCGATGAGCCATCGCTCGGATTGGCTCCCCTTATGGTGGAGGAGGTTTACGGACTTCTTTCCGACTTGAAAGCCAGCGGGCTGACTTTGCTGATCGTCGAGCAGAACACCCGCGTCGCGCTTGAACTCGCAGACTACGGCTATGTGATGGAGAGCGGCCGCATTGTGCTGGAGGGGCCTTCTAGCCAACTCAAGAGCAATGAGGACGTTCGCGAGTTCTACCTCGGCTTGACAGTGGAGGGAGAGCGCAAGAGCTTCCGGGACATGAAGCACTACCGGCGTCGCAAGCGCTGGCTCGGTTGAGCTGCATTTTTTGACACAGAAAAGTTAACCCCAAGGACATCAGATGAGCAGTGTTTCCAACGCTTTCCTCAGCGAACAAGAGGTCATGATTCGGGAGTCGGCCCGCCGCGTAGCGGAGGAGGTCGTGGCCCTCACAGCGGCGCAACGTGACCAAAGCGGCGAGTGGCCTCATGCCGAAATTCAGTCCGTGGCCGAATTGGGGTTCATGGGCATGCTGGCCCCTCAAACACATGGAGGTGCGGGACTTTCTTTCGTGGAGTATTGCTTGGCCATCGAGGAGTTCGCTGTCGCCGATGGTGGCTTTGCCACCATGATGCACGTGCACAACTCGTCAGCGCATGTCTTGTGCAATTTCGGCACAGAGGAGCAGAAGGCTCAGCACCTGCCCGGGCTGGCCTCGGCTAAGAACATCGGTGCATTTCTTCTGTCGGAACCTCATGCTGGTTCTGACACTGCCTCCATCCGAACCTCCGCCAAGCGCGATGGCCAACACTACGTGATCAATGGGAGCAAGCAATGGATCTCGAATGGCAGCGAAGCGGGTTTCGCCTTTGTCGTGGCGGCCACGGGGGAGCCTGGGTCTCGGAATAGATTCAGCCTGTTCATTGTTGATCCCAAAGATCCGGGCTATCAGGTGCTTCGTATCGAGAACAAGCTCGGACAGCACACCGCGCATACTGCCCAGATTCAGCTGGACAACCTGCGCGTTCCAGTCGGCAATCTGGTGGGAGAAGAAGGGCGAGGATATGCAAAGGCCCTGTCGCTATTGTCAGACGGGCGCATCGCGATTGCCGCCCTGGCGATCGGTGTCGCGCGCGCTGCGCTCGAGGCTGCCATTCGTTACGCCAAAGATCGGGAAGCCTACGGCAAGCCGATCTCGGCACTCCAGGCAGTCAGCTTTGATCTGGCCGACATGGCGATGCAGGTTGAGGTGGCTCGACAGTACATGATCTATGCCGCTCGCCGGCGAGATGCGGGGCTTCCTTCAGACAAAGAGGCTTCGATCGCCAAGCTGTATGCCAGTGAGATGGCAGAGAAGGTCTGCTCTGCAGCGATTCAAGTCCATGGTGGCTACGGCTACGTTTCGGACTTTCCGGTGGAGCGCTATTACCGAGATGTTCGTGTGACCAAAATTTACGAAGGTACCAGCCACATTCAGAAGCTGATTATTGCGCGCCAGATTTTGGCTGAGTGAGTGTCTGGGCAAGCCGCCGAAGGCGGCTGCCCGAGGTCATTGGATATCATGTTTGACTAACCACTGTCTCCCCTTAGCAAAGCGCGATCTCTAACCTTATGAGCCAATCCATCGAAGCGGAACCCAAGCCACGGGTGCGTTCAGCGACCAAGCGCGCCACCAAAGGGGCGAGGTGGAACAACGCTGTCAGTGGTGCGGATGAGCAGTACGAACTCAAGCGGCAGGCAGTGATTGCTGAAGCGTCTAAAGCCTTTGGGCGCCATGGGTCACAAAACGTCTCGCTCGACGAAATTGCCAACGCACTCAACGTTACCAAGCCTGCCCTCTACTACTATTTCAAGAGCAAGCAGGAACTCATTTATGAGTGCCATGAGCTGGCGATGAAAATTGGCGATCAGGTCTTGAAAGACGCGATCGCATCAGAGTCCACTGGGTACGGACGGATCACCGCGTTCATGCGGAATTACATTTCGCACCTGACAGATCAGATGGGAGCTCCCGCGATCCTGCACGACTTTTCCGCCATGACGCCAGCGGATCGTAAAAAGATCACCGCACGCCGGAGAAAGTTTGACCTCCAGCTTCGCAACATCATAGAAGAGGGCATTCGGGACGGTTCCATTGCGCCTTGTGACGCAAGGCTCGCGGTTTTTTGGTTCATGGGGGCGATCAGTTCTATTTCGCAGTGGTACCACGCTGACGGCACACTCACTGGCGATCAGGTGGCAGAGGTATTCATCCGCTTCCTGGCTGATGGCATACGTCCGCAGGCTGCCTGTCCCACTATCTCTTGAGGCTCACAAGCGAGTGCCCGCTTGCATGACGCGCGCATGCGAGGGCAACTGGCATTCGCGGTGCAGTGGCCGCAATACACGCCAACAACGATGAACTGGTCGAGTCGGCGTAGGCTGATTCGTCAAGACTTGGCTGTGCGATGGGGTTTGACATCCAGTATCCACCAGCAGATTTAACAGGAGTAATGAAATGAAAGTCATCGTCCCCGTCAAGCGCGTGGTGGACTACAACGTCAAGGTGCGAGTCAAGAATGACGGCACGGGCGTGGACATTGCCAACGTCAAGATGAGCATGAACCCGTTCGACGAGATTGCGGTCGAAGAGGCGGTGCGCCTGAAGGAGAAGGGTGCCGCCACCGAGGTGATCGCCGTCTCCTGCGGCGTGGCCCAGTGCCAGGAGACCCTGCGCACGGCCATGGCCATCGGTGCTGATCGCGCCATCCTGGTCGAGACCGATGTCGAACTGCAGCCCCTGGCCGTGGCCAAGCTGCTCAAGGCGCTGGTGGACAAGGAGCAGCCGGGCCTGGTGATCCTGGGCAAGCAGGCGATTGACGACGACGCCAACCAGACCGGCCAGATGCTCGCCGCCCTGGCCGACCTGCCGCAGGCCACCTTCGCTTCCAAGGTGGACGTCGCCGGTGACAAGGCCAAGGTGACCCGCGAAGTCGACGGCGGCCTGGAGACGCTGGAAGTGACGCTGCCCGCCGTGGTGACCACCGACCTGCGCCTGAACGAGCCGCGCTACGTGACGCTGCCCAACATCATGAAGGCCAAGAAGAAGCCGCTGGAGACCGTCAAGCCCGAGGACCTGGGTGTGGACGTGAGCCCGCGCCTGAAGACCCTGAAGGTGGCCGAGCCGGCCAAGCGCGGCGCGGGTGTGAAGGTGCCCGATGTCGCCGCCTTGGTCGACAAGCTCAAGAACGAAGCCAAGGTGATCTGACCGCCGCGCCCCCAACACTGATCAAGGAATTCACGTCATGACCGCACTCGTCATTGCCGAACACGACAACGCTTCCATCAAGGGCGCCACCCTCAACACCGTCATTGCCGCCGCTGCCTGCGGTGGTGAAGTGCACGTGCTGGTGGCCGGCCACAACGCCGGCGCTGCCGCGGCTGCCGCCGCCCAGATCGCTGGTGTGGCCAAGGTGATCCACGCCGACGCCGAGGGCTTTGCCCACGGTCTGGCCGAAAACGTGGCCGCCCAGGTGCTGGCCATTGCTTCAGGCTACAGCCACATCCTTTTCCCCGCCACCGCCGGCGGCAAGAACGTGGCCCCGCGCGTGGCCGCCAAGCTGGATGTCGCCCAGATCAGCGACATCACCAAGGTCATCAGCGCCGACACCTTCGAGCGCCCCATCTACGCCGGTAACGCCATTGCCACCGTGCAGAGCCAGGACGCCACCAAGGTGATCACCGTGCGCACCACCGGCTTTGACGCCGCAGGGCAGGGCGGATCGGCCGCCGTGGAAACCGTGGCTGCGGCCAGCGGCAACGGCAAGAGCGCCTACGTGGGCAGCGAGATCGCCAAGAGCGACCGGCCCGAACTGACGGCGGCCGATCCGCGGCTGGCACCGATGGCCGCGCGCTGGGCAGCAGCGAGAAGTTCAACGAAGTGATGACGCCGCTGGCCGACAAGCTGGGCGCGGCCATCGGTGCCAGCCGCGCCGCGGTGGACGCCGGCTACGCCCCGAACGACCTGCAGGTGGGCCAGACCGGCAAGATCGTCGCGCCGCAGTTGTATATCGCCGCTGGCATCTCCGGTGCGATCCAGCACCTGGCGGGCATGAAGGACTCCAAGGTGATCGTGGCGATCAACAAGGATCCCGAAGCCCCGATCTTCTCCGTGGCCGACTACGGCGTGGAAGCCGATCTGTTCGCAGCCGTGCCGGAACTGGTCGCTGCGCTCTGACAAAGTTCGTTGCATTCGCTCCGTGCAGTCCGAAGGCATCGCTTGCGATGCCTTTTTCATTTGAAAAGCGATGGGCAATGACCGCTGTGCGCCGGATTCCGTGAGGTCGTCGAGCTGAATTGAATGGCCGCTATCGCTGCAAACCGGCTCCTCACCCATCCAGCGGAAAAGGCTAGGTTCAATCTTCCACCCCTCAACCCATCCCCAGCACCTTGCGCTGCTCCCCCCAGTCCAGCGGCAGCGGCAGGGCCTGCATCAGGCGTGTAGCCGTCACGTCCGCCGGGTGATCGCCCGTTGCGATGGACTGGGTGATGTCCGGTGCCAGCAAGGCCAGGTGCAGCAGCCGGGTGACGTAGCCCGGGCTGACGCCCTCGTTCTTGGCGATCTCTCCGATCCCCTGGCCTTGCCGCGTCAGGCGGTCGAGCCAGTCTCGTGCCTTGTTCATCAACTGGATCAAGGTCTGGTCAGGTTCCGGCGCACGGCCGCCGCCCGACCCCCCGATGACCAGCCGAACTGCCATGCCGCAGCGCTTGCGTTCGGCCGCCACCTCGATCCGGGCCGTCTCCGCTCCAGTTCCCGTCCCCGCCTTGACCATGCCACTGCCGACCAGATCGACGCAGATCCGGATGGTGTGTGGCCCCACCTCCACCGATTCGACGTAGCCGTCCAGGTGCTCCCTGGTGAGTGGTGCCTGGTTGCCCGGCGCCAGCGCCTGAGCCAGCTTCTGGCCGGCCGCAATGGCCGCTTCCGCCGCCTGGGCATCGCCCCAGCCCACGGCGTCCAGGATCTGCTTGGGGTCAGATGCCCAGCTCACCACCGCCTGGATCACCAGTTGTTCGATCTCATTGGCCGGCAAACGCAGGGGGGCGCCAGGAGCGTCTGCCTGCGTGACGTAGTAGCGGTAGCGCTTGTTCCCCTTGCGCGCATGCGACGGAATCAGCCGGCGCCCGGTCTCGTCGAACAGCTTGCCGCTGAGCAGACTGGGGTTGGCCGCGTGGGACTGGCTCTTGTGCCCATGGCGCTGGGCCTCCAGCCGAGCCTGCACCGCGTCCCACAAGGACTGCGCAATGATGGGTGGGTGCTGCCCGGGGTGCGACTGGCCCTTGTGCACCATCTGCCCGATGTAGACCGGGTTGCTCAGGATCCGGTACAGGTGCCCCCGGCTGAACGGTTTGTTGCCCCCGAAACCCGCGCGCTTGTGGGCTCGCTGCGGCGTCAGCCAGCCGCGGGACAGCAGCACCTCACCCAGTTCCGTCACGCTGCTCAGCTGCAGGTAGAGCTCGTAGATCGCCCGCACGCGAGGCGCCTGCTCTTCATCGGGCTCCAGCGTCCGGCCCTTGGCCCGATAGCCGACCGGCACGATGCCGCCCATCCACAGCCCCTTGCGCTTGGAGGCGGCAATCTTGTCCCGGATGCGCTCGCCCGTGACCTCCCGCTCGAACTGAGCGAAGGACAGCAGCACGTTCAGGGTCAGCCGCCCCATGGACGTCGTCGTGTTGAACTGCTGGGTGACCGACACAAAGGACACGCCCTTGGCATCGAACAGGTCCACCAGCTTGGCGAAGTCGGCGAGCGAGCGGGTCAGGCGGTCCACCTTGTAGACCACGATCACGTTGACCTTGCCCGCTTCGATGTCCTGGATCAGCCGGCGCAGGGCAGGGCGTTCCACGTTCCCGCCCGAGAAACCACCATCGTCGTAGGCCGTGGGCATCAAGCTCCAGCCCAGGCTCTTCTGGCTCAGCACAAAGGCCTCGCAGGCTTCCCGCTGGGCGTGCAGCGAGTTGAAGTCCTGCTCCAGCCCTTCCTCGGAGGACTTGCGTGTGTAGATGGCGCAAGCCAGCGAGGGAAGGGAGGCCGCCGCCGGCGATCCGCCCGGTTTGGTGACGGGTTTGCTGGCCATCAGCGCCGCACCCCGAAGAACACCGGCCCCGACCAGTGGGTGCCGGTGATGGCCTTGGCCACCGCACTCAGGCTCTTGTAGGTCTTGTCCTGGTGCACGAAGCCCTGCGGCAACACCAGTACCTCGTGGGTGACACCCTGCCACTCCCGCAGCAGGCGGGTACCCGGCGCCAACACGGGTGCAGATGTGGGACGGGCACCACCAGGCCGAAGCGCGCGTTGCAGGCGCGCCGCGCCCTTGGGGCCGCACCAGTCGTTGTCCAGCATCTGGTCCTGTGCGTGCCAGCTCAGGACCCGACGGATCAGGTTCACCTGAACATGGGCCGGGGGCTCACGATCAAACAAGGACTGCCAGCGCTCGACCAGCGTGGCGCGGTCCGCCTCAAGGATCTGTTCCACCACGCTCATGCTGCCGCAGCCTCCACGATCCGGTACCGATGAACGCCCTCGACGCGCTGGCACTGCACGTCCAGGCCAAGGCGCTTGCGCAGTGAGCCACTGAGCATGCCGCGCACGGTGTGGGGTTGCCAGCCGGTGAGCGCCATCATCTGCTCCATGCTGGCCCCCGCCGGGCTGCGCAGCAGGGTGATCAGCTGGGACTGCTTGGAGGGGGCTTCAGATGCCTGGGAGGGACTGGCTTTGGCTTTCTTGGCCGCCGGCTTGGCAGATGCCGCCCTGGATCGTTGACCTGTGGCCGCACTGGGCCGCTTTGCGGAGGGGGACTTGGCGGCGGGAGACTTGGTGGAGGGAGCTTTGGTGGGGGGAGATTTGGAAGACAAAGAAGGTTTGCGTTTCATGAGGGGCTCCAGTGCCAAAAGCAGCACGGAGGTAGTAACGCTCTGTCTTCACCCTCGGATCAACTCCTTGTCCCAGTAGCCGTGGTGTTTGCTCATGATTCACATCCCGTGCTTGCCTTGAAACGGCTGTTGGGGCATGTGATGCGCGCCGCTCAGGCTGCGGATCGACCCTGAGTCCAGGCGTCCGCGGAATTCGCGGGCCCTGCGGTGCAGCGCCACTGATCGATGGAGGTGAACTCCAGCTTGCACCTCACACACCGGTACGCCCCGCTGGGTGTCATGGCACCGCTGGCATCGCGTGCGATCACCGGTCTGTAGGCGGTTGCTCCACAACGGTGGCAGGCATTCGCAGGGGTCTTGTTGTCCATGGCTGCATTGTGCTTGCCGGCGCACGCATGGAAACAACAAAAGAGGGGATCAACTCTTGGCCTGAGTGCGCACCAGGGTCTTGACGATTTCCAGCGCCAGTTTCTGGTATTCCGGCGTCAGCGACCGGAAATACTTGCGCATCTGGACCGCATCGCGAGCCAGGTCATCGGGGTGAACCTCCGATCCTGCGGCAAGGCGGCGCCCCTCGGCCAGGGCGTAGAGCTCAGCGACCGACGAATGCAGGGCCGACGCTAGGGCCTTGAGGATCTCTTCCGAAGGCTGCTGCAGGCCGCGTTCGATGCGCGAGAGGTTGCTGGCATCGGTGCCGACATCGAACGCGAGCTTCTCGAGGCTGTCCCCTCGTTCCGTTCGAAGCGCTCGAATGACCTTGCCGATGTTCATGCGCACATTCTCAAAAGTCCGCATCCGCAACACAAAGCGCATGGCGCCAATCGCAAACTACAATTTGCGTAAAGCGCAAATTCAAGAACCTGAAGCGGGCTCGATGCCCGCTTGATCGCTTGTGGCGCGGCCATCATGAAGGGGAGTGAATTGAACCAGAACACCGACACCCAGAAACTGCCCGAAGTCGTGCGGTTCATTCCCCGCATCCTGTCCGCCCTGCGCGAGATGAACGGCGTGGCCAAGGCCGGTGCCGTCAAGGCCGCCGTGGTGCAGGCCATCTCCGAGGCCAACGAGACGGTCAATGACCAGATGCTCGCCAGCGGCGTGCCCAAGTACCAGAACGACATCTACTGGGCGCGGATGTACCTGGTCAATGCGGGGCTGCTGGAGCCGACCAAGACAGCAGGGCACGGCATCTGGAAGCTCACCACCGAAGGCTGGGAGTCGCCCCTGGACATGGCCACCGCGGCGGCCATCTATTTCAAGACCGCCAGCAAGGGCAGCAAGAACAAGGACGAGGCCGATCTGCCCGCGCCCAGCGGCGACGATCTGCAGCAGGACCTGGAAGGCACGGTCAACTGGCAGGTGCAGCTCAAGGACATCCTCTGGTCACTCTCGGACAAGGGCTTTGAGCACCTGTGCGCGGCCATCATGACCGCCAACGGGCTGGACCAGACCAAGGTGACCGGCCAGTCCAACGACAAAGGGGTGGATGGCATGGGCCTCATGTACCTGGACGACGCCGGACTGTTGTCGATCCGGGTCGCCTGGCAGTGCAAGCGCTACACCGGCAACACGACCGTCAGCTCGCAGGAGGTGCGCAACTTCCGCGGCTCGCTGGATCACACGACCGATCACGGGATCATTTTTACGACCTCGACCTTCACGGCCGAGGCCATGAAAGAGAGCGTCGCCCTGGGCAAGACCCCGATCCGCCTGGTGCCGCTGGACCAGCTCATCGAGATGCTCAGGAACCTCAAGCTGGGGGTGACCACCGACCCCGAGCCGACGGTGGTGGCGTCCTTCTTCGATCAGTACCGAAAGTCCTGGCCCAGTGCACACCTCCAGCCCCTGCCATTGACTTTGGAGGCCTGAAGAGCGAATCATCCGGCGTGTCGATCATGAAGCACTTCCATCCCCGACAGAACCACGCCGGTCAACCGGTGGAACTCGACGCCCCGAGCCAGCCAACGGCGTTGTCGACTTGGGCCGACCCGCACCAGATCGCCACGGTCACCCCCGCCGGGCCCATGCCAGAGAGCCTCAACGGGATCGCGGTGTCGACCTGGACCGGCGTGCCGGACACGGCCGCCGCATGGAACGAGCTGGCCGCGCCGGATCACAGCACCTTCAGCGAACCCCCGCTGGTACCCGTGCCGGGCAAACCGCCCGCTTCGGGCGTGGTGATCCTTGAAGACGACGGGCGGGTCTGGGTGGTCTCGCCCAGCAACGCGTACGGCGGATATGTGAACACCTTCCCCAAGGGCAAGCTGGACCCGGGCATGGACCTGCGGGCCAACGCCCTGAAAGAAGCCCATGAAGAGTCAGGCTTGCGGGTGGAACTGACCGGTTTCCTGTGCGATTCGGTGCGCAGCACCTCCGTGACCCGCTACTACACCGCCCGCCGGGTCGGCGGCAACCCGGCCGACATGGGCTGGGAGACCCAGGCGGTGCATCTGGTGCCCAGGGAGCAGTTGGCGGGCTTTGTCACGCACCCGAACGACCTGGTCGTGCGCCAGGCCTTGCAGGCGCGGCTGGGCAAGTAGGTCACGCGGGCAACGCTGGTGATAGAGGCAACTGAGGGGCCGGGCTGAGCGGCCAGGGTCAAGGAGCGAGGAGCGAGGAGCAAGAGCATGTGGATTTTTCTGCCGAATAGTTTCATCAGCGTGGTCCAGAAGCCGGGCGACACCGACACGCTGACGGTGCGCGCGCGCATCAAGGGCGACATCGAGTCGGTGTTTCCGCAGGCCAAGGTCGAGGCCAACAAGGGAACGGACTACAAGTACCGCGCCCGGGTGCCCCGGGCCGCCGTGGCCCAGGTGCTGCACGACCAGGTCATGGGCTTGAACTGGAGCAACTTCAAGGGCGCCGTCAAGGCCAGGAAGCGGCACGACGCCTACATGAACGTCTGGTCGGCGATGTACGCCGTCCAGG
>Ga0209066_10001248_pt1 | contig 34433 bp, 27 predicted proteins | sample All_14_2_FD_187198 | JGI IMG/M metagenome (GOLD analysis project Ga0209066, IMG submission 187198) | Freshwater microbial communities in response to fracking from Pennsylvania, USA - Allegheny Zone_MetaG_DW_15 (SPAdes) (version 2) ... | reverse complement strand
CCTTTAGGGTATTTGGGATCTAACGTAGCTACGTGATTGTCCATATGGGCAATGGAATCAATGAGTTGATTTATACCGAAGTTGCTAAAGAACTCGTCTCTTCCTTTCTGATATAAAGCGTCAATATCACCACCGTATTTCTGTAAATCATTTATAGCGCCTGATTTCACTTGCCCTAAAATGATATTATTGTCATATCGAAAATACAAATCAGCTATCTCAATCTCTGAGCCTCCGGTTCTAACCTTGAGTTCTTCAAACATTAGTAGCGCTGAATACTTTTGTTTTTTCAACGACTGAGCCAGTATACTACTGACGTAGTTTTCAAAAAACATACCTATTTCGCCACTAAAAAACTGCCTATTGTATTTGTTGTTATCGCCCTGTTTTTGCATTTTAACCCAGTCAAACCAAAAATCATTAATAAACTGACTATATGATTTTTCAAGCAACAACATATTGTCTGATAAAATATATTCATCATCGGTGATTTTTATAAATGGGGCCTTTCGAATACTTATAATCTTTGAGGTTTCATTATTCGTTACTCTGGAGCTTAGTGCCCCGAAAAGTTGTCTGTGTTCTTTAGGAATTAGATAATAACATTGGAAAGCAGGGTCTTGAGATGAATTCCCGAAGTATATTCCCAAGATATGGAAGATAAGTTTTAATGGTTCAATATTGTAGGTTTCCCGAAAATATGTAAGTAGTTCATCGCCTAAAATCTGATGCTGTTGTAAATAAAGGAAAAGATGATACCCTCTGTAGAGTATAAACATTGGATCTATTTCAAGAGCAAGCTCATTTAATGGCATAAGTTTGGGGTTAATAGTTTCAAAACTTATGGCTTCGTCTTTTTCTCTTTTTATTTTGGTTATTTCGCTATTTACTGCACATAAATATTTGAGTAAAGCCTCCCATTTAGTGGCGCTTGCCATTGAAAAGTCTTCAATCACCGCAAGTTTATCAGAGTTTGTAATCTCTTCAATTGCGAACAGACAAGCTTGTCTATTAAAAAGGATTGGGTGGCTTTTATTTACTTCTTTTTGCTTTTTATAAACACCAAGATATTGTCCTGTTAAATAAAGGTTAGTGTGAGTGAAATACTTTATTTCATCTATTTGAAACTCTTCACTGCTGTTAATATGATACTGCCTATTGGGTTTAAGTCGATAATTTAACGCAGCAATTTCCATAAGAATCTGCGTTTTACCCAAATTAGATATTAAGCCAATCCTATCTAAAGGAGCATCTACTCCATAGAAGTGTTTATACTCCAAAATAAGTTGAATTTTCGGCAGAGGCATGGATTAGCTTTCTACAAATTTAATTGTTATTTGTAGAAAAATGACCATATTTTACTCCCGGCATAAGAGTGGAATAGCGGCCACTAAACTTCTTACAGCAAGCATTTACATCGGAAATCACACCCATTTTATCCACCAAGAACTTCCCGATTATTCCATTTTATCGATGAATAGACCACATAATTCACAGATGCGCCTCAATATGGTCATTAATTGGTTCGATATTGTTCCAAGCTGGGGGTACAAAGGTCAGAGTGAGTGTGTGTGCGAGTGCGCTGCCCACGAACTCTGACCTTTTTTGTTACTTAACTCTAAATTTTCTGATCTTATCGCAATGTAGTGCAGGTTCGATTCCTGTTTCAGACGCAAAATGAGGGGCACAAATGTATGTTGTTCTATGGTATACCCGTGGGCTGGTTGCAGGCGGGGACGCCTGCAACGGCGGAGGCAAATTGCATTCTTTCAGACACAAACGGACTGTACCTCTGCGTGTATATTATTATGTAACACACCACGGAGGACGCATGCAATATATCTCCCCGCTTTTTTATTACATTTGCTCCGCAATCACCAATTAAATTATTTACCAAACAATAAAGCATTATGGCATACGATGTGATCGTAGTAGGAAGCGGACCGGGCGGCTATGTGGCGGCTATACGCGCCTCACAGCTCGGATATAAGACAGCTATAGTAGAAAAAGAAAATCTTGGTGGTATATGCCTCAACTGGGGATGTATCCCTACAAAGGCGCTGCTGAAGTCTGCCAGTGTATATGAGAACTTTACACATGCAGCAGATTATGGTATCATTGCCACTGACTTCAAGGCCGACTTTGGCGCTGTGATAAAGCGTAGCCGCGGTGTTGCAGACAAAATGAGCAAGGGCATCCAGTTCCTCATGAGGAAGAACAAGATAGATGTGCTCACCGGCATGGGTAAGCTCAATGCCAAAAAAGAAGTAGAAGTAACCGGCGCCGATGGTAAGGTAACTACCTACCAGGCACGCCACACCATACTGGCTACAGGTGCCCGCAGCCGTCAGCTGCCTAACCTGCCTATAGATGGCCAGAAGGTAATAGGCTACCGTGAGGCTATGGCACTGCCACAGCAGCCAAAAACTATGATAGTAGTAGGCTCTGGCGCTATAGGTGTAGAGTTTGCCTATTTCTATAACAGCATAGGTACCAAGGTTACTGTAGTAGAGTTCCTGCCACGCATAGTGCCTGTAGAAGATGAGGACATCTCTAAAGAGCTGGAAAAATCTTTCAAGAAAAAAGGCATCACCGTAATGACCAACTCTTCTGTAGAGAAAGTGGACATTTCGGGCAATGGCGTAAAAGCTACTGTAAAAACAGCTACCGGCGATGTGGTACTGGAGGCAGATGTGGTACTGAGCGCAGTAGGCGTATCGGCCAATATAGAAAATATAGGGCTGGAAGCGCTGAATGTAAAAACAGATAAAGGAAGAGTAGTAGTAGATAAATACTACAAAACAAATGTAGATGGCATCTACGCTATAGGTGACATAGTACCGGGTCAGGCATTGGCACACGTAGCATCGAAAGAGGCTATCATATGCGTAGAGGCATTTGCCAATAAGGACGGTAAATACCACCATGTACCAGAGGCGCTGGACTATGGCAATGTACCGGGCTGTACTTACTGCTCGCCGGAGATAGCCAGCGTAGGCCTTACTGAAAAGCAGGCACGCGAGGCAGGCTACGAGGTGAAGGTGGGTAAATTCCCATTCTCAGCATCGGGCAAGGCTACAGCAGCAGGCGCTCAGGAAGGCTTTGTGAAAGTGGTATTTGATGCCAAATATGGCGAGTGGCTGGGTACGCACATGATAGGCTACAACGTAACAGAAACGATAGCCGAAACTGTGGTAGCACGCAAGCTGGAAACCACATGGCAGGAAGTGCTGGACAGCATTCACCCGCATCCTACTATGAGTGAGGGTATTAAAGATGCCGTAGAAGTAGCACTGGGCGAGGCTATACACCTCTAATGGTCTACACACAATATAACAGTAAGGGGTCTCTGAAGAGACCCCTTACTGTTGTTAAGCTTCCGGCCATATAAAGGACATGGTCTTTACCATATCGGGGTGCAGGCTGTAGAATACCGGGCAGGTATTGGCTATATGCTCTATTTTCAGCTTCTGCTTATCTGTAAAAGGTTTGCTGTGCGGGAAACGGAATACCAGCACTATCTCTGATATACGGCGCGGGTCTGATGCCATTATCTTGGTAACATCGCAGGTGGCACCGTCTATATCCAGGTCATGTACATGTGCAGCTATCCCTAAGGTAGTAAGGATACAGGTAGCCAATGCAGTAGCCACGAGGTCGGTAGGCGAAAAACGCTCTCCTTTCCCCTTATTATCGGGCGGGGCATCGGTTTCTATGGAAGTGCCTGATTTTACATGAGTGGCGGTAGTACGTAAAGCTCCGTCATAAACGATAGTTGCAGTCATGAGATTGTGATTTTTGTTAAATTTACGTAGTTAGCATCAGCGGAAGAAAGTTTATTTTTTCAAATAGGTATAACTGTCTAACTTTATAACATCTATGCCCATATCAGGAAAAATAGTCCTTTTTTTGCTCGCCTGTGCATCCATACCTGCCGGCGTTTACGGGCAGGCTGTATCTTCATCGGCAGGTAACCGTACTCCGCTTAAGGTAGCCCCCCGAATGGAGCCTGCACCAACTGCAGAGATCAGTTTTGGCTACCGGCTGCATACAGACGGCTGGAGTGCGTACATGGATTATGGTATGATGCGCTCCAGTGAGACGAAGGATAAAGACAAGTTTTACAATACGCACATACTGCAGTTTGAGCTATCAGAAAAAAAGCACCCCAAGCAGGAGAAGCTTACCGTGCAGGATATGGGGGGTAATACGCTGGGTAAATACGTATTTGGCAAAATCAACAACTTCTATGCGGTAAAAGGAGGTTATGGCTACCGTAAGATGATAGCCGGCAAGCCCGACCCCGGCTCTGTATCCATACACTGGACGAGTATCATAGGCCCGTCGCTGGGATTGCTGAAACCCTACTACTTAAATCTGGATGGCTTATCGGGAGCAAACGGCTCTATTAAGTACTCTGACGATACACGACCCAAGTTTCTCAATCAGCAGCTGATAATAGGCGGTGCCGGCTTCAGCAAGGGGCTTAGCGAAATGAAACCTATACCAGGCGCACACTTTAAGACCATGCTCCACTTTGACTTTGCGGCCGATAAGCATACGGTACTGGCAGTGGAAACCGGTGTAGATATAGAATATTATGCCGAGCCAATACCAATTCTCTATAACAGGGAAGCTCAATCCTATTTTGCCAGCCTGTTCATGTCGGTGCAATTTGGCAAACGTTGGTAACCATTGTAACTTGCATCTTATATGCAGGAACTTCCCGTAATCAGTAACGTAGATATAACACAGGATACAAGGGTAAAAAAGCCCAACTGGCTTCGCGTAAAACTACCCATCGGAGAGAGCTACAGACATGTGCGCAATCTGGTAGATACGCACAAGCTGCATACCATATGCGAGAGCGGCAACTGCCCTAATATGGGCGAATGCTGGGGAGAAGGTACGGCCACATTTATGATACTGGGCAATATCTGCACCCGCTCCTGCGGCTTCTGCGCTGTAGCTACCGGAAGGCCTGACCCTGTGGACTGGGACGAGCCACAACGAGTGGCAGAGGCTATATACCTGATGAAGGTAAAGCATGCCGTTATCACCTCTGTGGACCGTGACGAACTGAAAGACGGAGGCTCTATCATATGGGCCAATACTATAAAAGCAGTAAGGGCGCTGAACCCTGAAACTACACTGGAAACACTGATACCGGACTTTAAAGGCGACTGGAACAACCTGCAGCGCATCATAGATGTAGCGCCGGAGGTAGTATCGCACAATATGGAGACGGTAGAGCGCCTTACCCGCAAAGTGCGTATACAGGCAAAATATCACCGGAGTCTGGAAGCGCTGCGCCGCCTGAAAGACGGAGGCATGCGTACCAAGAGCGGCATTATGCTGGGCCTAGGTGAGGAGAAGGAAGAAGTACTGCAAACCCTACGCGACCTGGCCGATAACGGCTGCGATGTAGTAACACTGGGCCAGTACCTGCAACCTACACAGAAACACCTGCCGGTAGTGCGTTTTGTACACCCCGATGAGTTTGCATTCTACCGCGAAGAGGGATATAAAATGGGCATTGACTATGTAGAAAGCGGCCCACTGGTGCGCTCATCCTACCATAGTGAGCGGCATGTATTTGCCGGGGAAGGCCGCAAGGCATGGCTGCAATCGAAAGAGGAAGCCGGCGCATAATTTTATATCTATGCCTGCACATCATACTGCTGCCTACTGGAAAGCAAAACTGGATATGCTATCGCACCCGGAAGGCGGATGCTATAAGGAAATATACAGAAGCCCCATGCTGCTGCCGCAGCGGGTACTGACACCTGAGCATAACGGAGACCGTAATGCTATGACCAGTATATACTTTATGCTGGAGCAGGGCGAAAAATCGGCACTGCACAGAATAGCCTCTGATGAACTGTGGCACCATTATGACGGTGATACACTGGAAGTATATGAGATAACAGCCGGAGGCGTACTCACTACCCACCTGCTGGGTAAGGATAATGGCGCTGCACCTTTTGTACTCATACAGGCCGGTAGCTGGTTTGGCTCACGGGTAGCAGCAGGAGGTACCTTTACCCTGTGTGGCTGTACCGTAGCTCCGGGCTTTGACTTTGCCGACTTTGAGATGGCTGATGCGGCAACGCTTTCAGGCATTTACCCACAGCATGAAGCACTGATAAGCGAAATGTGCTGACAGGCACTGTAACCAGTGCGGTATGTGGCAGTACTGCTAAAAGCCGTTACTACCCTCCCCCTGACCAGTATTGAGGAAGCCGGATTCTTCTTTTTTACGCATACCGAAGTTATACCTGATATTGAGCCCAAAGCGGCGTGTGTCGCCTTTACGGAAGCCGGTAGCCATAATATCGGCCTGGTTGATGGAAAACTCATTATTGTTCGTGAAGAACATATCTGCCACGCTCAGTGTTACTTTCAGCTTCTTATCGAAAAACTGACGGTTGACACTCATATTAAGCGCACCAAAAGTGCTGAGTTCATAAAACTGCAGCTGACCACGGTAGCGCATAAAGCCATTCAGTACGATCTGTGTATTAGGCCCAAGATCCAGTGTGTGATAGGTAAAGAATGTCCAACTGCCCCGCGACCATGATAGTGGCCTGCCGTTATAGTAACCCTCATACATATTATAATTGTACTGACCACCCAACATGAAAAAGTAAACCTTGCCCGGAGGTATGGCACCAAGCGCCTTAAAGTAGAGTTCTTTGTTAGTACCCAGATTGTCGTAAGTGCGGTAGGTAAGCCGGCTGTTGTCGGCAGCCTGGTATATGACCTGAGAGAACATGTCGGTCATATCATTATACCCTACCACAATGAGGGGTAGATCATCTACAGATACATTTGCCTCATAGTTTGTAGTAAACTGTGGCCGTAGTGAGGGGTTACCCACCTCAGATACGTACTGGTCTACATAGCGGGGAAAGGGGTTAAGATTGCTGAAAGCCGGGCGTGTGATGGAGCGGCGGTAAATGAGGTAGCTACGCAGCTCATAACCCGCTATGGACATTACTTTTCGGCTTACATATATGTAAGGGAAGAGGTCGGTACGGTGAATGGAGAACCCGGTATCGGCGGGGATGGTCTGCTGCCCTACCATATTAGTATTTTCGGCACGCAGGCCTGCTTTGAGCATTATTTTGCCAAAGGGGCGGGCTGCCTGCAGGTATGCTGCATGTATATGCTCTCGGTATCGGTAAGCATTGGTGCGTGCGGGGTCGTTATATACGGTGCCATTTATAATGGTATTAAAGTTGGTATTGCTATGAAACCATACTGCGGTACTCTTGATACCTATTTCCATCATTGTACGGGCAGGGAGCTTAAGGGTAAGGTCTGAGCGGAGGGTGAGGTAATGAAACGGGGTCTTTATATTGCCATTACCGGACAGCAGGCCTTGCTGTGGTATTGTGTAGCGGGTATCATATGCCTGGGTGCCTGTAGTGGGGGTATAGTTCCAGCTGGCATCGGTAATCCACTCTGAGCCGGATGTGTCAATCTTAAGGTGTGCGGTAAGCCCCTGTGTGATAGTGGTGGTGGTAGTGTTATTATTGAGTTCTGTATTATAGGCTACAGCTGTGTCATCGGCGGAGCTGGTAATGGCAGCAGGGCTGGAGCTGTGGGTCTCACTTTCATTGACTATGATGCGGCCCTCATAGTTGAAGTCCCACTTATCGCCTCTGGCATATCCTATATTATAGCTGCCGTAAACAGACCGGCCGGGATTAGTAGTATAGGCATTCTGCGAAAAAAGTGAGTCGCCGGACAGAATACGGTCTGTACGCAGCCGCTCACCGTTATTGCGGGTATTGACCTGTACGTTAAAGCTGGTGGTAAAGTCGCCATTACTGTTGTTAACAAGCCCACCTATAAACTGATTGCTATACACACCCTGGTTCATTCCCGCGCTGGCACTACCCGACAGGCCAATACGTACTCCTTTTTTCAGTACTACATTAACGATGCCACCGCTCCCGGAGGCATCATAGCGGGCAGATGGGGTGCGCATTATTTCTATCTTCTCTATAGAGCCGGGTGGTAATGACTTGAGAATGGCGGCGATTTCGGCATTGCCCATCTTCTGCTCCCGGCCATTGATGTAAACTTTAGCGGGCGTGGTGGAGGTGATATATATATTACCATCCTGGTCTACTACCAGACCGGGGATTTTCTCCATGATATCGTATGCACTGGTGCTGCTCTCGGCCAGCTCTTCGGGGTTAACGATGGTGACATCAAAGCTCTCCCGAAAAAGGGGTGTCTTTGCCGTAACACTTACACTTTTCAGTGTATTGGGGGCATCATCGGCAGTGATTGTTACCTGCTGGCCGGACTTGGTGACGGTAAAATCTTTCATAGCCGGCAGGTAGTTGATGGAAAATATACGTGCCCTGTATTTGCCTCCCTGCTGCAGGCTGAAGGTGACCTGCCCTATGCTGTCGGTAATACCTTCCTGATGATCGGCGGCGGAGTCGGTGATGCTGCTCACCTGTATAGCGGCATAGGCAACGGGAGCGGAGCGCTTATCGGCAACATGGCACAGGACGGGTACCCGCTGTGCCGACAATTGCGGAGCAACAGTGCTTAACATAACTATCAGAGCAATGATATATGAGTGCATAGGTAGGCCGCAAAGATAGTGGGTATGACATAACCGGATGAAACTGTTATGTGTTTCATACTGTGCGCAATATACGTGCACTGTATTATTAGCCTTTAGCTAAACCTGCCATCATTACGTTATGTAGTGTGGCAGGTAGTGTGCTTCGTTAGGAACGAGGAGGTCATTGGTTCGAATCCAGCCATACCGACTGAATAAGTGCTAAGCAACAGAGCAGGGGAGCTGATTTTTTAGCCGTGTTGAGGCCATTAGGTGGGCTGAATATTTTTATCCATATGCTGGCTGTGGGTCTCTTTGACCCACAGCCAGCGGATAAGCAGGATTTATCAATTATGGAAACATTGAATGAAAATCAATACTGATGTACATACCCGAACATCTCATGGCAGCATCTATGACCGTTATGGTTTAACTATTGTTTACCTGAATAGGTGGGCAACCAGCAATGATCTGAGTCGGTAGGGTCCAGTTCATAGATATATACGTATTCCGGATCACTGCTAAATAAATAATGTGCAATGCAATTAACGATAGCATAGTTAGATCTGGTGTTTAAGAAAGTGAGGCAAATATTGCCCTCTTTCATCACCAGCTGTATATTAAACTGGCAGGTGTTATCTGATGCTGAAGGGTTGATTTTAATTCCCAGTGACAACTCAGGATCCATTGCAACCTGGTAACACCATAATTCATTTAAGTCTGAGGAGTTAAGATAAAAACCCATATTGGCGTGGCTGTTGCCGGCATCATTATTATTAAAATTCACATTTACCAGATTGCATGTGATCGGGTCTTCTGAATATCCGGCATTGTCAGTACCCTGACTGATTTTACCATTACAATATGAAGAATGACCTGCATTTGCCCGTGCCAGATTAGACAGGTAAACATAGGCATTCCCATTCATAGTGAAATCATTGTAAATATTATAAAGGGTTGGTGTAGCTACCATCTTTACTCCTGACAACATATAAGGCAGTATCTGCTGATATATGGCAGTTGTTATTGTGCTTACACCAGCCGGTAGTGACAGATCCGTTCCGATCTGCGCATTATTTATGTTTGACAAAATGAAACCAAGATCTTCCTTGTCGCTGGCAAAAAGGCTTTCCAAAACACCTTGTGTATCTGCCTCTTTCAGCATGAAATAAGCCTGCTGAACAGTAGCGATATATGCACCAACCGCCATAACAGTGAAGGCATTTACAAACATTAAATTCTGGAAATACTGATTAAAATCAACCAATTCGCCAGAAGAAGTGTGCGTCAGTGTTTGCTTGTTCATGTCGGACAAAGCGCAATCCATGCTAAAATAGGGAACGTTTTCAGGGTTACTCTGTTCCAGACAGGTATCGATAGATACGCCATATGCGGTGATAAATATATCATTCGACAAAGTGAAGTAATCTGTTTCAGACGATGCTCTGGCTATAGCGTTACTCATAGCCATATAATTTTGCATAGTTAACTCTGTCAAAGGTTTTAGCTCAAGGCTATTTGTCTGCGTGTTGATAGAGAAAATAATGTCGGTAAGCGTACTGTTTTGTTCAATTATAGTATTATAAGCACTATTGTAACTGATCATTGCCGGCAGGTCTGTGATCTGCTCCTGTAGCTTGCCTATTTCATTATTGATAGCGGTCAATGCATTAATTAATTGTTGATTGTCGCCACCACCTGTAAGGCATTCCATAATTAATTGTGCCAGTTCGTCGCCTGCAGATGATCCGGCTTTCTCAAATAATTTCGCTAAGAGCTTTTCCAATAATTCTTCCATAGTTTTTTTGTTTTCAAGATAGACATTTCAATGCTAACTGGTATCAGTAACTAATGAAAATACCGCCGCAGATTGCTGTTTTTTACAGCTCATTGGATTTCCGACAGCCTGTTCTAACGTATTGTTTCTGTCACATACTCAATGAGAGCGAAGAATCATGGTGGTTTCTGTATTTTTTGTTTTGTGGATAGGTACTACAACGAGACAGAGCATTTCTGGAGTTGTAAAGCTGTTGCACTATTATCCATGTGCTGGTTATGGTTAAGAAAGATTCATAACGGAGAGAAATTAAGTGATATAGTTTAAAGGAAATGGCTATAAATAACAATATAAGCCCTGTAGCGCAGACAGAACAAAGATGAACGGTAAACTGGCGTAGCGATAAATACTGTACTTTTGCATACGGTAGCATAACAAATAACTGACAGCCATCGAGTGAAAGGTCAAAGCAGCGTCTGGTCTCCCCTATTCTTTTCTGTAGTGCTTATAGTGGGCATGGTCCTTGGGTTTAATCTCCGGGATTCGCTGCGTAATAAGCGGGACTTTAATACTGTGGTGCAGCGCAATGACCGGCTGGAGGAACTGATAGGCCTGATACAGGAAAAATATGTAGATACGGTAAATACCAATACACTCTATGAGGATGCGGTAGAAGGGCTACTCTCTCCCCTGGACCCGCATACGGTGTATATACCTGCCGATGAGCTGCAGAGTATTAATAATGACCTGGACGGAGTTTTTTCGGGAGTAGGGATAGAATTTTTCATAGTACATGATACGGTAGAAGTAACAGCAGTAAATGATAAGGGGCCTGCAGCTATAGCAGGTATTACCACCGGCGACCAGCTGATAAAAGTAAATGACTCACTGGTGGCGGGAAATGGCATTACCTCTGAAAAAATAATGCGGCTACTGAGGGGTAAAAAACGCTCTACGGTACAGGTAACGGTGCATAATGCCGACAGTAACGACAGGACCGTAACCATAGCGCGGGATATTATACCCATATATAGTGTAGAAGCATCTATAATGGCCGATGAGCATACGGGATACATAAAGATATCCCGGTTCAGCGCCACTACGTATGATGAATTCAGCAAGGCGGTACAAGACCTGAAGGAAAGAGGCGCTACACAACTGATACTGGATGTGCGGGATAATCCCGGTGGGTATCTGGATGCGGCAACCTCTATCTGTGACGACTTCATAGCCGGTGAAAAACTGCTGGTAAGTACCCAGGGGCGACGGTCGGGCAAACAGGACTATAAGTCGGGCAAGACAGGACTGTTTGAGAACGGAAGGCTGGTAGTGCTTATCAATGAGCATTCGGCATCGGCCAGTGAGATACTGGCGGGGGCTGTGCAGGACTGGGACAGAGGTGTGATAGCGGGCAGGCGCAGTTTTGGGAAAGGCCTGGTGCAGGAGCAGTATGAAATGCCGGACGGATCGGCATTGCGGCTGACGATAGCACGCTACTATACCCCATCGGGCAGGAGCATACAAAGGTCTTTTTCGGAGGGGCGGGATGCGTATCGTGAAGATATGGAGGAACGGCTGCGCAGTGGCGAGCTGACCGGAACGGGTGAGCAGGCAGTACCGGACAGTACAGTGTACCATACCCATGCAGGCCGTACGGTATATGGCGGCGGTGGTATAACGCCTGATATATATGTGCCGTATGACACTACACGGTGGTCTACCCCACTGGTGCGGATAGCCTTTAGCGATGAGATGCGAACGGCAGTAAGAGATTACTACCTGAAAAATCGTAAAAAACTGATATTCAAAGATATAGCAGACTTTATCAAATCTTTCCGTGCAGAGGAGCAGGTAATCAATAATTATCTGGCTATGCTACCGGAAACAGAGCAAAGAACTGCAATGAAGCATGTAACTGCAACCAAAGGGCAGGAGTATGTGGCACTACAGGTAAAAGCACAACTGGCCAGATATATATTCAGAGACAATGGCTACTACAGTGTGCGGCTGAAAGATGATAATGTTATGAACAGGGCATTGGCCATCATAAACAGTGACAGCTATAATGAGCTGCTGAAAAAACCGGAGGCCGCTATGCGCTGACCTCCGGCTCTGTGCAAATTTCTATATAATGTGATTCCAGTTATGTTTATCAGGCGCGGCACCGATTCTGATGTCGTACAGCCAGTTTTTCAAACGGTACATAACGGCATCCTCCCCCAGGTAACAGTTGTACATTTTATCATAAATAGCAATGCTGGCTATGGGCGCTATAACGGCAGCGGTACCGGCACCAAACGCCTCTACCCGCTTACCGGCAGCAAATGCCTCCATCAGCTCATCTACACTTATGGGCCGCTGCTCTGCTTTTATACCGTTATCTGCAGCAAGCGCCAGTAATGAATCGCGGGTAACACCATCGAGTATAGAGCCTGACAGTGGCGGGGTAATAAGCGTACCATCTATACAGAACATTGCATTCATGGTGCCTGACTCTTCTATGAGATGGTGCGTTTTTGCATCTGTCCATAAAACCTGATCAAATCCCTGCTCCCGCGCGAGGCCTGTGGGGTAAAATGCACCGCCATAGTTGCCTCCGCATTTAGCAGCACCTGTGCCCCCGTCGGCAGCACGGGAAAAGTGTGTTTCTACTTTTACCTTCAGCGGATTACTGTAATACTGATAGGCCGGAGTGCAGATAACCATAAACAGGTATTCGTCAGACACTTTTACACCTATGCGCCCTTCAGTAGCTATCATAAAGGGTCTTATATAGAGAGAGCCATCGGCATCGGATGGTATCCAGTCGCGGTCTACCTTTACCAACTCCCCGATAGCGCTCATGAACAGCTCCTGAGGAACATCGGGCATTACCATGCGCCTGAGTGATTTTATGAACCGCTCATAATGCTTCTGCATCCTGAAAATGTTTGCCTTTCCATCCTTCATACGAAAGGCTTTCATGCCTTCGAAAACGGTTTGTCCATAATGCAGGCACAAAGCCATAGGGCTCATGGTGAGGTCATGAAACGGCGTTACAGCAGCATTCTGCCATTGTCCGTTTTTGTACTCAGCAATGAACATATGCTCAGTAGGCACTTTGCCAAAAGGTAAAGAGCGGGTGTCTATAGCATTTCTGTTCTTCTGAACCCTGATTTCAATTGTCTGTTCCATTTTATAACATTTTACAAATTATGACTCAGCGGCTGCACGGTCGGGCAGTGTCACCGCCATTTCTGTATCTTTTAACTGTTGTTTTTTCTGTAATCTGTAGCCCCGGTTGACAACATAAACGCTGGTAGCGATGGTAGCAAATGCAAGTCCGATATAGATATTGAGGGCTTCGTTCAGGAACAGATAGCCGGCGACAACAGCTATAAGCGGGTTTATATAGGCATATATGGTAGCAATGCCTACCGGCAGATGCCGCAGCGCATACATATAGGCTGCATATGCCAGTACCGAGCCAAACGAGATGAGGTAGAGTAATGACACTGCACCATCGGTATGCCAGTGTATACCCTGCGAAAAATCATCGGCTACAGGGCTGATAAGCAACATGAACACCCCGCCCAGGCCTAGCTGTAATGCGGCATTGAACAGTGGGCCACCAGTACCCCGTGCTTTATTTTTACTGACCATGCTACCGTATGCCCATGCCGATGTGGCTATAAGAATACCTATCATACCTCCTACATACTCGGGACGGGTCATGTCACTGATACTCTGCCTGAAGATGAGCGCCACACCTGCAAAGCCCATGAGCATACCGCAACCAATAAGCCAGTTGAAATGATCTCTTTTAGAAGACAACAGATTGAACAGAATAGCGAATATGGGCATCATGGAGCAAAGCAACGCGGCTATACCACTTGGAATATACTTCTCGGCCCAGGTAACGCCGCCATTGCCCAGGGTGAGCATTAAAAAGCCTATGAGTGACTGTGCCCTGAGGTTATTTGCTGAGAAGTCGAACCTTTCGCCATATGCACGGGCTACGGCGAGCAGCAGCAGCCCTGCCACTACCTGTCGGCTACCTGCAAAAAGGAAAGGCGGATAGTACTGCACCCCTACCCTGATAGCCAGATAAGTGGTGCCCCATACGATGCATATAAAAATCAGCGCCAGATAGGCTTTGGTGGTTTGTGTCATATACTTAATACCGGATGGCCAGCCGGGGCATTTATGTATTGAGGCTTATGTGTCCGGACACTGCAAATTTCAACACTCCACACAATACAATACAGATACAATTTTTGAACTTTAAACCATAACAGTTGTATTTTATGATGAGCACCTGATAATATAAAACACAGACAGAGTTTGCAGATTACCAACAGGTACGTTACTTTGTAACTGCATATGAACTGGAAAGTAATAACAGGACTGGTACTGCTGGTAGTAGGTGTAAGAGTGATGTCGGTAGCGCTGGAGGCGACAGGCTCGAAAGCATGGATGGCAGGTATAGGTGGTGCAATATGGATTATTGCAGGTACCTTTCTGATAGTAAAGAATATAGTAGGAAAAGAAAACAAACTATAAATACACTCCTGACAATGGTATTTAACAACGCAATCAGCTGGTTTGAGCTACCGACCACAGACATTGAGAGAGCGCAGGCATTTTATGAGGCTATCTTTGACATAAAAATGATACCTCTGGATAATCCGAACATGAAGATGCGCATGTTTCCTGTAAGCAGTCCGATGAGCATAAGTGGCGCACTTACCTATAATACTACCTTCTACAAGCCATCAGCTACCGATGGGCCTATGATATACCTGAATGCCAACCCGGATGTGCAGATAATACTGGACCGTATACCAGCAGCCGGCGGTAATATACTGGTGCCTAAAACACAGATATCGCCCGAGTATGGTTATATGGCTGTATTTACCGATACAGAAGGAAACCGTGTAGCGCTGCACTCAGTACCACAGCAGGCACAGGACAACGGGTAATAACCGAAGGTGTTACAGCTAACCGGCGAATCGGGCGCGCATTTCTGAAACTATGCGCTGTGCCGCCTTTCCATCGCCGTAGGGATTAGAAATGGATGACATCCGGCTGTATGCCTCTGCGTCCTGCAGCAGTCTCATAGCTTCGCGATATATAAGTTCTGTATTGCTTCCGGTTTTGAGTACGGTACCGGCATCTACGGCTTCAGGCCGCTCGGTGGTGTCTCTCAACAAAAGCACAGGCTTACCCAGCGATGGCGCTTCTTCCTGTACACCACCACTATCGGTAAGAATGAGACGTGCATTATTCAGCAGCCACAAAAATCCCGAATATGCAGCCGGTGGTATAAGACGTATGTATGGGTTACTGCCCAGTATGTCATGCACTACATCCTTTACATTCGGATTGAGGTGAACAGGGAATATGGCTTTGATTTTCGCATCTCTGGTAATGCGGTCAATGGCACTGCAAATGTTCTGTATACCTGCACCGTGGTTTTCCCGGCGGTGCATGGTGATGAGTATATAATCCCGCTCATTTTCCAGACCCAGCTCCAGAATTTCGGCAGGTACCGCGTTTTCTATCTTTTTCAGGCCCAGGAACAGGGCATCAATGACGGTATTGCCTGTAACCATCATTTTACTATCCGGAATACCTTCGTTACTGAGGTTGATACGGGACTGCTCGGTAGGTGGAAAGTGGAGGTCAGTGACACGTGTGGTAAAAACCCTGTTCATCTCCTCGGGGAAGGGAGAAAACTTATCGCTGGTTCTTAAACCGGCCTCAACATGTACTACACTTATCTTATTGTAAAAGGCTGCGAGTGATGCCGCAAATGTAGTAGTGGTATCGCCCTGTACGAGTATGATATCCGGCTTTTCAGCCTTTAACAATGTATCTACGGCAGTAAGCATTCTGGCAGTAAGCGCTGCCAGCTGCTGGTTTGGCTCCATAACGTCCAGTGTAAAGTGTACCGGAATATCAAAGAAATCTATGACCTGCTGCAGCATCTCACGGTGCTGTCCGGTAGAACATACCTTTACATCAAAAGAAGACTCACGCTGCAGCTCATCTATTACAGGAGCCAGCTTTATTGCTTCGGGACGTGTGCCTAAGAATACTAATACTTTCTTCATACTGTAGTTATCAATTATTCGGGGTCTGCAAGTATATTCATTTTTTGTACACCGGATGGTGTATAAAGCGTGAATTGTGTGGCTGTTGAGTCAATTATGTATGCAACATTTGTTTCCTGAGGCAAAAAACATTGAATAAGGAAAGCATGCCGTATATGAGGCACTACAACCCTATCTGCATGATTTCCCGCTATCGCATCTGCCACCTTATTCTGATTATATCTGTCAGATGCAGGCAGAGCATTTGCAACTCTGGCAAAGTAAAAAACGGAAGGTATAATTACCAGCATAGACAATAACATATGCATATACCGCCCACGACCCATTACATTCTGAGAGATGACATATAGCGCATATACAGAAAAAAGAGTAGCAAATGGCACACCAAAAGAATGGTACCTGCCATAAATTGCCGTCATATGTCCGGAACGCATACACAGAGCAGCCAGAAAGAGCCCCCCACTGATACCGGTGCAAAACAAAAACAACAGATTGAGCCTTACAGCGCTGTCTTTTGTTACCTTAAATGCCCACCCAAACAATACTACTACAATAGCAAAAGAAGCTACGATAACCAGTAAATATTGAGAAGCAAAGGAAACGAGCTCTATACTAAAGTCCAGCGACATCAGGCGCAATGACTCAGTAACAACTTTGCCAAGAGAAAACTCACTTGCAGTTCCTGCCACTTTAGTGGCAATCCTGTTGTTTTGCCCCTGCATTATTTTCAATCCCTCCAGCGCCTTATAGAAGTAAACTGCCAATATTAATGCAGGAGCCACCATTGCAAAGATATTGGTGACAGAGAAAAGTTTCCGCTTTCCGACAATAAGTAGAAATATAAAAAGAGTGATAATTATGTACACACTCAGGAAATGACACAATATCGCGGCTACGGCACATAAAGATGCTATTAAAACCTTTCCCGGCCGGGGTCCTTCTCTTAAAGTCCGGAATACGGCGAGCCCTGTGAGTAATGAAAAAAGCATACCCATCATATATGCCCGCACTTCATGGCTCATACCAAAGAAAACACCATTAGCTACCAACATCAGAATGGCAACACCGGTAAACAGATGGTATCCCATAAGCCTGCGTGACAGCACAAAAAATGCCAGCAAAGTGCATAAAGCCAGCAACTTTGAAAAAACTGTATAAACAGTAAGTGTATTGCCAAACAGATCAGTAAACCAATGCAGCCCTATATTATATAAAAAGCTATTTGCATTATCCCTTACAGTAGCCGTATATACATCGGAGAAATTGTTGAGCTCAGCTACCTGACCTGACAATATTGTATCCCTTCCGGAAAACTGTGCACTGGATCCATAAGAGATACCTTTACTACACAGTACAGATATACTTTCATCATACCATATCACTTTCTGTGCCGGCAACAGAAAAACCAGCAATACTCCTATTACAAGAGCTGCATAACAAAAGAGTTTCGAAAGAGATTGCGTATTGAGACCCATCAGGGATTTAACCTGCCGGTTTTATAATCAAGCAATAGTTTCAGGGTTTGCTTCATTGTCTTCTGCACATTCATTTTAGACTCGCCCTGTTTCAAATCATACCTTAGTATCATAGGTACCTCATTCATAGTGGCACTCTGGCTTGCTACTTTCAGTAAGACTTCCACCATACAGCCAAAACCCTTCTGTGTGATAAACTTATCGCCGTAAAAGGAAATGGTTTTTTTCAGCATATCTACACGGTAAGCTCTGAAACCACAGGTGTAATCCTTAATACCTTCAAACCCTACGAAAACACGGAACAACAGGCCAGCAGCCCAGCTAAAAAAGCGACGGGAACGCTTAAGCCCTTTGATGCGCGCGCCAGGCTGGTACCGTGATGCAATAACGAGGTCGCTCCCCTCTGCTATCTGCATGGCCATCCTTTGTATGAGAAACGGATTCTGGCTATCATCTGCATCGAGCGTCACTACAATATCTGTATCCTTCAGATCGCGAATGGCATGACGCAACCCTGTATTAATAGCATTTGCAAGACCTTTATTAGGCTGCACATCTACAACATCTATGGGAATATCTGAGTGGAAGTTACGTGCCACCTCCAGCGTACGGTCTTTACTACCGTCATTTACAACTACCACACTGGCATCCCAACCATATAGTCTGTATGCCTCATTGATTCGCTCCAGAAGCGGTGGTAACGAATCTTCTTCATTATATGCCGGTAGTACAATCCTTATGTGCATAACATATTACTAGCTGCTGTGCTGTACAAAGTACAGGTCAGAATTTGCTATTTGGTGCGCTAAAGTAATTCTTATTTTATTACCTGATGGTATAAACTGATATCTAAAGTAAGTTATCCTTGTGTTTCCGGGAAAACATATATATCTGCAGCAATATCACCAGTTATTATCGGTGCGGGTGGCCTTTGCTACGGTAATCTGCTTCCCGCAAAACTGTTCCAACTCTGCGACATTTACTGGTACACCTGCCATAGTTTCCATCTGGTACAATTTATTATCATAACAGTCAATAGAAATAACGCCATAACGCAGTACTAACTGGGCTACATCGCGCCAGGGAAGGCTACGCCTGCGAAATGTAGCAGGCAGTGTAATGCCAGACTCAGACACCCGGAGATATAACTGACGACCTGTATTGCGCTCCCATATTACTGAGAATACCAATGCCACGGATAAAACAGAGAAAATGCCCAACGGAAACTTCCACATTTCAGAAGCGGAAAGGGTTACCAATGACAGTGAAACGATAAGCTCTGCTATACGCAGATATAAGTTAAGAGTACCTTTTACAACAGCTTTATTACGAACAATAGTAACTGATGCCAGTAATATTCCAAACAATAATAAAGCAAGCCCCCAATAGGTAATTTTAAAGTTATAGACGTAAATAATAGCACCGGAGCCAATAAATGCAAGGGCACAAAAGAGATGCAGCGCTGTAATCTGCTGAGGTTTCACCCGGTCTCCCTTTACCGGAATGTCATATACCATGGTGCAAAAATAATGTAATATCCAGCTAAAGCCAGCCAGCTTCCTGCATCTTCTTTACAATCCTGCCTGCGGCACCTTCATGCTGCTGCATAAAATCCTGCATAGTACTGTGTAGCCTGGCACGGGTATCTGGCTCTGCCGCAAGGCGTGCTATGGTTTTACATGCATTATCAGCATCACTGACCGGGAATGCCACACCTGCAGCAACCAACTCTACTGCTTCCACAAACTTCTCATAAACCGGGCCCATTACTACCGGAAGACCGAAAATGGCCGGTTCCAGCGTATTATGGATGCCTCCACGATTAAAACCACCACCTATAAATGCAATATTTCCATAAGCATACAAACTGGAAAGCATACCTATATTATCAATAATCAATATTCTTTCATTACCCACATTTTCTACATTAAAGTTTGAGAACAACACACAATCGTCACCAAACAGGCCCTGTATCTGCTGTATATGCTCCTTATGTATTTCATGCGGGGCAATAATCATTTTCCAATGAGCCGGGAGTACATCAAAACATGCTTTAAGAATACGCTCATCATCGGGCCATGTGCTACCGGCTACCAGCACTTCTGTACCGGACTTGAATACATCGGCAACCGGAATGGCCTTTAATCCTTTGCGTATAGCGGCAACACGGTCATATCTTGTGTCTCCTGAAATGTGGACATTATCAGTGATACCGATACTATTAAGCAGTTGTGCAGACTGTGCATCCTGAACATGTATCTGACTAAAGTACCCAAGCATTTTACGAAACAGACCACCATACCAACGGAAAAACACCTGCTGTGCTCTGAATGCCGAGGATATAATAATGGTGGGTATGTCATTATCCTTAAGTGCTTTCAGGTAATAATACCAGAATTCATACTTAACAAATATTGCCATACGGGGGCGAATAAGTAATATAAAGTCGCGGGCAGCTTTAGGTCCATCCAGCGGCAGATAGCAAACGAAGTCTGCCCCTTTATAATTTTTGCAGGAATCGTAACCCGATGGTGAAAAGAAAGTAAGAACCACTTTTATGCCCGGGTTTTCAATCTTCAGTCTTTCCAACAGTGGCCTACCCTGCTCAAACTCACCCAGAGAAGAGCAATGCATCCATATCACATTTTCGTATCCGGAACAGGAGTGACGGAGCACGTGCCGCCAGTTTTTCCTACCAGCAAGCCATTTACGGGCTTTCGTACTACGGACCGAAGCCAGTAACACTGCCAGATAATACAACTTCAGCGATATGTGATAAAATAATGCCTGCAAATACATGCTGAAATATTGTTTTGTAACTGAACTTCCACCTCTGTCAACGGTGTTCCAGATATTCCTGCAACATCATCACGGCTGCCACTACGTCTATAAGCTCTTTCTTTTCGCGCTGGCTTTTTTTTAAACCCATGCCTGAGATTTCCCGCGAGGCAAGGCGGGAAGACATACGTTCATCGACCTTTTCTACAGGCAAATCAGGGAATACATTGGCAAATTTCCTGATAAACTTCTCAACAACAGGTGTGGCGTCTGTAGGTGTATCGTCAAGGTTGAGCGGATAGCCAACGATAACCCGCTCTACACTTTCTGCCTGAATATACTTTTTCAGATATCCTATCAACTCACCGGTATCAACTGTTGAGAGTGGCGTTGCCAATATCTGCAACTCATCTGTTACCGCTACGCCTGTTCTTTTCCGCCCTATATCCAGAGACATAATACGCCCCATATGCTGTATTTATTGCCGCAAAGTACAGTTATTTTCCATGACCCAACATGCCTGCAAAAAACACAAGTGTTGATAACCTGTGTATGACGTTTCCAATAACAATGACTATATCAGAAGATACTTATCTTTTTACAGTAACTTTATAGACATGAACATTAAAAACCGCCCTTTATTATATTTTGCTTCCGGTACTATACTGGGTGCGGCTGTGGTTGCGGCTATTGCCGGCCGTGGTCTGGACCCTGGCACTACCAATGTAGAAATGTCTGATGACGGGCGGCCACATTATCGCTGGCATCCGCCGCATACACCACGTGCCATGGAATTCTGCGGTGAAAAAGTACCGCTGGAAAAATGGGAGATAAGGGAAAAACTGGACAGAGAGGTACTTATTAATTCATATATGCATGGCACCCAGCTCTACATTCTGAAGCTGGCAGGAAGATATTTCCCCATCATAGAGGAGAGACTGAAGGCAAATGGTATGCCTGAAGACCTGAAATATGTGTGTGTAGCTGAAAGCGCTCTGCAACAGAATGCATGGTCGCCGGTGGGAGCTGCCAGTTTCTGGCAGTTTATGAAAGATACGGGACCAGCATACGGACTTGAAATAAACAGTGAGGTAGATGAGCGGTTTCATGTAGTAAAAGCTACGGATGCAGCCTGTATGTACCTGAAAAGCGCGTATGAAAAATTTGGATCATGGACGGCTGCTGTAGCATCCTACAATTGCGGTATGGGCGGCTACAACAAGCAGTCAGAATTTCAGCAGTCATCCAACTATTACGACCTCATATTCCCGGAAGAAACAAACAGATATGTATTCAGAATTCTGGCTTTTAAACACCTTATGACCAACCCCAGACGTGCGGGTCTGATGGTAGATGAAACAGAGGCCTATAAGCCATTGAGTTATCGCACAGTAACAGTAAACCAATCAATACCCGACCTTGCGGACTTTGCGATAGCAAATGGCACCAGCTACAAAATGCTGAAATTATATAACCCCTGGTTACGAGCGCACAAGCTTACGGTGAAGGCAGGTAAAAGTTATGAGATACAACTACCTCAGTAATATGAGAGTGGCATGATGCTCATCTCTTCTCATTCTATATGAGTGCCCTGTCAGAAATGCATTAAAGTGTTTTTTGCATGGCTTATTATAAAAAGAATAATGAACGGCACATAAGTGTACACACCCGGCAGCAGTCCCGGATATGGGGTGTGCTCCTAAGTGTGCTCACAATACTGTGGGTGTATATACTGAATACACCTATCGGGGCATTACCACCATTGGGTAAAATACTGGACCCACAAAGTGGCTGTATGGCAAATGCCGAACCGGTAAAAAAGAGTTTTGACCTGAATACGGCAATGTCAGGCATATCGAAAGACAGTAAAGTGTGGTATGATGACAGACTTGTGCCCCATATACAGGCTGCAAATGACCATGACCTGTATTATATACAGGGATATGTACATGCTACATTCCGCCTGTGGCAGATGGATATGCAGACCCGTGCCGCTGCAGGGAGACTGAGCGAAGTAGCAGGCGAAAAGACTTTTGAATTTGACAGGAAACAACGGCGCAAGGGCATGGTATATGCGGCAGAAAACTCTCTGAGAGCAGCTGAAGACGACCCTCGTACCAAAGAAATGCTGGATGCCTATACGGCGGGTGTTAATGCAGTAATTTCATCATTGAGCTACAGCTCATACCCCATAGAGTATAAGCTGATGAATTTTGTGCCGGAGCCATGGAGCAACATTAAAAGTATCCTGCTCATGAAATACATGGCAGATGACCTGACCGGAAAAACAGATGATATAGCACACTCCTATTTCAGAACTATACTTTTACCGGACAATTACAACAATCTATTCCCGGATAAGATAGCCGGCAGTACCCCAGTGATACCAGAAGGGACTCATTTCCCTCCGGCAAGCCTTCCTACCCCGGCGGCACCACAGGAGCAAAATGCTTTTCCTGCCTACAAAGCAGAAGATTTTGGCTATGAGCGGGAAGAAGGGAAAGGTAGTAATAACTGGGCTGTAAGAGGGTCCAAGACAAAATCCGGCGTACCGATATTGTGTAATGACCCTCACCTGGCCCTTAACCTGCCCTCGCTATGGTATGAGGTACAATTACAAACGCCTGATATGAATGTATATGGCGCATCGCTACCGGGAGCACCAGGGGTGGTAATAGGTTTTAATGACCATATATCGTGGGGACTGACCAATAACTACCGGGATGTAAAAGACTATTACGAAATAAAGACTGTAAAAGGGAACCCGGACAAATACTGGTTCAGCGACAAACAAGTACCCTTTAAAAAACGCATAGAGCACATACAAATAAAAGGACAGAAGACATTTGCTGATACGGTAAGATATACAATACATGGCCCACTCATATATGATGAACAGTACAATGAAAACGGCAGCCTGAAAAGACCGCTGGCTGTGTGCTGGATGGGCCATAGAGCATCCAATGAGATGCTTGCTGTATATATGCTGAACAGAGCCGCTAAGTACAATGAGTTTACAGAAGCTATACAACACTTTGAATGCCCGGCGCAGAATATGATATATGCCGATAAGGCAGGCAATATAGCACTGTGGGGACAGGGACGTTTTGTAAACAAATGGTATAACCAGGGTGAATTTGTAATGAATGGCTGGGACAGCTCTACACTATGGGGAGATTATATACCTATGAATGAGAACCCACATGCAATGAATCCTGAACAAGGATTTCTCAGCTCAGCCAATCAATGCGTTACAGACAGCACATATCCTTACTGGTACAATGGCGACTACTCTGAGTTAAGAGCATGGCGCATAAATCAGGCACTATCGGAAATGTCTGACATTACGGTCAGTGACATGTTTGCACTACAGAATGACGACTATTCTATACTGGCCGGCACTATACTGCCTGTAATGCTGGGTTACTGCCAGGACATAAACAACAACAAGTATCTGGATACGCTACGCAAGTGGGATGGACGACTTACAGCAACAAGTATGGCCGGAACAATCTTCCAGCTATGGTGGCGCAATGTGTATCTGGGTATATGGAATGATGACCTGGGCCATTCTCCGGACCATCTTTTGCCGCTGGCAGAAAGGACAATGCAGCTAATGATTACCGACACCACCATTCGGTACTACGATGACAGAGCAACACCGGAGAAAGAAACACTGCGGGATATTGTAAGGCGCAGCTTAACCCGTACAACTGACAGCCTGACACGAAAATCGAAGGAGGAAAGTCTGGAATGGTACCTTGCCAAAAATACTTCTGTTACCCACCTTGCGAAGATTCCTGCATTCAGCTTCACCGGGCTGAAAACGGGGGGCTGGGGTAATACGGTAAATGCAATGAAAGGGAATCATGGCCCTTCGTGGCGCATGGTGGTACAAATGAGTAAGGAAACGGAAGCCTGGGGTGTGTACCCGGGTGGACAGTCAGGCAACCCGGGTAGCCGATACTATGCTACGTTTCTTCCGAACTGGGTAGAAGGAAAGTATTACAGATTGCTGTTCCTTTCTCCACAAACCACAGGGCAGGATGCCCGTATCATTTATACGTGGAACTTAAAACCTGCAGGTAAAGAATGAGATATCTGACAACTATTATCAGTATTGCGATAGCCTGTGCATTACTTCAGTCTGTGCTACCGTGGTGGTCTATAGCCATAGCATCATTTGTGGTATCACTACTCACTGCACTGCGCCCTGGCAGGGCATTCATTGCTGGTTTTTCGGGTGTGGCGTTATGGTGGCTTATCTTAGGTTTCATCCGAGATGTAAGGAACGAACACATTCTTTCATCAAAACTTGCAGCATTATTTCATTTGCCAGGTTATATATCTTATCTGTTTTTTGCCATGATTATAGGGGGACTGACCGGAGGTGTAGCAGCTACAGCCGCTGCCATGCTAAACAGAAAGAGATAAGGACTGAATGCCGCTTAACACTACCGGAAAACATAAATAAAATAGCCCGGGTCAGTAAAAGTGACCCGGGCTACCATTTTTGATATACTAATTAATTATCCAGGAGAATCTTAACCTGCTCTACCGTGCCATCATTTCCTTTGAACCTACCGATGCAGAAGCCGGTAAGGTGCAGTGATGAGAGGTCTATCACATTATGCCCTGATTTCACCAATTGTGTTACAACTTCCTTCCCATCTACCGTGTACAGACTAAAGTAGCCGGCAACTGAGGTTTCAAGATTAACACTACCTGTAGTAACCGGCACGGGATATACTCTGAAGTAATGAGCTGATGTGGTTACCGGTAAAACGGCAGTAGGACAATCTACACTATATTTTACATATATAGTATAGAAAGAAGTATCAACACTGCATTCATTACGAACAATGTACCTGATAACAGCATTTCCCGGAGCGAGACCAGTAACTGAACCTGTCTCTTCATTGACAGATACAAACAGGCTGGTGCTGCTCCATGTGCCGCCAGCTACAGGAGACGATAATGTAACAGAGTTGCCATAACAAACAGTATCGGCACCGACAATAGTACCTGCATCAGCAGCAGGGATTATTTCCACATCCAATGTGGCCGCTCTGGTACCACATGCGTTAGTACCGGAATAAGAAATTGTTGTGGAACCTGCAGCAACACCGGTAATGGTACCACCTGCAATTGTAGCTACAGCTGTGTTACTACTACTCCACGAGCCACCTACTACAGAAGAAGCAACAGAAGATGTATATCCTACACATGCGGTATCACTACCAGTAAGTGTACCCATATCAGGCAGGGCATTTACAGTAACTACATATGTAGCAATATCTGCATTACAAATACCCGTTACTGTGTATTTTATTGTATCAACTCCTGCCATAATGCCAGAAACATCACCTGTAGCAGATACTGAAGTGGCGCCTGTAACAGCCGACCATACTCCACCAGGCACAGTGGCAACCAATGTTACAGATGCGCCCTCACATACTGTAGGCGTTCCCAGTACAGTGCCTGCCGCAGCAAGTGTATTTACCGTTACTACAGCAACTCTGCTGCAACCAACCGGTGACCTGTATGTAATAGCAGTAGTACCGGAAACGACTCCTGTAACGTTACCTGTAAGAGAACCAACAGTGGCTATAGCAGGAGCAGAAGAAGTCCATGTTCCGCCGGCAGCCGTAGTAGTAAGTAAAGTACTACTACCGGGACATACAGTTAATGCTCCGAAAACTACAGCCGGAGTGGGATTCACAGTAACAGTATCGGAGCTAAGACATCCCGTAGCTGGTATTATATAAGATATTGCCACCGATCCTGCTGCAACACCTGTGACTATACCAGCAGCACTGCCCACCGTAGCAATAGCAACATTGCTGCTAACCCAGGTGCCTGCCGCAGGAGAAGAACTCAGCATTGTAGTGGTGCCCTCACATACAGAAAGAGTACCAGCAATTGACGATGGTGATGGATTGACCGTAACAAGGTGTGGAATTTTACAACCAGTAGGCAATATATAGGATATGGCTGCTGTACCCGCACTTACTCCTGTTACAACACCTGTAGTGAAACCTACCCCTGCACGAGTGAGGTTACTGCTGGACCATGTGCCACCGGCAGGAATACCCGATAAAGTAACAGTATTGCCGGTACATACCTGGTGAGGACCGGTTGTACCTGTAGGTAATGGGTTAACAGTTACTATTGCCGAGCGATAACAGCCATTGCCCAATACATAAGAAACAACCGATGTACCGGGAGCAACCCCAGCCACAAGGCCAGAAGCAGATATAACGCCTACCGCTGTATTGGAACTTACCCAAACACCAAATGAAACCGAGTTTGTGAGGAAGGATGTAGAACCCTCACAAACTTCCAGAGAACCGGAGATATTAGAAGGGGACTGATTAATTGTGATAGTCTGCCAGGTTCTGCAACCAGCAGCTGTGGTGTATGTAATATTAGTAGTTCCTACAATAGCACCTCTGACCTCACCGGTATGCATAATAACGGTAGCAACAACAGGGTTAGAACTGGACCATGTGCCACCTGCAGGAGTACACATGAAAGTATCGCGTGTGCCGGCACATATTACAAAGTCGCCGGTAATGGTACCGGGAGCCGGATTTACTGTAATTATTGCAGTACGTATACAGCCTGTACTGGTTTTAGTATATGTAACACCAACAGTACCTGCAGCAATACCTGTAGTAATACCTGTAGAAGAGCCAACTGTTGCGATAAACTCATCGGCACTGGACCATGTACCACCTACAGATCCAATAAGCGCTGAATTACCTCCTTCACATACCGAAAGTACTCCTCCAATTGGTATTGGCAATGAATTAACTGTCAATGCTTTAGTTCTGAAACAACCTACAACAAGTGTGTAGCTGACAATAGTAGTACCTGCATTAACGCCTGTTACTGCACCCGTAGCAGCATCAATAGTAACTGCAGTACCGGTAGCGGTCCACATACCACCACCGGTAAGGCTGGATAAAGTAACCGTGGCATTGACACAGACCGTAGATGGGCCAGAAATAGTATCGGGTAATGCATTTACAGTAACTGAATGCAGCGCATGCATATCGCCACAGGAGTTTGAAACAGAATAAGATATAGTAGTAGTACCGGGGTCAATACCGGTTACTACACCAGCGCTGCTTACTGTTGCCGCTGTGGCATTGGACGAAGACCATGTACCAATGCTTACAGTATTAGTGAGTGATATAGTACTGCCACTGGCGCACACGCTTACCGGACCAGAAATTACACCAGGATCCAATAATGTGTCCACTGTTACTACCGATGTTGCAGCTACAGTAGCGCAGCTATTTGTAAACGAATATGATATTACTGCCGTTCCGGCATCCACACCTGTTACCACACCATCTGTACCTACTGTAGCAACAGCTGCATCGGAAGAGCTCCATGAACCACCTGCTACCGTAGCGGTAAAAGTACCGGTAGTACCTGCACAAAACGGAGATGATATACCTGAGATAGTACCAGCAGAAGGTGTAATGTCCACCGTCATAACAATTGTATTTTCACACCCGCCTGCCGTGTATGTTATTACTACCACACCTGCTGTAACGCCCGTAACAACGCCCGATGTGCCAACAGTAGCGAGGGACGTATTACCACTCTGCCACGTACCACCTGCAACACTGCTGGATAAGGTAACAGAAGAGCCGGAACATACTGATGCTGCACCAGTAATATCAGGAAGTGCCTGAACTGTTACGATAGCTGTGGCATATGAGCTGCCACATACATTTGTAGTTTCATAACTTATAAGCACGGTACCACCACTTACACCTGTCACTTCCCCCGTACCGGCATCTACAGTAGCTTCCGGCCCACCGGAAATCCACGTGCCACCTGAAACTGTGGACGATAATGTGACCATGCTACCGGCACAAATACCTGCTGCACCTGAAACAGTGCCTGGATCTGACAAGGTATTTACAGTAACAACCATTGTGGCGGTGGCGGTGCCACAGCCAGTAGCAGCGGTATAAGATATAGTAGTAGTACCAGATGCAATACCTGTGACAGTACCTGTAGCAGCATCGACTGTGCCAATGGCCACATTGGACGAAGCCCATGTACCACCGGAAACAGTGGATGATATAAGTGTAGTACTTCCCGGACAAACAGTATCTGTACCGGACAATGTACCCGCATCAGGCACAGGGCTTACCGTTACAATAGCAGTGGCAGAAACACCAGATACTGTATAACTGACAGTGGTAGTACCCGTACTAACACCTGAAAGAACACCTGTAGTAGCATTAATAGTAGCAATTGAAGTGGCGGATGTGCTCCATGTACCCCCCACAGTAGCGTTGGACATGGTAGTTGTGGCTCCCACACATACATTAAACGTACCAGTAATAGCAGCAAGAGGATTATTACGCAGAACAGAAACAGTAGCAGCGGTAGCATTACTAACCAATATCTCTGGTTTACCATCGCCGTCAATATCTCCGGCAGCTACCCTTGCAGGTCCTGAACCAGCGGCAAAAGAAAGCGCTGTGGAAAATGAAGCAGCGTCAATAGTGCCAGAGACTGCTGTATTTTTTAAAAGAGATATATTATCGGTACCATTGTTGCACGATACGAGATCGGGCTTGCCATCTCCATTAAAGTCAGCGACAGCAATACCGCGGGGAGTGGTGCCAACTGCAAAATCTACACGGGGGGATAAAGTACCACTTGTAATAGTACCCGATACACTTGTATTACGGAAAACAGCGATTGTATTACTACCGGAGTTTGCAATGCATATTTCCTGCTTGCCGTCTCCATCAATATCTGCAAGAGCACCGGCAACAGGGTTTGTGCCAGCGGTAAGATTTACAATGGCAGCAAATGATGCAGTAACTATGGGACCAGGAGCCGTCATTGTGTTACGGAACACTGACACATTGCCTGACCCACTATTAATTACCACCATATCCGGCTTAGTGTCGCCATCAATATCACCTGCAAGAACTTTAACCGGCGCTGTACCCGGTGTGATATTGTCTTTAGGTGCAAATGAACCTGTGGTGAGAGAACCAGCAGTACCTATGTTACGAAAAGTATTCAGCACATTGGACGAGCATGCAACGAGCAGATCTGTTTTACCGTCCATATCCATATCCGCGGCAGTAACCCCCTGAGCGCCTGCATTGGCAGCGAGGTCTACACTGGCAGCAAAAGAGGCTGCTGAAAACGTACCTACCCCTGCGGTGGTATTACGTAATACCGAAACAAAACTGAGTACCGCACCTGAATTAGCAGCAACAATATCCAGCTTACCATCTCCATCAATATCGGCCAGAGTGATATCCTGGACCGGCTGGGGTACACTGTATGTAACTGCAGCATCAAGAGAGCCAGCTGAAATAGCACCAGATATGCTTATATTTCTGAATACTGAAATGGTAGCAGCGCCTGCATTAGCAACAACAACATCGGCCTTGCCATCTCGGTCCAAATCACCGATAACAACACGTGAAGGATTAGTGACACCGGAAAAATCTACATGTGGCTCAAATAATGTAGCTGTGGGATCGTAGGGACTATTGTCATATGCAGGAAGAAATGGATACTGAGCATATCCAATAAGTCCTGATACGTTATTTACAACCGACACCTGTGAAAATGATGCACCAACAGGTACTGTAACAGTAAGATCAGTGGCAGAGGCAGTGGCAACTACTGCTTTTGTAGCACCAAAATACACAATATTGCCTGCAGTAGTACCATCAAAGCCAGTACCGGATATGACAACAGACGAACCGGGATATGCTGATAACGAGCTAACAGAACTGATAACAGGCTGCTGAGCAAGCATAAACGCCGGCGCTGCAAACAGTGAAAGGAAGAGTGCAGATAAAAATTTATTCATCAAAAATTGTATTAAGTGAATACAGGCCCTGTCCGGGCATAGCTCCGGAAGAAAGTACAAATTTAGTTTATTATAATGACCGTACAATTATCATTTGTTGATATTTTTTAGTTGCATAAGAGTAATAACAAACACCCCTCTTTTTCATAAAAACTGACTTTGTACCTTTGCGCCTCGTTACTATAACATAGCTCATGAAGAAAATAAAACTATATATAGGATCTGTAATCTGTTTGCTGGGTTGTGTAACATTGCTAAACAGTTGTACAGATAATGGAATTTCAGGCCCTGATACATCCGGCATTCAACTGGAGCTGAAAACATACCGGTTTGACACTGACCTATATGCACTGGATAGCAACAATATAGAGACCGGACTTGTGAAACTAAAAGAAAAGTATCCTCAGTTTCTGGACTTTTTCCTTGATACCCTGATGGCATATGGACTGAACGGCAATTACTCAGACACTATGCCCGGCATAAGAGAAGGACTTATACCATTTATCACATTCAAGGATTATGCTGAGCTGGAACAATATATAAAACAACAATATCCTGACACTAAAGAAACAGACAAAAGTCTCACTGAGGGATTCAAAACTCTTAAATATTATTTTCCAAATATCACAGTGCCAGATATTTACTACCTGAATCTGGGCCTGAGCAGATGGACTGCTTTTCCTGTAGACAGCAATACACAGTGCATTGCTCTGGATATGTTTCTGGGGGATGATTTTCCACATTACGCTTCTGTGAATGAACCAGCGTATATGAAGCAGCACAGAAGGTCTACATATATACCTGTTTCTGTATTCAGCTCACTATTCAGACTAGCTTACCCACTTAAAACACAGGAAAAGAATCTGCTGGAGCTGATGCTGCAGAGAGGTAAAGAGCAATATTTTCTCCATTGCATTTTGCCAGGCACGCCTGATTCAGTACTACTGGGCTTTAATGCTGAGCAAACAAAATGGTGCGAAGAAAACGAAGCTTTTGTATATAACTTTTTTGTAAGAAACGAACTACTATTCAACAAAGAAGCCATGACCATTATGTCTTATATAACTGATGGTCCGTTTGCAAGGGGGATAGAGCCACCCTCCAATGAAAAGAAAGTAACACCTGGCAACATAGGTACCTGGCTTGGGTATAAAATGATAAAATCGTATATGCAACAGCATAAGGATATGACACTGCAAAAACTTCTGGCAACAGAATTTAATCCAACAACATTCCTTGCAGATGCTAAGTACAAGCCACGCTAGATAACACAAATCAAAACACACAAATTAAACAAGAATGAAAAAAAATCTACTGATTATCACATCATTATGCGCATTATCTAATGTGTTACGTGCGCAGATAAATAAAGTGGACGAAGTAAAAAAGTCACTTGAAACAAAAAATGCAGATACTGTGGCATGGATACACAGTGGTGTGCTAACGATAGGAACCAATGGTGGTTTTCTGCACAACTGGGCTGCAGGTGGTGAACTGGGGTCATTGCTTGTGAATGGCATATTTTCCGGCAGGCTGGACCGTCTGAATCACAGAGATATATGGAGTAACACGCTGGACATGACCTATGGCCTTACCTATAACTACTCCAGTTCTTTTGTACCAAGAAAAACAGATGACCGTATTGACTTTACTTCTAAATACGGTAAAGTAATAGATACGGGAAGAAACATATTCCTGACTACCCTCTTTAACTTCAAATCTCAGCTTACGAAAGGTTATGATTACTCCCTGCCAAACTGGGACAGCATATCTACCTCCAATTTCCTGTCGCCGGCATTCTTTACACTGGCTGTGGGTGGTGAATATCGTAAAGGGAGTGATATAACATTATTCCTGTCGCCGGTAGCTGCCCGCCTAGTTACTGCCGACAAATACTATACCCTGATGAAACCAGAAGGCATGTTTGGCGTACCATATGGCAAAACCACCGCCATGCAGCTGGGTGCTTATTTCTCTGGCCGCTATACGATAAACATCACTAAAAACATGGTTTTCAAAACGCGCCTGGATCTGTACTCAAACTACCTGGCAAAAGACACAAAGGACAGCACCGGGACCGTAATCAAAAAAGACAATCCCGGCAATCTGAATGTATTGTTTGACAATCTGTTTTCATGGAAAGTATCAAAAGTATTCAACATAACTGTAGGTGCTACTGTAATGTATGACAACAACATACCATACAGCAAAACATATGTAGATGATATGGGTAATACAGTAGATAAGAATGAACCCGGTGCAGGACTGGGCTGGATACAACTGAAGCAGGTTGTAACATTTGGACTGGGCTTTAAGTTCTGATATTATACGATAAGATAAAAAGGTTACTTTTGTTTTACTGCGTCAATGAAGTACATGCATCCGATGCATTTCATTGACGCAGTTTTTGCCTGTATTACTACATATAAGATAATGTCAGCTACCTACCAGATAAAGCTTCCTCAATTTGAAGGTCCATTTGACCTGCTGCTATTTTTTATAGAGCGTGACGAACTTGATATTTATAACATTCCCATAGCAGGTATTACTAATGAGTTTCTGGGATACATACATACACTGGAGAGTCTGAATATAGAGCTGGCAAGTGAATTTATCCTTTTTGTATCTACTCTGATGCGCATAAAGGCAAAAATGCTCCTCCCCCGCAGAGAGATGGATGCACAGGGTAATGAAATAGACCCCAGGCAGGAACTGGTAGATAAGATACTGGAATATAAACGCTTTAAAGAAGCATCGGAGATGATGGCCCTGATGGAGGCCGACAGGCAGATGCAGCAAAAGCGAGGCAATATAAAAAATGAGATAGACGACCTGAGTGAGTCATACTCTGAAGGAACAGAGATACAGACAGTAACTATGTATAAGTTACTGCAGGCGTATGAAAAGGTAATAAAGCGGTTTAATGACCGTAACCTGAAACCGCAACATGTGGTTGTAAAGTATAACTACAGTCTGGAAGGGCAGCGTGCATTTCTACAAAATGACCTGAAAGAAAAGAAGCGTGTACCATTTGACCAGTTATTTGCGGTATGTGAGAACCGGATACATGCCATTTTTACATTTCTGGCTATGCTGGAACTGATACAGCAGAAGTATCTTATGATACTTATAGGTACAGGCCGTAACAACTTTATAGTAGAATGGAACAGTGAGGCAGATACCGATAATACAGAATCTGCCAAAGTCCCGGAAAGCACTAATGAAGTGTTAAATGAGGGGCAGGAAGATAATAATACACCATCAGAAGACGGTAGTCTGGCACAATAATTGCATTATTTTATATGCAGTGTAACTGCAAAATGATTTCCTTGCGAGGCGCTGTCGGACAGTAGGCCAGCAAGGAATTCTGCTTTACAGCACATTCCATCAACAATTATACTGAAGAGTTATGCTCTTATTCAGGTTTAGGTTTGGGAGTAGCATCCTGCATGAGAGCCTGATGTTCAAAGTCGACCATCTGTAACGCGAGGCTTTTTATAGAAGGGTAAACAAGGTCATATACTCCTTTTTTGCCCGGAGATACGTCTGTATCTTCCATAGCTACTATATATATGATGGAAGGTGGAATATCCAGTGATTCACATATGCGGTTAAATGTACGCTGGCTGGGCCGCTTCTTTCCGGTCTCAATCTGAGATAACGCGGTTTGCGTCAATTCACACTTTTCTGCAAGTTCAAACTGACTGACACCAATCTTTTTACGAATAGACCTGATAGCTGCACCAATATTCATAACATTTACAATTTTAAGTAAGTATATAAATCTAAGATGTAAAATTAACTGTATGATAAAAATACATACGCAATCTAGTGAACTTCGTTAATAAAG
>Ga0209066_10001247_pt1 | contig 34451 bp, 23 predicted proteins | sample All_14_2_FD_187198 | JGI IMG/M metagenome (GOLD analysis project Ga0209066, IMG submission 187198) | Freshwater microbial communities in response to fracking from Pennsylvania, USA - Allegheny Zone_MetaG_DW_15 (SPAdes) (version 2) ... | reverse complement strand
ATGTAATTTTAGCTTATGCGTGATGGTTATTTATCAATCGCTTTTTGCACACTGCTCAAAATGCCGCGCAAAATTGCCACTTCCATGCGTTCCATCCCGGCGCGGTTAAACAGGCGGCGGATGCGTTGCTGTACGCGCTGAGGATTGTGCGACTTTAAAAAATTAATCGTCGTCAATACTTCGGTCAAATGTGTGTAAAAATGTTCAATTTCATCATGCGTGGCCAATTCCTCTTCACGATGAGTAACCTGCGCTTTGGGCTGTAACAGGGCCATACGCAATTCATAGGCGATAATCTGCACCGCCTGCGCCAGGTTCAGCGAGCTGTAATCCGGGTTGCTGGGAATGTTGACGTGATAATGACAACGCAATAGTTCCTCGTTAGTCAAACCGGAGCGCTCACGCCCAAAGACTATCGCAACTTCGGTATCATCCGGTTGCCCGACAATCAATTCAGCGCAGGAAGGCGGGCTCAAACCCGGCAAAGACAGGCCGCGCGGCCTGGCGCTGGTGGCAATCACCAACTGGGAGCCTTGCAGGGCTTCGTCCAGCGATTGCGTAACGATAGCGCCATTTAATACATCATCAGCACCTGCGGCCATCTCGCAGGCCATCAAATCCGGAAAAAAATCCGGTGTGACCAAATACAGCCGATTCAGGCCCATGGTTTTCATGGCACGTGCCGTTGCGCCAATGTTTCCGGGGTGTGATGTTGCAACCAATACAATTCGAACAGAAGAAAAATTCATGAGTACTTCAAAAAATATAGCAAAAAAAGCAACTATAACAGCAATGACTTATCTCTGTACAAAAAAAATGTGATAGAATCGCGGACTTTGTCGATCTGAGAGAGCAAACTATGCAACCTTTACTAAATATTGCCGTTAATGCCGCGCGTCAGGCCGGGGATCTTATCGTTCGACACATTGAGCAGGTAGACCGGATCAAAATCACCGCGAAAAACAATAACGAGTATTTTAGCGAAGTGGATGTCAAAGCAGAACAATTGATCATCAAAACCATTTTGAAAGCCTATCCCGATCACGGCATTATTGCGGAAGAAAGCGGTACGCATAACCCGGATTCAGATGCAGTCTGGATTATTGATCCGCTGGATGGCACCACCAATTTCCTGCATGGTTTTCCTTTTTATTGTGTATCCATCGCGCATCGAGTGAAAAACCGGATTGAACACGCGGTGGTGTATGATCCCATTCGTCATGAGTGTTTTTCTGCCAGTCGCGGTCGTGGCGCGCAGTTAAATGATCGTCGTATTCGTGTTTCAAAACAAACTCAATTAAGCGGGTCGATTTTGGGCACCGGCTTTCCATCTCGCTCTGCGGCTTTGACCGAGCGTTATATGCCGACGTTTCAGGCCATGTTTGGCAAATGTGCCGGCATGCGCCGCACAGGCTCGGCGGCTCTGGATCTGGCGTATGTGGCTTGTGGCCGTCTGGACGGTTTTTGGGAATTCGGGTTGCGCCCCTGGGATATCGCTGCGGCGTCTTTGCTGATTAAAGAAGCGGGTGGATTGATTGGTGATATTCATGGCGGCGAGAATTACTTTGCTCAGGGCGATGTGGTTGCCGGAACGCCGAAAATTTTCAAATCTTTGTTGCAGACCCTGGCGCCGGTGGTGAAGTAGGACTGCGCCAACTGCGGGAGACCCTTCACTTCGTTCTGGGCGACACAACCGCTGTCCGTGCCACGACCCTGTTGGGCCAGGGCCGCAACCTACCCGTTCGCAGCGAGATCTTCCTGAGCGGGTAGGTTGCGGCCCTGGCCCAACAAGGTCGTGGCACCCACGCTCCGCTGTGTCGCTCAGAGCGAAGCAAAGAGTCTCCCTCCCCCTCCCCTCCATAAAATAACCGGTACACTTCTTGCTTTATATCTGAAATGTCTATACGATTTTTTACTTATGAAACATATACCTGTCAGGCAAAAAGGATTTAGTCTAATTGAAGTGCTGGTCAGTACCGTCATACTTGCGGTTGGTTTGCTGGGTATTGCAGCACTCCAGTCCAGTGCGATCAAGTACAATCACTCAGCACTCCTCCGTTCGATTGCGATTTCCCAGGCTGGCGACATGATTGACCGCATGCAAGCCAATCCGGCCGGCGTCAACAGCGGAGCATACAACAGCGTATCCGGCACCGGCACCATGCCCAGTTGCACAACCTGCACCAATGCCCAGATAGCCCAACGCGATATCTTTCAATGGAATACCGCCAATGCTGCTCTGCTGCCATCCGGTCGGGGCATCATCACAGCCAATGGCAACAAATTGACGATGACCATATTATGGGACAACGATCGCTCTGGTGCCACCGGAACAGCGTGCAGCGGTAACTCCAATGTCGATTTAACCTGCATGATTATGGAGATTGAAATATGAGCGCGAGGCCATGCAAGGGCTTTTCGATTATTGAATTTTTACTTGCCATCTCGCTTGGCGCCATGCTCATTGCCGGCGTGGCTACTGTTTACCTGAGCAACAAAAATACCTATGTCGTGCAAGAAGGTCTCGCCCGTTTGCAAGAAAATGGCCGTTATGCCAATTACCTCTTGTCGCGAGAGTTGCGTATGGCCGGGTACCAGGGCTGTACCAACCAAAGTCAGATTACGGTTGTCAATTTGATCAACAGCCCGACCACCATGACGAACTTTAGCACCCCTGTCTTTGGTTACGATGGCACCGCGTCCTTCAGCCCGGCCTTGCCAGCGAATATTTCAAGCAAATCGCCGATTGCCAACAGCGATGTCATTGAAATGCGCCGCGCGGCCAACACAGGCGTCAAGCTCAACAATAATATGACTCAGACAAGCGATGCCATACCGGTATACCCCGCTGTCGGCATTAACGCCGGTACCCCGGCCATGATCACCAATTGTGTTCTGGCTGATATTTTTATCGCCGGCTCCAACAGCTCAACCGGTTCGATATCGCATTCAAGCGGAGCAAACAGCTCTGGCAACCTGAGTCTTGCCTATCTTCGTAACGCCCAGGTGTTGAGTTATATATATTACGCTTTTTACGTTAAAGACACCGGACGGGTTAACGCCCGGAATACCCCCATTCGAGCCTTGTTCCGCCTGGATGTCAACGGCAATGAAGATGAAATTGCAGAAGGTGTTGAGGCAATGAAAGTGCTATATGGCATAGATACCAACGACGATAACACCGGCGACACCTACCAGACGGCCACGCAGGTCAATAACGCCAACAACTGGAACAATGTCATCAGCATTCAAATCAATTTATTACTCAGCACAACCGAAGATATTAACAACAAAGCTTCCAGCTATATTTTTAACGGAGCCACCATCACACCCACCGATCGCAAATTGCGGCGTGAATGGAATACGTTCATTACTTTAAGAAACAGAGGACTACCATCATGAGGACACAACGCGGAGCCACGCTGGCTGTCACCTTGCTAATGCTGCTGGTTATCACCTTGTTGGGGATCAGCACCATTCAGGTCACCAATATGCAGGAAAAAATGACCGCCAATCTGCAAGACAAGGAATTATCGTTCCGGGCGGCTGAATCGGCTTTGGCGGCTGGCGAAACCTGGTTGCTGGCGCAAACGACAGTGCCCCTACCCAAAACCACATGCTCTGCCTACCCTTGTGTACAAGAAGAGTACGACAACCTCAACATTGCCGGCCAAACATTGTCATGGTGGCAAGGCCATTCGGCTCCCTACACGGCCGGACTGCAAAATATTCTCACAGCACCGCGATATTTTGTTGAATTTTTACAGTTTGTTCCCGACTCGCCTGTGCTTGGAACTGCCACGGCCAGCAGCGGTGTCTATTATTATCAAATAACCGCCAGAGGAACAGGCTCGACAGACGACTCTGTATCCATTTTACAAACAACCATTGCCAGGAGATTCTGATGAAACGCACTCTTTTTGCCCTGGGCACAGCTTGCAGTATCATGATGAACACCAGCAATGCGGCTCCGCTAAATTTGTCTCAAACCCCGTTGTTTACCAGTCAATCCGTTGCGCCCTTGACCATGCTCGTGATGAGCAGGGACACGTCGCTCTACACTGTAGCGTACAACGACGCGACTGATCTCTCTAACGATGGCAATATTAATACTCGCTTCACGCCATCTATCAATTACTACGGCTATTTTGACAGCGGTAAATGCTATCTATACAACAGTGGAGGTGCATATTTTTACCCAGTATCCATCACGGCCACTGGCAAATGCCCCGGTCAATGGAGCGGGCAGTTCCTCAACTACATAACAACAGCCCGTATTGATGCTATTCGTAAAGTATTATATGGCGGGATGCGCAGCGTCGATAGCACTACCGACACAATCCTGCAACGTACTTACATTCCTCAGGATGGACACAGTTGGGGTAAAGAATATCGCAGCCTTGCTGTCGATGGATTCAGCATCAGTGATTATACTCCCTTTGCGCAACCCACAGGTTCCTCCTACCATTTGTTTGCCAATACCTCGCTGCGTACCGCCGTTGGCAATCCTCTGTTGCGTGTATCGCTTAACAAAGCCTATCGCATTTGGGATTGGGTCAGTATGGAAAGACCCGTGGCCGGTGCTCGCGTCCAGAACGGCACCACCGGGCCGCTTCTCTCGGGTATTACCGACTATCGAGTCCGGGTTAAAGTCTGCGACCCTACTGTCGGACTGGAAGACAATTGCCGTATTTATCCCAATGGCAAATACAAACCCGTCGGTCTGCTCCAGGAGTTTGGAGAAAACAACTCTATGTTATTCGGTTTGCTCACTGGCAGTTACGTCAACAGTCTGCAAGGTGGTGTGTTGCGTAAAAATATTTCCAGTATCACCGATGAAATCAATTTGACAACCGGACAATTTTCCAACGTCAATGGCATCATTTCCACACTGAATAAATTAACCATCACCAACTATGGCACAGATTACATCTACGCCAACTGCGGTAACGTCGTAACACGAAGCATTAACAACGGCGAATGCGAGATGTGGGGAAATCCTGTTGGCGAGATGATGTACGAAGCCGTACGTTATTTTGCCGGGAAAGCAGCCCCTACCGCTGCCTTTACTTACTCCAGCGGACTGGACGCATCGACACTTGGCCTGCCAAAACCTGCCTGGGTCGATCCGTACGTAACGTATCCTTACTGCTCCAAAGCCAACATGGTAGTAATAAGCGACTTGTATCCAACCTACGACAGTAACTACGTTCCAGGCAGTTATTTCAACTCGATTTCCGGTGATCTGACACCTGCACTGAATGCCGCCAGTCTGGGACAGACTATTTTTACCGGCGAAGGATTATCCAGCGTTCTGGCATTTATTGGTCAATCAGGCAGTGTCAAAGATGGCGCGCCAACGCCAAAAATCGTCACCAGTTTTGGAAACATTCGCGGTCTTGCCCCTCAGGACACCAACGCGGAAGGCAGCTATTATTCTGCCAGCGTTGCTTATTACGCCTGGATCAACGATCTCAATCCGGCTCAAGGCATACAAAACGTAAAATCCTGGATCATCGCGCTCTCCTCTCCTAAACCGGAAATAAAATTCGTCGTGGGCGGTAACCCGGTCACCATTGTTCCCTTTGGTAAATCCATCAGTGGACACAGCATTGACAGAACACAAGGCGCCTACCAACCCAATAATGAAATCCTCGGCTTCTATATTGAGTCGCTGACGCCAACCAGTGGTGTTTTCAGCGTTAACTTTGCCGACATGGAGCAAGGCGGGGACTATGACATGGATGCTATTGTGAAATACACCATCACAGTCAATCCCAACAATACCATCACTATCGTTACTAACAGCACCTATGCAGCGGGTAGTATCATTCAGCATTTGGGCTACGTCATCTCGGGAACAACCCAGGACGGTGTGTATCTGGAAGTAAGAGATATCGATACGACTGCTGCAGCTGATCTCGATTATTTTCTTGATACGCCGCCTGGCGTATTACCCGGTGGCGCATGGAATGACAACCAGGCTTTGCCTTTGACCGCAACCCGGACATTCACTCCCAGCAGCACGCCTTCGGCTGTCACGCTCAAGTCACCGCTGTGGTATGCAGCGAAATGGGGTGGGTTTCTGGACAGCAACAATAACCAGATGCCGGATCAAGCCAAAGAGTATGACGCCGATAACGATGGCAACCCGGATAATTATTTCCTGGTAACCAATGCCACCTATTTACGCACCCAGTTGATAAAAGCGTTCCAGCAAATTCTGGATCGTTCGGGATCTTTTGCTTCCGCCTCGTTAAACAGCGGCTTCCTGACGACCGACTCGGCTCTGTATCAGGCAATTTTCCGAACAGTAGACTGGAGCGGTCAATTGCTCAGGTTCCCGCTGGATCCGACAAGCGGCGATGTCGTGTACACAGGCAGCGGTCCGAATGGATCAGCCTGGGATGCCGGTGTGCGTATGAACACGCAAAATTACAGCACAGGCAGACGCATCCTGACGTATAAACCATCGACAAAAGCCGGGATAGCTTTCAAATGGCCAAGCAACCCTGCCTCACCCGGCACAACGGATCTGGATTTGACCCAGGTAGCGGCTTTAAACATCAACCCCAAAACCGGTACCCCGGATGCACTGGGCAGTGAACGTCTTGATTTTTTGCGCGGCAATCGAGCGAAAGAAGTCAGTAAAGGCGGCGTGTACCGCGATCGCAGCACCGTACTCGGCGACATCATCAATTCCGCCCCAATTACGGTAGGCGTGCCCACCCAGAATTATCCATCTACCTGGGCAAGCGGTTCTGCGGAAAACGGCTCTCCCTACAGCGCCTTCAAAGAAACGCACATCGACCGTCCGGAAGTGATTTACGTGGGCGCCAACGATGGCATGTTGCATGCCATTGACGCGGCTTCAGGCAACGAGTTGTTTGCTTATGTACCGTCCAGCACCTATCCCAATTTGAACCAGTTAACCAATCCCGCCTACGCACATCAATATTATGTAGACGGCTCACCCAACGTGGTCGATGTGTTCACTACGTCAAACCAATGGAGAAGTATGTTAGTGGGCACCCTGAACGCCGGCGGCCGGGGGGTATTTGCGCTGGATGTGACCGATCCGTCCACCATCACTGAATCCACTGCTTCTACCGCTGTGAAATGGGAGTTTACTGATCAAGACGATGTTGATATGGGCTATTCCTATGGCCAGGCATCGATTGTGCGCCTTGCCAACGGTCAATGGGCTGCCATTTTCGGAAACGGCTACAACAACACAGCTACGGGCGGTTTCTCCAGTACAACGGGGAATGCCGTCATTTATATTGTAGATATCAACACCGGCGCCTTGATCAAGAAATTTGACACCAAAGTGGGTATGACCGCTGATCCGCTGTCGCTCGGACGCCCCAATGGCATGGCAAGCCCGGTGGTGGTAGACAAGGATGGCAACTCCGTTGCGGACACCATCTACGCCGGCGATTTGTTCGGTAACCTGTGGAAAATTGATATCTCGTCTGTCACACCGGGCAACTGGGATTTCAGTTACAAACAGGGTCTCAATCCCGTTCCCTTGTTTGTGGCTCAGGACAGCGGCGGCAATCGCCAACCGATCACCAGCCGCCCTGCCGTGTCCAAAATCAAAACTGATGCGTCCGGGATCCAGATTTATTTCGGTACCGGAAAATATCTGGAAGCCAGTGACAAGATCAGCGTTGCCGTGCAATCCGTGTATTCCATTAAGGATAACAACACCACGGTGATTGCCGGCCGCAACGAGTTGCTACAGCAATCAATTTTGACCGAAACATCGACCCAACGCGCTACCAGTGATTATCTGATGGCCAACAATCAACGCGGTTGGTATATGGATTTGACGGTTAACAACCAGGCATTGGGTGAGCGGGTTATTTCCGACATGGTTTTCCGCAGCGACAAAATCATTTTCACCACCATCATCCCGAGTGAAGATCCTTGCGCATTCGGGGGAACAAGCTGGTTAATGGAGTTGAACGCTCAAAATGGCTCGCGTCTGAACTACAACGTGTTTGATACGAACAATGATGGCGTGTTTGACAGCAATGACGGCATGACGATCGTTCAGAACGGCCAGAATGTTAATATACCATCCAGCGGTACCAAGTCAGAAAGCGGCGGCTTGATGTCCTCCCCTGCCATTATCAATGCGGGCAAAAAGGAGTACAAATACATGACCGGTACGGGTGGCGGCATCAAGAAAGTTAACGAGAATCCTGGACCGCAGATTTTTGGACGGCAGTCCTGGCGGCAGATACAGTAAGCAGGTCTCCCGGATGATGGCTGACGCCAAATCCGGGACCTTCTCCCTCATATAAAAATAACGCTTGCCATTCAAATCTTTTTCTTATAAAAGTCTCTTTTTGCAGTCATTACAAGATGACGGGCAAATAAATTTATTGTACAATCAGGACTATTATTACACCCCTGATTTTTTAAGAGGAACAGTAAAGTTAGTGACTAATCACAATACAGATATCATTAATGACGGCGGATTCAAACGCGCATTAAAAGACCGACATATCCAGCTCATCGCGTTGGGCGGCATTATTGGCTCCGGTTATTTTCTTGGCACAGGCGCTGTTATACACCAGGTCGGCCCGTCTGTTTTTATTGCCTACATGCTGGGTGGATTAATTATCTATCTAACCATGTTGTGCATGGGTGAACTGGCAGTCGCCATCCCCATCTCTGGTTCCTTTATTACCTACACTGCTGAATTCATCTCCCCTTCCATTGCCTGTGGCGTTGGCTGGTCGTACTGGATAAGCTGGGTGGCCTATATTCCTGCGGAATGTATAGCCGGCGGTATCATCATGCAGCACTTTACCGGTGTGAACGGCTATGTCTGGGCCATCTGTTTTGGCATGCTCATTACCTACATCAACATCGCCAAAGTGGGTATTTTTGGCGAAATCGAATTCTGGCTGGCGCTGATTAAAATTGTGGCGTTGGGCGGCTTTGTTATTTTATCGCTGCTGATTTTTGTGGGCTTGATTCATGGTCCGAATGACAGTGGATTTATCGGCGGCAAATACATTTTTGATCAGGGAGGCCTGTTCCCGAACGGGGGCATGGTGTTGCTGACCGCGATGGTCTTGTTACTGGTTAATTATCAAGGCTCGGAAATTATCGGACTGGCTGCCGGCGAATCTGAAAATCCGGCTCGCATGATTCCCCGCGCCGTGCGCAATGTTACCTTCCGTATTTTGTTCATCTATATCATTCCAGTCTTTTGCCTGGTTCTGATTTTCCCCTGGCAGAAAGCCGGTTTGGCCAATTCTGTTTTTGCCGATGCACTCAACTTTCATGGCTTGCACTGGGCTGGTACTGTCACCAGCTTTGTGACGCTCACCGCCACCCTGTCTTGTTCCAACTCCGGCGTATATGGCATCGTGCGATCCTTAAACGCGCTGGCCAGAAACGGCATGGCGCCCAGTCCGCTGGGTAAACTGAATCATAATGCCGTGCCGCAAAATGCCGGAATTGTGACGCTGATAGCTATTTGGACGCTGCTGGCTGCCGGTTACTTTTTTGGGCAATCCATGTTGTACATCGCGTTGCTGCTGGTATCTGGCTTCACTGGCGCAACCGCCTGGATATCCCTGTGCTGGGCCCAAATTCAGTTCCGCAAGCGTTTGTATGCTGCGGGCTATACAACTGACGATCTACGCTACAAGACCCCTGGATCGCCATATACCGGCATTGTTGCCATCGTACTCATGGTCGGCTGTCTGGTGTTTCTGCTGCTGAACCCGGATCCCACTTATAAAATCGCTTTTTACATGGGTGTCGCCAGCTTTGCAGTACCGATTTTGATTTACCTGATTGGCGGATTCCATAAAAAGCGACACCTCGCCCTTGAACAGCATAAGCATCCGCAGTTTAAAGATATTTTCCCGGAACGTGAACGCTGAAACGGCTGTTTGAAAACGGCGCATTAATATACCTTGCGCCGTCAAGCAAAAATAATTCTGACTATCTGAATTTTTTACGGGAACGGAAGGATTGTTTCATTAATTTCAATTCGTCGAACTTGCTCATGTCAGGCTCACAGGCTCTGAAACCGTCTTTTACAGCTTCAATACTGATGGGCGAAACGTGGGGAGCATCGGTTTCCAGCAAGCCATCGCTGTTTTTAAATACCGTCAATTCGTCTGTGGCAAATTCCTGGCATTCGCTCAAATTTTCGTCCTGACAGATGGAAAACCTGATGCGTTGATTCGTCTTCCAGGCATCGATGTCGGCGACCTCATCAGCAAAAAACATATCCATGAAAATGACACTGCGACGCGTTGCGCAAAAATAATAACCGAATTTATACTGATCGTCCTCCAGAATATCCGCGCGAATATACCGTCCCTCGCCTTGCTTGATGCCCGTCAAGGTCACAACATGAGTGACCTCATCGCTAACAGTTCCCGCCATTGCAAAGCCGGACAAGACAAAACCCAGACCTAAAGCAGCAATTTTCTTCATTTTTGATACTCCCTGATTATTGACGCCGCCATCATAACAAGAGGTACTGAAGATTGGAATGTATTAAACCAACAACACGCTGTCCAGTAAATTACGGGTATAGGCCTGTTCGGGATGTTTGAGTATTTGTTCGCAGCTGCCGTACTCCAGCATTTTCCCTTGTCGCATGACCAATACATCGTCAGCCAGCCAGGACACGACCGACATGTTATGGGTGATAAATAAATACGACATGCCCAGTTCGTATTGTAATTCTTTTAGCAAATTCAGGATTTGCGCCTGAACCGACATATCCAGGGCACTGGTTGGTTCATCGCAAATCAAGACGTCTGGTTCGGTCGCCAGTGCACGTGCGATGCATATTCGCTGCCGTTGACCGCCGGAAAATTGATGTGGATAGCGGGTCAGGCTGGCTTTGGGTAAATTCACCTGATCGAGCAAAACCGCCTGGCGATGGGCGATGGCTGCCGGACGCATGCCCTGCGCCACCAGACCTTCGGCGATGATGTCGCCGACGCGCATGCGTGGATTCATCGAAGAATATGGATCCTGAAAAATCAACTGCACCCGTTTTCGATAAGCGCGTAAATCCCGGCGCGACAGGCTGGTGACATCTTTGTCGCGATACCACACCTCGCCCGAGCTTATCGGTAACAAACGCAACAAAGCGCGGCTGACGGTGGTTTTACCGCAACCGGATTCGCCCACCAACGCGAGCGTTCGCCCTTTATGCAGATCAAAAGACAATCCATCCACGGCTTTGAACACCGTTCTGTTGCGCTTTAGCCAGGCGTTGCCAACGCTGAATTGAACGCATAAATCCCTGACCGAAAACAAACGCTCCCCTGCCTCTGGTCTGGGAGGCCAGGTGTGATCCTGCATCTGCAAGGCCGGTAATTGCGGGTGTTGAGGATATAAATGACAACGCACTTTGTCCTGGTCAATCGTTTGCAACATCGGCGCCTCAGTGCGGCAAATCGGCATGACATGGACGCAACGTGGATGGAAACGGCAACCAGCAGGCAGGTCGCCGAGAACCGGAACCGTGCCGCTGATGGCTTGCAAGCGCTGATCGCGTTGATTGAAGCCGGGGATGGAAGCCAGTAATTGTTGCGAATAGGGATGCTTGACCTGGCGGAAAAATTCGGCCACCGGAGCGGCTTCAACCACTTGCCCGGCATACATCACGCAGACTTGATCCGCGACCGCTTTGACCACACCCAGATCGTGGGTGATCAACAACAAGCTCATTTGGTGTTCGCTTTGCAGTTTTTTCAACAGGATGAGGATTTGCGCCTGAATGGTCACATCAAGGGCGGTGGTAGGCTCGTCGGCAATCAGAATATCAGGGTTGTTGGCCAGCGCCATGGCGATGACGATCCGCTGTTTTTGCCCGCCGGATAGTTGATGCGGGTATTGGCTGAGGCGTAATTCGGGATCGGGGATTTCGACTTCTTCAAGCAGTTTGATCAGGCGTTGATGCAGGTCGGTTTTTGACAGACTTTTTTCATGATGGAAGGCCTCGGCCAATTGATCTCCAATACGCATAACCGGGTTCAGGGCGGTCATTGGTTCCTGAAAAATAATGGCCAGCCGACGCCCGCGCAATTGGCGCATCAGGTATTCCGGCAGCTCGAGCACGTCTTCGTTGTCAACCAGCACTTCACTGTTCAAGCCATAAACCGCCTGATTGGGTAGCAAACGCATCAGGGCAAGAGACGTCAGGGATTTACCACAACCGGATTCGCCGAGCAGCGCCAGCGTTTCACCGGGATTGAGGATAAAATTGATATCATCCACCGCGATCAAGGGATCGTCAACGGTTTGAAAGGCAACGCTTAAGTGTTTGATATCAGCAGATTTTGTCATCTAAATTATTCTGGGTCAGGATGTTGTGTAACTGTAACAAGCTTGAAGGGATCTGTCATCATTGCCGGCTCGGTGTTAACTGCGGGAGACCCTTCACTTCGTTCTGGGCGACACAGCTGGGCATCGGTGTGGTACGAAGCCCATGGCCGTCAGGCTAAGGGAAAAACCTCGGTGCCAAGCGAGCGTACGGAGACCCTTCGCTCCGCTCTGGGCGACACGTTTGGACTGCGGTGTGGATTGAGAGGTAGCCCTTCACCCTGATGCCCAAGCGTGTCGCCCAGAGCGTAGCGAAGGGTCTCCTGATGCCGGCTCAGTGCGAATCCAGGGGATCCACATCAAAAAATATCTGAAACCCTGACTGGCTTATGGTATCCTTCGCAAAAACTAATAACGTAAAGAACACACGCGTAATGCATTTTGCCAATTACTCCAATCCCCCTTCCCCACGTCGTTATACCATTTGGTTTGTGGGTGTATTTTTTGTCCTGTTTCAGTTCTTTCTGCAATTATCTTCCGGTGTGGTTATTCAATCCATTACCGAAGAAATGCACCTGAGCGCGCTGGCGGCCGGAATTTTGGGCAGTTCGTTTTATTATGTGTATACCAGTTTGCAAATCCCGGTGGGGATTCTTTTTGATTTGAAAAGCACGCGGATGCTGCTCGCCTGCGCAGCCCTGGTTTGCAGCCTGGGTTGTGTTTTGTTTGCCCATAGCAACAGCTTTTCGGCGCTGATCGCCACGCGTTTGATAATAGGTGCCGGCGCGGCCTTCGCCTTTATTGGCTTGTCTCATTTGCTGCGCCAACATTTTCCCCTGAATCAATTCGCATTCATGATCGGCCTGTCAGAAACCCTGGGCTTTATCATCACCATGCTCGGCATCATCAGCCTGGGCGTTCTGGTGCAGCAATGGGGTTGGCGGGCGTTTATCAATGGCGCGACCGTAGTGGGTGTACTCATTGCCTGGCTTTGTTGGCGTATCGTTCCTCCCAATCGCAAAAGCCCGGCGCGGCAAACGCTGTCGCATAAAAAACAATTTCTGGCTATTCTGCGTTCCGGTCCTATCTGGATCAACGGCTTGTTTGTGGGCTTGAGCTTTACGGTGATCACCGTATTTGGCGCGATGTGGGCAGTGCCTTTTATTCAGGTCAAACTGAGTTGCGATTTAAGCGTGGCCAGTATTCTCGATTCCATGCTCTTTCTCGGCGGTGCGATTAGTTGCCCCTTGTTTGGTTATCTGGCCGGACGCTTCAAACGCCGCCCTATTATTCTTGTTTCCTGCCTGTCTACCGCATTCCTCATCTGGTTAATTTTGTTTTTGCCCACCCGCAGTAGCTGGCTGCTTGGCCTGCTGATGTTTCTAATCGGCCTATGCTGCGGCGCGTATATGCTCGCCTACTCCATCGCCAACGAACAGGCACCCGACGGCACCCTGTCAACCTGCACCGGCTTCATCAACACCCTCGCCATGCTCAGCGCACCGATTATGCAGCCGCTGGTCGGTTTTATTCTGGATTGGGTCGGCAAAGATAACAATGCGCACACCCTGTATGCCTTTCAACTGGCCTTGTCTATCGTACCCGCCGGTCTGATTCTCGCCGCTGGTTTCGCCATGATGCTACCGGAAACAGAATAGCAAAAAGTTGGGTAACCCTGTATTTTTGATGCCTGTTTTTGTTACACTGCGCGTCATCAAAGTATACGGAGATGTTCATGTTCCCGACGCGCTCGCTATTTGACCGATTTGATTCCCGGAAATCCCGGCCAGTCGTGCAAACCTTTCAGCTTGAAGCCATGGTTTTGTTGATGGATCGCCTGTTTAAAGGCAGAAACGAGCAAGCATATGTAGTGAATGATGAGCCGACGCTGCTCCGTACTTTATCAAATTTGTCTTTAAAATTGCCAGGCAAGGAAGCTTTTATCATTGTGCATGGCGAGAAGAACAGCACGGGTTTGTATCTGCATCATGGGCATAAAGGCTTGCAGGCTTATTTGTTTGATTCGCAAAGCCAGGACCTGGATCGCCCGCCTGTCTCCATCATCAGCAGCGTGAGAAGGTTCTTTCCCGGCACCAGCTTCGTGCTGTCGAATTGCTCACTGCACCCGGCGGAGGCTCCCGATGCCCGCGAACTCTATACACTGGAATTTTTGCGTTTTTGCCGGGACCAAGGGCAGTCGTTTTTTGCCAAGTACGTTCGTCCTGAAGACTGCGTGGCAGAGCCTTATAACGTTTCATGGCTACGGCACAAGAGCGGCGGTTTACCGGGATTGGAAGCGCGTTCGGCAAGCAACAATCCATCCTGGTACTGGCAATCTCTGCAGGAGCATCAAACATATCTGGAAAATATGCTGCATTTTCCACCCAGCTTTCCGGCTAAACCGCTTCATTTCGTCGTGCAGGGAGAAACATTTCGCGATTTGTTAATTCGTCTGAATTTTTCCCCCAAAGTGATCGTCGGCTTTCTGGAGGAGCCGCAATATTCGCTTGGACGCTATCACAAATTGAGTCGATTCAGCGATGCAAGCTATCGGCAACTGCCGCCCGAAACCAGCCGTAAAAATTTCCGGATGTTATTCGCCTCCTGGCATTTTCCGCTGCAAAAAGAAGATATTCGTTTGTGTCTGGAGACGATCAAAGGCGATCCGGCATTGGCCACTTTTATTAGCAACTGGATACAGGCGATTGGTCACAGCCATTGTATTGCTTCAATGGATAACCATGGTTATTTTTCCAGCGACTTGCTGTCCGCGGTGGCAACAGAACAGGTGTCGCCGGCGCTCGCTTTAAGCCTGAACCGCTTCCAGCTTGAGTATCTGTCTCAGACGGTGATCAAAAAATTCTCCCGGGAAATATGCAGCATGCAAGGCAATTCTCTGGACGATTTTTTCAATCTGGAGATCAGTCAACAATACAGTATGCTGGGCAAAAGAACGCACAATTTACTGGAAATCGGTCTCATCACGTTTGTTACAGCAAAGGAAATCAGCAATAAACGGATGAAATTCCTGTTTGGAAAACACGGGGTCATACTGCTGAGCGAGGGGCAGCTGAATCTGGAACAAGCCAAAGCATTTACGCCCGCGCAACTTGAATTTTTGGTCACAACCGGCTTTGAATCAGCCCGGCTCAATCAACTGAATTTTAACGATCTGCAAGCCTTGTCAGATGAACAACTGGCCTTGCTGTCTCAGCGTAAACACGCACTGACACTGGGGCATATCAGCCTTGCCGATGCCCGGGCGATGCTGCCAGCGGCCCTGAAACGGGTATTAAGCCGCCATTGTCTGGCCCAAATTGCCAGCGGCTTGTTATCCGCTGATCAACTGAAAAACCTCGACCAGGAAAAACTGGCGTTGTTACTCAGCGAAAACGGTTTGGAACTGGTCAAACAAGACTGGTTACTGCTGTCGCAATGGGAGCAACTGTTGCTGCCGCTGTTGACGGCGCTTGCCTCCGAAAATGGCATCCTGGCCTTGCGTCAGCAGTGGTTGGCGATCAGCGAACTCGCGAGCTTGCCCGAACAAAGCATTGTGATTCTCTTGTCCGACCCCGGCATTCAGGCGATTCGTGCCGGCGCCCCGTTGTCTGTCCTCAAACAATTAAGCCCGGACAAACTGGCGGTCATGGTAAGACCCGATGCCTGGCCCATTCTGAACCGCAGGCTGATTCGTCTTGCGGACATACAGCGCTTGAGTGTCACCCATTTGAATCATCTGTTTTCAGAAAGAGGCGTGTTCGCGCTACAACATCGCATTCTGACACCGGATCAGGCTGGCCTGTTATCGGAACATAACTTGTTTCGCCTGCTGCACTGCAATGCGCTCAACGCTGTGCAAAAAAAGCTGGCTCCCATCACGATCTTTCAAGACATCGATTGGAACGTGGCCGACTGTCTGTTTCAGGCACGTGGCCTGGACGCATTGCGCAATAAATGGATAAGCCTCACCGACGCACTGCGATTAAAACCGGATGTATTGAATGTGATGATCAAAGGCGACGGCATGCTGGCCCTGCGCCGCGGAGCCCTTCGAATTGACGACGTGCTGGATAAAACGGTTACGGAAGTTCAAGCTCTGATTCGAGCCAAAACCAAAAGCCAACCGGATTTTTGGAGCAAACAGGCCAAAACAAACCAGGCCGCCTGCTCAACCTTGCCAGGAATTGATGAGGATGAGAGTATCAGACCAGGTTGGTGAACTGGGAGCGATTTCGGGAATAATTGAGCGTTAGGGTCTGTTGACAATTGAGCACATTGCTACTCACTCCTTTGCCCACCCTGCCAGGGATTAAAAATCTCCGCGCCTGTTTCATTAAAATCCCTGGTATTTCTTGTCACGACCGTCAACCCATGCACCAATGCTGTAGCTGCGATGAGTGCATCACGTTCAGAGCGAGGATCAGGGACATGCAGTTTCGCACAGCGCAACGCTACTGCCGTGTCTATGCTCAAGATCCTGTCTGAAAAAGAAGGCAACACATGTGAATCAAGCCAGGTACGTAAAATCGCTGCCTGAGACGGATCTTTGCACTCTTTTTGCAGGATTCCCGTTTCAATTTCCAAAATGCTGATGACGGATAAAAACAAGGATGATGTTGACAGTTCCCTCGCCCAGGATATGACATTGACGTCGGCTTTCGTTCCTTTTCTCAATTCAGAAACGATATTGGTATCCAGTAAATACATTAATCAAATTCCTCAGTACGAAAAATAGTTCCTTTTATCTTTGGTGCCTCGAACGCTATATCAGATGAATCAGGCATAGCCAGTAGATCAACGATGCTTTCTCTGGTTTTGGTTAATTTCAAATAATCTTCAATGGATAAAAGCACATGAGCAGTATGCCCTCTGTCCGTAATAAAAACAGGCCCCTGCATGGCTGCTTTCTTTATTTTACTCACATCCTGATTAAATTCCCGACTGGAGAACGTTGAAATAGTCATCGTCATGCACCATGTAGTTACTTATCTACAATATAGTGCAAATGTAGTTACTTGTCTACAAACAAAAGGATCGAAGCTTCAATCAAGCTGTTTTTTAGTTAATCTCATCAAACCCAATCGCGCAGAAGCCCGGTAAAACGCCCTCTGTCATGCCGAGGATTCGTTGCTGGCTGATGTCTATTTTGCTGAGCAGGTTGTTCAGGACCAGGTCGACTTTGGGGGCGGTGACGCGGATGCGCCAGGTGTCGTCTTTTTCTCCCTGTACTGTCAAAAACTGCGACATGGTGACGGATTTGCCTTGCTCGTCGCGCCAGCCGGCGACCGAGGCGCGGACGGCGTCGGATTCGGGCATGGTCATGGAGTACAGGGCGCTGCCGTTGTTAAAGGCGCACAAGACCGAGCTGAGTTGATGCTTGCCGGCCAAAGGACTGCTGACCCACGTTTGGCGGAACCAGGCCTTGCGGGCGGTGACGAATTGTTCGGTGCTGCTTTCACCGAGTTGAATATGACCGTTTAATTGACCGGTTTGGCTGATCAACAATTCAATGCCTGGTCGCAGATTTTGCTGTTTTGGCGCTTGTCCGTTGGCTGACGTGAGCATATCCACCTTGAAATTAAAGCCTTTTTTGTCCTTGTCTTTCACCCCGTAAACCCAACTGTTATTGATCGGGTTAAAGCGGATGAAAATATTGCCGACCTGCCAATGGGTTAACTCCGGTTGCTCAATCAGGGTATTGCTCTCTTCGTAAATCAATACCGCTTTGCTTTGCGTGTCAATCAACGACGCCATGGCATGAAAGCGTGCGTTTTCGCGCTGTATCTGTAAAAAATAACCATAACGCTCGTTGTTCTCATTGGTAACCGTGCCGGAAAATGTCCAGGTGGCTTGGGTGGAATGCAGCGACAACACCGCCTGTACCGATGAAATTTCGACTTCCTCGCCAATGCCGACCTCGGCGTGGAGAAGCCATGAGCAGAGCAATAAACAGGCAAATAACATTCGTTTCATGTTGGAAGATACCCTTTTAAACAATCATGTGACCACAGCGCTTGCCAAAACGACTCGCTCAAACTGGCGCTAACGGGTAGATAATACCAATGTTCCGCCGCAAAAGATTGACATTTTACAGCGTCTTTTTCAGTCATAATCACTGTGCCATCGATGCTGGCAAAATCCTGAGCGCCAAAGCGGTGGTGATCGGGAAAGGGATACGGCTTGCAATTCAGCCCCATGGCAGCCAGGGTCATGAAAAATCGTTGCGGATGACCAATGGCAGCTACTGCGGACAGAGGCGGCGACAACTCATCCAGACTCGCTGCGCGACCGCTGGCCAGATGCGTCATCGCCCCGGCGTTCAACTGCATCGCATGCGCCCCCGGCCAGACACCTTGATTCACCACCAGAATATCCGCCTGTTTCAAACGGCTGGCCGGTTCGCGCAAAGGCCCGGCGGGCAAGCACAGGCCGTTGCCCAGACCCCGTACCCCATCGATCACCACAATATTCATGGTTCGACCCATCGCATAATGCTGCAAACCATCATCGCTGATGATGATTTGACTGCGATGTTTATCCAGCAAATATCGTACCGCGTCCACCCTTTTCGGCGCGATAATCACCGGACAAGCACAGCGTTTGGCGATTAAAAAAGGTTCATCACCAACTTGATCAGCCCCGTCGTTTGCGGTTACTTCATACGGAAACTGGCGGATGCGTGCGCCATAACCGCGACTGACCACCCCCACGCGAAAGCCTTTTTCCTGAAAAGCCTGAACCAGGGCGATCACCAGCGGCGTTTTACCTACACCACCCACGCTGAGGTTGCCGACCACTATCACAGGAACCGGGAATGTTTGTTGCAAAAAAGTTTGTAAAATAAAACGGCGAACAGCACTTATCGCCTGATATACGATCGAAAAAGGCCAAAGCAGCCAGCGCCATGCACTGTTTCCGTACCATAATTTGTTAATCAAAACGCATCCTTATCAAGCCGGAACCACCGTTTCCACACCCAGTTTCTGCGCGCGATGCAGTTGCGCGTAATAGCCATTTTGCGTCAGTAACTGTTGATGTGTGCCCTGTTCCACCAGGCGTCCATGATTCATGACCAGTATTTTATTGGCGTTTTGGATGGTGGACAAGCGATGCGCTATCACCAGGGTCGTGCGATTTTTCATCACTTCGTCCAGCGCCGCCTGAATAAAGCGCTCGGATTCGCTGTCCAGAGCCGAGGTGGCTTCGTCCAGAATCAAAATGGGTGCGTCTTTCAAAATAGCGCGGGCAATGGCCAGACGCTGGCGTTGACCGCCGGACAGCAACACACCGTTTTCACCCACTCGGGTGTCATAACCCAGCGGCAGGCGAACAATAAATTCATCGGCAAAAGCCAGTTTGGCCGCGGCGATAATCTGCTCGCGGCTGACATCAAAACGTCCGTATGCGATGTTGTTGGCCAAGGTATCGTTAAACAGCGTGACTTGCTGACTGACCAGCGCCATTTGCTCGCGCAAACTGTCCAGCGCCAATTCGTTGATGGGGTCATTATCAAGGCTGATGTGGCCGGAGCTGAGCTCATAAAAACGCGGCAGCAAACTGGCGATGGTCGTTTTTCCGCTGCCGGAATGCCCGACCAGAGCCACGGTTTCGCCTTCATTGATATTGAAACTGACTTCATGCAATACGGCCTGCCCCTGACGATAGGCAAAGCTGACGTTTTCAAAGCGTATCGCCCCTTTGGCGCGTTCGGTCAAGCGTTTGCCTGTTTCCGATTCAACCGGCATATCAAGCAAATCAAAGACGCTTTCCGCACCGGCCAGACCGCGCTGGATGGTGGCATTCAGGGTGGTCAGTGTTTTAATCGGTTTGATCAACTGCAACATGGCCGCGATGATGGCGAGGAAAGCCCCGGCGGTAATGGTGATAACCGTCGCCAGTTTGATGGCCACAAAAATAATCGCGGCAATGCCTATTGCAATCACAAATTGCACGCCAGATACGTTGGTCGCCTTGCTGACCGCGACTTTCATATCGTTGAGTCGTGAAGATTCGGTGGCCTGTTCAAACTTGCCGATTTCGTAGTTTTCGCCGCCAAAAATACGCACCACGCGATAGCCTTCTATCGCTTCCGCGGCAATTTCGGTGACCTGTCCCATGGATTTTTGTACTTTATGGCTGATACGGCGCACGCGTTTGTTGGTGAGGTTGACGATGATGCCAACAAAGGGAATGGTCAATAAAAACATCAGCGACAATTGCCAGCATATAACCATCATGACGGTTAACAGACCAATCACAAGGCAGGTATTTTGAATAAAATCGGTCAGGGCATCAGCGCTTACTTGCGCCACTTGTTCCACGTCATACAAAATTTTCGACAGCAGTTGGCCGGAGGTGGCTTCGTCGTAATAATCGGAAGGCAGTTTGATGATATGGGAAAACACCCGCTGACGCAGCACTTTCACCACCGAACGCGCCACCCAGGTCATGCAATAAGTACCCAGGGAACTGACCAGGCCACGCAGGGTAATCCCCACCAGCACAATCAGGGGAATGTGTTTGACAAATTCCATGTCGATGCTGATGAACCCCTTGTCGATAAAGGGTTTCATCATATACGTGAAGCCGGCATCGATAAGGGAATAGAGAATATTCGCCGAAATACCGGCAAGCAGCACCGGCCAAAAGGGCTTGACGTAGGTCAACAAACGCCAGTACAAGGCGCTGGATTTAATGGCACGTTGTTTTGTCATAAGACGATATTAAAAACCTGATAGTAAAAAACACAGATTGTAACGCGATTTGATGAATTACGCCAATCGGCAAATACCCCTTTGGACTGCTATTGATCAGCATTAAACCGCATGCTACAGTTTTTCCGGAAAGTCACTGTCATTAGGGAATAAGGACATCATGAATACATTTGTTATAGCAAACATCAAAAGCAGCAGGCCACTACAAGTAAAAAAAGCAGGCCAATCATCAGATGAAGACATTGCCTTTACCAAAGGAGCAACACTTCGCCTGGATCACGGATCAACAGAGTGTACTTATACGCTGGCTCGCGAAGAAAGGCTTGCGAAAACGTTTGAGGAAGCTTTAAAAAAAGCGGAAAATCTTACAGTAAAGCTTGAAAATTTCTCGCCGGAATTTCTCGCTTCCATAGCTGAAGAGGACAGACATTTATACCGACCAGACTCACATTTAGCAGTAAAACCCCCGAAAGTGGTCATTCTGGCGTTGAATATCGAAGGAGGACAAATTAGCGGACAAGCCCAGGCTATTTGTCAGGTAAACACGCGGGAAGGACAAATTTGGGAATCAAGATTCGTTAAACCCAATCAACTGATTGATGCTGAGCGACTGGTTCAGGACATTCAGATACTAGCTGAGCAACAACGCGTTTCTCCTGTAGAACCTGTCAGCGCGCCTGTCGGTGGTATCGGCTTTTTTGGCCGACTCAGCCGGTTCATTTGGTCAGAACCGGCAGCACAAAGTTCACAGCCACCCAGACTTTAGAGCTTGTTTGGGGGCGAGAGGCATCATTTGTCAACAGCCCCTAACGCTTACAGGAAGAAAAGGATTTATATGAAAAAATTACTGGCATTAATCATCTGTTGTTTCGTTGGATCGTCATTTGCCGCCCCCACCAACTGCATCGGCTTAAATAATATCACGTGGAAATCAGATTCGCTTGGCGCAAGGTATGATGCGGCTTATTGGCAATGTATTTATACAGCTACAGCCAATTTTAATTCTGAAGGTGAAACACTGACAGCCAATATCGACTTTATAAAAATAAATGGCCCCGAGCTCTGCGATGATGAAATACATTTGCAAGTATCTGGATATTGCAAAAACAAAATGGATTCTACCTATCCAATTTGGTTGTATGATAACAAGGGCAACCGTTTGAGTGGAGCCTGGACTCAGCCAGAGCGCATTGGTATTTATGGCACCGTGACCTTGCCAACCGAAAATTATCCGGGATATATGAGCATTTATTTTGTGCCCCGTTGAGGTTTTATTCCCCGCGTAAAAAAGTATATACTCCGCAATTCCAACTGGCGCACATGGAAAAGCCAATTATCATGAATCCAACCGATATCAACAATCCACATGACAAATTGTTTCGCGCATCTATGCAATACCCGGAAGTAGCACGTGATTTTCTGGATGCACATTTACCCGTAGATATTAAAAGCAAATTAGATTTTAAATCCATTATTACTTGTCCCAATACCTTCATCGATGAAGAATTAAAACTGTCTCAATCAGATGTGTTGCTGAAAGCCAAAATTGATGGCGAGACAGCATATGTATACGTACTGGCTGAACACCAAAGCGCACCCGATCCCTTGATGCCCTTTCGTCTTATGAAATACATGATCAAAATATGGGATTATCATCGTTCGCACAGCAAAAAAAACAAGGGTCTTCCTTTCCCGGTCATCGCACCAATCGTCTTTTATGCCGGAAAGCGCGCCTGGACTACGCCGCGAACCCTGTGGGATCTTTGCGGTGAGCAGTCCGCATTAATGCATCAAATATTACAGACGCCGATTTGTCTTGTTGAGTTGAATACCTTGTCTGACCTGGAATTAACATCAAGATTATGGTCCGGCACGATGGAGTTCATTATGAGCCACCGGTTCAGGCAACATATCAGCCGTGAACTGGATGCTATAGCGGATAATATCAATCGATTGATGCTGCAAGAAAACAGGCAATTTGTGTTACAATTACTAACATATATACTGGAAATTGATGATGAACATCGAACGCCACAAGAACTGATTGGCCTGATAGAAAGTAAATTAACACCGAAGGCGGGGGATAGTGTGATGAGTTTAGCGGATATTCTTAGAGAAGAGGGCCGAGAAGAAGGTCGGGAAGAAGGCAGTGAAAAAACCAAACTTGAGATAGCAAAACGATTGCTCTCTGATGGCGTGGAGCCGGCTTTTGTCGCAAAAGCTACACAGCTGCCATTGGAAAAAATCAATGCTCTGAAAATGAAAAAATAAGCGCTTCACGCTCCCCTTCTTTACCCACGCCCTGGCATGAGGTGCCTGGTGCCGATGAAGACGATGCAGCGGCTTGAGCTGCCCTATTTGCTCTTTCAGTCTTGCTGCTGCGCCAAAAACCAAAGATGGCTGAGGCGGCTCTGTTTTCCAATTCCTGTCTAAACTCCTCCTGTATTTGCTTATGAACGCCGGGTCGTTCCACATGATTTTTGCATAAGGCCATCTGCATTCGCGCTTGTTGTTTTTGAGATAGATGGGAAAACAGGCGGTGGCGGTTTGCTTCGCGGGAGGTCGGGCTTCTCAAATCATTCAGGGTCTTGGTGAATTGCAGAAAAGCGGTCACGATGATGTTCATGGTGACATGACGCAGCTCATCGCCTTTTTTGATGGGTTCCTGGCCATTGACCAGCCCCAGATCCAGATCCTCTCCTCCATTGATGGAGCAGCCCGATTTCAGACTAAAAGTGCCAGGTCTGAATCCATTTTTGTTGACGCTAATCTCACAGCCTTCATCATAAATACCCGGTCTGATGCGATTGTTGTCAAGATCAGCAACATAGTCGGTGGTCATCCAGTAGCGCATTTGTCTGGCCAGCGCATCCACACCAATCCATTGGCGCAACAGTATGTCTGCCTGTTTCTGATTATAGAAGGTGGTCCGCGAAATGAGCAGTGCCGCGTTGCGGATTTGTTGAGCGGCGACTGCCTGCCAGATTTGATCAATTTCCTGTTCAGATTGCCCCGCCGCTTTCGCCCGATTGGTCAGCTCGACGGCACGCTTGCCGGCAATTAACTGTAAAACATAAAGATACTCGGCCAGAATATTCAAAAGCAAACGATTCCCGCTTTTGTCTCCATAGCATACCCAAACATCCCTGAAATATTTGGCCATAAAGGGAGAATACTCAAGATAATCGTTAATCGATCGGTGATCCGCAAGATCTGCCAATCCCGACGCACGCAAATTGGGATACAGGACCGCTTTAAGCCATGCGGTCAAACGTCCTGTACCAAGGCCAAGGCCAGATAACAAGTTCACCAGCGTCCGATAACGGCCCACATCTTCGCGTTCATGTTGGCGCTGCTCGGTATTATGAAAAATATCGGCCAGTTGATCGAAGACCAAACCTCGACCCAACAAACTGACCAGATCATCTAAAACCAGGTTGCTTAATCTGTTAAATTCCTCCGTAGACAGCTCGGGATCGTGAAGATAAATCCGGTACTTATTTTTTGAATCAAGCAGATAGCTATAAGCCGTCACCTGATCATCTGCGCATCCAACCAGTGTCGTGAAGCTTGCAAGCGCCTCGGCATCCAGAGATTGTTGTCGATGTAACCAGGCAAAGACCTCGGTCGTTTTCAAAACGCCCTGCGGCTGCGGGAAGCTGCTTTGCAAGCCCAGCTCGGCTGCATTGGCTTGTAAGTGGCCGCAAACACGCTGCTCTTTGACCAACAGGCTATCCTCTTCCCCCGCTTTTGAAATTTTTACCGCCAACTCCTGGCCGTCTTTTTGCAGAAAAATCGTCCTGCCCAGCAGACTTGAAAACTGCCAGCCCTGTTGGTTCAATGCATCGAGATAATTCGCCTGAACGGCTAAGGTCAAGTCAGAATCTTGTGCAAACGTCAGGCTCAGATCGAGGCGATCAGGCCGTCTTTTGGCAGACGGCATAGCCGTGACCATCCGTTGTGTCAGACTGGACCAAAAATCAACCGATACGCCATTATCCTGGAATACAATCCCTTTCAGATGGCCCTTGCTACAAATACCATCGGGGTGTTCAATCAAGTCTGCCAGAGACGCGGCAATCTGTTCCGCAGTCCATTTTTGCGGTAACACTTCGAGCAAACGGGGACCCAAAAAAGGATTTTTCCATAGTATTTCTTGCCTGAGCGGGAGACTTGATTGCTCCCAAATAGCCCAGATATGCTCCTGATTTCTATCTGTAACAGCGATGTTGTCTTGTTTGATGATCAAGAGCAGCTTGTCACAAGCTGCCTGACTGACGTGCTGACAAATAGCGTTAAAATTAGACCTGTTAAACTCGCAAAGCAAACGCAGAAAACGCCTGGCAACGTCGTCATCCTGAATATGCTGGTCAATTGCTTGCACAAATCGCCCAGGCCACATGGTTGAAAGTTTGATTAAAAGTGCGTCGGCAAAAAAGTCAAGCCTTGCTCTGAATGTTGCCCAGTATAGCGAGATGAGCCGGTCACGCTCTTCTTCGCTCAGCTTTTCTCTTATCAAGCCAAGTCCTTCCGTACTCCAAAGCGACAATACGCGAAGAAAAGCCATGGCTCTTTCGTCGTCTTCAATCAATTGCCGGACGCTTTGTACAAATCGATCGAGCCAAACATTTGAAATTTTGAATGCAATATTACGGCTCTCTATGTCATTCATATCTCGGGATACTGTCCAATATAGCGAGATTAATCGGTCTTGTTCTTCTTCGCCCAGTTTTTCAGTCATCGAGCGAAGTCCTTCAATATCCAGATACGGTAATACGTGAAGGAAAGACCGGGCATTTTCATCGTCTTTAATTAATTGAATAGCGATTTGTGCAAATCGCCCGGGCCATGCACTTGAAATTTTGATTAAACGCGGTATGGCAGCTTCGGCTTTCATAGTCGTGGACAGGGTCCAATATAACGAGGTTAACCGGTCAGTATCTTCTTCGCCCGGTTTTTCGGTCATCAAACGAAGCCCTTTTGTATCCAGCTGCGGCAATAAGCGAAAAAACGTTTGAGCACCTTTATCGTCTTCAATCAATCGATTGGCACTATGCACAAACTGCTCGGGAAAGTGGCTTGAAGAAACGATTAAAAGTCTTTCGAAAAAAAGAATCAAAAAACGATCGTCCGTAACCTCTGTTTTTGCTACAGTCAATGCGTATACCCTGCTCCAGGCTTCCGCGCTGAGGCCCTCGATGGCCGCTTGGCACGCGTCTGAACCTCGATAGATCATCAGGTTGATAAAATACCCGGCGCCTTCCTCATCTTTGGGTAATTCATCTTGCAGCTGCTTGTTTTTCAAAGCATCCAGAAGGGTTTCATTATTCAAAAAACGTAAATCACATGCTCTGTTTTTCAACACGAATGCGACCCGTGTTTCAACAGGGAAACGCATGAGCAATTGATTAAATAAATAAGGCGCTATGCCTTTTGTTAACGCCTCCAGATCATATTCACCCTGTAATATCATGCGGCTAAACGCCCAGGTTTTATCTGATGTATACGCGTCGGCAGAGGTTGTGGCGAACAGGATTAAGGCTTGATTGTTATTCGAGTATTCAGAGACGGATGAGGCTGGCGCACAACTTGATTCGGCTGCTGCTTGTTGAGGGGAGATGGATTGGGGGCTACTTCTTCCGTCCAAAAGGCGTTGGCGTTTTGAGGGTTTCATTGGCAACCTTTGAGGGTAATAACTGGGTGCATTGTATAATAAATACTCTTTTCAGGCAACGAGAAAGTAGATATTTTGGCTCGGTGCCAACTGCGGGAGACCCTTCGCTGCGCTCTGGGCGACATAACTGGGCATCGGTGTGGCACGGACAGCCGCAGTGTCGCCCAGAGCGCAGCGAAGGGTCTCCTGAATCTGGCTCGGCACTACTTTCTGGAAACCAACTCTGCAATCAAGCCCGGCCCCTGATAGATCAACCCGGTATAAACTTGCAACAAGGTCGCGCCGGCTTGCAGTTTTTCTTCTGCGGCGGCTTTGCTGTCTATTCCACCCACGCCGATCAGGCAGAGTTCGGTTCCGACTTGCTCTTTTAATATACGTAAACAGGCCGTTGCTCGATGCAGCAAAGGTCGTCCACTCAAACCGCCCTGCTCTGTGGCGTTCGGCAAGTGACCAACGCCTTCGCGCGAACAGGTGGTGTTGGTGGCGATGATGCCGTCGAATTGGTTGGCGCGGATGACATCGGCCATTTGTTTCAGCGCGTCATCCTCTTCGTCCGGGGAGAGTTTCACCACCAGCGGCACGCGGCGTTGATGTTGATCGGTCAATCGGGCGCGTTCTTCCGCCAGTTGGCTGAGCAGATCCTGCAAATAAGCGCCCTGTTGTAACTGGCGCAAATCCGGGGTATTTGGTGAAGATATATTAATGGTGATATACGATGCATGCCGATACACGCGTTGCAGACAATAGCGATAATCCTCAACCGCCTGGTTCAGAGCCGTGTCTTTGTTTTTGCCGATATTAATCCCGAGCACGCCGCGATATTGCGCTTTGTCCACATTGGCCACCAGCGCGTCCACCCCCTGATTGTTAAAACCCATGCGGTTGATGATGGCATCAGCCTCGCGCAAGCGGAACAAACGGGGCAAGGGATTGCCTTCTTGCGCGCGTGGGGTGACGGTTCCCAGTTCGATGAAGGCGAAGCCGAGTTTGCCGAGCGCATCGAGGTGATCGCCGTTTTTATCCAGCCCTGCTGCCAGGCCGATTGCGTGGGGGAACTCAAGCCCCATGGCTGATATGGTCGGGCCAGCCACGGGCTGTTTGAACAAACTGGCCGGCAGATAATGCAGGGCATTCAAAGTCAGTTGATGCGCACGTTCGGCATCAAGGCGAAACAACAAAGGACGAATCAGCGAATACATCAGATATGGCACTCCTGGGCCCAGACACGCAACATGGCGTTGCCTTTTGCTTGCTGCAAGTGATAACGCGTGCTGCGCACTTCCACGCCGTAATTTTGTTGTTGCAGAGCCAGCAATAATGGGCCGATCAAGGTAGACATATGATCGTTATAATCCACCAGGGGGAACACCCTCACCTCTTTGGCGACGCGCGCCAGTTCGCGGATCATCTGGATATGAAAATCGAGATCCTGATTATCCAGATCCCCGAACAAATAATGTGAACACAAGGCCATATCAAAGGAAAAATCGGGATACGGTAAATGGAAGTCTTCGGCAGCCTGATAACGTCCGTCCTTTTTCCCCTGGGTATAATCGGCAAAAAAAGCGTCCATGCCGGCGCGGCGTTGGGCGAGAAACCCTTCCAGTCCGCCATAACGACTGAAATCAAAATGCGTTGATTCCGCCGCCACTTGCTCCGCCCGGTCGGCAAAAACCAGCAGGGATTTGGTTCTCAGGGTCGCTTCATCGAGCACAAACATGGGATCGCAACTGACGCAGGATGTTGCCTGCGCGCGCACCTCGACATTAAACGCAGACGGGCCGCAGCCAAATTCCAGCAGCGCAGCACGCAAGTCTTCGGGACTTAAATCAAACATTTCCCGATAATCATCCAGATGATGCCCCCAGAGAACCCAGTCACTCATGTTTTACTCCTTAAAGCTTGATAACAGGTATATCAGCTATCTGATCCGACAAATGGTCACAGCGTGTATAAACCAAAGACAGATACTGTGTTAAATATCGATGCTCATCGTCGTTAGCTGCCGCGGACAGGACGATGGTATCCAGTGCTGTTTGTAATTTTTTGATCAAATAATCCAGACGCCGGGCCACTAAAACACGGGGCAAATGACAACTGTCTGCAAAATCGGCCAACTGATATGCATGAACGATTTGTCCGTCAAATTCATCGCCCAGGCCCATTGCCATTTCGTGTTCAAAATCCGGATACATTTTAATGTTGACCAGATCGTAAAACGGCGTTAACACCAGGCCATTCGGCCCTACAAAAAAACTGATATTTTTACCATGCGCATCATAATTAAAAATGAGTATGTTAAACAATACCCAATCCAGTATGCCTTGTTTTGTCTGGGCAGGATTAGCGCATTGATTGGCAAAATCAAACAATTTTATCAAGCTTGCACCTTCTCTGATATGCGCGACATCCCGACCACTGCCAAAATTTCGCTCATATTTGTATTCGGGTGATACATTCAGCGCCTGGCAGCCATCGATGATATGTCGACGTTTGACCATCGTCATGGAAACTTGCTGTCGGTCAAAACGCTCAACGAGCAGTGCCGGGTATGGGCCATAACGTTTCAACTGAACAGGTGCTACCGGTATGCCGCAAGACTTTGCCAATTGCATGCTGACAAATTCATTCAGAACCAAATGAGACGTGCTTTGTTTTTCAAATTTGAGAAGGTGGGTTGAGCACAGCAGCCCGTCACCAAAACCCGGTTGACCGTCTGGATTGAGGAGGACATTGATTTTATCTTGCACCCCCGCAACGGACAGGCGTGGTTTTCCATCCCAAATAATCAAACCCGTGCTGTCACGGGTCTTCAAACGCTGCTCCAGCTCATCATGACCAATCATACGAAACGCGGCGTTGACCGGGTATGTTTGGGCAGGTGGTAAAAAAACCAGGGCACCAGGTGTATCAAGACCCAGCGCCCGCACAAGCCCAAAGGTATTGTATTTGCTGAGGTGATAGCTGCTGACCAACTCATCGAGACCATTGCCTTCCGGCAGTAAATTACGAAGAAAGCGTTGTACATTCAGCGGTGAACAGTCGCCTTGTAATGGCAGATGCGGCGAAACGGCATAGCCGGATTGTTGCCAGGTTTCGTGATATTGCCAATGTAATTGATCGTCGATTAGAGACAGGCTTGCGATTGGCGCCTGGCCTGCGTAAACCGACAGCACGGCGTCATTGCCAGTCATCAGCGTCTCCTTGCGGCTGATGCCAGGGCAGAATATGTAAGGCCAATCCCAATGCCGCACAAATCTGCAAGACAGTGACGAGCTGACTGTTTGCATGGCCATGTTCGATGTTCAACAACGTTTGTTTGGCCACACCGCAAAGTGCTGCCGCGTCTTCCAGCGTTAAATGGCTTTGCGTACGCCGCGCTTTGACAGCCTGCCCCAACAGTTGCGGCGTCAGGGTTTGTGACAAGTCTGGCGTATCGTGTTTTTTAATGTGCTTACCCATTATAATCCTGGCTCATTAGACTTTATTGATAAAATATGATCTGTTTTGTATATAATCCTTTTATAGTAGGATTTTAGACAAAATGCAAGGGTAAATTGATATAATCCTGGTTGACCAGGATTATAAAGTCGTCAGGTTAAGGGAAAAACTTCGGTTTATCAGGTGGCACCGAGCCACAATCAGGAGACCCTTCGCTCCGCTCTGGGCGACACGCTTGAGCATCCGAGTGAAGGGAGATCTCTCAACCCACACCGCAGTCCGAACGTGTCGCCCAGAGCGGAGCGAAGGGTCTCCTGACGCTCGCTCGGTGCCACCTGTTTTGCCTTAACCTGATGGTTTATTCAAACCACCTCGCTGCGGTACTTCATCCAGCTTTTCCCCGATCTGCTGCAGCATCTCCTGGCGGCGGGTTGTCGGTTGGAAAAATCCGCCGTTTCCGAGGCTTTGCAGCAGATAAACACCAAGGGTGCTTAAAGACCGTCCGATCTGATACAGCGTGGGATACCAGGTGTTGCGGTGTGTGCCCATCTGTCCGAAGGCTTCGCGTAGTTCGGTTTTGAACGTTTCGCGGGAAGCGGGTGAGCTGTCTGCCTGAAACGCATCAGCGCGACTTTCCAGGCGATCAGCCCACTGCACGGCCAGTTCACCTTCATCTTTACTGAGCTGATCCCGCAATCCCTTCATCTGCAAGCCCTTGAGGCGTAACTCGCCAATGGCCGCGTACAAAGGCTGGAGATGGGCTGGAATGGGCGGCTTCTGCTGGCCCGGTTTGACCTGCACCAAATCCTCGAAAGGCGACACATCCGGCACTTGCGCTGCGGGAAACTCCCGCTCGGCAGCGATTTGATAATCCGGATTTTCCGCTTTCAATATATCCTGGGCCCGTCCCAGCAAATCGCGGAAGGTCACGGGAATACCTTTGCTGCGTTCCTCGTTGTAGACCTGAATCAACACCTGCGCCCGGATTGATGAAAGACCGGTGTTCACCAGAATCTCCAGCATTTCTGAATCTGGATAATTGCGTAATTGCACATTGATAAAACGCCGCGATTGCGCATTGCTGGCTTTGACGCGCCCGCCCATGGCAGCGGAATTTTGCGTGCCGATGATCAACAAACCGGGATTGTCGGGGCGTTTGTTGTCCAGTGTTTTTCTCATCGCGACTGCGTTCATTATCGCTTCCTGCACGGGCGCACTGTTGATTTCGTCCGCCAACACCACCCCACCTGTTTGCAAAGCCTGGAGCCACATCTCCACTTTGACCTCATCGTTCAGACTGGCTTTGATGTCGTAAACCTGTTTGCCGGGCACATCCGGGCCATAACCGCGCGCCAGCAAAATATCTTTGGCCATCTCGCTTTTGCCCTGACCGGGTTCTGACTCCATGATGATGCCGCCGAGGCCGCCATAGAGAAAGTCATCCGGCGCATTGCGTTCTTTATAACAACGCTCGCGCAGATTGAGCAAGTCTTCAAGCAAACTGGCGACCGGCAGACGTGAGGCCGTATATAGAAAAGGTTCTCTGACCGGCGCTGGCTCAGACGCAGGCACCGAGGAAGAAGATATCGGCGCAAGCGGTTCCCGAATCGTATGCGCCATGATGCTGTCGGATGGCAGCAAATCAAGCGGCGGAAAGGCCTGATCAAATTCCCGCAGGGATTTTTCCGGCACCAGACCACGGGCAATGGCGCGCGCGTAATGACGGGCAACGTCCAGCGAAGCATCATGTGTATTTTGATGCGCGATGGTCAGATTGGCCATGGTGATCAACTCACGCGGCGAAATCAGCACGCTGTATTCCGAGCGTTCACACAAAAAGCGATACACCCGCAAAAACTCATGCGCGATGTTCGCGGCTTGCGTTTTATCAAATTGATAGCGCAGCAAGGGCTTCAAGATCGTTTCGTAAATATACTCCTGGGGCATGGGATCAAAGACCACGGCATTGCCATGCTGTTCAAACAAAGCCGGCATGTTGCGCTTGTCGCCATAGCTGACGGGATTACAGGCGAAAGCCACCACGTGATCTTTGGTCACGTAAATAATTTCGTTCTGGATGCGAATGAAAGGCGGATCCTCCATCAAACCCTCAAAATCCGTCCATGATCGCCCTTGCAGATTGGCCTCGTCAGGAAACAGGATTTTTCGCCCCGGACGCGTGTCTGCCGCCCAGGCTCGCACCGCTTCATAACCATAATGAACATGGTTGTCTTTGCCCAACTCCTTTTCCACAAAGGTGGATTTACCCACGCCGGTCAGGCCAGTGATCACCACAAACGGAGAATGGGCCAGGACTTCATCCACAGCGCGGCGACGCTCGGCGTTAACGGCTGCCGTAATCGCCTTGCTGTGCGCAGGTCGAAAATCTTCCATCGGCACGCTGATGGGCAGGCTGGACAAACCACGCCAGGCATGGTCGCTGTTGGCACCTGCACCCGCCTTTTTCAGATACCGTTCCCGGGCGCGTAATTTGCTCAGCGACTCGGTGTTCAAAACCGGGGCGTTTGGCGGCATATCAAGCTGTTCTGCTTTTTCCTGAATGCTGACCTCATGTCGATCACAAGGAAAAATTTGCGACAAATCCTCACCCAATTCGCTGTGATCCGGCAAAATAATCAAACGCTTGCCGCCATCCTGGTTGTAGCGTTTCAGCAGATAAGGCGTCAGCGCTTGATTGAGTTCCGGTGAAAACGTGCCCTTTAAAATCAAGATATGCCCTTCGCGTTCCAGCAACGCCGGCAGCAAACCCCGGGTGTTGTGAAAATTCAGCAGGCAGCTTTCCTGATCCAGAAAGCCATCAATCGAATCCAGCAAATCGGCAGGCTCGCATTCCGATACATTCACGCTGATCACCCCCTCCGAACCCAACTGGCTGCGGGTCGTATCGGGATCGCTGCTGGCAATAAGACGCGTAAACAGTGCCCTCTCCAAGGGAGGCAGAGGCGCATTTTTCGGCGGCAGCAGGTTAACCAGCGCCGCTGGCAAGCTCACCCCTTTGGCCAGATTCAAACGCAGGGTCACGTTGTTGAGCGTACATTCGTGGATGAAATGCGCCAATTGATTGGGGCTCATGGCATGACTGATGTTCAGCACCAGGGTTTGCCCGGCATATTTTTCGCGCAGCAAGCCGTCTATCGCGATCACGCTTTTGCTGTCTTCAATGCAAAGATAACGCGTTAAAAATTCACTCATGGCGTAGGCATTGAGCGTTTCAGCCTGGGGATCAACGCCATCGCCCCAACTGAGAATCGCGCTGGCATACTGCGCCCAGTCATAACCTTTTCGAAAGCCGAGAGAAAAATTGGCTGGCAGGTCTATGCGTTGTTTTTCATGCTCGATGAAGCCATTTTCGCAAGCTTCCAGCCAAAATTCCGCAAAGCCTTTTTGATCTTCCGGCGCATTCACCAGGCTGATGGGCTTGCCGCTGCGTAAGGCTTTTGGCAGCTCGCCTTCTATCCATTCCATCTGCTGACCGCGCGGCGCCCAGTAACCGAGCAGACGCTCTTTCCAGTCAAGCGCCTGGAACAAGTGCAGCGGATAAGCATCGTCGCTGTCGGGATGCGTTCGCAACACAGGTTTGGATGGCAGCGCCAAATTGGCCGGCCAGTTTTCCCGCACGGCAATCCGGGAAGACAAATCACTGCCGCTGTATCGTTTGGAATTGGCGAGATTTTGCAGCGCCACCACGCGTGTTCCGGGCAGCAAGGGCACGCCATCGGCGTTGGGATTTTTATCCACCAACTGATTAAAACGCACAATCACGTCACGCGGAAAATTGTCGAAATTCACCACGATCAGCGGCGGCTGGTCGCAGGCGATTAATTGTTCATAAACCGGCCCGCCAGGGCCTTTGCTGAGCACACCGGTCTTGCCATCGGCCTGTAAGGCCACGAAGGGATTGCTGAGGGTCAAATCTTCTGGATTGTCGATGTAAATAACCGGCCGCCCCAGTTTTTTACCCTGTGCTTGCAGGGCAAAACGCAGGCCCTGGATGGATTGCTCATTGGGCATGTTAATCAAATGCGAGGGCTTGTCGGATGTGAACAAGGCATCCAGATACGCGTCTTCTGACGCCGGCAGCACCGGGTTCACGTGGATGGGCTGCAAGGCCGCCCGATCAGCCTCCATGCTGCTCAGCGCTGTTTGCAAGTCGGCCAGGGCTTCAAAACGGGCGCGATGCTCAAGCGACAACTGCGCCTCATGTTTACGCGCCAGGTTGCTCAAACGCCGGATAATGTCATCACGCGAGCTGGGTTTTACATCCGCCAGGCTCTGTTCCATGC
>Ga0209066_10001246_pt1 | contig 34463 bp, 28 predicted proteins | sample All_14_2_FD_187198 | JGI IMG/M metagenome (GOLD analysis project Ga0209066, IMG submission 187198) | Freshwater microbial communities in response to fracking from Pennsylvania, USA - Allegheny Zone_MetaG_DW_15 (SPAdes) (version 2) ... | reverse complement strand
TACTTGGTGGGATCGTCGTCATAGGTGCGGATGTCGGCGGTCGGCGCATTGGCCCGCGCCCAGCTCTCATAGTTGGTGCCCAGGCCCACGCCGACCTTCTTGCCGGCCAGGTCGGCAGGCGTATAGGGGCCGGCCTTGCCTCTCAGTACGATGATCTGGATGCCCGAGACCGTGTAGGGCGTGGAGAAATCGTATTTGGCGGCCCGCTCGGGCGTGATGGTGATCTGGTTGATCACCACATCGATGCGCCGGGCCTCCAGCGCGCCCAGCAGGCCGGCGAAGGGGGAGGGGCTGAACACCGGCTCGACGCCTATCTGGGCGGCCAGGGCCTTGGCGAAATCGACGTCGAAACCCGCCAGCTGGCCGGCCTTGTCCTGGAAGTTGAACGGCGGATAGGTGCCTTCCAGGCCGACGCGCAGCGTCTTGCTGGCCTGGACCCGCTCGGCCGTGGTCTGTTCGGCCTCCTTGGCCTTGTCGCCGCATCCAGCCAGGGTCAGAGCGCCAGCGCCCAGGATGAGATTTCGACGGTCTAGAAATGACATGGGCGGCCTCGGCAAATCCGGAACACGCAGTTCTATACGCCGCGACGGCCTTCGCCAGAGGCAAGCGTGACGGCGGGTTCAGATCGGGCGGGGTGATGGGGAATTGAGCGATCGGATCTCGCCCCGTTTCGCGCCTCAGCGTTTGCGCACAAACACGGTCCCCGCCGAATAGCCCGCCCCGAAGCTGCAGATCAGCCCGGTCTCGCCCGACTTGAAGTCGTCATTGGCCGAGTGGAAGGCGATGATCGAGCCCGCCGAGCTGGTATTGGCGTATTCGTCCAGGATGATCACGTTCTCGCCCGGCGCGGGGTCGCGGCCCAGCACCTTGCGGCCGATCATCTCGTTCATGTTGATATTGGCCTGGTGTAGCCACAGGCGCTTAAGGGCATGGGGATCGACGCCGAGGTCGGCGGCGTGCTGCAGGATCATCTCACTGACCATAGGCACCACCTCGCGGAACACCTTGCGGCCTTCCTGCACGAACAGCTTGTCGCGCGCGCCTTCGCCTTCGGGGGCGGTGCGATTGAGGAAGCCGAAATTGTTGCGGATATTGTTGGAGAACTGGGTTTTCAGGCGCGTGCCCAGGATCTCCCAGCCGCCGGTCGCCTGCTCCGCATCCTCAATGATCACGGCCGTGGCCACATCGCCGAAGATGAAGTGGCTGTCGCGATCCTTGAAGTTCAGGTGCCCCGAGCAGATCTCGGGATTGACCATCAGCACCGCCCTGGCGCTGCCGGTGGCGATGAAATCGGCTGCGGTCTTGATGCCGAAGGTGGCCGACGAGCACGCCACGTTCATGTCGAAGGCAAAGCCGTCGATGCCCAGGGCCTGCTGCACCTCGATGGCCATGGCCGGATAGGCGCGCTGCATGTTCGAGGCGGCGCAGATCACCGCGCCGATTTCCGACGCTGGCTTGCCCCAGGCGGCGATGGCCTGTTTTGCAGCTTCCACCGCCATTTCGGCCAGGATCGAGATTTCGTCGTTGGACCGCTCGGGCAGGACCGGACGCATCAGGTCGGGATCAATGATGCCGTCCTTGTTCATCACGAAACGCGACTTGATGCCGGACGCCTTCTCGATGAATTCGGGTGAGGAGGGGGCCAGGGCCACCACCTCGCCGGCCGCTATGGCCTCGGCGTTTGCGGCGTTGAACCGCTCGACGAAGGTGTTGAAGGCTTCGACCAGCTCGGTGTTGGAAATGCTGTGGGGCGGGGTGTAGAGCCCCGTGGCGGCGATGACGGCGTGATGCAAGCGACTGGTCCCGATGACGCTGGCGCGCGACCTGAAGCGCGCGTCTCGATTGTTGTTCTGCTGGATCAATAGCACGCCTTTTGGCCCCGTCACCTCCCCTGGACCCGCACCTTTGGGGTCACAGGCGCGGGGTTTTTGCTTCCGCAGGGGAATAATCCTGCGCCGCCACAATCGCCTTGGACATGTCGGCCGCGACACGCAATGGCCTCAAACAGGTCTGGTCCGGGCCCCATCGGAGCCGCATGGCGCGCCTAGTCAGAGGGGGCTGAGGGGCAAACAGCACCCGGAGTCAGAACAATGAAAAATCTCATGCCTGCGGCGATGGCCGCCGTGTCGGTCGCCGCCATTCCCGCCCTGTCGCACGCTCAGGTCACGCCGGAGTACTACGGGTCGGCCGGCTATGGAACCACCCGCGCCGACGGCGCCGATCTGGGCGCGATCCAGGGCCGGCTTGGCGCCAGGCTGACCCCGCACTTTGGCGTCGAGGGCGAGGTCGGCGTCGGGGTTTCCGACGACAAAACCTATGCGGCTGGCGCGCCGGTCAATGTCGAACTCAAGCACCAGGCCGCAGCCTATGCGGTGGGCTTCCTGCCCGTGACTCCCCGGATCGACCTTCTGGCCCGCGCCGGCTATGGCACGACCAAGCTCAAGGCCTCGGCGGGCGGCGTATCGGCCAGCGACTCGCAGGACAGCTGGAACTACGGCGTCGGCGCCCAATACAGGCTGGACGACAGGAACGGCCTGCGCGCCGACTGGACCAAGTCGGAATATACCAACTCCAAGGCGGACGCCGACACCCTGGCGGTGTCCTACGTCCGCAAGTTCTAAGCGGTTCGCCCCCGGGCCGAAAGGTCCGGGGCGGGCTCTATTCCCGTTTCTGCGGGAGGAGGGGATGGCGCTCCCCCGGCCAACGCCGCAGGCCCCCTCCTGACCTGCTGCGCAGGTCGTCCTCCCCCTGGAAGGGGGAAGATGAGATCGGCGCGTTTCATCTTCCCCCTCCGGGGGAAGACGGTCGCGAAGCGACCCGTAGGGGGCAAGTACGGGGATAAGCTGCGCCCAATCCCCGGGTTCTCGATTATGAATTCCAACAAATTCAACACCCTGCAAATAAGACGAGCGCGCCCGTCAGACGCGCTGAAACCGGCCGCATAATCATCCCACCTCGTCGCACGGGAAGGGCGCGCGGCCAGCGACCGAAGCGGCGGCGGGGGGTGATCGAGCGGGACTGGGCTTCAGGGGGATACTGAGGCGTGTCCGGGGATCCTGGCGTTGCGGGACCTGCCCGCCGTCGGCGTGGACGGAGAGACACGCGGGAGATGCCATAGGCCCTCGCGCTTCGACCGCCGGGCCGCTCTGGAAACAGGGCGGTTCGGGTTCTGCTAAGGCCTCAACAGGGCCACCTGGCGGGACGCTGGCGGATAACGATGACGCGGAGCGAACGGCTTCGTCGAAACGGTATTTCTATTCTTCATCCGGACGTCGTCCGGACGCTCCGCGACCCTTTCCATCCCTTCAGCGAGAGATCGCGTGAGGCTGCGGCGCCGTAGCTGCTCCCCCTCTGGGGGAGCTGTCGCGGAGCGACTGAGGGGGCTAATGCGGCCTAAGCTCAGCTGGCCCCCTCCGGCCCTCTGGGCCACCTCCCCCAGAGGGGGAGGATCTTCTGCGCAGCCTCAGAATCCTTGACATCCACGCCCCCCCATGCGCCTTTCCGCGCCTTGCAAATCAACGCGTTTCCGCGATTTTCGAAGACTTTGTCATGACCACGATGCACGCCTACCGCACCCACACCTGCGGCGCCCTTCGAGCTTCCGACACCGGCGCCGATGTCCGGGTTTCGGGCTGGATCCACCGCAAGCGCGACCACGGCGGCCTGGTCTTCATCGACCTGCGCGACCATTACGGCCTGACACAGCTGGTCTTGCACCCCGAAACCCCGGGCTTTGATGTGGTCGAGCGCCTGCGCGCCGAGAGCGTGATCAAGGTGGACGGCAAGGTGCTGGCCCGCGACGCCGCGGCCGTGAACCCCAACCTGCCGACCGGCGAGATCGAGATCCACGTCACCGCCGTGGAAGTGCTGAGCGAAGCCGCCGAGCTGCCGCTGCCGGTGTTCGGCGAGCCTGACTATCCCGAGGAAATCCGCCTCAAGCATCGCTATCTCGACCTGCGCCGCGAGACCCTGCACAAGAACATCGTGCTGCGCAGCAAGGTGATCCACTCGATCCGTCACCGCATGGTCGAGCAGGGCTTCCTCGAATACCAGACCCCGATCCTGACGGCCTCGTCGCCGGAAGGCGCGCGCGACTTCCTGGTGCCGTCGCGCCTGCATCCGGGCAAGTTCTACGCGCTGCCCCAGGCCCCGCAGCAGTTCAAGCAGCTGCTGATGGTGTCGGGCTTTGACCGCTATTTCCAGATCGCCCCGTGCTTCCGCGACGAAGACCTGCGCGCCGACCGGAGCCTGGAATTCTACCAGCTCGACATCGAGATGAGCTTCGTCACCCAGGAAGACGTGTTCGCGGCCATCGAGCCGGTGATGCACGGCGTGTTCGAGGAATTCTCGGGCGGCAAGCCGGTGTCGCCGATTTCGGGCACGCACACCTTCACCAACGATTTCGGCGCGACGCTGGAGCACAAGGGCTTCGAGCGCCTGACCTACGCCCAGTCGATGGCCTGGTACGGCAGCGACAAGCCCGACCTGCGCAACCCGATCAAGATGGCCGACGTCTCCGACCACTTCCGGGACGGCGGCTTTGGCCTGTTCGCCAAGATCCTCGGCGCGGACGCCAAGAACAAGGTGTGGGCGATCCCCGCGCCGACCGGCGGCAGCCGCGCCTTCTGCGACCGCATGAACAGCTGGGCCCAGGGCGAAGGCCAGCCGGGCCTTGGCTACGTCTTCTGGTCGGAAGACCAGGGCTCGTGGGGCGGCCCGATCGCCAAGAACCTGGGCGAACCCACCCAGGCGCTGATGGAAAGCCTGGGCCTGGGCAAGGGCGACGCCGCCTTCTTCGTGGCCGGCGATCCGGCCGTGTTCGCCAAGTTCGCCGGGCTGGCCCGCACCCGCGTCGGGACCGAGCTGAAGCTGGTCGACGAGAACCAGTTCAAGTTCTGCTGGATCGTCGACTTCCCGATGTTCGAGTGGAACGAGGACGAAAAGCGCGTCGACTTCTCGCACAACCCGTTCTCGATGCCGCAGGGCGGTCTGGAGGCCCTTGAGACCCAGGATCCGCTGACCATCCGCGCCTATCAGTACGACATCGTCTGCAACGGCTATGAGCTGTGCTCGGGCGCGATCCGGAACCACAAGCCCGAGATCATGCTGAAAGCCTTCGAGACCGCCGGCTATGGCGCTGAGGTGGTGGAAGAGCAGTTTGGCGGCATGTTGAACGCCTTCCGCTTCGGCGCCCCGCCGCACGGTGGTCTGGCGCCCGGCATCGACCGGATCGTCATGCTGCTGGCCGAGCAGGTGGCCATCCGCGAGGTCATCGCCTTCCCGTTGAACCAGCAGGGCCAGGACCTGCTGATGAACGCCCCGGCCGAGGCGGTGGACCGCCAGTACAAGGAACTCCACATCCGCTCGGCGCCGCCGATCAAGGTGTAGAGCGCACACAAAAAGGCCCCGGTCTCGCGACCGGGGCCTTTGACGTTTTCAGGGGGCGTCGAGCTCAGTATTTCGGCGGCTTGGGCGGGGCCGGAGGCTTGGGAATCGCCCGCGCGGCGGCCGCTGCGGCGCGGGCTGCTGCGGCCTGGGCCTTGGCGTGCTCGAAGTCGACCACGACCCGGATGTGCCGCCGGTCGCCGTGGCAGGAGCGCACCGACAGGCCTCGCGGCAGGCGGGTGGAGCCATCGCCGCAGGCCTCGTCCAGCTGGTCCTGGTCCAGCCCCTTGGCGTTAGACAGGTCGGCCCCACCCAGCACGGCGCCCGACAGGTCGGCGCCCCTGAAATCGGCGCCGTGGAAGATCGCGCCCCGCAGGGTGGCGCCGCTCAGCTCCACGCCGCGCAGATTGGCCTGGTCGAACCGGGCGCCGGTCAGGTTGGCGGCGTTCAGCTCGGCGTTCTGAAAGTCGGCGCCCCTGGCGTTGACCGAGATCAGGTTCGAGCCGGTCAGCTCGGCATTGGAGAAGTTGGCCTTGCTCAGATTGGCGCCCATCATGTTGGCGCCGTGCAGCTCGGAGGACGAAAAGTCGGCGCGGGTCAGATTGGCGTTGGTCAGGTTGGCGCCGCTGCTCTCGACACCAGACAAGCGGGCGTCGGTGAAATTGGCCCCGATGAAATTGGCGCCGCGCATCTCGGCCCCCCGCATATCGGCGCGGGTCATGTCGGCGCCGGCGAAGTTGGAGCCGTAAAAGGCCGCGCCCCGCAGGTCGGCGCCGATGAGGATGGCGCGGCTGAAATTGGCGCCGGTGAACTTGGCGCCCGTCAGCTTGCGGCCCGACAGCTCGCAGCTGACGCAGACGCCGCCGAACGACACCAGGCGGGCGACGTCCTTGTCGCCGGGGTCGGCCTGGGCCTGTCCGGCCAGGGCCGTCAGAGCCAGCGTCAGAACCGCAAGTGAAGCGCCCATACGGGACATCGAAATCTCCTACCAGTCAAAAACGCGACGGCTTGAGTTACGACTTGGGGCCGCGAGCGACCGGGCGCCACTTAAATCGCCGTAATGACAGCGGCTTAACGGCAATCAGGGATGGAGAGACCACGCGGCAAGCGGGTGGAGGCGTCGCCGCAGGCCCCATTCAGCTGGCCCTGGGTCAGCCCCGAGGCCCGGTCCATCTCTGCGCCGGAAAAGTTCACGCCGGTCAGATTGGCTCCCGCAAAGTTGGCGCCCTGCAAAAAGGCGCCGACAAAGCTGGCGTTGTTCAGGTTGGCGCGGACGAAGCTGGCTCCGCCAAACACGCCGCCATAGGCGTTGACGTCCCGCAGATCTCCGCCGGCGAAGTTGGCCCGGTTCATCACGACCGTCGAAAGATCGGCCTGGCGCAGGCGAGCCTTCGACAGGTTCAGCCCCCGCAAGGTCAGGTTGGACAGGTCGGCCTGGAAGAGATTGCAGCCCGCGCAGCTTGCGCCGCCACGAACCTTCGCGATCTGACTCGCGTTCTGGGCCAGGGCCGGACCGGCGCTCGCCAGGGCGGCGACACTCAGGCCGAGGGCGGCGAGACGGGCGATCGGGGTCATTCTGAAACGCTTTCTGGCGACTATCGACGCAAGGACAATGCCGCAGCAACCTTTAAGGCCAGACAAACGCGGTCAGAGGCCGGGTTCCGAGCGATTGGACTGTACGCCACAACTGTCGCAGACGGTGATCGCGCCGCGTTGGGTCAGGGCTATGTCACCACAGGCTGGACAGAAGTCCGCCTCGCTGGCGGCGGTCCGCGATGCCTCTTCTGCCCTGCGCCCGCCAAACGGCAGGAACACCAGATTGTCGGTGGCCGCGCCGCGCGAGAAGCCTTTTGAGATGAACTTGCTGGCTGGCAGGGGCTCGGGCTCAACGCCTGGCGCGTCGGCCTTGCCGTGGCCCAGTCCATCGGCGTTGAACTCTTGTGGGTCGGCGTTGGCCAGATCGTCGCGGCCCAGATAGGAGACGCCCAGCTCGCGAAACACATAGTCGAGGATCGAGGTCGCCGACTTGATCGAGTCGTTGCCCGTCACGGGTCCAGCCGGCTCGAACCGTGTGAACACGAAGGCGTCGACGAATTCGTCCAGCGGTACGCCATGCTGCAGACCCAGAGACACCGCGATGGCGAAATTGTTCATCAGGCTGCGGAAGGCGGCGCCCTCCTTGTGCATGTCGATGAAGATTTCGCCGACCTCGCCGTCATCATATTCACCGGTATGCAGATAGACTTTGTGGCCGCCAACGGCCGCCTTCTGGATGTAGCCCTTCCGGCGATCCGGCAGCTTGCGGCGTGAGCGGTCGCGTTCGATGATCTTCTCGACGATCCGTTCGGTGACGACAGGCTCTCGAGCCGGCTGACGGGGCGCTTCCGCAGGCTCCTCTGGCAGATCGAGGCGGAAGTCGCTCGGCGGATCTGCGCGCTGCAGGCGCAGGGCTCTGACACCCGCCCTGGCGGCGGCGGCCTGCATGCGGGTTCCGTCGATGGGGCGAGCGTCGAAAGGCAGCGGCAAGAGGACCGGAACCGGCAGGCAGGTGAAGGTCTCGACAGCGGCGATCATCGCCAGCCGATCAGCCATCGCCGGGGCCTCAATCGACAGGAACACGGCGCGGACGTCGGGATGCAGGGCTTCGCAATCGGAGAGCCGGCCTGTTCCCAAGGCGTGCTGTTCGGCCAGAAGAATTTCCGTCGGCGAGAAGCCGGCGAAAGCGAGCGTGTCGAAATCGGGCCGGGACAAAGCTTTGGCTGACGCGCCCAGCACGTCGCTGAGAAAGCCTGCGCCGATCACGGCCGGGGCGAACGCCTGGCTCAGAGCGGTGACAGAGCGCAAGACGTCCTCGACCTGCTCGATCTCATGGGCCGTGAAGCCACGAGCTTGCAGGACGGCGTGGTCTATCGCGGGAGAGTCGATCAGCGAGCCGTTGCCGAGCGCATGGCGTCGAGCGGCGTCAATCTCGGCCTTTGCACCAGACAGGCAAGTAAACGCCGCAGCGCTGAAGGAGGGCGACAGCAATCCATCGGCCGTCTGGCTGACCGAGACGGGGGAGGCCGCGCCAGCCCAGCCCATCGGCCGTCCGCCAAGCCGCAGCGCGGCCTCAGCGTCGTCGAAGGCGGCCACCAGAGCGCACGAGCGTAGACCGTGCTTCTTGGCCAGGCCATGAGCCATTGCAAGCGCTGTAGCGGCCTCTGACGCCAATGGGGAGCGCAAGGCGGCGGCGCGCACACGGCGCTCCGCCAAGCTACGCAGCACGACCTGCCGATCCTGTGCGAAGGCGGGTTCGGCGCCCAAAATCGCTGCGGCCTCGGCGCTGGCGGCGAGGGCGGAGCCAACCGCCAGGGCCCACAGCGCCGAGGCTCCGTCACGCCCATCATTGCTGGCGAGGGAAAGCCCCTGGGCGAGCAGCCAGTCGCCGACGCCGGCGAGGCCAATCATCGCGGGACGGTCGCCGCGCTCAATTTCCAGGGCTGTCGCCCAGATGTGTACGGCGTAAGTGAAGCCTTGGACGTCGAAGGAGTCTCCTGTCTGGAAAGCCGAGGCGTCGATGGCCGCACCAAATGCTGCGCCCCTTGAGAGTGCTTCGGCGTCCTCAGGCGACAGCGCCAGGGTCAGGGCGCTGGTCTCCCAGGCCACCTGGGCGGCGAAGCTGGCGTTGTCATCGCCGGCGGAGATCGTCTGCCGCGCGCCTGACGCGACCATGGCGGTGGCAGGCGCTTCGATGCTGTCGATCAACGGCGTGCGCGGCGCGCCCATCAGGGCGATGGCGTCCGAGATCATCCGGTCATCGGCGCCCAGATCGCGAGCGCGACGGGCGGCGCGGGCCAGGGCGCTGTTCTTGCGTGGATCGGCGCAGGCCTTGGCGTCGCCGTGGCAGCGTTGCACGGCGTCGGACACCTGGGCCAAGGCTGCGTCTAGCCGGGCTGCGGCCTTGCTGGCCAGGGCATGGCTACGGCGACGGCCCAGTTGGCCCTCGATGAGCTGGCGGAACTCGATCTCGGCGATGTCTGGCAAGGGGACGAGAGAGGGGAGCGCGCCGGTAGGCGTGGCGACGCCCGTCAGCATCGTTCCCAGCAGCGCATCCCGGAAAGCGCTCGCATCGGCAGGGTCGGCGAACAGGCCCTTGTCCAGGCCAGCCTTGGCAAGTCGGTCAGCGTAGCGGGCCGGGCCGCCACCAAGCGGCGCGTTGGGGTCAATCGGGCCGCCAGCCCAGTCCAGCCAGGCTTCAATGCGTGCGTCGGTCCAGGTCGGCGGAGCCATGACCTCGACGACGGTGTTGCTGCGCTCAAGGTCGCGTCGTTCCGCCGTGGACGGTTGATCGACATATCCGGACTGACTGCGCATGGGCGATTCCGCGTCAAGACGCCACGAGGCGTACAATCTAGATCGCGGCCAATCTCGCTTCAATAGATGTTGGGGTCCACGGCCTCTTGGTCCACAAGATGTTGAATTGCGCTCTTAAGGGCGGATGCTGGACGCCTACGGCAGGCCGCCCTATAGTCCGACGGCTTCTTCGCGCCTGTCGCGACCGGGAAGCGCTTGCAAATTCGGGTGCAAACGTAGTGCTGAAAGCGATCTTCACGTGGTGGAACGGCGCGACCTTGGGTCAGCGGTTCCACATTGGCCGTCGCGGCGTATTCGTAGGCCAGGATGATTTCGGCAATCGCTATTTTGAGGCCCGGGACGCCAGTGACAGCTATGACGCCCGCAAGCGCCGCTGGGTCATTTATGATGGCTATGCCGAAGCGTCGAAGGTTCCAGCCGAGTGGAGTGGCTGGCTGCACTATACGTTTGATGAGCCACCCACCACGAGCCCGCTGCCGCGTCGCGGCTGGGAGAAGGATCACGTCCCCAATCTGACTGGCACCGTTCACGCCTGGCGGCCAAAGGGTTCTCTGGCGCGCGGTGGCGAACGCGCTGTGGCGACCAGCGACTACCAGCCCTGGAAGCCGGAATAGGCGCGATGCGTCGCGGAGCGGCCCTTGGCGCGTCGGCGCTGGCTATCGGCTTGACGATGGCCAGCCTGGCCTCGGCGCGTCAATCGACGGCGGCGGTGGCTACCCAAGCGCCGACAGCGCCTCAGGCGCCGATTGCGGCGACGCCTGAGGCTCAGCAACCTCGCGTCTCGACGCAGACCCCGCAGCCCCGCACCGCTACACCTGCGCCAGGGCCCGAGCAGGTGGCCGAAAATCCCGCGCCCAAGCCCGCTCCAGTCAAGCCGACGACAGCTGCCAAGCCCGCTGAACCGCTCAAGCGCGGTCGCTCCTCTATCGCCATCATCCAGGCGCTGGATAAGGTGACGACCGAGACCATGCGCTTCGAGGCGCCGGTCGGTCAGCCCATTCGCTACAAGACTCTGATCTTCACCGTTCGCGCCTGTGAGACTTCGGCTGCGGACGAAGTGGCGCCGGAGTCCGCAGCCTATATTGTGGTCGACACTCAGCCCAAGGCTGTTGCCGGGCGCGTCGCTCCTCCCGGACGTCAGGTCTACAAGGGTTGGATGTACGCTAATTCGCCGGGCATGAACCCGCTACAGCACCCGGTCTATGACGCCTGGCTGATCGCCTGCAAGACTTCCGCGCCCGTCGCGCCGGCCGAAAAGCGGTAGAAATCGGCCTGGGTCGGCCAAGCCTTGGCCAGCCGACGCCTGTAGTCGGCGCGCGAGATTTCGACGGCCCCGAACTGCAACAGGTGGTCGGTGATGAACTGGGTATCGAGCAGTCGATAGTCCCCGACCTTCAGTCGACCCACCAGATGCGCCAGCGCTACCTTGCTGGCGTCGCGCTCGGTCGAGAACATGCTTTCGCCAAAGAAAGCTGCGCCTAGCGACACGCCATAGAGTCCGCCGACCATCTGGCCGTCGCGCCAGCATTCGACGGAATGTGCCAGCCCCCGTGCGAAGAGTTCGCCGTACAACTTTTGGATCGGCGCGTTAATCCAGGTCTCCAGGCGGCCGGGCCTCGAGGTTGCGCAGGCCTCGACCACAGCGTCGAAGGCGCTGTTGATGCGAACCTGGAAGATGTCGGAACGAACCGTGCGGGCCAGTCGACGGGGGATGTGGACACTTTCCAGCGGCAACACCCCCCGTCGTTCGGGATCGATCAGAAAGATGCTCTCATCCTCACGGGCGTCCGCCATGGGAAAGACGCCGCGCTGATAGCAGGTGATGAGATCGTCGACCGTGAAGGCGTCCATTCGCGCCGTCGCCTGACTAGCCCTGCGCCGTGATCCAGCGTTCGAGCCAGTGAATGTCGTAATCGCCGGCCAGAATATCAGGCTGAACCAGCAGATCCAGGAACAGCGGGATTGTGGTCTCGATGCCGCCGACGACCATTTCGCCCAGACAACGCTTGAGACGTGCGATGCACTCCTCGCGGTCGCGGCCATGGACGATCAGCTTGCCAATCAGGCTGTCGTAATAGGGCGGGATCGAATAGCCAGTGTAGATTGCCGAGTCCAGGCGAACGCCCAGACCGCCTGGGGCATGGAAGTCCGTGATCGTGCCGGGCGAGGGCGTGAACGTCCGCGCATTTTCGGCGTTGATCCGGCACTCGATGGCGTGGCCCTCGAAGACTACGTCAGCTTGCGTGAACGAGAGCGGCAAGCCGGCGGCGATGCGGATCTGCTCGCGCACCAGATCGATGCCAGTGATGGCTTCGGTCACCGGGTGTTCGACCTGCAGGCGAGTATTCATCTCGATAAAGAAGAATTCGCCGTTTTCCCAAAGAAATTCGATGGTCCCGACGCCCAGATAGCCGATGGCCTTGACGGCATCGACGACGATCTTGCCGATCTTTGCGCGGTCGGCGGCTCCGAGGGCGGGTGAGGGGGCTTCTTCCAGCACCTTCTGGTGGCGGCGCTGCAGCGAGCAGTCCCGCTCGCCCAGATGGACGACATTGCCGTGGCTGTCGGCGATGACCTGGATCTCGATATGGCGCGGCTTCTGGAGGTAGCGCTCCATATAGACCGTGTCGTCGCCGAACGCGGCGCGGGCTTCCGAGCGGGCGGTCGAAACCGCCTCGGCCAGATCCTCGCGGGTCTGGGCCACCTTCATGCCGCGACCGCCGCCGCCGGAGGCGGCTTTGATCAGCACAGGAAAGCCGATCATCTCGGCTGCCGCGAAGGCCTCTTCCTCAGTGGCGACGCCGCCGTCCGAACCGGGAACGACAGGGATTCCGGCGTCCTTCACGGCCTGCTTGGCGGTGATCTTGTCACCCATCATCCGGATGTGTTCGGGCTTGGGACCAATGAAGGTGAAGCCGTGGGCGCCTACGATCTCGGCGAAGCGGGCGTTTTCCGACAGGAAACCGTAGCCAGGGTGAACCGCCTGGGCGCCGGTGATTTCGCAAGCCGCGATGATCGACGGGATGTTCAGGTAGCTCTTGGCCGCCGGGGCGGGACCGATGCAGACGCTTTCGTCCGCCAGGCGTACCCACATGGAGTTGGAGTCGGCCTCGGAATGGACCGCCACGGTGGCGATGCCCATTTCCTTGCAGGCGCGGTGAACCCGGAGCGCAATCTCGCCCCGGTTCGCGATCAGGATCTTGTCAAACATGATCGTTACTCGATGACGACGAGGGGCTCGCCGAACTCGACGGGCTGGGCGTCACCGACGAGGATCTCGACGACCTTGCCGGCCTTGGGGGCCGAGATCGGGTTCATCGTCTTCATGGCTTCGACGATCAACAGCGTCTGGCCAGCGGCGACAGTGTCACCCACCTTGATGAAGGCGTCCGCGCCCGGCTGGGGCGACATGTAGACGGTGCCGACCATCGGCGACTTGACCATATCGCCAGCGGCGCGGGCGGCGGGCGCGGCCGGGGCGGCGGCTTCAGCGACCGGGGCGGAGGCGGCTTGCGGCGCATAGGTGGCCTGCGGAGCCTGCACATAGGTGGTGGCCGCAGCGGTAACGGTCAGCTCTCGGGCCACGCGGATCTTCAGGCCGGCGTGCTCGACCTCGATCTCGCTCAGGCCGGTGTCCTTCAGGATGTCCGCCAGTTTGCGGACCAGGCGGGCGTCGATCGACGGGGTCTCGACCGGATCGGCGGGAGCCTTGGGATTGGACATTGAAGCTACCTTGTTTTCTTGGCTCGCGGCGATCGAACGCCTGCGGGCTGGACCTAGTTCGCGCCGATCAGGCCGACAGCGGCCTCGATCGCCAGTTCATAACTCGCCGCGCCGAAACCGGAGACAATCCCCGTAGCCGCTAGCGAGACATAGGTGTGGCGACGGAACTCCTCCCGCGCCGCCGGATTGGACAGGTGGCACTCGATCACCGGAATGCTCAAGGTCTTGAGCGCGTCCAGCAAGGCGATCGAGGTGTGGCCATAGCCGGCCGGGTTTATCACGAGCGCCGAGGCCGACACACGCGCCTCCTGCACCCAATCGATCAGCTGGCCTTCATGGTTGGATTGCCGGAAGACCACAGAGTGGCCATGCAAAGCCGCACGCGCCTCGCAGCGCGCCCGGACATCGTCCAGCGTGTCCTTGCCATAGATCTCGGGCTCACGCGTTCCCAACAGGTTGAGATTGGGGCCGCTCAGCACATGGATCGGGTTTACCATTCGGCTCCGCCGTCGATTCCGAAGGTCTTGTATAGCCGGTTCCGCCGGGTCACAAGCAGCGCTCGCTCAGGAGGTGAGATGAGGCTTTTATTGAATGGCGACGAGCGGGACATCGCTGAGGTGTTCAGCGTCGCCGATCTGGTCGCCGCACTGGGCCTGGATTCGCGCAAGGTGGCCGTGGAGCGCAATCTGGAGATCGTACCTCGCTCGACCTATTCCGACACGGCCCTGGTCGATGGCGACCGTATCGAGATCGTGACATTTATCGGCGGCGGCTGACCTCCAGGTTTGAAACCGCGCCTGACGGGGCGTAAACCAGCCGGATGAACGCGCACGTTTCCCCCGACACCGCCCCAACGTCCGACGATAGCTGGACCGTCGCTGGCCGTACCTTCACCTCTCGCCTGATCGTCGGCACGGGCAAGTACAAGGACTATGCGACCAACGCCGCCGCCGCCGAGGCGGCTGGCGCCGAAATCGTCACCGTGGCCGTGCGCCGCGTGAACCTGACCGATCCGACCCAGCCGCTGCTGGTCGACTACATCAAGCAGGACCGCTTCACCTATCTGCCCAACACGGCGGGCTGCTTTACCGGCGAGGACGCCGTACGCACCCTGCGTCTGGCCCGCGAGGCCGGTGGCTGGGACTTGGTGAAGCTGGAGGTGCTATCCGATCCCAAGACCCTCTATCCCGATATGGAAGAGACCCTGCGCTCGCTGAAGCTGCTGGTCGCCGAGGGCTTCCAGGTGATGGTCTATTGCTCCGACGACCCGGTCTATTGTCGCAAACTGGAAGAGGCTGGCGCCGTTGCGATCATGCCGCTGGGCGCGCCGATCGGCTCGGGTCTGGGCATCCAGAACCGCGTCAATCTTCGGCTCATCATCGAGAATGCCGGCGTGCCCGTGCTGGTCGACGCCGGCGTGGGCACCGCCTCCGACGCCGCGATCGGCATGGAACTGGGCTGCGATGCTATCTTGATGAACACCGCCATCGCCGAGGCCAAGGATCCGATTCGCATGGCGCGAGCGATGAAACACGCGGTCATCGCCGGCCGGGAAGCCTATCTCGCGGGCCGGATGCCCAAGAGAATGTACGCCGATCCCAGCTCGCCGCTGGCGGGGCTGATCTAGCTCTTCTTCAACGCCGCAGCCTTGGCGTTGGCAATGGCGAGATTCAGCGCCTGTATGTCGGCGCCAGGGATGATGGTGTCGCCGACGATGAAGGCGGGTGTGCCTTCGATCGCCAGGGACTGAGCCAGTCCGCGGATATCGGCCAGATGCTGGGTTGTCGCCGCCGATGCGCCGACAGCGCGCGCCTTGGCGACGTCCAGTCCCAGAGTGCTGGCTATGCGCAGGGCGCTGGCCTCGTCGAGGCTCTTTTCGGCCATCAGGGCCTGGTGCAATTGCAGTGTCTTGCCCTGATCCTTGGCGCCGATCATCAGGCGGGCGGCGGCTTCGGAATCGTGGCCAAAGATAACGAACTCCTTGAACACGAAGCGCACGTCGGGATTTTCCGCGATGAGCTTGACGACTTCGGGCGCCGCCACCCTGCAGTAGCCGCACTTGTAGTCGAAGAACTCGGTGACCGTGATCACGCCATTCGGATTGGCCACGAAGTCGCGGGGATCGCGCTCGAGGGCCTGACGGTATTGGCTCAGCGCCTTTCGCCCAGCCTCCGCTGTCTTCGCGGCCTGCTTCTGCTCCAGCTTGGCGCTGACTTCCAGCAGCACCTCGGGATGCTCCAGCAGGTAGGCGCGGACCTTTTCACCAAACTCCTTGTCTGGCTTAGCCGGCGCGCAGGCGCCAAGGAGCATGGCCGACAGGGCGAGCGAAGCGGCGAGAGCGCCGGCGCGGCGATAGGGGATCATGAGAGTCTCGAACTCGGGGTGCTGGATCAGCGGCGGAAGACGGACTGGGTCGCGCCTTCCTTGGCCAGATCCTTGAGGTCCTGGTTGCTGGGGCGCGAGGCCAGGACGATGTCTGTGGCGCGCCGCCATTCGGGCGTATCCTTGGTCAGCAGCTCGCGAGCCCGCATGGCGAACACCCGGGCCTCCTGGGCGGCGCCCATGGAGAAGTACTGTTCAGCGGTGGCCAGGCGTGCGTCGCCGTCCTTGCCCTGCTTGTCGTAGGCCTGTGCCAGCAGACGCCACGTCACGGCGTTGTCAGTATCATTCAGCAGTGCGCGCTTCAGTTCGCGCACCCCTTCCTCAACCTTGGCAGGCTCTTTCTGGTTGATCAGGGTTTGGCCCAGATTAATGCGCAGCAGAGGGGCGTCGGGCTTCAGCGCAACGGAGCGGCGCTGGGGTTCCTCGGCCTGTTCAACCCGATTAAACTCGAACAGGATCTGACCCTTCAGCTCCCAGAGATAGGGATTGTCGGCATTGTCGAGGAGCAGGCCTTCTAGCAGTTTCAGAGCCCGGTCGGGTTCTTTCATCTGATAGTAGGCGATCGCGCGGGCATAGCGGGCAGGGAAGCTGCTGTCGGTTTCCTTGTACTTCATCAACGCCACCTGAGGATTTAGAAAACCCTCCAGCTTAGCCTTCATGATCTGGTGTTCGGCCAGATCCGCCGGACTGTCGACAGCGTCGTAGTGGGACTGGCGCTCGACCCGGCTGCGCAGCGTTTCGATTCGCTGCGAAGACAAAGGGTGGCTACGGAAATAGGCGAAGCGGCGCGCCTGATCGAAGACCTCTTGATAGCGGAAGTTGTCGAAGAATTCGACGAGGCCGCGACCAGATTGACCCGTTGCTTCCAGGAATCCGGCGGCGGCCTGGTCGGCGCGGGACTCCTGGTCGCGGCTGTAGCCAAGCGCGCCCAAGGTTCCAAAGTAGGAGGCATTGCCCAGCAGCACCGCGCCGGCGTCGGGCGCGCCGGCCAAGGCCGCCAGAACGCCCAGGCCCATGGTCAGGATCATCGGCCTGAGCCCCGCACGCATCATTTCTGCCGAGCGAATGGGATGACCGCCGGCGAGGTGTCCGGCTTCGTGGGCAATAACGCCCTTTAGTTGGTTTGGGGTTTCGGTCTGCAGGATCAGGCCGGTATTGAGGCCCATCATCAGGCCCTGGGTCGCGAAGGCGTTCAGCGACTTGTCGCCGACGAGCAGTATGCGAACGGTCTTGGAATCCAGGCCGGCCGCCTCGAAAATCGGGTCTGCGTCACGATGCAGAATTTCCTCGATCTCGGTGTCGCGGATCAGCGATGGTGCGTCCTGAGCGCACGCAGTCGTCCATGTAGAAAAGCTCAGCGCCGCGACCATGGTCACGGAACAGAAGGCGCGAAACCTATTTTCAGCCCACCGCGTGCGCGAGGTCATCCAGCTGCTCCAGTCGCGCCCCCGCGATCGGGACAAGTGTAGCGTGGAATTTGGCGGCCTGTGAACCACCGCCTTCGCATAGCGCCACCTGCATATAGGCGTCGCGGACGGCCGGACCAGAGCCCTGCCGTCCGCGATCCATAATCAGCCCCGGCGCCACCAGCCGCCGCGCGGCTTGGCCGGTGGTGCGGTGATCTCGGCCGGGTCCGGCGTGGCCGAGACGGCGGCGGCTTCCACAACCTGTTCCGGTTGCGGTTCAGGCGCCGGCTGAGGCGTCGGGGGCGCGACGGGCGCTTCCGCCATCACCTCGACGACCGCCTCGGCAGCAACCGGTTCGACCATCACTTCGGTTGCCGGGGTTTCTTCAGTAGCGGGGACGACAACGGCGTCCACGGCCGGAGCTTCGCCCTTGCGACCGCGCGTACGTGGACGGCGAGCCTTTTTGGGGGCTTCGTCGCTCGGGGCGGGCAATTCAACCCAGATGTCGCTAGGCGGCGCTTCAGCCACGACTGCCGGGATGGATGGCAAGTCGGTAGCGACCAGGGCTTCCACCTGCGCGGGCCGCGCTTCACGCTCGCCTCGACCGCGACCCCGACTACGGCTCGAACGCCCTTCCGACCGTTCGGCCCGTTCGGATCGTTCAGCGCGTTCTGGACGCTCGGATTGCGGCGCGGGCGCGACAGGCTCAGGCGCCGGACGGCGCGACTCGCCTCCGCGGCCGTCCAATTCCGCAGGATCGTGCCAGGCAAACGCGCTGTCGCCAAACGGGACGCGGGGGCGGGTCCAGACGAAGGCGTCGGTCGGACGGTCGCCGTCCTCACGGCCCCCACGGCGACCACCCCGACGTCCGCGGCGGCGGCGGCGGCGGCGGGCCTCCTCATCCTCACCCTCGAGGGCGGGGAAATCGGCGCGATCGCCTTCACCGTCCTCGTCACCTTCAGCATCATCGCTGGCTTCACCCTCTGGCGCGGCGTCGACGTCATCGCGGCGTCCGCGCCGGCGGCGCTTGCGCTTGCGATTGCGATCGCCTTCGTCTTCCGAAGCTTCAGCGCGTGGCTTGCCGCGCGGCGCGGCGCGGACGGCCGCAGCGTCGTCGTCGGTGTCTTCGCGCTCGAGGGCCTCTTCGTCGAAGATCTCCTCGTCTTCGTCTTCATCCTCGTCGTCGTAGACCTCGTCTTCGAAGTCATCGTCCGACACGGGCGGCGCGGTGACAGCGATACGCTCGCCAAGCTCGGTGCGCTCGATCTCGTTCTCGGCGGCGTGCAGGCTCTCGTCGACCAGTACCGTCACGAACAGGCCGTGGGTCTGCTGCAGGCGCACCAGATAGGCGCGCTTTTCGTTGAGGATGTAGATTCCGACGGCGCGCGAGACCTTCAGGGTGATTGCGCCGCTACCCTTCAGGGCTTCGACCTCGACGGCCCGCAGGGCGGCGAGGGCGCTGGACTCGACTGACCGAACCCGGCCAGTGCCCTCGCAGTGTTCACAGACGTGGGTGGTGCCTTCCAGCACGCCGGTCCGGCGCCGCTGGCGGCTGATTTCCATCAGGCCGAACCCGCTGATCTTGCCCATCTGGATGCGGGCGCGATCGTCCTTCAGAGCGTCCTTCAGGACCTTCTCGACGGCACGGTTGTTCTTGCCTTCATCCATGTCGATGAAGTCGATGACGATCAGGCCGGCCAGATCGCGCAGGCGGAGCTGGCGAGCGGCTTCCTCAGCGGCCTCGGTATTGGTTTTCAGCGCAGTCGCTTCGATGTTGCGCTCGCGCGTAGCCTTGCCCGAGTTGACGTCGATGGCGACCAGGGCTTCGGTCTGGTTGATCACCAGATAACCGCCCGACCGCAGGGGCACGACCGGCGAATAGATCTGCGCCAGGTGGTCTTCGATCCGGTGCTTGACGAACAGCGGCGCCGGCTCGCGGTAGTGGAAGACCTTCTTGGCCTGGCTGGGCATCAGCATACGCATGAAGTCGCGCGCTTCGCGGAAGCCGGCCTCACCCTCGACCCAGATGCCTTCCAGTTCCTTGTCGTACATGTCGCGGATGGCGCGCTTTACGAGGTCTTCCTCCTCATAGATCAGCGCCGGGGCGACCGAATGCAGGGTCGTCTCGCGGATGTTTTCCCAAAGGCGAAGCAGATAGTCGTAGTCGCGCTTGATCTCGGCCTTGGTGCGCTTGGCGCCGGCCGTGCGGATGATCAGGCCCATGCCCTGCGGCACGTCCAGGCTCTGAACGACGCTCTTGAGCCGCTTGCGGTCGGTGATCGTGGTGATCTTGCGGCTGATGCCGCCGCCCCGGGCGGTGTTGGGCATCAGGACGCCGTAGCGACCCGCAAGCGAGAGATAGGTCGTGAGGGCCGCGCCCTTGTTCCCGCGCTCTTCCTTGACGACCTGCACCAGCATGATCTGCCGGCGGCGGATCACTTCCTGGATCTTGTACTTGCGCATCAGGCGGCGCTTGCGGCGCGCCAGTTCTTCCTCGACGGCGTCTTCCTCGTCGTCGATGTGATCACCGTCTTCGTCTTCGCCACGACGCGAGGCGACGTGATCGTCCTCGTCGTCATGTGAATCGTCGCGCATCAGCGCTTCGCGGTCGGCGACCGGAATCTGGTAATAGTCGGGATGGATCTCGTTGAAGGCGAGGAACCCGTGGCGATTGCCGCCGTACTCAATGAACGCAGCCTGGAGGCTGGGCTCAACGCGGGTCACCTTGGCGAGATAGATATTTCCGCGAAGCTGTTTGCGGGTTTGGCTTTCGAAATCGAATTCTTCAACCCGGGTTCCGTCCACGACGACCACACGCGTCTCTTCGGCGTGTGCTGCGTCGATCAGCATCTTCTTCGACATTAAGGGTATCTCCACGGCGCACGGCGGGCTCTGGGCCCGGTCGCCGATGTGAAAGACAGGCGCGCGCGTCACCGCCCGTCGCTCCGCCAGTGCGGTTGCGAGAGGTCGGATGCCAATGGCGGACGGGTGCGGCGCAGCCCATGAGGTTTCTGTTCTCCACCACGCCCTGAGGCGAGGATTGGATGGTTTACCGGGTCGCGCCGGATGGCGCGGATCGGATGGCGCGTCGTCGCCCGGAAAGGCGGAGAGCCCGACGCGGGCTCCTCGGGCCGCTCCCGAGGCAGGCGTCAGGCCTGCGAACGGAAGGAGCGGTCCTTGCTCACTATCTAGTCTTCGGCCTGCGACACGAAGAAGCGTTAGGGCTTCTGTCGGCGCAGATCGCTGGCGCGAGTTTCCATGACGATCACGTCGCTCGCACCTTTGGAATTGTAGCAACATCGCGAGGCAAAAGGAAAGCGCTCGACAACGCGGGCTGATTTAACGCTTTCGCTACCGCGTGTGGCGGATATTGACGGTTGGTCCACCAGCTCCGAAAGCTTGGGCGAGGTATGCGTAGAGTTCTCATCGGGTTAGCTCGAACAGGCTGGTTGAAGGCGGCGTTGATCGTCGGCGGCTTGACCGTGGCTGGCGTCGCCCTCGCAATGGCGCAGGGCCCTGCGCCTGCGGCCGGCGTGCAGAAAGTCCGCTTTGGCGGCGACCGCGCTGAAACTCGGGTCGTCATTGACCTGGATCGCGCCGCCGTAGGGCGATTGATCGCCGACGGTGCTCTGGATCAACGCATTGTCATTGGGTTGCCCAACGTTACTGTTTCGGGGGATCTGCAAGGCGCTGGCCAGGGGTTGGTCAAGCGCTGGGTTATCGATGAGGCCGGTGGCGGCGCCCGCCTGCGCCTGGATCTTTCTGGCCGAGCTGAGGTGCGCCGTCGCTTCCTCCTGCCGCCCGGCGATGGCGCGACAGCCTATCGCTATGTCATCGACCTCAAGGCGACGGATGTCGCGACGCACGTCGCTGCACCGAAGCTGACCCGGGTGTCGAGCCCCGTTAAGGCTGCACCGCTGCGCCTCAAGAAGGTAATCGTTATCGACGCCGGTCATGGCGGGAAAGATCCTGGCTCGCTGGGCGCATCAGTCTACGAAAAGGATGTCACCCTGGCCGCCGCCAAGGCCTTGAAGACCCGGCTTGAAAAATCCGGCCGCTTCCAGGTGGTGATGACCCGCGAGACCGACACCTTCGTTCCGCTGGAGGCACGCGTACAGATCGCCCGCCGTGCGGACGCCGACCTCTTCATTTCCATGCATGCCGACTCGGGCCCCGATGTCTCCACGCGCGGCGCCAGTGTGTACACGCTCTCGGAGAAGGGCGCCGAGCGCGTTGCGCGGGTTCTTGAGAAAGACGATTGGCTGATGAAGGCCAGCCTGCCTGGCCGTGATCGCGCCGTCAGTCAGATCCTTCTGGATCTCTCCCAGCGCGCGACCAAGAACCGCTCGGCCGCCTTCGCGCAGCTCCTTCTGGAGCGGGTGGGCGAGGAGACCCCGTTGCTGCGTCGCAGCCATCGTGACGGAGGGTTCATTGTCCTGCTGGCGCCGGATGTTCCCGCTGTTTTGCTGGAAATGGGCTTCATCACCAATCCCGAGGACGAGCGTCTGCTGAGCAACGCCAGTAGCCGCAACCGCGTGGTCAATGCCGTTGGCGACGCCATAGACGCCTACTTCGCCGCCCAGGTCCGCAAATCCTGAAGCGTGCGCGCCGTTGGCGCCTGCGCCGATGCAGGTTAGAGGCTTGAAGCAGGGCTCGGGCGCACAGGCGCGACCGCAAAAGCGCTTACACTTTTGTGGAACCGGCTCTAGAGGATGAGTGCAGGGCGGGCGATAGTGCGTCGTCCGACGGAGGCCGCGTGGATCTGAAACCCACCGAACGATGGATGGCCATCGCCGGCGTTGCGGTGCTTTCCGTGATCGCCGTGGCGGGATTCGCGATCGCGATCTACGCCGCTTGGCTCTTCCACGACATGCCCGACGCTGGCGAGCTGCAGGACTATCGGCCGCCGACAGCAACGCGCGTCTATGCGTGGGATGGCACGCTGATCGGCGAGTACTCCAAGGAGCGCCGGATCTTTGTCCCCTATGACCAGATCCCGCCCCAACTGGCTCAAGCTTTCATGGCCGCCGAGGACCGGAACTTCTTCCGCCACAGCGGCGTCGATATTGGCGGCTTTTCGCGAGCCATGATCAAGAACGTCAGCAACGCCGCGCGCGGTCGTCGTTTGGAGGGCGGTTCGACCATCACGCAGCAGGTGGCCAAGAACGTCCTGTTGACCAGCGACGCGACGGTCGGCCGGAAGTTCAAGGAAGCGATCCTGGCCCACCGCCTGGAACAGTCGCTCGACAAGCAGCAGATCCTCGAGCTGTATCTGAACGAAATCTGGCTGGGTTATCGCTCGTTCGGGGTCGGCGCTGCCTCGTACAACTATTTTGGCAAGTCCCTGCCCGAGCTGACCCTTGCCGAAAGCGCCTATCTGGCGGCTCTGCCAAAGGGCCCTGACAATTATCACCCGATCCGTAACAAGGCGAAAGCCAAGGCCCGCCGTGACTGGATTCTGGGTCAGATGGCCGAGTTGGGCTGGGTTTCCAATGCCGACGCTCAGAAGGCCATGGCGGAAGACCTTGTGGTTCAGGCCGCGCCCAAGCGTGCTTCGTATCGTGACGCAGACTATTTCGTCGAGGAAGTGCGCCAGCGCGGCATAGCCACCCTTGGCCCCCGCCTCAGCGAAGGCGGCTACTATATGCGCACGACACTTGACCCTCGCATGCAGACTGCCGCTCGCGTAGCCCTGATGGATGGTCTCGAAGACTACGACCGCCGCCACGGCTGGCGCGGGGCCTGGGGTCATGTCGAGGCCAATGACGCGGACTGGGAGAAAGCCGCGCGCGCCAAGAGCCCGCCATCTGAACGCCAGGGTTGGCGCGCCGCCGTGGTCACATCCGCTGACGGCCGGGTGCGGTTGGTCAAGAACGAGGGCGAAGGCTCCATCGTCGGCGCAGACATGGCCTGGGCCCGCGCCGGCAAGGGCTTGAAGCCTGGCGATCTGATCTTTGTCGAAAAGGTAGAGGGCGCATCGACCTATCGCCTGCGCCAGATCCCTGCCGTCAACGGCGCCCTGGTCGCCATCGAGCCCTATAGTGGCCGGGTGGTCGCCTTGGTCGGAGGCTACAGCTTCTCGCTTTCCAACTTCAACCGCGCGACCCAGGCGATGCGGCAGCCCGGCTCGGCCTTCAAGCCATTCGTCTATGCTGCGGCCCTGGAGAACGGCTACACGCCCGCCAGCGTGATTGTCGACAGCGCCATCACGTTCAAGGGGGCAAACGGCGAAGACTGGAGTCCCGAGAACTACAGCAAGGAGTTCTATGGGGCGCAGCCGCTGCGTAAGGGGCTGGAGCTTTCGATCAACGCCATGACGGTCCGCCTGGCTCAAGGCGTCGGTATGAAGAAGATCATCGATTTCTCCAAGCGGACCGGCGTCGTTCGCGACATGCAGCCAGTGCTCGCCATGGCGCTGGGGGCCGGAGAGACCACGCCCTTCAAGCTCACCTCGGCCTACGCTCCGTTCGTAAACGGCGGGCGACGCGTTGAACCGCACCTGATCGAACTGGTGCAGGACCGCGAGGGCAAGGTGATCTTCCGCGCTGACAAACGAGATTGTGTCCGCTGCACCGCAGGCTTCAACGGCGACGAGAGCCCGCGCTTCGACGCGCCAGGCGAGCAGGTCATGGATCCGGTCACGGCCTATCAAATCACGTCAATGCTTCAGGGTGTCGTCCAGCGCGGCACCGCCGCCGCAGTCAGCTCCCTGGGTCGCCCCCTGGCGGGTAAGACCGGCACGACCAACGAGTATCGCAGCGCCTGGTTTGTCGGCTACTCGCCCAACCTCGTGGTCGGGGTCTTTGTGGGCTTCGACGACAACCGCTCGCTGGGCGCGGGCGAAACGGGCGCCACCGACGCGGTGCCGGTGTTCATGGACTTCATGAGGGAAGCGCTGAAGGGACAGCCCGTCGTCGACTTCAAGCCGCCCAAGACCGCCAAGTTCGCCACGGTGCGGGGCGTTCGCGAGGCCTTCCGTCCTGGGACCGAGCCCAAGGTCGCGGTCCCGGCTCCGACGGCTGGCCCGCAGCCCTATTCCGACGCTTGGCCGAACGGCGTGCCTACGGGCGCCCCCAACGCCGCCGAGGCCGCCAGGCCGCCGCCCCGGGCGCCTGATCCGCTGAGCGGGCTCTACTGATCCATCATCGGCGTTGCGCCAGTAGCCGACGCGGGGTATCTCCCGCGCCCTTCTTCATTGTCACGGAGTAACGTGATGCGACCGGATGTTGAGGCCTCTGCTGCCGACATCGAGCAGTCCGTGGGACTGCTCAGGAGGCGTCTTTGACTGGGATGCCGCACTTCGAAAGCTCGATGAGCTGAATGCCCGGGTCGAAGACCCGACACTTTGGGACAAACCCGCCGAAGCCCAGGCCGTCTCGCGTGAGCGCGCCAGCCTGTCGACCCGTGTCGAGGCGGTGCAGGCGCTCGAACAGGGTCTCAAGGACGCTTTGGAATATGCTGAGCTGGCTGACATGGAGGGCGACGAAGCCCTGCTTGAGGACGCCCGCGCCCAGTTGAAGGATCTTAAGGACCGCGCCGGTCGCGCTGAACTGGAGGCTTTGCTGTCCGGCGAGGCCGACGGCAACGACTGCTATGTGGAAATTAACTCCGGCGCTGGCGGTACCGAGTCCTGCGACTGGGCGGGCATGCTGCTACGCATGTATTCGCGCTGGGCCAATGCGCACAAGATGAGCGTTGAGCTGGTCGAAGAAACCTCGGGCGACCAGGTCGGCATCAAGTCGGCGACTCTGCTGATCAAGGGCCAGAACGCCTATGGCTGGCTGAAGACTGAGGCCGGCGTCCACCGTCTGGTGCGGATCAGCCCCTATGACGCCGCCGCCAAGCGGCACACCAGCTTCGCGTCGGCCTGGGTCTATCCGGTTGTTGATGACACCATTGAGATCGATATCAATCCGTCCGATGTGCGCACTGACACCTACCGGGCCAGCGGCGCTGGCGGTCAGCACATCAACAAGACCGACTCAGCCGTCCGCCTGACCCACATCCCGACGGGGATCGCCGTTGCCTGTCAGTCCGGGCGGTCCCAGCACCAGAACCGGGAAGAGGCGTGGAAGATGCTGCGGGCTCGCCTCTATGAAGCCGAGCTACAGAAGCGGGAAGCCGCTCAGCAGGCGCTGGAAGACCAGAAGACCGACATCGGCTGGGGTCATCAGATCCGTAGCTATGTTCTGCAGCCCTACCAGATGGTCAAGGACCTGCGGACCAATGTCGAGACCTCCGACACCCAAGGTGTTCTGGATGGCGACCTGGACGAATTCATGGGGGCGTCCCTGGCCCAGCGGGTTGGCGCTACCCGCGACGCCTGACCATCCTTGCTGAAATGCAAAACGCCCCGGAGTGATCCGGGGCGTTTTCCTTGTCGATTTGATGGCTTAGGCCGGCTTTGCCTGAGCCTCGGGCGGGGGCGCCAGGACTGGCGTCGGCGCGGGTTGCGGGGCTGGTCTCTGGAACTTCAGGCTGCGGCCCTGGAAAAAGGCCCCAGTTTCCATAGCCAGTTGCTCGTGCGTGATGTCGCCATCGATGTAGGAGGTGCCGTACAGGCGGACCTGCTTGGAGGTGATCGACCCGACCACCCGACCGCGAACCTCGACAGCCTCCGCATAGACCGACCCTTCGACGTGACCTGTTTCGCCGACTGTCAGGCGTCCGACCCGGACGTCGCCACGAACTACGCCATCGATCTGTAATTCACCGTCGCCGGTGACCCCGCCTTCGATCGTGATGTCTGCAGAGATCAAGGATGCGACCTTCGGTGGCGATTTGCGGGTCTGGTCCATGGTGGCGACCGGCGTCGGCAGGGGCTCGATCTTGGCCGGACCGCGCGTCGCAGTTTTAGTTTGTTTGCTGAACATACTCACCAGCCTTCAAAAAGCGATTTGGGTTCTGGGCCCTACCATTGGCCCAGACTTCATAGTGCAGGTGCGGGCCGGTGGAGCGACCCGTCGAGCCCATGGCCCCAACGCGTTGACCAATCGCGACCCGCTCGCCAACGCGCACTGAAATCGCTTGAAGGTGAGCATAGCGCGTCTTGAAGCCGCCGCCATGGTCGATCTCGACCGTTTTACCATACCCCGACCGGACGCCGGTGAACGAGATCACGCCAGGCGCGGTGGCCATGATCGGCGTGTGGAACGCACCCGGAAAGTCGAGTCCCGAGTGGAAGGCCGGCCTGCGGGTGAACGGATCGAAGCGCACCCCGTAGCTGCTGCTCATCGCGGGGTTGCTGGTCGGTCGGAAGAAGGGAAGTTTCTGGGCCGCCTGGTTCAGGGCTCGCATGTCGGACATGTCTGTGGCGGCGCGGTGGATGCGGGTGGCGAACTCCTCATCAACGTCCAGCACTGCGGCAAGGGCGCGAGGATCCTTGGCTTCGATCAGCGGACCGCCCAGCGACGCGCCGCGTCCGGTGTAGTTACCGGCATCCAGTCCCGCCATCCGCATAGCCAGGCGAAGGCGTTCCGCGCGGCTCTTGGCGAAGGTTTCGGCGTTGTCGATCAGGCGTTCCTGATCCATTCGGGTGGCTTGGATGCGTTGAACCGGCGTGGCCGCGAGCAGGCGGGGCGGGTTGGTCTTGAGGGCCTCGGCGGCGCCAGGCACACCCTTGAAGTCGCTGACCAGCATGGCCAGGGCCGAATGGCGCTTCTCGACCGAGGCAGCCAGTTCATCCAGCGATCCATTGGTCGCCGAGAGTTGGGCAACGGCGCTATTCAGACGGGCCTGGCGATCAGCGTTCAGTCGTTCGTAATAGGCGCGCTGCTTGATGACCTGTTGGTCAGTTGAACTGACCGCGAGCGCATTGACCATCATGGCGGCGGTGCAGACGCCCATCCAGAGGGCGGCGCAGCCTACGGCTGTGGCGGCGATAAGCTGCTTGTTGGTGGAGAAAACATAGCCCCGCATCTCGCCGCCGGAGCGGACGTAGAGGTGCCGTTCAGGGAACAGGCCTTCAAGGGATTGTCGCAGTCGCAAGAAGCGCTTGATCGCCATCGCCTAGGAAACCCCCGTTTTCAGGACAGGGGGATATGCAACGATAAAAGGGGAGGGCGCAAGACTCTTCGCCCCCAAAGGGAGAGCGAGCAAAAAAAATCATCATGCAGCCTGAAGCGTTAACGCGTTCTGAACGCGACGGCCACGTCGCAGGGTCTTCTTTGCGACAAATCCTTTAGCGCAGAGGCGGAAATACAACACCGCTCTGCGCAGTGGGTTCCGGCCCTCAGCGATGAACAGCATGATCCGGCTATTTGAGCGCACGCGCCGCTGTCAGCACGGCCTTGATGTGGCCGGGAACCTTCACCTTGCGCCATACCTCGCGAATGACGCCTTCCGCGTCGATCAGAAAAGTGGATCGATCTATGCCCATATATTTACGGCCATACATGCTCTTTTCGACCCAGGCGCCGTAGGTCTCGACGATCTCGCCCGTTGTATCTGCGGCCAGTTCGACGGTCAGATCATGCTTGAGGCGGAACTTGGCGTGAGAGGCGGCGCTGTCCTTGGAGACGCCCACGATCACCGCACCCACCTTCGCGAATTCTTCGACTTCTGACGAGAATTGCAGGGCTTCTGACGTGCAGCCCGAGGTGTCGTCCTTCGGGTAGAAATAGAGGACGATCTTCTTGCCCTTGAGGCTCTCGAGGCTGACCCGGCCCGTGTCGGTCGGCAGGTCGAATTCCGGAGCCTTGTCGCCAGCCTGAAGCATCGTCTCTCTCCTCAACGCATCGTATCGTCCCGACCTGCGGCGGCCGCGAGTCGGGACGACTGATACCTTAAACCGGTTTGACCAGAACGATCTTCTTCTTGCCCTTTTGCACCTTAAAGGCGCCGAGTTCGGCAATGACTTGATCGCGCTCGTAGAAGTCGCCCACCGATGGTTTGGCGTCATTGATTTGAATACCACCGCCGCCGATGAGGTCCCGGGCTTCACGCATGGATGTCGCGAGTCCGGCCTCCTTCACGAGAGCTTCGGCAGTCCGTCGACTCAAATCGCCATCGGGACCAGCCCACACGAGTTCAACGGTGGGGAGGTCAGCTGAAGTCTGGCCCTGTTCGAAGGCCTTTTCCGCAGTTTCTCGAGCCGATTGCGCGGCCTCTTCGCCATGCGCCATTCGTGTAGCCTCGTCGGCCAGCACCTTCTTGGCGTCATTGATCTGGGCTCCCGGCAGGGCTTCAAGCCTGGCGATCTCGTCCAGGGGCAGGTCGGTGAACAGCTTCAGGAACCGCCCGACATCCGCGTCCTCGGTGTTGCGCCAGAACTGCCAATAGTCGTAGGGGCTGAGCTGTTCGGCATTGAGCCACACCGCGCCCGACATGGTCTTGCCCATCTTGGCGCCCGAGGCGGTCGCCAGCAGCGGCGTTGTCAGGCCATAGGCAGCCTTCTGATCCACACGGCGGGTCAGTTCCACGCCGTTGAGGATATTGCCCCACTGGTCCGAACCGCCCATTTGCAGCACGCAGCCGAACTTGCGGTTCAACTCCAGGAAGTCGACCGCCTGCATCAGCATGTAGTTGAATTCGAGGAAGGTCATCGGCTGCTCGCGCTCAAGCCGCAGCTTGACCGAGTCGAAGGCCAGCATCCGGTTGACCGTGAAGTGCACGCCGTAGTCGCGCAGGAACTGCACGTAGCCGAACTTGCTCAGCCACGCGTCGTTGTCGACCATGATCGCGTCAGTGGGCCCGTCGCCGAAGGTCAGGAACCTGGCGAACACCTGCTTGATGCCGGCGATGTTGGCGGCAATGTCGGCGTCCGACAGCAGTTTGCGGCTTTCGTCCTTGCCAGTTGGATCGCCCACCTTGGTCGTGCCGCCGCCCATCAGGACGATGGGCTTGTGGCCAGCCTGCTGCAGGCGGCGCAGCATCATGATCTGGATCAGTGAGCCGACATGCAGGCTGGGGGCGGTAGCGTCGAAGCCGATGTAGGCGGTGACGATCCCGGACGCCGCCGCTGCGTCCAGTTCATCAGGGTGGGTGATCTGGTGGATATAGCCGCGCGCCTGCAGGGTCTGCAGGAATGCCGACTTGAACGAGGCGGGCGCGGACATGGATCGACTCTCTGGATGGGACGACTCTTGCGGAGACGGTGGGCCGTCTAGCACGGGCGGGCCTGGATGTGGCGAGGGTTTCATAGGGTCGGTCTCCGGATAGGGGCCGGAGCGCTATGATCTTGTGAGACGCGACCCCGGCAGGGCGGGGGCGTATCGACGTGTCAGGCCGGCCTCCCGCTATTTGAGCGGGCGGTAATAGGCGCGGACGGGGCAACAAGCGTCGTTCATGGGGCCTAGCTACAGGCCCCGCGCCATGGCAGTCAACGCCTATGCGCATCCTGGGATTCATGACCGGCACCTCGCTCGACGCAGTCGATATGGCGGTGCTGGAGACCGACGGCGAAGACATCCAGGCCTTCGGCCCGGCGGGTGAACGCAAGCTGCGCGAAGCGACCCGCGACCTGCTGCTGGCCGCCACCGACCAGGCCCGCGCCTGGCCGCGCGGTGAGCCGGAGCCGGCGATCTTTGAGGAAGCCCGCCGCGCGGTGGCCGACGAGCATCTTCACGCCGCCCAGAGCTTCATCGCCGAGCATGGCCTGGCGTGGAGCGATTTTGACTTGCTGGGCGTGCATGGGCAGACGGTTCTGCACGAACGGCCCCAGCCGGGCCGGATCGGTCGGACGGTTCAACTGCTCGACGCCGAGCGCCTGGCCAAGGCGTGTGGTCGCCCGGTCGTGTTCAACTTCCGCACCGCCGACGTCGCGGCCGGCGGGGAGGGCGCTCCCCTGGCGCCGATCTATCACGTGGCTCGCGCCCGGGCCTCTGGCCTGGCCGTGCCAGTGGCGGCGCTGAATGTCGGCGGGGTCGCCAACATCACCCTGATCGATACGGACGGGGCTCTGCTGGCCTTCGACACCGGTCCCGGCAACGGGATGATCGACCTGATGCTTCAGGGGCGAGACCTTGGTCGTTTCGACGAGAACGGCCGGCTTGCGGCTGCGGGGAAGGTCGACGAAGTCGCGCTTAGCACGCTGTTGGCGGGGGCCTATTTCCACGCGCCCGCGCCAAAGTCCCTGGACCGCTATGATTTCACGCTGGACGCGGTCGCGCACCTGTCCGCCGAGGACGCCGCCGCCACTCTGGTCGCCTTCACCGCCGAAGCCGTGGTCAAGGCCTTCGACAAGGGCGCGCGGCCCAGCGTCCTGATCGTCTGCGGCGGTGGGCGGCACAATCCCGAGATCATGCGCGCGCTGACCGCGCGTGCGCCCGTCCCGGTCAAGACCGCCGAGGCCGTGGGCTGGCGCGGCGACGCGATTGAGGCTGAGGCCTTTGCCTATCTCGCAGCGCGCACATTCAGGGGTTTGCCGATCAGCTTCCCTGGCACTACGGGCGTCGTCGCGCCGATGACCGGCGGGCGGATCGTCCAGCCTTGAACGAAAAAGGCCTCCCCGAAGGGAGGCCTTTGAAGGATCAGATCGGGTTCATCTCGATCCGCTTGTCCAGATAGTCGCCGACGCTCTTTTCCACATAGGGCAGATGCTCGGTCCAGAAGTGGCTGGCCTTGTCGATGACTTCGTAGTCGATGACGATGCCCTTCTGGGTGCGCAGCTTGGAGACCACGCGCTCGACTTCCACCGGCGGGGTGATGCTGTCGGCCGAGCCCGTCAGGAACAGGCCCGAGGCCGGGCAGGGCGCCAGGAAGCTGAAGTCGTACATGTTGGTCGGCGGGGAGACGCTGATGAAGCCGTCCGTTTCCGGGCGACGCATCAGGAGTTGCATGCCGATATAGGCGCCGAAGTCGAAACCAGCGACCCAGGTCTGGCTGGCGGCCGGATTCGAGGTCTGCAGCCAGTCCAGGGCCGTGGCGGCGTCGGCAAGCTCACCGATGCCGGCGTCGAACTCGCCCTGGCTACGGCCCACGCCGCGGAAATTGAAGCGCAGCGTCGCGAAGCCGCGCTTCATGAAAAGGTGGTACAGCTGCACCGAAACCGGATGGTTCATATGGCCGCCGGCCTTGGGGTGCGGATGCAGGATCAGGGCGATCGGAGCGGTTTCCGTCTTGCCCGGCGAGTAGCGACCTTCGATCCGTCCAGACGCGCCAGTCAAAATCACATCAGGCATATCGACCCCATCGGTTCGCCAGGCGGCGGACGATTCCCGGTCTTTCGACCCATGGAATACTTGACCGCTGCGCTTGGTCTTCCTAAATCCAACCAGCGACGCGGACCCTGCGGTCCGGCGCGAAGTCGCGGCTTGTAGCACACGCAAAAGCCGATGCGCGCGGAATCTGCAAGGAGTAAGGCGCATGCGCCTGAGCACCAAGGGACGTTACGCCGTCATGGCCATGACCGACCTGGCCAAGCGCCAGGACGAGGGAGAGGGCCGCGCGGTCGCCCTGGCCGAGATCGCGGCCCGTCAGCAGATTTCCCTGTCCTATCTCGAACAACTGTTCGCGCGTTTGCGCCGCAAGGGTCTGGTCAAGAGCGCTCGCGGCCCGGGCGGCGGCTATCGCCTGGCTCTCGAGGCCGAAAAGACCCTGGTCGCCGATATCGTGCTGGCCGTCGACGAGCCCCTGCGCGCCACCCGCTGCGGCATGACCAAGGGCGGTCCAAAGGGTTGCATGGCTGGCGGCGAGCGCTGCATGACTCATGATCTTTGGGAAGAGATGGGCCGTCAGATTCATGGCTACCTGGCCTCGGTCTCGGTGGCCGATGTGCTGGAGGGCCGGCTGCGGCCCCAATCGCAGCCTCTGGAGATCGCGGCGGAGTGACCATGTCCCGCGCCTCCGTCTATCTGGACTATAACGCGACCGCCCCCATTCGTCCCGAGGCGTATGAGGCGCTGCTGCGCGCCCTGGAGGCGCCGGCCAATCCTTCGTCGGTCCACGCCGCCGGCCGCGCCGCGCGGGATTTGGTAGAGAAGGCCCGGGCCCAGGTCGCCGCGCTGGTCGGCGTGCCCTCCGGCTCGATTACTTTCGTCAGCGGTGGCACCGAGGCCAACGCCCTGGCGATCGAAAGCGCCAAGGCCGCCGGCTTTACGCGTATTATCGTCGGCGCCACAGAGCATGACGCGGTCGTTGAGACCGCCAAGGCCAGCGGCCTGCCGGTCGAGACCTGGCCGGTCGACGCCTATGGCGTTGCGCATCTGCCCTGGCTGGAAGCCGACCTCAAGGCGCCCGGCCGCGCCCTGGTCTGCCTGATGCTGGCCAATAACGAGACCGGCGTCATCCAGCCGGTCGCCGAGGCTTCGGTCCTCGTGCGCGCCGCTGACGGCTGGCTGCATGTCGACGCCGTTCAGGCCGCCGGCAAGATCGCCATCGATTTCTCGGCCCTCGGCGCCGACACCCTGGCGCTGTCGGCCCACAAGCTGGGCGGCCCGCAGGGCGTCGGGGCGCTGGTCGCCGGTACGCGGGCGACCCTGCATCGTCGCCAGCATGGCGGCGGGCAGGAGCGCGGCCGCCGGGCCGGCACAGAGAATGTCGCGGGCATAGCCGCGTTCGGCGCGGCGGCTGAAGCGGCCTCGCGCGACCTTGCCGCGATGGCTGGACAAGCTCAATGGCGCGACGCCCTGGCCGAACGTGTCAAGGCGGAAGGCGCGGTCGTGCTTGGGGAGGGCGCAGATCGCCTGCCTCAAACCTTGTGCTTTGCCGGGATGGGCTTCGGCTCCGAGATTCAGGTGATGAACCTGGACCTGGCGGGCGTGATGGCCAGCGCCGGCAGCGCCTGCTCGTCGGGCAAGGTGAAGGCCAGCCGCGTGGTGGAAGCCATGGGGCGCTCTGATCTGGCCCCCTACGCCCTGCGGGTCAGCGGTGGCTGGGCGAGCACGCAAGACGATTGGATCAAATGCGGCGACGCCTGGATCGCCGCCTGGAAGCGTATCGGCGCTCGGCGCCGGGAGGTGGCATAGTGGCCGCAGTTCAAGAAACCGTCGAAACCGTCGCCGCGCTCGAAAAGTACGAGCATGGCTTCACCACGGATATCGACCAGGAGTTCGCGCCCAAGGGCCTCTCCGAAGACATCGTGCGCTTCATCTCGGCCAAGAAGGACGAGCCCCAGTGGATGCTGGACTGGCGCCTGGAGGCCTATCGCCGCTGGCTTGAGCTGGAAGAGCCCGATTGGGCCAAGGTCAGCTATCCCAAGATCGACTACCAGGACTCCTACTACTACGCCGCGCCCAAGACCAAGGAGGGGCCCAAGAGCCTCGACGAGGTCGATCCCGAGATCCTCGCTGTCTATGCCAAGCTGGGTATTCCGCTGCGCGAGCAGGAAGTTCTGGCCGGCGTCGAGGGCGCGCCGCGCTACGCTGTGGACGCGGTGTTCGACAGCGTCAGCGTCGTCACCACCTTCAAGAAGGAGCTGGCGGCTGTCGGCGTGATTTTCTGCTCGATGAGCGAGGCGATCCGCGAACACGGCGACCTGGTGAAGCAGTATCTGGGCTCGGTGGTGCCGACCTCGGACAACTATTTCGCCTGTCTCAACAGCGCAGTCTTCAGCGACGGCAGCTTCGTCTACATTCCCCCGGGCGTGCGCTGCCCGATGGAGCTGTCGACCTATTTCCGCATCAACGCCAAGGACAGCGGCCAGTTCGAGCGGACCCTGATCATCGCCGACAAGGGCGCCTATTGCTCGTATCTGGAGGGCTGCACGGCCCCGATGCGCGACGAGAACCAGCTGCACGCCGCCGTGGTCGAGCTGGTTTTGCTGGACGACGCCGAGATCAAATATTCCACCGTCCAGAACTGGTATCCGGGCGACCCGGAAACCGGCAAGGGCGGCATCTTCAACTTCGTCACCAAGCGCGCCGACTGCCGGGGCGACCGCTCCAAGGTGTCGTGGACGCAAGTTGAGACCGGCTCGGCCGTGACCTGGAAATATCCGTCCTGCGTGCTGCGCGGCGAGGGCAGCTCAGGCGAGTTCTATTCCATCGCTGTGACCAACGGTCACCAGCAGGCCGACACCGGCACCAAGATGATACACTTGGGCGCCAACACCCGCTCTCGGATCGTCGCCAAGGGCATCAGCGCCGGCAAGTCGACCAGCACCTATCGCGGTCTGGTCTCGGCCCACCCGAAGGCCAAGGGCGCGCGGAACTTCACCCAGTGCGACAGCCTGCTGATCGGCAAGACCTGCGCGGCCCACACCATCCCCTATATCGAGGCCCGCAACGGCCAGTCGGTGTTCGAGCACGAGGCCACCACCACCCGCCTGTCGGACGA
>Ga0209066_10001245_pt1 | contig 34471 bp, 30 predicted proteins | sample All_14_2_FD_187198 | JGI IMG/M metagenome (GOLD analysis project Ga0209066, IMG submission 187198) | Freshwater microbial communities in response to fracking from Pennsylvania, USA - Allegheny Zone_MetaG_DW_15 (SPAdes) (version 2) ... | reverse complement strand
GCCTGATCTTTCACTGGACGACTTCTTTGCCCGCTGGACCGCAGCGCATGCACGCGTGATGGCAGACACCCCCGTGGCCGCCAACGCCCTGCGCCAGCACGTGCAGAACCGCCAGCGCACCGAGGGCAACGCCTTGCTGGCCTACTTTGGCGGCTCAGACGTGCCGCCCTACGAGGGCATCGGCGCCACCTGGTTCGACGATGAAACCACCATCGGCCTCTTCCGGCACTACGAAGCCGCGCTGCTGCGCCTCAATGCCGACCCGGCGCTGAGCTTCTACGTGCCTGAGGCGTCGTTCTTCCTGTATGCCAAGGAGGTGCAGATCCTCTGACCGCACCAGTGACGGCACCACTGACGGCACCTCAGGCCGCCGCCGTCACGCCCCGCCGAGGATCGGCCATTGCAGGGCCCAGGCACCGGCCAGCACAAGCGCCAGGGCAATGGTGGCGACGAACAAACCGCACACCACCCTGTCTCCCACATCGCACGCGTGGTCTGACAGGTGGCGCGCCTTCCGATGGCCACACGGTGTGATCGCCGTGTGGCCTGCTTCGCTTGGGGCTGTCTTGCGCATCATGGTGTTGTCTCCACCTCGTTTTTTGACTGATGAGGGATGGCAATAAGCCCATCATCAGCGTGGCTCAGGTTAAGACTCTGCCCGCAGCTCGTAAACTGAATTGCATCGATGCGCCCTATCGAACGCCTGAATAGATGCAGTAGAAACACGGGGGCCGAACCCCCGAGGAATCCTCCCCATGCGCTTCCATAAACTGGATCTGAACCTGCTGGTGGCACTGGACGCGCTGTTCACCGAAGCCAACGTGAGCCGTGCGGCCGACCGCCTGTGCATGAGCCAGTCGTCGCTCAGCAGCGCCCTGGCACGCCTGCGCGACTACTTCAATGACGAACTGCTGGTGCAGGTGGGCCGCAAGATGGAGCTCACGCCCCGTGCGCTGGTGCTCAAGGACGCCGTCAAAGACCTGTTGCTGCGGCTGGAAACCACGATCACCGCCCAGCCCGAGTTCGACTGCCAGACGTCCACGCGCACCTTTGCCTTGTTGATGTCCGACTACATCAGCGTGATCCTGATGCCCCACGTGTTGGCCCTGGCCCGTCAGGAGGCGCCCCATGTGCGCTTTGACATCCGCCCGCTGGCTGGCGTATCGCCGCATCTGGCGCTGGAACGGGGCGAGGCCGACCTGCTGATGGTGGCGCGCAGCTACTGCTCGTCAGACCACCCGGTCGAGCGCGTCTATGAAGACAACTGGCAATGCATCGTCTGGGCGCAGCACCCCACCCTGCGCGACGGCATCACCCGCGCGCAGTACCTGGCGGCCGACCATCTGGTGGTGAACCCGGTGGCCAACACCTCGGCGCTGGACACCGAGCTGATGCGCGCCGCCGGTGTGACCCGCAAGGAGGCCGTGCACACCTACAGCTTCACCGCGCAACCCAGCATGGTGGTGGGCACCACCCTGGTCGCCACGGTGCATGGCCGCATCGCGTGCGAAGCCGCCCGCACCCTGCCGATCCGATGTTTTGCCATGCCGCTCGACCTGCCCCCCATCGAGGTGGTGATGCAATGGCACAAGTACCTCGATCTGGACCCCGGGCTCAACTGGCTGCGCTCCGTGATCCGGCGCGCGTCAGTGCACCTGTTGCCGGCCCCCGGCAGCGAGCCGCCAGCCGCCCCACACGACCGCAGCGATGAGCGACTCAGTGATGTGCGACTCAGTGATGCGTGGGCAACAAGGGTTGCCCCTGCACCATGACGGGCTGTGCCGGCAGGATGATGAAGACCACCGTGCAGTCTTCGTCGTAAGGGTTCAGCCAGGCGTGGATGGTGCCGCGCTGCACGGCGATGTCGCCCGCCTGAAGAGGCACCACCACGCCATCGTCCAGCTCCAGGTCGAGCCGGCCCGACAGCACGATGCCGTAGTCCAACGACACGGTGCGGTGCATGTAGGAGTGCGTGCCTGCGGGGATGTTCATTACCCGGATCACCGTGCCGCCGGTGGTGATCTGCGTCGGCCCACCCGCGGCATCAGGCGCTTGCTGGTTGTCGGCCGGCAGCTGGTCGGTGGACCACACCGTCACCCCAAAAGCCGATTTGGGCGCCAACCCATCGATGGCCACCACCGCCTTGCCGGCGGCGTCATGGCCAGTGACCACGCGCCTCACCGCCACATCGTTGCCCACGCCCTGCCCGTCGTCCACCAGCAGCCGAGTCTTGCGTTCGCTCACTGAAGATCCTTGATGAGGTTCAATAGCGGCGCACCTTAGGACACTTGCCGAGGGCGACCAAATGAATTCGCTCGATAGGCACCATCGGATCTACGAATGCCCAACGGTGTGTGCTGCCGTCAGCCGCCGCGAGTCTCAGGGCAGCATCCACCCCGGCAGGCAAAACTGAACCACGCGTTGCGTGACCGCCTCGGCATCGTCCAGATCGATGCCCCGTCCGACCAACGCCGCAAGCCGTGAAGCCTCGCGGTGCAGCGCATGCTCGATGCCCAGCACAAAGTGCAGGCGCCAGCACACCTCGCTGCGCGACAGGTGCGGCAACAGCTCGCACAGCGCCCGCACGAAGTGGCGCAGGTGGGCGGTGCCGGTGCGCATCAGGGCGCGCACCTCGGGCGGGCCGTCCAGCCGCAGCCGCTCGGTGAAGGGCACGTGGAAGTCCTGCACCAGCGCTTGGCGGCTCCAGCGCAGCACCGGCAGCACGAGAGCACGCAGCACGGCGGCCACGCGCTGCTCAACCGAGCCCGCACTGGCCATGGCCTCGCGCAGCAGCTGCTCGCGCTCGCGGATCAGCGACGGCGCCCAGCGCTGGTACAGCGCCAACAACAGCCCGTCCTTCGAGCCGAAGTGGTAGTTCACCGAAGCCAGGCTCACGCCGGCCGCCTCGGTGATCTCGCGCACGCTCACCTGCGTGAAGCTGCGCTCGGCAAAGAGCTGCTGCGCGGCCAGCAGCAGGCGTTCGCGGGTTTCGTTGTTTTCGCCCAGGCGTGGGCGGCCGCGGCCACGCGGGGCCGCAGCAGCGGCGGGCTCGCTCACGTCGGCCCCTCGGGGGCGGCCGCGCCGGCCGCGGTGGGGCACAGGGGCATCGTCATGTCTTTCAGGTCCTGACACCGGCCTGATGGCCGGCAGATGCCACCAAGAATAGCCCAGGCACAGGCCGCGGGACTTCCGTCCTGTCAGGGCCATTTTCTATACACAATTACTATTTGTGTACTACTATTTGAACCCTTCGCGCCACCGCTCCGGCCGGCCCGTGATTGAAAGCCCACCATGCAACCTGCCCTGACCAACAAGATCATCGCCGTGACCGGCGGCTTCGGCGCCCTGGGCCGAGCCACGGGTGAGGCCCTGCGCGCCGCCGGTGCCCGTGTGGCGCTGCTGGATGTGGCGCCTGCGCCCGCAGCGTCACCGGTGGACGGTGCGCTGTGCTTGGGCGGCGTGCAGCTGGATGACCCCGGTGCCGCAGCAAAGGCGCTGGACCAGGTGCAGGCCCACTTCGGCGCACTCGATGGCCTGGTCAACGTGGCCGGCGGCTTCACCTGGGAAACGGTCGAAGCGGGCAACCCGGCCAGCTGGCAGCAGATGTTTGCGATGAACGTGCAGACCGCGCTGCATGCCTCGCAGGCCGCCTTGCGGCACCTGCTGCCGCGCGGGGCCGGGCGCATCGTCAACATCGGCGCGCTGGCGGCCGCGCAAGCCGGTCTGGGCATGGGCGCCTATGCCGCGTCGAAGGCCGGCGTCGCCCGCCTCACCGAAGCGATGGCCGAAGAGTTCAAAGACCGCGGCATCACCATCAACGCCGTGCTGCCCAGCATCCTGGACACCCCCGCCAACCGCGCCGCGATGCCTGATGCCGATGCCTCGCGCTGGGTCAGCCCGGCCGCGCTGGCGGCGGTGATCGTGTTCCTGCTGTCCGACGCTGCGGCGCCCATCAACGGCGCTCTGATCCCCGTGAAAGGCCGCGTGTAAGGCCATCGGCCTACAGGCTTCCCTTGGGCACACGCCCTTCCACACATCACAAGGAGACCCCCCATGCGGGCAGCCATCATTGCCGAACGCGGCGCCAACCCCATCATCGGCGAGTTCCCTGAACCGAAGCCGCAGGACGGCGCGGTGCTCATCGATGTCGACACCGCCGGCCTGGGCGGCTGGGACGTGCTGGGCGCCTACCGCCTGGGCGTGCAGTACCCCTGCGTGATCCGCGGCGAAGGCGTGGGCCGCGCGCCCGATGGCCGGCGCGTTTACTTTGGCGAGCGCTCAGTGCTGCCCTTTGGCGCCTGGGCCGAGCGCACCCTGGTGCCGGCCGAAGAAGTGTGGGACGTGCCCGACCACGTGGACGACAAGACCGCCATCACCATGGGCATCGCTGCCACCGGCGCGCTGATCCCGCTGGAGTTCGCCAAGATCCAGCCCGGCGACAAGGTGCTGATCCTCGGCGCCTCGGGCGTGCTGGGCCAGCTGGCGCTGCAACTGGCGCGCTGGCTGGGTGCCGGGCGTGTGGTGGGCGCAGCGCGCAGTGCCGAGACCTTGCAGCGATTGCAGTCACGCGGCTTCGCCGATGCGGTGGTGACGCTGGGCGGCAGCGATGACGTAGCGGCGTTGAAAGACGCCTCCGACGGCGGCTTCGATGTGGTGCTTGATCTCGTGTGCGGCCAGCCCATGTTGAACGCGCTGAAGGCCACGCGCTGGGGCGCCCGCATCGTGACGGTGGGCACCGGCGCGGGCCGCCAGGTGCATCTGGACATGGCTGACCTGTTGTTCCGCACGCTCTCCACCATCGGCACCGGGCAACGCCCGCCGGCCGATCGCCAGGCCATCTGGCGCCGCCTGCTCGACATCAGCCGCAGCGCCAACCTGCAGGTGGACTACGTCGACTACACGCTCGACCAGGCGGCCGAGGCGTGGCAGGCCCAACAAGGCGGCCCGCACGCCAAGATCACCGCGCGCTTGCGCGGCTGAGCGCTCGAAGCCCTGCCCGGCCTGGGCGGGGCCCAACTCCCTGCGTCAATCCTGAAGGGCGTGCTCGGCTTCGAACAGCTCGTCAAAGAAGCTGCGCATCGCCTGCCACGAGCGCCGGTCGGCCGCCTCGTGATACCCCAGCGCCGGGTTGCCCGGTGAGCGCAGGTGCACGTCGGGCCGCGTGAAGGCATGGCGCGCACCGCCATACACCTGCACCTGCCAATCGACTGGCGTGCGCCGCATCTCCTCACCGAAGCGAGCCACCGCCTCCAGCGGCACCATCGGATCATCGGCCCCGGTGAGCAGTAACACGGCGGCGCGCATGCGCGCCAGCTCGTCCTCACGGGCGGGTGTGAGCCCGCCGTGGAACGACACCACGCCGCGCAGCGCCGCATCGGCCCGCGCCAGTTCCAGCGCCATCGTGCCGCCAAAGCAGTAGCCAATGGCCGCCAGCCGCGCGCCATCCACCAAGGGCTGGGCCTGCAGTTGCGCCAACCCAGCCAGGGCACGCCGGCGCAGCAGGCTCACATCCGCACGCAGCGGCGCAATGGCTTGCATCAGCGCCTCACCGCTGGGCTGCAGCCCGTCGCCGTAGTAGTCGATGGCCAGGGCCACGTAGCCCAGATCGGCCAGCATGGCGGCCCGCCGCTGGGCCTCGGGGCCGAGGCCGCTGGCGTCCGGGCAGATCAGCACGCCAGGGCGAGGCCCGGTGAGGTCGTCATCCCAGGCCAGGTGGCCATGCAACACGGTGGCCCCTTCGGTGAAGCGCAACGACTGGGTCTGCAGACTCATCGATTTCCTCCTGTCACAGGACGCCGGTTGCCAAGCCGCAATAGAGCTTCGGGCTTCAGGCTTCGGGATTCGGGATTCAACGCAGGGCAAACAAGGCAAGCTGCGGATCAGGCGTGGGTGGCACGCCGCGCCAACAGTGCGCGGCCCGCACGCGAGGCGCTCGGGCGCCCCAGCACCTCGCTGATCCAGGCGCCGATGTCCACCAGCGCATCCAGATCAATGCCCGTCTCGGCGCCCAGGCCATTGAGCAGGTACACCACATCCTCGGTGGCCACGTTGCCGGTGGCGCCCTTGGCATAGGGACAGCCGCCCAGGCCGGCCACCGAGCTGTCGAAACAGCGCAGGCCAAACTGGTACGACGCATGCACATTGGCCACGCCCATGCCGTAGGTGTCGTGGTAGTGGCCGGCCAGCTCGCGCAGCGGCACCACACGGGCCACCGCTTCGAGCATGCGCTGCACCGAGGCCGGCGTGCCCACGCCGATGGTGTCGCCCAGCGACACCTCGTAGCAGCCCAGCCCCATCAGCCGCTCGGCCAATGTGGCCACCTGCTGCGGCGCCACCGCGCCTTCATACGGGCAGCCCACCACGCAGGACACATAGCCGCGCACCTTGACGCCATCGCGCGCTGCACGCGCCATGATGGGCTCGAAGCGCGCCAGCGCCTCGGCAATGCTGCAATTAGTGTTGCGCTGGGAGAAGCTTTCGGTGGCCGCCACGAAGATGCCCACGTGATCGGCCCCGGCCGCCACCGCGGCCTCGTAGCCCTTCAGGTTGGGCGTGAGCACCGGGTAGGTGACGCCCGGGCGGCGCACCAGCGTGCCCATCAGCTCGGCATGGTCGGCCATCTGCGGCACCCACTTGGGCGACACGAAGGCGGTGGCCTCGATGGCCTTCAGGCCGGCTGCGGCCAGGCGCTCGATCAGGTCGAGCTTGGTGGCCAGCGGCACGGCGCGAGGCTCGTTCTGCAGGCCGTCACGGGGGCCCATTTCAACGATGCGTACGGCAGTCATGGCCGCCCCTCGCCCGACGCGCACGTCGGCCGATCCCCCGAGGGGATGGCGGGCCGGCCTGGGAGCGGCCCGGCGCTCGGCCCGCCCCAGCGGTTGGATCCAGACGTTCTCATGCAGTGACCTCAAACTCCACCAGCTCGGCGCCATCGCTGACCTGCTCGCCCGGTGCAAAACGGTAAGCCTTCACCACCCCGGCCTTGGGGGCCAGGATGGTGTGCTCCATTTTCATCGCTTCCAGCACCAGCAGCGGCGCGCCCTTCTCCACCGTGGCGCCGGGCTGCTGGCTCCAGGCGATCACCTTTCCGGGCATCGGCGCGGTAAGGCCGCCGTGGGCGTCGTCGCCAGCCCCGCCGGCATGCAGCAGGTCGACACAGCTGATGGCATGCGCACGGCCTTCAAAGAACACCGTGCGGCGTTCTCCCACGATCAGCACCGAGGCTTGCACGCGCCGCTCGCCCAGCTGCGCCCGCAGGCGGCCATGGCCTTCAAAACGGGCACGGCCGAAGATCGACACCGGCACGCCGTCGATCACGAGGCTCAGCTGGTAGCCGTCACGCAGGTACTCGACCTGCACGTCCTGCAGCACCTCGCCCAGGCGCAGGCTGATGCGCCGGCGCGCCTGGTGGTTGAGCCGCCAGCCATCCTGCGCATGGAAGGGCGAGCGCACCTTCACCGCGTCATGCGGCACGGCCTGTTCACGCGTCAGCTCGGCCAGTGCGGCCAACAGCCAGGCCTCGACAGGCACCGGCCGCTGCTCGGGGAACAGCGTGGCCTGTTCGCGCTCGATCAGGCCGGTGTCCAGATCAGCCTTCGCAAACGACGGCGTGGCCACCAGCCGCGACAGGAACTCAACGTTGTTGCTCACGCCCACGATGCGGTACTGCGCCAGCGCCTCGCTCATGCGGGCCAGGGCGCGCTCGCGGCTTTCATCCCAGACGATGAGCTTGGCGATCATCGGGTCGTAGAAGGGCGTGATCTCATCGCCCTCTTCCACGCCGGTGTCGATGCGCACGTTCAGCGACGTGGCCGGCGGCGCCAGGTGCACCAGGCGGCCGGTGGAAGGCAGGAAGCCCTTGTCCGGATCTTCGGCATACACCCGCGCTTCAATCGCATGGCCGTTGATGGCCAATTGCGACTGCTGCAGCGGCAGGCGCTCGCCGGCGGCCACGCGCAGCTGCCACTCCACCAGATCCAGCCCGGTGATCATCTCGGTGACGGGGTGCTCCACCTGCAGGCGGGTGTTCATCTCCATGAAGTAGAACGAGCCGTCTTGGTTGGCGATGAACTCCACCGTGCCGGCGCCCACGTAGCCCACGGCCTTGGCGGCTTCAACCGCGGCCTTGCCCATGGCTGCGCGGCGCTCGGGGGTCATGCCAGGCGCGGGTGCTTCTTCCAGCACCTTCTGGTGGCGGCGCTGTACGGAGCAATCGCGCTCGAAGAGGTAGACGCAGTCGCCGTGGCTGTCGCCAAACACCTGGATTTCGATGTGGCGCGGGCGCAGCACGTACTTCTCGACCAGCACATGGTCAGAGCCAAACGAGTTGGCCGCCTCGCGCTTGCACGAGGCCAGCGCGGCTTCGAAATCAGCCGCCTGGTCAACGCGGCGCATGCCCTTGCCACCACCACCGGCGCTGGCCTTGATCAGCACCGGGTAGCCGATCGTCTCAGCCTGCGCGGCCAGGAAGGCGGGTTCCTGGTTGTCACCGTGGTAGCCGGGCGTGAGCGGCACGCCGGCCTTTTCCATCAGCGCCTTGGCCGCACTCTTGGAGCCCATCGCGCGGATGGCCGACACCGGCGGGCCGATGAAGGTGATGCCGTTCTTCTCGCAGGCTTCAGCGAAGTCTTCGTTCTCCGACAGGAAGCCATAACCAGGGTGGATGGCCTGCGCGCCGGTGGTCTTGGCCGCGTCGATGATGCGGTCGATGACCAGGTAGCTTTCACGCGCAGCGGCCGGGCCGATCAGCACGGCCTCGTCGGCCAGGCGCACATGGCGTGCGCCCGCATCGGCTTCGGAGTAGACAGCGACCGTGCGGATGCCCAGGCGGCGGGCGGTCTGGATCACACGGCAAGCAATCTCGCCACGGTTCGCAATCAGGATCTTGGTGAACATGTCAGTCCTTCGATATCCATGCGGCGGGACGCTTTTCGAGGAAGGCACTCAGGCCTTCTTTCGCTTCAGGCAGGCCACGCAGGCGGGCGATGCGCTCGGCGGTGTCCTGCGTCAACGCATCGGTCACTGGCTGGTGGGCAATGGCGCGAATCAGGTCCTTGGCGGCCGCCTGGGCACCCACGGCGCCCAGCAGCAGTGAGCCGACGATCTCGGCCACCTTGGCATCGAGTTGGTCATCGGCCACGACTTCATGCACCAGCCCCAGGGCCTGTGCGCGCTGGGCACCGATGCGTTCAGCCGTTTGAAAGAAGCGGGTGGCCTGGCGCTCGCCCATGGCCCGCAGCACATACGGGCCAATGGTGGCCGGGATGATGCCCACTCGCACCTCCGACACCCCAAACTGTGCCCGCTCGCCCGCCACCGCGATGTCGCACGACGCCACCAGCCCGGTGCCGCCGGCGAGCGCGGCGCCATGCACGCGCGCCACGGTGGGCTTGTTCATCTCGGCGATGGTGCGAAACAGCGTGGCCAGCTTCACCGCATCGGCCACGTTGGCTGCCACGCTGGCCTCGCCCTGGCGCTTCATCCAGCTCAGGTCAGCGCCGGCCGAGAAGCTCTTGCCACGCCCGGCCAGCACCACCACCCGCACGGCGGGGTTGTCATCCAGGCCCAGGAAGGCTTCGGTGAGCTGGGCGATGAAGTCTTCGTTGAAGGCGTTGTGCACGTCTGGCCGGTTCATCCAGACGGTGGCGACGGGGCCCGCGTGTTCGATCTCAAGCAGTTGTTCCATCACGATCCTATCGGTCCCCGCCGGGCCGCCCCAAGGGGACCGAGCGCCCCTCGGGGGCCGCGAACGAAGTGAGCTGGGGGCACATGGTCATCACATGCGGAAGACGCCAAAGCGCGTCGGCTCGATCGGCGCGTTCAGCGACGCAGCCAACGACAACCCCAGCACCCGCCGCGTCTGCGCCGGGTCGACGATGCCGTCATCCCACAGCCGCGCGGTGGCGTAGTACGGGTTGCCCTGTTCTTCGTACTGCGCGCGGATCGGGTTCTTGAAGGTCTCTTCGTCGTCGCTGCTCCACTGGCCGCCCTTGGCCTCGATGCCATCGCGGCGCACGGTGGCCAGCACCGAAGCCGCCTGCTCACCACCCATCACCGAGATGCGGCTGTTGGGCCAGGTCCACAGGAAGCGCGGGCTGTAGGCGCGGCCGCACATGCCGTAGTTGCCGGCGCCAAACGAGCCGCCGATCAGCAGCGTGAACTTGGGCACCTGCGCGGTGGCCACGGCCGTCACCAGCTTGGCGCCGTCCTTGGCGATGCCGCCGTTTTCATACTTGCGGCCCACCATGAAGCCGGTGATGTTCTGCAGGAAGAACAGCGGGATGCCGCGCTGCGCACACAGCTCAATGAAGTGCGCACCCTTCTGCGCTGATTCACCAAACAAGATGCCGTTGTTGGCCACGATGCCGATGGTGTTGCCGTACAGCTGAGCAAAGCCGGTGACCAGCGTGGCGCCGTAGCGGGCCTTGAACTCGTCGAACCGCGAGCCGTCCACCAGGCGGGCGATGACTTCGCGCACGTCGTAGGGCTTGCGGGTGTCGCTGGGCAGCACGCCGTAGAGCTCGGCCGGGTCGTACAGCGGCTCTTCAATGCTGCTGGCGGGATACGCCTGGGGAGGCTGGTTCGGCTTGCGGCGGTTGAGGTGGCTGACGATGTTGCGGGCAATGCCCAGCGCATGCGCATCGTTCTCGGCCAGGTGATCGGCCACACCGGAGATGCGGGTGTGCACATCGCCCCCCCCCAGGTCTTCGGCCGTGACCACTTCACCGGTGGCCGCCTTCACCAGCGGCGGGCCGCCCAGGAAGATGGTGCCCTGGTTCTTGACGATCACCGTCTCGTCGCTCATCGCCGGCACATAGGCGCCACCGGCGGTGCATGAGCCCATCACCACGGCGATCTGCGGGATGCCCTTGGACGACATCACCGCCTGGTTGTAGAAGATGCGGCCGAAGTGGTCGCGGTCGGGGAAGACTTCATCCTGCCGCGGCAGGAAGGCGCCACCCGAATCCACCAGGTACACGCACGGCAGGTGGTTCTGCTCGGCGATCTCCTGCGCGCGCAGGTGCTTCTTCACCGTGAGGGGGTAGTAGGTGCCGCCCTTCACCGTGGCATCGTTGGCCACGATCATGCATTCCTGGCCCTGCACGCGGCCGATGCCGGTGATGATGCCCGCGCCCGGCGACTCGTCGTTGTACAGGCCCAGGCCGGCAAGTTGGCCGGTTTCCAGGAACGGCGTGCCGGGATCCAGCAGGTGCTCGATGCGATCGCGCGGCAGCAGCTTGCCACGCGCGGTGTGCTTGTCGCGGGCCGCCGCACCGCCACCTTGGCTGACACGGTCAACCTTGGCGCGCAGCTCTTCCACCAGCTTGCTCATGCCCTGCGCATTCGCCTGGAACTCGGGCGAGCGCGTCTGGACTTGCGATTTGAAAACAGTCATGTCAGTTTTCCACGGCGCCAGGCGCCACCCTCATGGCAGGAGCCCACCCCAACCCAGCGACCGCCGTGGATCCGGCTTCGCCGGTCCGCTGGTGGTGCCCCCTTGAGGGGGCGCGCGCAGCGCGTAGGGGGTGGGTCATTTCGTCTCGGCAAACAGTTCGCGGCCGATCAGCATGCGGCGGATCTCAGACGTGCCCGCGCCGATCTCATACAGCTTGGCATCGCGCCACAACCGGCCCACTGGGTACTCGTTGGTGTAGCCCACGCCGCCCAGCGCCTGGATCGCCTCGCCGGCCATCCAAGTGGCCTTCTCGGCGGAATAGAGGATGGCGCCGGCCGCGTCCTTGCGCAGCGTGCGGGCGTGGTCGCCGTGGTCGCAGGCGCGGCCCACGGCATACACGTAGGCGCGGGTGGCCTGCCAGGTGCTGTACATGTCGGCCAGCTTGCCCTGCATCAGCTGGAACTCGCCGATGGCCTGGCCAAACTGCTGGCGCTCGTGCAGGTAGGGCACCACCGCGTCCATGCAGGCAGCCATGATGCCCAGCGGGCCGCCGCTGAGCACGGCGCGCTCGTAGTCGAGCCCGCTCATCAGCACCTTGGTGCCGTTGCCCACGCCGCCCAGCACGTTCTCTTCGGGCACTTCGCAGTCTTCAAAAAACAGCGGGTAGGTGTTGGAGCCGCGCATGCCCAGCTTGTCGAGGTGCGTGCCCTTGCTGAAGCCCTTGAAGCCCTTCTCGATGAGGAAGGCGGTCATGCCCTTGGCGCCAGCGGCCAGATCGGTCTTGGCATAGACGACCAGGGTGTCGGCATCGCCGCCGTTGGTGATCCACATCTTGCTGCCGTTGAGCACGTAGCGATCGCCCTTTTTGTCGGCCCGCAGCTTCATGCTGACCACGTCAGAGCCGGCACCCGGCTCGCTCATGGCCAGCGCGCCGATGTGCTCGCCGGAGATCAGCTTGGGCAGGTACTTGGCCTTCTGCGCCGCGCTGCCGTTGCGGTTGATCTGGTTGACACACAGGTTGCTGTGCGCGCCGTAGGACAGGCCCACGGAGGCTGAGGCGCGCGAGATTTCTTCGAGCGCCACGATGTGCGCCAGGTAGCCCATGTTGGTGCCGCCGAAGTCTTCGCTGACCGTCATGCCGTGCACGCCCAAATCACCCAGCTTGCGCCACAGGTCGGCCGGGAACTCGTTGACGCGGTCGATCTCCGCCGCACGGGGCGCGATCTCCTTGGCCGCAAAGGCCTGGATGCTGTCGCGCAGGGCGGCGATGTCTTCGCCGAGGCCGAAGTCGAGTCCGGGGATATTCATCAGGGGTCTCCTTGGTTTGAACCGGAGGGTACGCACTCAGGCCCCGCATTGGCGGCCAAGTTGGTTGCAAATCGTGCCAACCTTGGCCACACTGGTGCATGGCTCAGACAATCGTCAAGGCGCGCACGCCCATCGCCTTTGTCCAGGCTATCGCAGCGGCCTACAAACGCTACGGGGTGAACCCGCAGAACGCCCTGGCCCAGGCGCAGATCGCGCCAGCCTTGCTGCGCCAGCCCGACGCCCGCATCACCGCCGCACAGATGGAAGCCTTCTCGGCCGCCGCCATGCAGGAGCTGGACGACGAGGCGCTGGGCTGGTTCACGCGCAAGCTGCCCTGGGGCAGCTACGGCATGCTGTGCCGCGCTTCGCTCACCGCCCCCACGCTGGGCCTGGCGCTGCAGCGCTGGTGCCGCCACCACCGCCTGCTCACCGACGACATCCGGCTCACCCTGCACAGCAACGCCGCCACCGCCACGCTGGCCATTGAAGAGCACACCGCGCTCGGCCCGCTGCGCGAGTTCTGCCTGGTGAGCAGCCTGCGCTATGTGCATGGCTTCGCCTGCTGGCTGATCGACTCGCGCCTGAGCCTGCAGCAGGTGGGCTTCCCGTTGGCGGCACCGGCCCATCACGATGTGTACCCGCTGCTGTTTCCCGGCCCGGTGCAGTTCGATGCCGCGCAGGCCAGCTTCAGCTTCGATGCCCGCTACCTGGCCCTGCCGATGCACCGCGATGAAAAGGCCCTGCAGCGCATGCTGCAGAACGCCTTGCTGCTGACGGTGCGCCAGTACCGGCGCGACCGGCTGGTGGCCCAGCGCATTCGCCAGGCGCTGCTCGACACCCCCGCCGCCGGCGCCAACGTCGATGCCATGGCGCAGCACCTGCATGTGTCGGTGCGCACGCTGCACCGCCAGCTGGGCGAGGAAGGCACCTCGTTCCAGCAGCTCAAGGACGCGGTGCGGCTGGACCGCGCCACCCACTTGCTGGGCCGCACCCAACAGCCCATCAAGCAGATCGCCCAGGCCTGCGGCTTCCAGAGCGAGAAGAGCTTCGCCCGCGCCTTCAAGCAGTGGACGGGCCAGTCGCCCAGCGACTACCGCCAGCCCGCCGGCTGAGCCGACCTCACGCGGCCCGCGACACCGGTGCCGCCTGCGCTGGCGACCGCAACCGCGCCAGCAACTCGGCCTGCCGCGCTTGGCCCTGGGCCTCATGGCGCGCCTTCACATGCCCGTAGCCGCGCGCGTCCTGCGGCAGCTTGGCCAGCGCGATCGCGGTGCCCAGGGTGTCCTTGGTCAGCAAGGGCAACACCTGGCGCATCAGCGCCTCGTAAGCGCCAATGGCAGCGCGTTCGCCGCGCCGCTCGGCGGTGTAGCCAAACACATCCAGCGGCGTGCCGCGCAGCCCGCGCGCCTTGGCCAGCCACTTGAAGGCGGTGGCCACCCAGGGGCCGTAGGCCGCCTTCACCAAATGACCCTGCGCATCGTGCTTGGCCAGCAGCGGCGGGGCCAGGTGGAAGCGCAGCTTGTAGTCGCCTTCGAACTGCTGCGCCACTTTGTCGAAGAAGCCGGTCTCGGTGTAGAGGCGTGCCACCTCGTACTCATCCTTGTAGGCCATCAGCTTGTACAGGCTCACCGCCACCTCGCGCGCCAGCTTGTCGCTGCCGGTGCGCTGCTGCTCGGCCGCGGCGATCTCGCGCACGAAGCGTTCATAACGCTCGGCGTAGGCGGCGTTCTGGTAGGCCACCAGATGCGGCTTGCGGCTGGCGAGGATCGTCTCCAGCGGCGGGGTGCGTTCGGGCAGCAGGATCACGGTCTGCACCGGCTTCAAGCCGGCCGCGGCTTCCACCTTGGCCGGGTCGACGGCGGCCAGGCGGCCCCAGGCGAAAGCATTGGTGTTCATCTCGACGGCCGCGCCATTGAGCTGGATGGCCTGCATCAGCGAGGCCTCCTGCAGCGGGATCCAGCCCTTCTGCCAGGCAAAGCCGAGCAGGAAGACGTTGGTGGCGACGGCATCGCCCATCAGCGCGGTGGCCAGGCCAGTGGCGGCCAGCGTGGCGGTCTCGCGCACGGCGCCCTGCACCTTGGCCAGCAGGCCCTCGGTGGACACGGCCCAGTCGGGGTTCTGCGTGAAGGCGCCGGTGGGCGCCACATCGGTGTTCATCACGGCGCGGGTGCGGGTGGCATCGAGCGTGCCTTGGGCATCCTTGCCGGCGGCCACCATCAGGTCGCAGCCCAGCACCAGATCGGCCTGGCGGCCGGCCACACGGGCGGCGTGCAGGCGGCTCGGGTCAGCCGCCAGCCGCACATGCGACATCACCGCCCCACCCTTCTGCGCCAGGCCGGCCATGTCCAGCACCAGCACGCCCTTGCCTTCCAGGTGCGCCGCCATGCCCATCAGCGCGCCAATGGTGACCACGCCGGTGCCGCCCACGCCGGTGACCACCACGTTGTACGGTTGGTCAAGGCCGGGCAGCACCGGTTGCGGCAGGCCGGTGGGCGCGCCCGCGGCGCTGCGCTTGGGCTTGCGCAGCTGGCCGCCTTCCACCGTGACAAAGCTCGGGCAGAAGCCCTTCACGCAGGAGTAGTCCTTGTTGCAGGCGCTCTGGTCAATCTGGCGCTTGCGGCCCAGCTCGGTCTCCAGCGGCAGGATGGCCACGCAGTTGGACTGCACGCCGCAATCGCCACAGCCTTCGCACACGGCCTCGTTGATGAGCACGCGCTTGGGCGGATCAGCCAGCTTCTTCTGCTTGCGGCGGCGGCGTTTCTCGGCCGCGCACACCTGGGCATAGACGATCACCGAGACACCCTTCACCTCACGCAGCGTGCGCTGCACCGCGTCCATCTCGTCACGGTGCTGGATGGTGGTGCCCGCGGGCAGGCCACCCGCTTCGCGGAAGGCCTCGGGCTCGTCAGACACCAGGCAAAGCGTCTTCACCCCCTCGGCCGCCACCTGCTGCAGGATCTGCGACACCGAAGGCGCACCCTCCACCGGCTGGCCGCCGGTCATGGCCACGGCGTCGTTGACCAGGATCTTGTAGGTGATGTTCACCCCGGCAGCGACAGCGGCCCGAATGGCCAGCGAACCCGAGTGCATGTAGGTGCCGTCACCCAGGTTGGCAAACACATGCGGCGTGTCGGTGAACGGCGCCTGGCCGATCCACGGCACGCCTTCGCCGCCCATCTGGCTGAAGGTTTCGGTCTTGCGGTCCATCCACATGGCCATGTAGTGGCAGCCGATGCCCGCCAGCGCGCGGCTGCCTTCGGGCACCTTGGTGGAGGTGTTGTGCGGGCAGCCGGCGCAGAAGAACGGCAGGCGCTGCGCATGGCCCGGCTCGGCGCGGGTGAAGCCCTCAGCCGCGTGGCAAGGCAGCACATAGGTTTGCGACGCCGCCGGCAGCGCATCAGCGCCCAACAGCTTGGCCAGCCGCCCGGCGATGACGCTGGCAATGGCTGCGGGGGTGAGCTCGCCATTGGGCGAGAGCAGGATGCCGCTGTGCGGCACCTGCACCCATTCGCCGGTTTCGTCGTACTTGCCCACCACGCGCGGGCGCGAGGCCACCGGGGCGTTGTAGAGCTGTTCCTTCAACTGGTATTCGATGACCTGGCGCTTTTCTTCCACCACCAGGATCTCGTCCAACCCATCGGCAAATTCGCGGATGCACTGCGGCTCCAGCGGCCAGGGCATGCCGATCTTCAGCAGGCGCAGGCCCAGCGCTTGGGCCATCTCCACGCTGATGCCCAGCATCGACAAGGCCTCGCGCACATCGAGGTAGCTCTTGCCGGTGGTGACGATGCCGAACTTGGCGTTGGGGGCCTGCCAGTCCTGCCGGTTGAGCTTGTTCAGGCGCACGTAGTCGAGCAGCGCGTAGAGGCGCTCGCGCTGCAGGCGGTTTTCCTGTTCCAGCGGCGGGTCGGGCCAGCGGATCGAGAAGCCATCGGGCGGGATCGGGTAGCTGGTGGGGATCTGGATGTCCACCGCCATCGGGTCGATCTCGAACGACGATGACGACTCGATGGTGTCGCTGATCGACTTGAAACCCACCCAGCAGCCCGAGTAACGCGACATCGCAAAGCCATGCAGGCCGAACTCGATGAACTCGCGCACGCCCGAGGGGTTGAGCACCGGGATCATCGCGGCGATGAAGGCATGCTCGCTCTGGTGCGGCAGGCTCGACGATTTGCAGGCATGGTCATCGCCCGCGATCAGCAGCACGCCGCCGTTTTTGGAGGTGCCGGCGATGTTGCCGTGTTTGAACACGTCGCCGCTGCGGTCCACCCCCGGGCCCTTGCCGTACCAGAGCGAGAACACGCCGTCGACCTTGACCTTCGGGTCCAGGCTCACCATCTGCGTGCCCCACACCGCGGTGGCCGCCAGTTCCTCGTTCAAGCCGGGTTGGAACTGGATGTTGTTGGCGGCCAGGTACTTCTTGGCCTTCCACAGCTCCTGGTCCAGCGCGCCCAGCGGCGAGCCGCGGTAGCCGCTGACAAAACCGCCGGTGTTGAGCCCCGCCGCCGCATCACGCGCCTTCTGCGCCATCAGCAGGCGCACCAGCGCCTGGGTGCCCGTCATGTACACGCGGCCCTTGGGCAGCTCGTACTTGTCGCTCAGTTGAACGGCTGTTTGCATTGTCTCCACCATGGCAATTTCTAGACAGAACAGCCAATTCTGGTTAACTTCCAATCCATCGTCCACATCGATTTTTGGTGGACACGTATCGACTCAGTAGATGGATGCCCATGTCATCGCCACCAAAATTCACCCTGCGCCAGCTGCACTACTTCGTCACCGCCGCGCAGGCCGGGCAGATCTCGATGGCGGCCACGCAGGCCCACATCTCGCAATCGGCCATGACCACTGCCATCGGCGAGCTGGAGCGCCAATTGGGCGCGGCCCTGTTTGAGCGCAGCAAGGCCGGCATCACCCTCACCTACGAAGGCCATGCCTTCCTGCAGCAGGCCCAGGCGGTGCTGGATACCGCCAGCGAGGCGGCGCGCTTCCCCTTTCACCGCAGCACCGAGGTGGCTGGGCGGCTGGAAATCGCGGCCAGCTACACCGTGTTGGGCTACTTCCTGCTGCCGGCCATCGCGCGTTTTCGCCAGCTCTTTCCGCTGGTGGACCTGGTGCCGGTGGAGCTCACCCGCGAGGCCATCGAAGCGCAACTGGCCGATGGCCGCATCGAGATCGCCGTGGCGCTGCTGTCCAACCTGACGCGGCCCGAGCGCCTGCACACCCATGTGCTCACCCGCTCGCGCCGCCAGCTCTGGGTGGGCGCCCACCACCCGCTGGCCGAGCGCGGCACCGCCACGCTGGCCGAGGCCGCGCACTACCCCTACGTGCTGCCCACGATGGACGATGCCGAAAGCAACGCCCTGCAGTTCTGGCAGGCCGCCGGGCTGATGCCGGCCTCGCTGCTGCGCACCTCGTCGATGGAGGCGCTGCGCGAGATGGTGGGCCTGGGCCTGGGGTTGACCATCCTGTCGGACATGGTGTTTCGCCCCTGGTCACTCGAAGGCCGGCGCATCCACGCCCTGCCGGTAGATGCGCGGGTGCCGGTGATGGAGGTGGGCCTGGCCTGGCATCCGGCCCGCACGCTGTCGCCCGCCGCTGCGGCGTTCAAGGAGTTCCTGGCCGTCTCATCGAGCAGCCTGCCGGGCGTGGCCTGACCGGGTGAACCCTGAGTCTTGTTTATGAACAGAAATAGATAGTCTGTCTACAATCAAGACAACTGCTTTTCAGGAGACTCCATGCTCATCGACCACAGCAACAAGCGTGTGATCGTCACCGGCGCCACGCGCGGCATTGGCCGCGCCATTGCCAATGCCTTCGCTGCCGAAGGCGCCCGCGTGGCCATCTGCGCCCGCGGTGAAGCCGCCGTGCGCCAGACCGGCGAAGCACTGGCTGAAAAGGCTGGCGCCGTGATCGCCCGCTCGGTGGACGTGACCGACACCGCCGCCGTGAAGGCCTTTGTCGACGAGGTGGCCGAGGCCTGGGGCGGCGTGGACGTGCTGATCAACAACGCCGGCCAGGGCCGCGGCGGCAACCTGGAAACGCTCACGCCCGAGCAGATCCTGGAACACGCCAACGTGCTGCAGATGGGCCACTTCCGCTTCATCCAGGCGGTGGTGCCGCACATGCGCAAGCAGCGCTGGGGCCGCATCATCGAGATCAACGCGCTGGCCGGCACACAGATCACGCCCGACGGCATTCCCTCGGTGACCAACCGGGCGGCGTGCATTGCGATGTCGAAGTCGCTCGGCATGTCGCTGCCCAAGGACAACATCCTCGTCAACACGCTCAACATGGGCTGGATCGACACCGGCCAGTGGGACCGCCACTTCAAGGAAATGCCCGAAGGCACCTCGCGCGAAGAGTTCGAGCAGATGGTGCTGAAGGTGGTGCCGCTGGGCCGCTTCGGCAAGCCCGAAGACGTGGCCGGCATGGCCCTGTTCCTGGCCAGCGACCACGCCAGCTTCATCAGCGCTGCCTCGATCGACATCGCCGGCGGCATGGGTGGTCAGATCGCCTACTACCCCACGCTGAAGCGCGACTTCCAGGACGCGATGAAGGCCCGCTTCGCGGCGTCACAGACATGACCCACCCCCTACGCGCTTCGCGCGCCCCCTCAAGGGGGCAACACCAGCGGACCGGCAAAGCCGGATCCACGGCGTTTGCTCGGCTGTACTGGGTTCATGCGTCGCAGGTCGCTCCAGGCGCGGCAGACCACTGAATGCCTGCGCTCGCCGCTCAAGCCTGAGGAGACAGCATGGACCTGCGCGACAAGGTGGCCGTGGTCACCGGCGCCTCGTCGGGCATCGGTGCGGCCATCGCCCGCGACCTCAGCGCTGCCGGCGCCCGCGTGGTGATCACCGCGCGCCGCGCTGACCGGCTGGCGGCGCTGGCCGCCACCCTGCCGGGCGACAGCGCCTGCCTGGCCACTGCCATCGACGACCCGGCCACACCGCAGGCCTTGCTGGACCTGGCGCTGCAGCGCTTCGGCCGGGTGGATGTGCTGGTGAACAACGCCGGCCTGCTGGTGAAGGGCCCCATCGACACCATTGACCTCGATGCGCTGGCGCAGATGACCCGTGTGAACTTCGACGCCGTGGTGCGGGCTTCCTACGTGTTTGCCCGGCATCTCAAGGCCCAGGGCGAAGGCGCCATCATCAACGTCTCCAGCGTGGGCGCATACCTGAGCCACTCGTCAATGGGCGTCTACGGCGGGTTGAAGCTGGCGCTGGAAACCTTCACCACTGCGCTGCGGGTGGAGCTCAAGGGCAGCGGCGTGCGTGTGGGCAGCATCGCCCCGGGCACCACCGAAACCGAGATCTTTGACGCCGCCCGCCAGGCCGGCCAGGCGGTGCCGCCAAGCGGCACGCCGTCGCTCGACGCGGCCGATGTGGCCGCTGCGGTGCGCTACATGCTGGGCCAGCCGGCGCATGCCAATGTGGCGCGGCTGCTGCTGGTGTCGTCGAGCGAATCGGCCTGAACAAACGCCAGGCCGGCCCGGCCTGCGCTCACCCTGCCTCGGGCATGACCCACGCCGACCCCACCCCCAGACAGCTCACGCTGTCGATCCTCTCGCTGGTGTGTTTCAACTTCGCGGCCTATGTGTGCAACGGGCTGCCGCTGGCGGTGCTGCCGGGGCATGTGGTCAACGGGCTGGGCTACAGCTCGGTGGTGGCGGGGCTGCTCATTGGCGTGCAGTACATCGCCGGGCTGCTGTGCCGCCCGTTGGCCGGCACGCTGGCCGATCGGTTGGGTGCCAAGCGCTCGGTGACGATCGGGCTGGCCGCCTTGGCCACCAGCGGCGGGCTCACCACGCTGGGCTTGTGGATGAACAGTGCGCCCGCAATGGCCATGGCCCTGCTGATGGCCGGGCGGGTGATCCAGGGCGCCGCGGCCTCGCTGATTTCCACGCCGTGCTGCACCTGGGCCATCGGCCTGCACGGCACGGCACAGTCGACCCGGGTGATGTCGTGGAACGGCATTGCGGCCTACAGCGGCACGGCGGTGGGGGCGCCGCTGGGCGTGTGGGTGCTGCACCAATTCGGCCTCGCGGGCATCGGCGTGTGCACGGTGCTGATCGCTGCGAGCGCCCTGGCCTATGCGCTCAGCAAGCCCGCAGCCCCGTTGCAGGCCGGGGCGCGCCTGCCATTCGGGCAGGTGTTTCGCACGGTGCTGCCCAATGGCATTGCCATGGCCTGCAGCTCGACAGGCTTCGGCTGCCTCACCGCCTTCATCGCGCTGTACTTTGGCGGCCGCGGCTGGGCCAACGCGGCCTATTGCCTGACGGGCTTTGGCGTGGCCTTCGTGGCCGCGCGGCTGGCCACGCCGCAGGCCATTGCGCGCTTCGGCGGCTACACGGTGGTATTGGTGTGCCTGGGCGTGCAAAGCCTGGGGCTGCTGCTGGTGTGGCTGGCACCGGTGCCGGCGCTGGCCATCCTGGGCGCCTCGCTCACCGGACTGGGGGTGTCGTGGGTGTACCCGGGGTTGGCGATGGAAACCCTGGCGCGCACCCCGGCGAGCAACCGCAACTCGGCGTTGAGCGTGCTGTCGCTGTTCTTCGATCTGGCGGTGGGGCTGGCCGGGCCGGTGATGGGTTTCGTGGCCGCCGGCTTCGGCCTGCAAGCGGTGTTTCTGGTGGCCGGTTTGCTGTCGACCGGCGGGCTGTGGCTGGTGTGGCGGCTGCGCCAGGCCGGCTGATCAGCGCATCACCGGTACCCGGCGAGCGCCCCAGCAGCCACCGCCCAGCGCCGCCCCCATCAGCCAGAACACCGGCCCCGCGCCCAGCACGGCGGCCACCGCACCAAAGACCATGGGCATGGTCGACGCCGAGCCATTGATGGCCATCGAGCGCAGCGCCAGCACCTCGCCATGGCGCCCCGGCGGCGCCGCATGGTGTATCGCCGCCATCATGGCCGGCTGCACAAAGCCGAAGGCCAGGCCCATCACCGCGGCGCAGGCACCCATGGCCCACACGGTGTAGAACAGCGGGTAAAGGGCAAAGGTGAGCGCCGTCACCCCGGTGGCGATCATCATCAGCACCCGCGGTGACAGCCGGTGCGCCACCAGCGGGATCACCAGCCGCACGCTGGTGGAGGCCACCGCGTAGGCACTGAGCACCGCGCCGATGGCCGAGGCCGACAGCCCACGCTCATGGCCCAGCACCGGCAGCGCAAAGCCATGCGCATCCCACGCGGCCGAGATCACCCAGTTGATGAACAGCACGCGGCGCAGCTCGGGCGAGCGCAGCAGGTCCCAGGCGGGGCGGCGGCGCGCGGCATCAGCAGTGGCGGCTGCCGGCAGGGCCTCGCGGGGCACGTGGCGCGCCAGCAGCAGCGTCAACACCGGGCACAGCGCCAGCGCACCATAGGCCACGCGAAAGCCGAGGTGATCGATCAACACGCCCGCCAACATCGGCCCGACCAGGATGGACATCGCCGGGGCCGTGGCCACCCAGCTGAACAGGCGCATGCGCTCGGTGGGGTCACTGCCCAGCCGGCCAGCCGTGCGCTGCACCGCGATCAGGCCCATGCTGGCGCCGGTGCCGGTGAGCGCTGCCGCCGCGGCCTGCGCCAGCACATGCGGCGTCAGCGCGGCCAGCGCCGCGCCGGTGAGGGCCAGCAACGCGGCCAGGCGCACCGGCCGGTGGTAACCATGGCGATCGGCCAGGCGCCCGGCGGGCAGCGCCAGCAAGGCGGGACACACGGCAAACATCGCCATCAGCACGCCCACCTGCCACTCGGGATGGCCACGCCGCAGCAGCTCCAGCGGCAAGGCCATGCGCGAGCCCATCATGCAGGCATGCAGGCCCACCTGGCAGGCCACCATGGCCATCACGGTGGTGATTGAAACGGGGGCAGCGCGCCGCGCTGCTGCCTCTGCGGCCACCGCGGCCACCGCGGCGTCACCCATGGCGGCGCGGCAATGTCAGCTCGGGATGCCCAGCCGGCCCACTGCCCGCGCCGGTGCCAGCACACGCTGCGGGCCCACGCGGTTGCGCAGCACGCCCAGGCGCTCGATGCTGGCTTCGATGCGGTCGCCCGGCTGCAGGAAGCGGCCGTCTTCCAGGCCCACGCCGCAGGTGGAGCCGGTGAACACCAGGTCGCCAGGCTGCAGTTCAATGCGGGCATCGAGGTAGTTCAGCAGCTCGTCGATGGTGAAGATCATGTGGCGCGTGTTGTCGCGCTGGCGGGTTTCGCCGTTCACGCTGAGGTGCACATCAAGCGCGGGCTGGCCGGGGCCGCCGGCTTCGTCGAGCGTGGTGATCCACGGGCCCACCGGTGCGCTGCGGTCCTGCGCCTTCTGGGTGAACAGGTCCAGCGAGCCGAGTTGCTTGCCGGCATCGCGGGCACTGATGTCGTTGCCGATGGTGTAGCCCATCAGGGCCTCGCTGGCGCGCGCCACATCGCCCAACGGGCGGCCGATCACCGCCACCAGTTCGATCTCGAAATCCAGCTGGCGGGTGACGGCGGGGTAGCGGATCTCGCCATCGGGCGCCACCAGCGCCGAGGCCGGCTTGATGTAGGCCAGCGTGTGCGCGGGCGGCTCGGTGCGGCCCAGGCGGGTGAGGTGGCTGAGGTAGTTCAGGCCCACGCCGAAGACCCGGGCCGAAGGATCCAGCGGCGGCAGCAGCCGCACTTGGGACAGCGACACCGTCTGCGGCGCCAGATCGAGGAAAGCCTCGCCCGGCTGCGCCACCACGGCGGCCCAGTCGGCAAAGGGCGCACGCACACGGCGCACCGTGGCCGCCTGTGCATCGACCACCGCCCAGGACGCCGCGCCATCCGGCCAGGCGACGCGGGCGAGCTTCATGCTTTGTTGCGCGAGGCCAGGTACTCGGCGTCGAGCACTTCCTCGGGCGTGCGCACGCTCGGGCCGAGCAGCGGGCCTACGGGCTCATGGCCCCAGGTGCTGAGGCGCTCGGGGTTGAGTTCGAACCCTTCGTAGCGCCAGGGCTCCAGCTCGGTGATGGTCTCGAAGGCGAAGCCTGAAGGGTTGTAGTGGTAGAACGAAACGTGCGGATCCTGCGTGTGCTGGCCCAGCGTCATCATCATCGGCAGCTTGCGCTTTTGCACGATGTCATACGTCTCGCCCACATCACGCAGGCTCTTCACGAACAGGCCCATGTGCTGCACGCCCATGCGGCCTGGCGCCATGCCGTAGGCGATGTCGTGGCTGGTGTGGTCGTTGAGCTTGGCGCGGAAGAACATTGAGCGGTTGTTGGCACCCGAGCCATACCAGTGAAAGCCCATCAGCTCGGTGTAGAAGCGCTCGATCTCGGCCGCGTGCGAGGGGGTCATCACCACCACATGGCCCAGGCCACGCTCGCCGGCCACGAAGCCGCCGTGGGGGCGGCCGGGCATGAAGGAGCGCGGGTCCCACTTCTGGCCGTAGAACAGCTCCAGCTGGTAGCCCACCGGGTCGCGGAAGCGCACCAGGTCGCGCACGCCGCGCAGCTCGCGCAGGGCATCGTCGGCCTCGGTCACCTCGACGCCAGCCGCGCGCAGCTTGGCCACGGCCTCCTTGAAGGCCACCTTGCCGGTGGCCTCCCAGCCGATGTAGGCCAGCCGATCCATCTTGCCGGGATGGAAGGCCAGGCGGTGGCGCCGGTCGTCCAGGCGGAAGTAAAGCGAATCGGGGTCGGCCAAGGGCGACTTGCCCACGCCAAAGCCCATGACCTGCGGGCCGTACTCGCGCCAGGCCTCCAGGTTCGGGGTCTCAAACCCCATGTAGCCGATGCCGATGATGTCCATGCGAATCGCCTTTGAATGTCTTTGCGCTGTTGGATGCAGGGAAGGCCAGGCCCGCCGCGCCGGGCTCAGGTGGCCAGCAGGCCGCCGTCGACGACGAGGTCGGAGCCGGTGATGAAGGCGCCTTCATCCGACGCCACAAACAGCGCCATGGCCACCACCTCTTCAGACTTGCCGGGCCGATCCAGCAGCACCCCATCGAGCAGCATGCGCCGCGCCTCGGGGTTGGCCAGGAAGGCCTCGGTGCCCGGCGTGGCAATGAAGCCCGGGCTGATGCACACCGCGCGGATGCCCACCGGCGCGCCTTCCACCGCCATCTGGCGGGTGAGCGAGATCACCCCGCCCTTGGCCGCGCTGTGCGCCGCGATGCCGGCCACCTTGGAGCCGCCATGGCCCGCCACCGACGAGATGTTGATGATCACTCCGCCCTGCTTGGCCAGGTGCGGCCAGGCGTACTTGGTGGTGAAGAACACCAGATCCAGCTCGTTGCGGATGGTGTAGCGCCAATCGTCGATCGACAGCTCGGCCACCGGGCCGAAGCGGGCTGACGAGGCGTTGTTGTAGACGATGTCGATGCGGCCATGCTGTGCGGCGGCGGCTTCCACCCAGGCACGGGCCTGTTCGGGATCGCCCAGGTCGACCGGGGCCGAGCCGTGCAGCGTGAAGCCTTCGGTGGCCAGCAGCTCGCGCGTGCCCTGCTGGCCGGCTTCATTGACATCGCAGCCCACGACGATGGCGCCTTCGCGTGCGAAGCGCAGCGCCGCCACACGCCCCTGCCCGCCGCCGGTGCCGGAGATCAGGGCAACCTTGCCAGTCAAGCGTCCGATGATGGTTCTCCCAGAATGTGCATGAAGTGCCGGGACGTCTGCGCAGCGCAGGCCTCAGCCCTCGATCACCACTTCGATCGCCTCGGCCGGGCAGGCCTTGCAGCCTTCGACGGCGTTTTCTTCCTCGCCCTCTGGCACGATGTCGCTGTCCAGATAGACCAGCCCATCGGCGTCGAGCTTGTAGACCGTCGGGCACAGCTGGGCACACAGCCCGTAGCCGCAGCAACGGCTGCGGTCGACAATGACGCGGTGCACCTTCTTGGCACCTGATTCAGACGTACTCATACCTGTCTCCATGGGCTTGAAAGCGCCCTATGACGCCAAGATTATGCACACAAGTTTGAAATGTGTATCACTTCCGAGGCTTCCTCAGGGAAAGCACTGAGCCCCCTGTTCCGTATTCTGGATGGCATTCTGCATCTAGAATTTGACCTCAGACGATGACCCCACTCGACGCAGCGCCTTCCGGGCTGCAACGAGCCGGCAGCCCCCTTCTTCCAGCAGCCCCTTCATGAACGACAGAGACCTGCGGCCCGCCCTGGCGGAGCCGGATCCGGAGCCCAAGGCATCGAAGGCGGCTGCGCGCAAGACCGGCAGTGCCGCCAGCAAGTCGGCTGCCACTGCCACTGTCACGGTCAAGCCGGTGGTCAATGCGATCCGCATCCTGCGCCATCTCTCGCAAAGCGGCACGCCCGAGCGCGCGGTCGACGTGGCCCGCACGCTGGGCATCAACCCCAGCACCTGCTTCAACATCCTGCGCACGCTGGTGGCCGAGGATGTGCTTACTTTCGACGCCCTGTCCAAGACCTACTCCGCCGGCATCGGCCTGGCCCGCCTGGCGCAGCAGATGGTGACCACCGGCCACCGTCTTGAACTGGCCCGCGGGCCGATGCACGACATGGCCGCGCGCCACAAGGTCACCGTCACCCTGTGGCGCCGCTTGGGCAGCGACCGCATCGTGCTGATGGCCACCGAATCCAGCCCCACCGACCTGCGCATCGAGATGGTCCACGGCCAGCGCCTGCCGGTGTTGATGGGCGCCAGCGGCCGGCTGTTTGCCGCGCACCTGGGCCTGACCGAAAGCCAGGTGCGCGAGATCTTTGACGAGATGCGCTGGGCCCGGCCGCTGTCGTTCGAAACGTACTGGCGCGAGGTCAACCGCGCCCGGCGCCGCGGCTTCGCGGTGGACGACGGCTACTTCTCCAGCGGCATCGCCGCCATCGCCGCCCCCGTGTTCAACGAGGCGGGCGAGATCGCCTACGCGGTCTCGGCCGTGACCTTCCGCAACCACCACGACGAAGCCGGCATCGACGCCATCGGCGAAGGGCTCAAGGCGCTGGCCGAATCGCTGAAGAGCGTGCTGCTGTAAGCCTTCCCGGCCAGGGCATGACGCTGCCGGCGCTCTGTTCAGGGCGGCCGGCAGCGCTGCTTTGTACGGTCGTCGTGCGGTAGGCACGAGCGCAGCAGGGTCTCCACAAAACATAAACACATCTAGCGTTTTTGTATAGAATCTTTCGCAGCAGTCGGCCCCCTGCCCGGCTACCACAACGCATCCGCCGCCCGGCCCGATGCCCACATTCGATGGAGACCGCAATGAAACTGGAAGACCTGATCCTCGTCAGCGTGGATGATCATGCGATCGAGCCGCCGAACGCCTTCGCGCGTCACATGCCGGCCAAGTTCAAGGGCCGCGAGCCGCATGTCGAGCAGCGTGGTGGCCGTGATGTGTGGGTGTTCGAAGAACGCGCCACCGGCTACATGGGCCTGAACTCAGTGGTGGGCCGCCCGAAAGAAGAGTACGGCATGGAGCCGCTGGGCTACGAGCACATGCGCCGCGGCACCTGGGACATCAAGGCCCGTGTCGATGACATGAACGCCAATGGCGTGCTGGGCTCGCTGTGCTTCCCCACCTTCCCCGGCTTTGCCGGCCAGCGCTTCCAGGGCTATGAAGACCGCGCCGTGTCGCTGGCGGCCATCCAGGCCTACAACGACTGGCACCTGCACGACTGGGCCAACGCCGCGCCCGGCCGCTTCATCCCGCTGATGATGGTGCCCTGGTGGGACATGCAGGCCGCCGCAGCCGAAGTGGCGCGCATGGCCAAGCTGGGCGTGCATGCGCTGACGCTGTCGGACAACCCCACGGTGCACGGCTACCCCTCGATCCACAACGACCACTGGGATCCGCTGTGGAAGGCCTGCGCCGACAACAACGTGGTGATCTGCTGCCACATCGGCACCGGCGCCAAGGCCGCGCATGCGTCCGACGAATCGCCCATCGACGCCTGGATCACCTCGATGCCCATCTCGATCGCCAATTCGGCGGCCGACTGGATCTGGGCACCGATGTGGAAGAAGTTCCCCAAGCTGCGCATGGCGCTGTCGGAAGGCGGCATCGGCTGGATCCCCTACCTGCTCGAACGCGCCGACTTCACGCACAGCCACCACAACGCGTGGACGATGTCCAACTTCGGCGGCAAGAAGCCCAGCGACATCTTCAACGAGCACATCATCACCTGCTTCATTGAAGACGAGTACGGCCTGAAGAACCTCGACTCGATCAACGTCGACAAGGTGACCTGGGAATGCGATTACCCGCACTCCGACTGCACCTGGCCGAATTCGGCCGACGTGTTCTACCAGCAGGCGGTGCGCCAGAAGCTGACGGATGAAGTGATCAACAAGATCACCCACCTGAACACGATGCGCGAGTTCTCGTACGACCCGTTCTCGATCCTGGGCCGCGAGAACTGCACCGTGGGCGCCCTGCGGGCCCAGGCCAAGCATGTGAGCATCGAGCCGGCCCTGGGCATGGGCGGCGCCGCGCCGGTGCGCGACCCGAACAAGCCTGTGACCAGCGGCGACATCAATCGCATGTTCGCCTCGGCCGACGCCGGCACCGCGCTCTGATGCGCGCCTCGTCAGGCGGGATGCCCGACATCCCGGCCTGACGCGCCCCTAGCCGGTGGTCCGGCCACGGACCGCCGTGTTGTGACCCGTGCCCGCAGTTGCACCCCATGCAGCCGCGGGCACACGCGCCCAGCGAGACGCCCGACATGTCCGTCACCGAGTTCCGATACAGCAGGATCCCTGCCGAGGCCGAAGCGCTGCGCCCCACCGTGCGCGCCTTCCTGGCCGATGCCCTGGCTGAGCGCACCCCGCTGCAGCGGGCCGATTCCTGGATGGGCTTCGATGCCGCGTTCAGCCGCCGCCTGGGTGCGCGCGGCTGGCTGGGGCTGTCGCTGCCCAAGCGCTATGGCGGCCACGAGATGAGCCCCTTCGCGCGTTACGTGATCATTGAAGAGCTGCTGGCGGCCGGCGCGCCGGTCTCGGCCCACTGGATCGCCGATCGCCAGAGCGCGCCGCTGATCCTGCGTTACGGCACCGAAACGCAGCGCGAGCAGTACCTGCCGGCCATTGCGCGCGGCGAGTGCTACTTCTGCATCGGCATGAGCGAGCCCAACTCAGGCTCCGACCTGGCCTCGATCAAGAGCCGCGCCAAGCCTGATGGCGCTGGCGGCTGGGTGCTCAATGGCCAGAAGGTCTGGACCACCAACGCCCACGGCTCGCACTACATGATCGCGCTGGTGCGCACCGGCGAGAACCCGAAGTCGCGCCACGACGGCATGTCGCAATTCATCATCGACCTGAAGGCGCCGGGCGTGACCGTGCGCCCCATCACCGATCTCACCGGCCACCAGCACTTCAACGAGGTTTACTTCGACGAGGTGAAGCTCGGCCCCGATGCCCTGGTGGGCACCGAAGGCGGCGGCTGGGAGCAGGTGACGGCCGAGCTGGCCTTCGAGCGCAGCGGGCCAGAGCGTTTTCTCTCCAGCATCGCGCTGCTGCAAACGCTGATCGATGCGGTGGGCCAGCAGCCGGATGCGCTGCAGGCCAAGGAAATCGGCCGGCTGGTGGCACGCCTGACCACGCTGCGGCAGATGTCGCTGGCCGTCACGGCGCAACTGGCGGCCGGTGCCAACCCGGCCTGGGCGGCCTCGTGCGTGAAAGACCTGGGCGCCGTCTTCGAGCAAGAGATCCCTGAGCTGGCCCAGTTGCTGATCGATGCCCCGCCCAGCGTGGACGGCGGCTCATGGCACAGCCAGGTGCTGGCCTACCTCACCCAGATGGCCCCGTCGTTCTCGCTGCGTGGCGGCACGCGCGAGATCCTGCGCGGCATCATCGCCCGCGGCCTGGGTTTGCGTTAACGAAGGGCTGGAACCGTCATGCGCGAGATCTTTGAATCCACCATCGAGCGGCTGCTGGCCGACACCGTCACCCCCGAGCTGCTGCGCGGCTGCGATGCTGGCCAATGGCCGCAGGCGCTGTGGGAGGCCGTCGAGGAATCCGGCTTCGCCCTGGCCGGCGCCCCTGAAGCCCTGGGCGGCGCGGGCGCCAGCTGGGAAGACCTGTACGTCATCGTGCGCTCACTGGGCCGACATGCCGCCCCGGTGCCACTGGCCGAGGCCATGCTGGGCAACTGGCTGCTCGGCCAGGCCGGCCTGGAAGCCGCCCCTGGCGTGCTGAGCATCAGTGCACAAGGTACGCTGACGCTGCAGGACGGCCGCATCAGCGGCGAACTGCAAGACGTGCCCTGGGGCCGCCATGCCGAGCATGTGGTGGCCGTCACCGGCGGGCCGTCGCCCACCGTGGTGCTGCTGTCCACCGCCAGCAGCAGCGAACACCAACTGCGCCTCAACACCGCCGGCGAGCCGCGCGACACACTGCAGTGGCAAGCCGCCACCCCCGTGGCCAGCGCGCCCTTGCCCAAGCACCTGCAGGCCGATGTGCTGTGGCTGGGCGGCGCCCTGCTGCGCAGCGCCCAGATTGCCGGCGCCATGCACCGCGCGCTTGATCTGGCCTCGCAGTACGCCACCGAGCGGGTGCAGTTCGGCAAGCCCATCGGCAACTTCCAGTCGATCCAGCACCAGTTGGCGGTGATGGCCGAACACACGGCCGCCAGCATCATTGCGGCCGAGGCGGCCTTCGTGCAGGCCGACGGCGGGCTCAACGCCCAGGCCGCCTGGGCCATCGCCGCGGCCAAGGTGTGCAGTGCCGAGGCTGCCGGCATTGGCGCCAGCACCGCGCATGGCGTGCACGGCGCCATCGGCTTCACGCACGAGCATGTGCTGCACCTCACCACGCGGCGCCTGTGGTCCTGGCGCAGTGAATATGGCACCCTGAGCACCTGGGCCCAGCATCTGGGACAACGCGCTGCCCAAGCGGGCGGCGCAGGCTTGTGGCCCCTCATCACCGCCATGGGAACTGCTGAATGACCGACTTCCTCAAGACCGAACGCGACGGTGCCGTGCTCACCGTGCGCATGGACCGCCCCGACACCCGCAACGCCCTCACCGACCCCTCGCAGATGCAGGAGTTCGTCGACCTGTGCCAGGACGTGCGCCGCGACACCAGTGTGAAGGTGCTGGTGCTCACCGGCAACGGCTCGGCCTTCTGCGCCGGCGGCAACGTGAAGGACATGCGTGACCGCGGCGGCATCTTCGCCGGCTCGGCCTACGAAGTGCGCAACAGCTACCGCAACGGCATCCAGCGCATCCCGCTGGCGCTGTACGAGCTGGACGTGCCGGTGATCGCCGCCGTCAACGGCCCGGCCATCGGCGCCGGGCTCGACCTGGCCTGCATGTGCGACATCCGCATCGGCGCCGACAAGTCGCTCTACGCCGAAAGCTTCGTCAAGCTGGGCATCGTGCCCGGCGATGGCGGCGCCTGGCTGCTGCCGCGCGTGATCGGCCTGCCCAAGGCCAGCATCATGGCCTTCACCGGCGACACCATCGACGCCGCCAAGGCGTTGGAGTGGGGCCTGGTGAGCGAGGTGGTGCCGGCTGATCAACTGGTGGCGCATGCCCAGGCCCTGGCCGCCCGCATTGCCACCAACCCCTCGCACGGCCTGCGCCTGACCAAGCGCCTGCTGCGCGAAGGCCAGCACATGCGGCTGGATTCGCTGCTGGAGCTGTCGGCCGCCTACCAGGCGCTGGCGCACCACACCGAAGACCACCTCGAAGCCGTCAACGCCTTCCTCGACAAGCGCGCGCCTGATTTCAAGGGCCGTTGAGCCCCGCAGCGCCGCGCGGCATCCCCCACCTGGAGCTTTTGCCATGCGCCCCGTATTCCGCGAAGACCACGAACAGTTCCGCGATCTCGCCCGCCGCTTCATCGACAAGGAGATCGCGCCTTATCTGCATGAGTGGGAGAAGGCCGGCATCGTGCCCAAGGAGATCTGGCGCATGGCCGGCGAAGTGGGCCTGCTGTGCTCCACCGTGCCCGAGGAATACGGCGGCTCCGGCGGCGACTTCGGCCACTCGGCGGTGATGATCGAAGAGCTGGCCCGCGTCAACGCCACGGCCATCGGCTTCACCACGCATTCCGAAATCGTGGCGCCCTACATCGTGGCCTACGGCACTGAAGAGCAGAAGCAGCGCTGGCTGCCGCGCATGGTGAGCGGCGATCTGATCGGCGTGATCGCGATGAGCGAGCCCGGCATCGGCAGCGACCTGCGCGGCATGCGCACCAGCGCCAAACGCGACGGTGACGACTATCTGATCAACGGCCAGAAAACCTTCATCACCAACGGCGGCAACGCCGGCCTGATGGTGACGGCCACCAAGACCGACCCGGCCTCCAAGGACCTCACGCTGATCTGCGTGGAAGAAGAGCGCGACGGCTTCTCGAAGGGCCGCATGCTCGAAAAAATCGGCCTCAAGGGCCAGGACACCTCGGAGCTGTTCTTCGACAACGTGCGCGTGCCCGTGGCCAACCGCCTGGGCGAAGAAGGCAAGGGCTTCAGCTACCTCACGCACCAGCTGGCCTGGGAACGCACCATCATCGGCATCCGCGCCGCGGCCTCGATCGAAGCACTGCTGGAAGACACGCTGCAGTACGTGCGCGACCGCAAGGTCTTCGGCAAGACGGTGTTCGATTTCCAGAACACCAAGTTCAAGCTGGCCGAGTGCAAGGCTCAGGCCACGATGCTGCGGGTGTTTGTCGACGACTGCCTGGCCAAGGCCATGCGCGGCGAGCTCTCAGCCGAAGTGGGCGCCATGTGCAAGCTCATGGGCTCCGAGATGCAGGGCAAGGTGCTCGATGAGCTGCTGCAGCTGCACGGCGGCTACGGCTTCATGAGCGAATACAAGATCAGCCGCGCCTGGGTCGATGCCCGCGTGGCGCGCATCTATGGCGGCACGTCGGAGATCATGAAAGAGATCATCAGCCGTTCTCTTTGAGTAAGGCACTCCGGTCGGGGTGCATTGCGCGGCGCATGTCCGGGTGGGGCCCAGAATCGGCCCCATGAAACTCTACATTGCGCGTCACGGTGAAACCGACCTGAATCTGCACGGTGACTGCTACCAGGGCAGCACCGACATGCCGCTCAACGCCCACGGCCAGGCCCAAGCGGCAGCACTGGCGGTGGCCCTGCCCGATGACATCGAGCAGGTGGTGGCGTCACCGCTGCTGCGGGCACGCCAGACGGCGCAGGCGCTCATCGCTCGCCGCAGCCTGCCGTTGCAGGTGATGGTGCAGTTTCGTGAACGCGACTTCGGTGTCTTTGAAGGCCTGAGCCCGGGCCAAGTGCAGCAGCGCTACCCCGACCTGTGGGCCCGCCAGATCGTGCAGGCCTGGGATGAAGCGCCGCCGGGCGCCGAGACCACCCGCGAGGTGGTCACCCGCGTCCGCGACGGGCTGCACCGGCTCCAGGCCAAATGGCCACAGGCCACGGTGGCGCTGGTCGTCCACGGCTTCGTCATCCGTGCGCTGCGGTTCGTGCTGGAAGCCCTGCCTGAAGACGATTTCTTTGTCCTGCCGAAGATCGGCAACGGCGAGTTTCTCTGTGTGACCGAGATCGGCGGCCGCTTCAGCGTGACGCTGCCGCAGCCCCCGAAACGGTGATAGCCCCGCACCCGCGGAGGCCCTGGGCATCCGATCAGTCCCAGATCACCGGCACCGAGTGTGGCCCACGCAGTTGCGCACCGGTGATCACCGGCGCCGGCTTGGACGGATCCAGGCGCAGGTTGGGCAGCAGGTCAAGGATGGCGTTGAGCGCCACCTGCAGCTCGGTCTTGGCGATGAACTGGCCGATGCACATGTGCGGGCCAAAGCCGAAGCCGAAGGAAGGCTTGGGCTTGCGGTCGATGTCGAAGGTTTCGCTGTGCTCGAAGGCGTCTTCGTCGCGGTTGGCCGAGGCCACGATGCATTGCAGCATGGCGCCCTTGGGGATCTTGAAGCCGCCGATCTCCACGTCCTTGGACGCCTGGCGCACCTTGAAGGTGGCCACCGGCTCGAAGCGCACAGCTTCGTCGATGGCCTTGGGCACCAGGCTGCGATCGGCGCGCACGCGTTCCAGCAGTGCCGGGCGTTCCAGCAGCAGCGTCATCAGCGAGCCGAAGGTGCGGGTGGTGGTCTCGCCGGCGGCGGGCAGCAGTGAGCGCACGAACGTGGTCACTTCGTGGTCGTCGAGCTGGCGGCCTTCGTATTCGGCGCGGATCAGGCGGCTGATCAAGTCATCACCCGCCGCACCGCTGGCGCGCACGTTGACCACAGCTTCCTTGACGGCGTCATACAGCGCCTGGGCCGCTTCCATCGCGGCCTTGCGGGCGATGGCGGCGCGTTCGGCGTCCACCTGCGGGCCGGCCAGGATGGCCAGGGCCCAGGCAGCCACCTGCTGGATCTTGGCCTTGTCGCCGTCAGGGAAGCCGATCAGCGCGTAGATCAGCCGGATGGGGAAGTGCAGGCCGAAGTCCATCAGGTCGGCCTGGCGCTGCGGCACCATGGGCAGCAGGTATTCGTTGCGCACGATGGGGTCCATCTTGCTGTTGCGCCACTTGTTCACCGTGTCGGGCATGAAGATGGGCTGCAGCAGCCCGCGGGCGCGGCGGTGCACCTCGCCATCCATGCCGGTGAGGATGAGGCCATCGAAGAAGGCCCCCAGGCCTTCGGCGATGAAGCCGCTGGTGAAGGTGTTGGCATCGCGCAGCACCGTCATCACGTCCTGGTACTTGAACAGCGTGAAGGTGGGGCGGTCGGCATCCAGCCCGGCGATGTTGGGCACACCCAGCTTGCCCATGAAGTTCTCGGCCACGATGGGCGAGTGCTTGCGCATGTCGCGGTAGATGGCGTTCAGGTCGACATCGCTGCCGCGGTAGTTGTCGGCCACGCCGGCAAAGGCGCTGTCCAGGGTG